>BNJV01001255.1_pt1 | contig 326225 bp, 410 predicted proteins | sample 8540591 | NCBI WGS metagenome assembly BNJV01 (sample SAMD00202457, study PRJDB9452) | human saliva metagenome | host: Homo sapiens | reverse complement strand
CACACACACAGTCACACATGCTGCTGGTCATCCCACCTCCGCCGGAGATCCCCGCGGCATGGAGGCCCATGGGCGAGGACGTGCGACGCTCCTGGGCGAGGGCGCCCGGCAGGCTGCCATCCTGACGTCTCCTCCTTCCACGGAAGGCCGGGTTCTACTCCGGTGCTCCTGCCGACGCCGACGGGTGCGCTGCGACTCGGTGCCGGCCGCGGGCCCGGGACAAGGCCGGGGCCGATCGAACTCGACCTCGTGGTCGAGGTCGGCACTCCGGTCGAGAGCGGCCGACCATGATCCCTAGAACCCCCAGAAACCCCACGAGGGTCCGCACGCCCTCCTCGTGCGGGGCGCTGCGCCTACTGGCGGCGCCCGAGCGGGTGGCGCTCACGGCGCCGCAGCGGGCGACGGTGCACATGGCCGCCTCCCTGCTGCTGGACTACCCGGCCGAGGACGCCCCTTCAGGCGCGGCTGGAGGCGGTCGAGGCCGCCCTGACCGGCCCGGATGCCCCCGCCCGCAGCGGTCGCCCGCCCCCGTGGAGGAGTTCGTGGCCACTGCTCGCTCCTGGGGCGCCCGCGTGCGGGCCGAGCACTACGTGAGACCTTCGATCGGAGCGCGCGCCGCTGCCTGGTACCTGACCTACCTACGCGGTGGGCGACACCGTCACCGCGGGGCGGCGCTGCTGGCCTTCAAGCAGGCGCTGGCGGCGTGCGGCTACGAGATGGCCGCCGATGAGCTGCCCGACTACCTGCCCGTGGTGCTGGAGCCGTCCAGCGCAGCGGCTGACGAGATCGTCCAGACGCGCTGTCCAGCCATCGTGAGGCATTGAGGTGCTGCAGCGCCCTGGTGACGCCGGCCTCCCTACGCCCACCTGGTGGAGGCGATCTCCATGACCCTGCACCGAGATCGACGCCGCCACGGCCGATCGGGTGCGGGCACTGGTAGCCGCCGGACCGCCCACTGAGACCGTCGGAGTCACGGACATGCCGCCCTTCCCCTCGACGCCGATCAGCTCGCCTCAGCCCGATCGGCCCGCTCAACCTACAGCAACCGCAGCGGACGCAGCGACCACAGCGGCCGGCGGCCCCATCGACCCGGCCGGTCCGGCAGAAGTCGCAGGAATCTCACCGTCGGCCCAGACGACGTCCCGCCCCGAGCCCTACCGGGCAGCATCACAGGAGCCCCGATCGCGAGCACCTTCAGACAGTACTTCCTGTGGATCGCCCTGCCGTACGTGGCGTTCTTCCTCTTGGGCGCGGGCCTGATATGGCGCTACCGCAACGACCAGTTCGGCTGGACGAGCCGATCCTCCCAGTGGAACGAGTCGCGGATTCTGCGCTGGTCCTCCCCGCTGTTCCACCTCGGCATCCTAGCCTGTGGCCGCGGGCCACGGCATGGGCCTGGGGGTCCCCCATGACTGGACCGAGGCGGCCGGCATCCCTCGAGCACGTCTCCACACTCATGGCGGCTCGCTCCCGGCACGCTGGCGGGAATCATGACATGGTGAGGCCTGGGCGGCCTGATCACCGGCGGATCGTCGTCAAGTCCGTGCGCCTGGCGACCACGACCAACGACAAGATCATGTACATCCTCCTGCTCGTGCCGATCTGCTCGGGAGCATGGGCGACGGTCTCCACCCAGCTGCTGGGCGGCCTGCACGGCGGCTACGACTGCCGCGAGACCATCGGCCCGTGGTTTCCGCTCGATCTTCCTGCTCAATCCCCAGCCCGAGCTCATGGCCGATGTGCCGACGGTGTTCAAGCTGCACATCGTGCCGGCCTGCTGCTCTTCGCCATCTGGCCCTTCACCCGGCTGGTCCACGTGGTGAGCGTCCCGGTGGGGTACATGACCAGGCCCTACGTCGTCTACCGCTCGCGAGAGGCGACCTCCGCCGCCGCTCCGCGACGCGGATGGACGCCCGTGCGCACCCAGGGAACCGGCAACCAGGGCCTCGACGACGTCACCCCCTCGCAGGGCGCCTGACCGATCGCCGCTGATTCCGCCGAGATCGGTCCAGTTCCGCCTCGAGATCGGTCGTAACCCGGCTCGAGATCGGTCCGCTTCCGCACCGAGATCGGTCGTACTCCGCGTCGAGATCGGTCCGGTTCCGCCGGGATCGGTCGTAACCCGGCTCGAGTCGGTCCGTCGCGCACCGAGATCGGTCGTACTCCGCGTCGAGATCGGTCGCGCTGCTGCGGACCCTGCTGCTCGCCGATGGTTCTGAGGTGCCGCATGCTGGCCTTCGTCCCCGAGTTCGCCGTGCGCGCCTCGACGTCGGGGTGGCCGGGCTGATCTGGACCGATCTCGAGCCGGAAGTGGACCGATCTGCGGGGCGGGGCGTGGGCTGTCGTCGGTGTTGCACGACGGGAGACTGAGAGCCTCTGCGGGGCGGGGGCCGGTTCTGCTGGAATCACGGGATTCTCCGGCGATCGTCGCTGCGGCGGTCGGGCTCGTGTGCGGTGAAGTCTATGCACATGGGAGCAGAACCGCGATCGCTACCGACATTGCTGTCCCGCGTGACTCCGCAGTTCCACCGACGCAGAGCACGCGCGAGTGTGCAGCACCCACCACCCCAGCCCACGCAGACCACGCGGACACCGACAGAGCGCGCGGCAGTCCTGCAGAGCGTGTCGAGCGTCCCGGACCACCCAGGTATCAGCGCCTCCCCGCCAGGAACCACCACATTCGAAATACCCGCAAACACTCACCTCTCCCAGACGCACCGAGAAATCAACCCGCGCCGAAATCGGTCCGCTCGACCGCAGGCCAACAGGATATGCGTCGCACCGGCAGCACCAGATCGGAGGGATTGGACGCGCTGATCAACTGGCCAATGCCGACCTCCAAACCGGGACACCCGAACTCTGTTCGCTTTTCATCTGGCCCGGCCACATGAGACTCCTGAATCGGTTAGCAGCCAACCACGACCCGACGTTGAGTCGGCCGCTAGTCAACAACTAGCCGGCTGCTCGTCGGCTGCGAGCCGTCATTGCTCAGCTCACCGCCAACCGGCACAGGCCCTCTGTCACACGGACCCGTGACGAAAGGACCACTTCCATGCGCATGCACCGTCGCGCGGCCCTGGCCGCCGTCGCCCTCCTATCCGCCGTCCGCTCGCCGCCTGCGGGGCTCGGCTCCACCCCCGGCGCGACGGAGGCCTCCGACGCCGCCTCCTCGGGAGCGGCCGCGAACAGGTCTCCGGAGAGATCACGTCTCGCAGCGGCCTCGCTGAAGAAGGCCTATGAGGACATCGCGCCGCCTTCCAAGAGGCCAACCCCGACGCCACCGTCAACTTCGAGTTCCTGGGCTCTCAGGAGCTCCTGTCCAATTTGTCCGAGGCTCGCTGCGGACGTCCTGGCCACCGCCGACACCGACATCATGGACAGCGCTGTCAGCCAGGGCTCGTGGGCGATCCGCAGGAGTTCGCCACTAACACCCTGAGCATCATCGTCCCTGAGGGCAATCCGGCCGGCATCACCGGTTTCGACGACTCCCTGAACGCCGAGGGCGTCAACCTCGTCATCTGCGACCCCGAGTCCCACGTCCCCTGCGGCACCGCGACCAAGAAGATGGAGGAGACCACTGGCGTCACCCTCGCCAATCCGGCTTCGAAGGAGACCAAGGTCAGTGACGCGGAGCAAGGTCGAGTCCGGCGAGGCCGATGCCGGGATCGTCTACGTCACGGACGCCGCGACAGCCAAGGGCATGCCGAGGAGATCACGATCCCGATCTCGGCGTCGTCAACCACTCACCCGATCGCCACAACCTCCTCCTCGACGAACGAGGCCGGAGGCAAGGTCTTCGTCGACCTCTGTGCTCTCCGGACAAGGGCCAGGAGATCCTGCAGAACACCTACAAGTTCGGCTCCGCCGACTCCCGCCGGCTGCCGCGACCAAAGCCGGCGATGGAGAAATCCACCGAGGCCACTGAGCCTGCTGAAGCCACTGGAGCCCGCTGAACCCGCTGAGTCCGGCGAGTCTCAACTGACGGCCGGCAGTGCGCTCGACCGACTGGGCGGCTGGGCCGACCTGACCCCTGCTCAGCCGACTGAGCCCGGCCGACTGTGCGGTTGCGCCGACTGGGCTGGCTGGCCGGCCGCATAGCCGCTGCACCGAGGCCGGCCGCACTGCACTCGCCCCCTCTGATTCGCCCAGATTTCACCAGAATTCACCCCTGGCCAGGCGTCCCTGCTCGGACGCCGGGCCCACATGATGTGACAGGTTTGATGACGTGACACCCGCGCTCCACCCGCCCGGCCGAACCCGGTGCCGCCACCGAGCCGGGGTCCGCCTCCCTGCTCCGGCATGCGCCGCGGCCGCTCACGAGCCGCCCACTCGCCACTTCCACTGCCCGTGCTCGCACCGGCGTGCTCGGCGCCTGCGCCATCGTCCCGCCCTTCGTCGGACCGGCACGCGCGTGGCCTGACAGAGCTGCCGACGCTGCTGACGTCGCAGGCGGCCACCCGCGCCTCGGCCTCACTCGCTGCGCACCTGCGCCATCGCCACCGCGATCTCGGTCTGCCTCGGCGTGCCTTTTGGCGCTCCTGCTGGCGCGGCAGTGGCGAGGCGTGCGCGTGGGCCGCGTGCTCGCGGTCCTGCCGATGACCATGCCGCCGGTGGTGGCGGGGATCGCTCTGCTGGCGACGCTGGGCAAGCGGGGTCTGCTCGGGCGAACCCTGAGCGTCAGCTGGACGTGCAGATCTCCTTCACGACCACAGCCGTCGTCATCGCACAGGTCTTCGTCGCCATGCCCCACCTCGTGGTGACCCTCGAGGCCGCGCTGCGCAGCCGCGACACCCACGTCGAGATGATCGCCCGGACTCTGGGAGCGGGCCCGTGGACGCTGCTGACGCGCATCACTGCCGCTGGTGGGACCGGCCCTGGCTCGCGGCACAGCACCTGCCCTGGGCAGGAGCCTGGGCGAGTTCGGGGCGACCATCGCCTTCGCCGCGCTCCAAGCGAGGGGTGACGCGCACCATGCCGCTGGCGATCTATCTGGAGCGGGAGAACGACACGGCGACCCTCATCGGCGCTGGCGGTGGTGCTCATCGCCATGTCCTTCCTCATCGTGGGGGCGACCAACATCTCCTGGCCCGAGCTCCTGCGCCGTCTGCCGCATCCGTCTCATCCGTCTCGGCGCGCCCGGGCGTCATCGCCGCACTCGACGGCGACCGCCCGCCCTGCCCCCACCGCGCCCTGCAGGGCCTCGGATCTGCGCGTCTCTTCGCATCCGCCCAGCGGAATGTCGCCGCGGACCTGGAGGTCGGGGCCGGACGCACGCTCGCACCTCATCGGCCCCAACGGCTCGGGCAAGTCGACCGTCTGCGGGTCGTGGCGGGCCTGCTCGACGCCGATGGCGGCCGCGCTCCTGGGCGAGCGGGAGCTGGACGGCCCGAGCGGCTTTCGTGCCCGCCGGTCGTCGCGACGTCGCCCCTGCTGTCCCAGTCCCCGGGGATCTTCGCCCGCACGAGTGTGCTGACAACGTCGCCTTTCGGGCCGCGCTGCCGCCATGTCGCCAGCGGCGCCGCCCGCGAGCGCGCCTATGCCGAACTGGAGTCGGCCGGAGTTGAGCACCTCGCCGCTCGTCGGGGCTCCGAGCTCCCGGGCGGCAGGCGGCTCGCGTGGCGCTCGCCCGGCCCTGGCGACGAGCCCACACCTGCTGGTCCTCGACGAGCCGATGTCGGCCCTGGACGTCACCGCATCGCCGAGATGCGGCGCTGGTGGCGCCGCCGGGCCGCGGAGGAGGGGCTGACGTCCCGCTGGTCACCCATGACGTCCTGGACATCACCGCCCTGGCCGAGGACGCCGTCGTCCTGGAGAACGGCCGGTGGCTGAGCGCGGAACCACAGCCGAGGTGCTGGCCGCGCCGAGTCTCGACTCTCGCCGCGAGGCTGACCGGCACCGCGGTCCTGACCGGGCGGCTGGCAGGCGACGACGAGAGTCCGGCCTTGAAGCTGGATGAGGGACAGGTTGAACTCACGGGCGCCCTCGAAGCGATGGCGCGCAATGACGGCGATGAAGCTGGGATGGCGAGGGAGCCGGTGGGAGCCGGGAGAGCCAGGCCTCGGCGGGCCCGGCATCGCCCTGGTGCCGCCGGACGCCGTGGCCCTGTACCGGGAGCCTCCCCAGGGCTCGCCGCGCAATGTCCCTGGCGGGCAGAGTCACTGGAGTGGGACCAGGCCGGCGCCCTGGTGAGTGTTGAGGTGCGCCTGGCCGGCGGGCAGACCATCCGCGCCGCAGTCACCGCGGGCGCTGTCGCCGAGATGCGGCATCGCCGTCGACCAGGAGCTGCGTGCGCTATCAAGGCCGTCGAGGCGCATCGTGCCCCGGCGCGAGCGCGACTCGGCCGCGCCGGTCCGAGCGGGCACGGAGGAGGCAGAGCGCCGCTGCTGCTGAGTGACCGAATGACCCGGTCACGAGGGGCCCCTACGTCCGACAGCACCCATCACCGCCGACCGTTCGCCCTGTCAGCCGATCTCCGGCCCGCACGGGCGACCCGTTATCGAGCCAGAAGACGGGCCTCCGGGTTGAAGCCCAGGCGGTCGAGGCCGTCACGACCACGAGCAGCCCCATCACCGCGATCCCGGACAGGCCAGCGAGCACGGACACTCCCGCAGCGCAGATGAGGACGGCATCGCAGGCCGCCAGGCTGACCCATCACGCTGCGGCCCTCGCCGAGCGCGTGAGGAAGAAGCCAGAACGCGGTGACGCAGATGACCATGCCGCCGAACAGCGCTGCGACGGCTCGCCGGCGCGATCGGCTCAGCCGGTTCGGCCACCACGACCTCCGCCCCGACGGCCAGGGCCACCATGCCCAGGACGAGGACCTGCATGGCGTTGCGTGGCCAGGACGGCCAGTGAGACGTTGGCGGCCGGGTCGTCGCCGTGGGGCCTCGGAGGTCATGGGGGCCAGGACGTGCTCCTCATTGGCCGGGCCGAAGAACAGCGCCCACACGCCGATGATGACGAGTAGGGAGGTCACTCCGGCCGCCACGACCAAGGGCTCGTCCAGGCCGTGGATGATCGCGTTGCCGGTGGTGAGGATGGCCTCGCCCAGGCAGATGATGAGGAAGAGCTGGCAGCGCCTCGATCTGGTGGGGCAGGTCGAAGTCGATCTCGTCGCGGCCGGGCACGGGCAGGCCCGGCACCGGGTGACGCAGGCGCATGCCCAGCAGGTCGATGGCGGCGGCCGCCGCCCACCAGACGAGGCGGCTGTGCTCGTCGACCAGGGCGCCCACCACCCAGGGCACGGCCGAGACCGCCGCCCACACCACCATGTTGATGCGGTGTAGACGCATGGCGGGCAGAACGTCCACTCGCCGGGTCAGCAGCGGCCTGCCGATCTGGATGGCCAGCAGCGGGCGACGAACATCCACGGCGAGTGCTCGAAGGCCTGGGTGATGGAGGCGTTCATGATCAGGCCGATCACCATCACGCCCATCAGGAGGTAGCGCGCCGTACGCCGTCTGACAGCACCATCGTGGACTCATAGGTGGTGGTGGCCCACACCCCGAAGACCGTCAGGGACATCACCAGGGTCTCCAGGGCGCCGCGCCAGGTGAGGTTGTCCAGGAGGTGCTCGGAGAGCTGGGAGACGGCGAAGACGTAGATGAGATCGAAGAAGAGCTCGAGCTTGGTGACGTCCTGCTCCTCGCCGGGGGCTACCTCCAGGTCATGGTCAGTGCTGGGCATGCCGGGCATACAGGTCCTTTCTGCTGGGCAGCAGGGGCTCGCTGCAGTATTGCAGAGCACCGTGGACGCTACTCCACAAGGCCCTCATGGGCCACGCAATCGCCGACGTCAGCGACCTTCAGCCCGGGCTCCGCCCTGGTGCGATGCTCAGGGGTTTCAGGGATTCTCCGTGGGGATCACCAACAGCCAGGTGAGGTGGAGGCCGCCCGATGCAATGGACAGCAGCCCCACCGGGATCTGGAAGGAGGGAGCGAGCAGTCGCTGTGCGAACAGGCGCTGAGCGAGCTGACCGGCTCAGATCAGGACGAGGGTCTAGCCGAGCATGGTCTCGCGCACCCGGGCGCCCCCAGTCCCGGGCCTGTCGCGGTACTATCGCCCAACTCCAGGATGCCCGCGGGCCGAGGCGAGCCAGACGGCCATGAGCACGAGCATGCTGTCGCCAAGATCAGTGGCTGCACCCGCAGTGAGAGTCATCCAGCGTCGTGCCAGCGGGTCCTGACCCACAGAAACACAGGACGTGGACGGCTCTATGAACAAGCTTCGCCTCGTCGTGTCCAAAACGGAGGATTTTTCACCCGCCACCAAGAAGACAGAGAATCAAACGCGCTGTCCAGAGCAGCGTTAGAGCCGAGTTTCCCGTGGGAACCGAGACCAACGGTGCTTTAATCTCCTCCGTTTTGGACACGTCCCGCCCTGAGCCGCTATCAGGCCGTAGCATGCGCAACCTCAACCCCGAAGGGGGATCGGCCCGATCAGGGATTCAATGAGTTGAAGCCTTGCGCTATAGGCGTTTCGGAACAACGGGCTCTACAGGCGACGCGGGCGGGCATGCGCCGGATCGGGCCGCGACCGAGCATCGACCACGCCGCCCGCTCGATTCCCGACCCCGGATTCATGCGGGAGACTCGCGCCCGCCCATGCGCTCGGAGGGGATCACCAGGAGCCAGATGAGGTAGAGGCCCGCCGCAGGCGGCGCTGAGAGCCCCACCGGGATCTGGAAGGGAGAGCAGGCGCTGCCAGCAGCGTCGGCCCCGGCCAGGACGAGGGGCGCCCGCGGCCGCCGAGGCCGCCATGGTGATCCCGGCGGTCCGCCTACCCGCCGCGCCAGCTGCAGGGCTGCCAGGGCCAGGAAGCCGATCGGCCCGAGACAGCCACGCACACGGCGGCCAGGACGTGACGCCGTAGCCGAGCATGGCCCCGCGCACCGCGGGTGCTCAGCCCCAGGCCGGTGGCGGCGTCGTCGCCCAGCTCCAGAATGCCTGCAGGCCGCGTGAGCCAGACGACCAGGGAAGGTACGACAGCCGCCAGAATCAACGGGCGCACCTGGGTCCAGGTGATGGCGTTGAAGGAGCCGTACTGCCAGGCCTTGGCCACCTCGGCATCCTGAATCGTGGCTCGGGAGATCAAGTAGTCGTTGGTGCCGGAGCATCTCCGACAGGCGATACCGGCCAGCACCAGGGTCTCCCGCCGACTCCGCGCCGCAGAGCCACCAGGACGACGACGGCCGCGGTGGCGAAGCCGCAGGATCGTGCCGGGTGGCGATCTGGAGGGTGGAGGAGGCGGCGCTCAGCAGGATGACCACCAGTCCCCCGGTGGAGGCGCCGTGGTGAAGCCGACGATATCGGGGCTCCCCAGAGGGTTGCGCGACAGGCTTTGGAAGATCGCCCCCGACAGCGCCAGCATCGCTCCCACCAGCGCAGCGGCGATCGCCCGCGTGCAGCCGCTGGCGCCGAGCACGATGGCGGGTCCAGATCACTGCCCTGTCCTCCCAGGACCTCAGCAGCGCACCGGCGGCGGAGAGCTCGTGGGCTCTCCCGTCACGAGCATGATGCCCATGACCGCCAGGGCCGCCAGGATCAGCAGGCCGGTGACCACGAGGGCCCGGCGGTGAATCATGAGAGCCCGCCCGGCCCCCAGGGGCAGGCGCTGCTGCGAGGCCGGCGGACTCGAGGCGATGGGAGGCGGCAGGGGCGGTCTCCGACCGGACGCCCTGACGGCCCTGATGATCCTGCCGGTCCCGATGCCGCCGCGGATTCAGCCTCATTGCGCCCCGCCTCTGAGCGCCGAATGACCATGGCCAGCAGCACGGGCCCGCCGATGAAAAGGCGGGTGACGATCCCGGCCTCCATCTCGTCGGGGCGTAGCGAGGACCCGCCCCACGACATCGGCGGCCAGCAGCAGCACTCGGCCCGGCGACGAGGGAGACCAGCAACAACCGTCGTTGATCGGCGCCCAGGGCCAGGCGCGCAGCACCGGGAACCACGAGGCCGACGAAGGAGATGGGGACCGACGGCGGCCGTCGAGGCCCCGCACAGGAAGCGTGATGGAGATCAGGGCGAGCCCGCGCACCCGGGCGGGACTGACTCCCAGCGCCCTGGCCTGCTCCTCCCCCAGCGCCAGGGCGTTGAGTGTCAGGCCCGAGGCCAGACGCCAGCAGCAGCCCCACGGCGAGGAACGGCCAGAGCCAGGCGAGCAGGCTCGCATCGCGGTCCTCCAGAAGAGCCCACCACCCGAAGCGGTAGGACTCGAAGGCCTTGGCGTCGTGCATGGTGATGGTGCCGGTGATGGCGTGAAGGCTGGCCCCCGAGGGCCACGCCCGCCAGCACGAGGCGAGCAGGACCGGCATCGGCGCTGCGACGGGCCATGAGTTGAACCAGGACGGCGGCCAGGGCGGCGCCGGCGAAGGCGAACCAGAGGTAGCCGTGGACGTCGAGATCCCTCAGCAGGGGAGATGGACAGGACCACCGCCAGGGAGGCGCCGGCGTTGACGCCCAGGATGCCGGGCTCGGCCAGCGGGTTGCGGGTCAGGGCCTGCATGACGACCCCGGCCACGGACAGGCAGAGCGCGACGACGATGGCCAGAATGGTGCGTGGCATGCGCAATCGCCACACGACGATGGGAGTTGACGGTCTGGTCATGGCCGATCAGACCGGTCCAGGCCTCACTGAGGGTCAGGCCGCGCGAGCCGATGGCGAGGCTGAGCAGACCCAGCAGCCCCACCAGGGCCAGGCAGATCAGGAGCGTGCGCCTGTTCGCGCCCCGGCCCCTGCGGGCCTGCCGAGGGCGGCACGAGCGCCGCTCATCGCCGTGACCGTCACTGCGGTCCGACAATAGTTTCCGGAAGCACCGCCGGCATGCTGCCGCTGGGAGCCTCGAAGGCGATCTGGACCACTTCTGTCTCATTTCTTCCGGACGGTCCTTGATAAAAATACTCGCCGCCCAGGTTAGCCTAAGCACATGACATCGCTCTACAGTCGTCGTTACAGCCGACGCTCCACCCTGTCCCTGGCGGGCCTGGCCGCTCATCGCACCGATCCCGGCCGCCTGCTCCCTCCAAGAGCGGTGATTCGCCCGACCCGGCCTCCTCCGGAACAGGGCCGCAGGCGAGGGAAGCAGCTCGGCACCCTCAACGTCCTCGGTGCCGACCGGCATCCCCGACGGCATGGGCTCGGGCCAGGGCGATGACGTCTTCCCTCGCACAGTCACGCACTTCCAGGGCAGCACGGAGATCACGCAGGCCCCCACCAGGGTGGTCATCACCGGCACCGGTCAGCTCGATATTGCACTCACGTTGGGATTCGTCCCGGTGGGTTCCACGGCTGGAGACGGCGCGGAGCTGATTCCGAGCTATCTCGCCGAGGCCTTCCCGCAGGACGCCGACGCCCTGGCCGAAATGAAGAATGTCGGCAATCGCAAGGCCCCCGACGTCGAGTCGATCGCCGACCGCTCCCCCGACCTCATCCTCATGAATAACTCGGGCAAGGACGCGGCCTCCCTCTACGCCTCCCTGTCCGAGATCGCGCCCACGGTGGTCACGCGCAGGGCAGGCACCAACTGGAAGCAGGACTTCCTGCTCATGGCCGACGCCCTGGGCAAGCCGGACACCGCCCAGACGTGGCTGGACTCCTTCCACACCGACGCCGCCAAGGCCGGAGAGTCCATTGATCGGCAGGCCACCGTCTCCCTGCTGCGCGTGACCGAGGGCCGCCTGCGCATCTTCGGGGCCGTCTCCTTCGCCGGCTCCGTCCTGGCGGACATGGGCGCGGCCAGGCCCGAGGGCCAGCAGTTCACCGACGATGTCTCGCAGGACATCTCCAAGGAGGAGCTAGACAAGGCCGACGGCGGCTGGCTCCCTGTACGAGTCCAGGGCGGGACGCCTCGAGCTGACCTCCTTGACCTGTGGCCCGCACTGCAGGCCGTTCTCGGACCATGCGGGTGCAGGTGGATGACGACCCTTCTTCCTCAACGCGGGGCCCGACGGCGGCGCGCACGGTGCTCACGAAGGTCTCCGAAACGGTGAAGAAGTAGGCGCGACAGTGCCCCCGGCGCTCACCTCCGAGGACACTTCGGGCGCTCCGGAGAGCCGGCCTCCCCACGGGCCTGCAGGTCCAGAGCATCTCCCTGGGCCTACCATCCGGCCCGCCCCGTCATCGAGAACCTGACCGCGGCGATCACGCCGGGAGCGGTGACGATGATCGGGGCCCCAACGCCTGCGGGAAGTCGACGCTGCTGCGATCCCCTGACCCGCATCCTGTCTCCCCGGCTCGGGGCAGGTGATCCTCGACGGCCGGAATATCGCCACCATGAGTCCCAAGCAGCTGGCGCGGCGCGTGGGCCTGCTGGCCCAGTCCTCGATCGCACCCCCGGGATCACTGTGCACGAGCTGGTGGCGCGCGGGCGCCATCCGCATCAGTCGATCCTGCACCCAGTGGTCCGCCGACGACGACGAGGCGGTCAGCGAGGCGATGGAGCGCACCCACGTGGACGGCCTGGCGACTCGTCCGGTGGCCTCCTGTCCGGGGACAGCGCCAGCGGGTCTGGGTGGCGATGGCCCTGCTCCAGCGCACCGACATCATCCTCCTGCTGGACGAGCCCACCACTTACCTGGATCTGGCCCATCAGGTCGATGTCCTGGAGCTCTTCCGCGAGCTCAACAGCGAGTTGGGGACGACGATCGTCGCAGTCCTCCACGACCTCAATCAGGCCCTGCCGGTACGGCGACGAGGTCATTACATGCACGAGGGCGCTATCCTGGCTCACGCGCGTCCCGAGAGAGTCGTCACCGCCGAGATGGTGGAGAAGGTCTTCGGCCTGCCGGTGCAGGTCATCTCCCGATCCGCTCACCGGCACTCCGCTGAGTGCTGCCCGGCCGCGCTCCGAGCGCGAGAAGCACAGGATCGCTCCGGGAATTCCGGAACGCCGTCTGCAGCGCCCTCCGGGACACCGCAGCCGGGCACGCTCACGAGCCGACGAGTCCACTGAGCGGTTCCGGCCCCGAGCAGCGCGAGGCCCGGGTTGTCCCATGCTTGCCCATGCTCGCCGGATCGCAATTCCGGACTGAGCGAAAAAGCCGCCTGACAGCACGCCTTCTCTGCTTTCCTACGGCTTCCTCACAGCTCTCGCGCCCGGGGCAGTCGAAGCTCGACTGACAGCGATCGGGTGGCCCCCGACAGTGCCTGGGACAAAGCGAGAACGGCCCTGTAGGCTCGAAAACGACAGCGCCCGAGCACCACCGGACGCCAGTACATGGAGGACTTCGCGAGCACCACAACCCCTGCCCTGCCCACCAGCATGCCCACCAGCATGCGGGGCGTCGTCATGCACGCCCCCGGAGAGGGTGACCGTTGAGGACCGCGAGGTCCCGCGCATCGTCGAGCCCACCGACGCGATCCTCAAGATCGAGGTCGCCTGCATCTGCTGGCTCGATCTGTGGCCATATCGGGGCATCAGCCCGCTTGCGGCCGCCCGCCCCATGGGCCACGAGTACATCGGGACCGTCGTCGAGGGTCGGCGAGGAGGGTCACCAGCGTCAAGCCCGGCGACTTCGTCGTCGGCCCTTCTGCGTCTCGGACAACACCCTGCAGAGATCTGCGAGGACGGCTTTCCAGTCCCGCTGCATCCACGGCGGCTTCATGGGCGATACGCAGGCCCAGTGCACGCGCGTGCCCTGGCCGACGGCACGCTCGTCGTCGTGCCCGGCGGCAAGCCCGAGGACCCCGATGTCGTGGCGAACCTGCTGGCCGCCTCCGACGTGCTCGGCACGGGTGGTTCGGCGCTGTCGCCGCCGCGGCCGGCCCCGCAAGACGATCGCCATCGTCGGCGACGGCGCCGTGGGGCTGTCGGCCGTACTGGCCGCGAAGGCCCCGGCGCGAGCAGGTCATCGCCTTCTCCCGCCACGAGGATCGGGCGGCGCTCGCGCGCGAGTTCGGGGCCGACGTCGTCATCGCCGACGCGGCGATGAGGGCGCGGCCAAGGTCAAGGAGCTCACCGGGGCTGGTGCCCACGGCGTGGTCGAGGCGGTCGGCAAACCAGGTGTCCACGAACCAGGCCATCGCCTCATGCCGGCCCGGCGGTCACCTCGGATTCGTGGGCGTGGCCCACGGCGTGAGCCTGACGGGCAGCAGCTCTTCGGAGCGGAGGTCAGCATGCTGGGCGGCCCCGCGCCGGTGCGCCGCTTCCTGCCCGATCTCATCGACCGGATCCTCAAGCGCGAGATCCACCCGGGGCGGGTCTTCACCATGCGCCTGCCGCTGGAGCGGGCGGCCGAGGGGTATGCGGCCATGGACGAGCGCCGCGCCATTAAGGTATTGCTAGAGATCTGAGTTCAGAGCGGCTCAGCCGCTCGGGAACCGGACTCGACTCACGACGGCGCGCCGTGGCGCCCAACGAGGTGCGGCGGCGCGCCGTCGTGTTCGCTGCCTGCGAGCCCACCGCCCGCGATGGCGTCGCGGTCGAGGTCAGCATCACCGGCAACAAGCTCGAAGGAGCATCTCGTGCAGTACATCACCCTGGCGGAAGGGATCACCGCCCCGCGCTCGGCTACGGCACCTATCTGATCGATCCCGCCATCACGGAGCGCTGCGCGCGCGAGGCGCTCGAGGTCGGCTACCGGCACATCGACACCGCCGCCCTGTACTCGCAATGAGGCCGGAGTCGGCGCGGCCCTGCGCGGCGCCGAGGCCGACGGCGTGGCCCGCGACGACGTCTTCCTGGTCACCAAGACCCTGGGCGCGGGACAGGCCGAGACCACCAAGTCCTTCGAGGATTCTCTGCGGGCTCTCAACACCGATTATGTGGACCTGCTCCTGATCCACTGGCCCATGGGCGATGCGGTGGGCGCCTGGCGCGCCCTGGAGAAGGCGTACGCCGGCGGAAAGGCGCGGCCATCGGGCTGTCGAACTTCTTCGGACGCGAATTCCGCGAGGTCGTGCGGGGCCGCGGAGATTCCTCCCGCTGTGAACCAGGTCGAGCTCCACCGTACTTCCAGCAGCAGCGCTGCGGCCACTGCTGGACGACGCCGGCTGTCAGGTCGAGGCGTGGAGCCCGTTGGCCGCCGGAGGCGGGCCTTCTGCACGATCCCGTCCTGACTCGGATCGCGACGGCGCACAACGCCACGCCGGCCCAGGTGACAGTGCGCTTCCTGCTCGACGAGGGCGTCGTCGTCATTCCCAGTCCACCCACCGCGAGCGCATGGCGGAGAACCTGGCGAGCCTCGACGTCGTCCTGACCGATTCCGATCGCGAGAAGATCCGCGCCCTGGACACGGGCCACAGCGTCATCGGCTGGCCGGCTCACCCCGAGCGGGACCTACGACCCGGCCCAGTATCCCGGCGCGGCGCATTCTGCCTGAGCGCGCGCGCGGAGCGCGCTCACCCGTCGCCCCGCGTCTCATGCCCTCCGGCCGGTATGGGGACGCGGGGCGCATGTCGGCCACGGCCACCGCCGCTCCCCACGCGACCCCATAAGCGCGCAATACGGCTTCACGGCCGCATGCTTTCCGCTATTTCCACATATTCCCGTATATTCCCGGATATTCCCGAATCACGCTCAGTTGATTCCAGATGACTCCATCAGTCTCTGACAGCGCCCTGAACCTCCCCATGCTCGGTAGCAGCCGACAAGGTGATCGTTCACCATTCCACTGGACTGCATAAACGCATAGCAGGTGGTTGGTCCGACGAACTTGAAATGATCCCTCTTGAGATCACGACTCATTCGTTCGGAGGCTTCTGTCGCGGAAGGCACATCTGCGACGCTGCGCCACGCATTCTGCACCGGACACCCACCGACATGCCGCCACAGGTAGTCCACCAGGTTCTGTTGTTCTTTCACCCTGCAAGCGCGGCGCGCGCATTCGCACGGATCGCCCATATCTTCCGCCTGTTGCGAATGATTCCGGAATCGTCAAGCAGGGCAGTCAGCTCGTCGTCCTCCATACCGGCGACACGGGCGATGTCGAAGTGATGAAATGCCCGACGATACCCTTCGCGCTTCTCAAGAACCGTCCGCCAACTCAATCCCGCCTGCATCGACTCGAGGCACAGCAACTCGAACAGCATCCGCTCATTGCGCAGCGGCACGCCCCATTCACCGTCGTGATAGAGCCGTTCGCTCTGGCTCGCCTCAGCCCATGAGCACCGCACGACACCCTCGTGACTCTCGTGACCCTCGTGAGCGTGCACCTCAGGTGCAGTCATCGCGTTCCACCCCTCTCGACAGATCCCGGCAGGTCCCTGGCAGAATCCAGCGATTCCTGATTATCACACGCCGTCTACGAGTCGGGATCCCGGGTCGCGATCCTCATGGACATGGGCGGGAGCGGACCTCCCGACCCCGGCGCCTGACGCGGCACTGTCGCTCCGAGCGAGTGGGGTCGTCCCCGCTACCGTGGTGTCATGACCGAGAGCTCTCCCCCGTCCCGAACCGGCGAGCGCCGTTGGCGCGACGATCTGCACCTGGCCCACACGATCGCGGACCAGGTCGATCCGCTGACTCAAGCGCATTTCGACAACCAGGATTTCGAGATCGAGACCAAGCCGGACCTGACCCCCGTCACCGTCGCCGACCGGGAGGCCGAGCGCCTCATCCGCGATTACCTGTCGCGGGCGCGCACCCGGGACTCGGTGCTCGGCGAGGAGTTCGGGACGACGGGGCATTCCCCGCGCCAGTGGATCATCGACCCGATCGACGGGACGAAGAACTTCGTGCGCGGGGTGCCCGTATGGGCGAGCCTCATCAGCCTGGCGGAGGACGGCGAAGTCGTCGTCGGACTGGTCTCCGCACCGGCGCTGGGCAAGCGCTGGTGGGCGGTCAAGGGCGGCGGCGCCTGGAGCGGGCGGTCCCTGGCCCTGGCCCGACAGCTGCACGTCTCGAGCGTCGCCGACCTGGAGGACGCCTCCCTGTCCTACTCCTCCCTGTCCGGCTGGGTGGACCGCCGGCGGCTGCGCGGCATGCTCTCGCTCATGCAGGGCTGCTGGCGCACGCGCGCCTACGGCGACTTCTGGTCCTACATGCTGCTGGCCTCCGGCGCCGTCGACGTGGCGGCGGAGCCCGAGCTCGAGGTCTACGACATGGCAGCGCTCGTCCCGATCGTCTCCGAGGCCGGAGGGCGCTTCACCTCGCTGGCGGGCGAGCCCGGCCCGTGGGGCGGCGACGCCGTGGCCACCAATGGTCCGCTGCACGACGCCGTTCTGGCCCTTCTTGCCAAGGAGACAGACTGAGGCCGACCCGCGCACTGGGCGGGCCGCAGGTGCAGGCGAGTAGATCGCCCGGCTACGATGCCCGCGACCAGCCCCGCGGGGCTCCGTCGCCCGACCCCACCGAGTGAGACCAGGTCAACGCTGTAGTAGGGCTGTCAGCACCACGTCACGGCGGGGTAACCTTCGGGCGACCCCGTCCAACCCCATCCTGGGAGACCCGCATGAACTGGCTGCACGCCGTCATCCTCGGCATCATTGAGGGCATCACCGAGTTCCCTGCCCGTCTCCTCGACGGGCCATCTCAACATCGTCGAGAAGCTCCTCGACTACGACATCAACGACAGGGGCATCACCGCCTTCACCGCCGTCATCCAGATCAGGGGCGATCCTGGCGGCCGTCATCTACTTCTGGAGCGACATCGTCCGCATCGTGACGGCCTGGTTCAGGGTCTGCGGTCCAAGAGCGCCGAGCGACCCCGACTACACGTTGGGCTGGGGCATCATCCTGGGCTCGATCCCGGTCGCGGCCGTTGGGGCTGGTGCTCAAGGACTTCATCGAGGTCACGGCCTGCTTCTCGTGGGTGATCGCCGGCGCGCTCATCATCTGGAGCGTGGTCGTCGTGGTTCGCCGACCAGCAGTCCGACGCCCCGGCGGAGCCACTCACGCCTCGGTCGGCAAGGACATGAGCCAGGTTGGGCGTCAAGGATGCTCTCATCATCGGCGCCTTCCAGGCTCTCGCGCCCGTCCTTCCGGGCATCTCCGCTCCGGCGCGACGATCTCCGCCGGGACTCTTCCTGCGCTCGACCGCGTGACGGGCCACGCGCCTGTCATTCTTCATGGGCATTCCCGCCCTCATCGCCGCGGGCCTGCTCGAGGCGGTGACGGCGGCGGACGACATCAGCTCGCCGCAGATCGGGTGGACCGCCACGATTGTCGCCACCGTCGTCTCGGGCCTGGGGCCTACGCGACGATCGCATGGCTGCTGAAGTTCGTCTCCTCAACAAGTTCACCGGCTTCCTCGTCTCACCGCGTGATCCCTGGGCGCGGTCATCATCGCGCTGGTCGCCTCCGGCATGGTCGAGGCTCCTGAGGCCAATGCAGCGATATTCAGCGATACCCGACTGGGTCGACCGGGCGAAGGTGGCACTAAAGCGGCGAAGCGGTACTGAATCAACATGACGCGGCGCCATTGCCGACGGCACCCTGGACTACGACGTGAAGATCGAGGTTGACCCACGTCCAAGGGTTCTCGAGGACTTTTACCGGAACGACTGCGGCCTTCTCCAGTATCAGGTAGCGCTTGAAGAATTGATTAGTTTGTCGGCCTCCTGGGTTACATAGGACTCTTTCCAGTAGGTATCGATGCTGGGTCGCGCCGTCGAGGAGGAAGGCTCCTCGTGGCTGGTGCTCCATCTGCGTCACCGACTTCGGCGTCGGACCGCTCTCCTGATAGAAGAGGATGAGGCGCTACCCGCCAAATCCCTGCGATAACCGCTCCACCAGTACCTTCAACGAACCGCTGACCGGAGGAACCACGACCGAACGAACCACTGACCGTTGCCAGTAGACCGGTGCACCGGAGACGATGACCTCCGCCCGTCGCAGCAGGTCTCCACATACTACCTGGGCGACTCGGCATCAACGGTGAGTTCGTTATGCGAACGGAGGTTTCTCCCATCCTTCTGAGCAGAGGGCGCGAAGGATGGAGAAACCTCCGTTCACGCTGCAAAGCTCGTCCGCCCCAGCCGCCTCCGTCAGGAAGAACCGAGGGAACTGCCGGAGGCATCACGAAGGCGCCCGCGCCCGAATCCCGGAGCGGCCGCATGTTCTCCGATCTCAGGCGCGCCGCACCCGGAATGCCCGGAGCGGGCCGCATGTTCTCCGAGCGGATGCGCCCGCGTCCGGAGAGGAAGACACCATGGAGTTCAAGCAGGTCGTTGCCCAGCGCCATTCCGTCCGCGACTTCACCGAACAGCCCGTGTCCCGCCAGGATCTGGTGGACATCGTGCGCACCGCCCAGCGGGCGCCGTCATGGGTGAACTCCCAGCCCTGGCGCGTCTACGCGGCCACCGGCGCCGCCCTCGCCACGATCAAGGAGCGCTTCGCCCAGAAGGCGGCCGCCGGCGAGAAGGGGAACTCAGATTTCCGGTCATGTCCGCACCCAGTGGTCGCCTGCCGCCCAGGCCAACATGGCGGCCCTGAGCGGCAGGATCGAGGCCCTGGGCGAGACAGCAGGATTTCGCCGCGTCCCAGACCCGGCTCTTCAACGCCCAGGCCGCGCTGTACGTGACCATCCCCAAGGGCTCCTCCCTGTGGTCCATCCACGACCTGGGGGCCTTCCCGATGCTGCTCGCCCTGGCCGCCGTCGACAAGGGGCTGGGGGCCATCAACGCTTACGCACTGGTCCACCGTCCCGACATCGTCCGCGAGGTCATGGGCATCGGCGAGGACGAGACGCTCGCCGTCGGCATCGCACTGGGGCACCCGCGGACAGCGAGCTGGCGGCCTTCGCGCCCGACCGCGTCGACGTGGACCAGATCCTCACCATTCCTACTGTTCCTACCGTCAAGAACTGAGCGGCACTGCCCTCCGGGCACGACGCGGGCAAGGCCCGGTCATTCGTGTCGCACCCTTGTGAGAGGGTGCGGTCATGCGGATCCTGCACACCTCCGATTGGCATCTGGGGCGCACCTTCCACGGGCGCCTCCTGGATGACGCCCAGGCGGCCTTCGCCGACCACCTCGTCGAGCTCGCCCGCTGCGAGGAGAGTCGATGCCGTCGTCGTGTCCGGGGACGTTTACGACCGCGCCATCCCGCCCACCGACTCGGTTCGCCTTCTGGATGACACCCTGCGCCGCCTGTCGGACGTGACCCGGTGATCCTCACCCCGGGCAACCACGACTCCGCACAGCGCCTCGGCTTCGGCGCCGATCTCCTGCGCGAGGGCCTGACCATTCGCGCCCGCACCGCCGAGGTCGGCCGCCCGGTCGTCATCCCGGGCCTCGACGGCGCGGACGGCCTGTACGTCTACGCCCTGCCCTATCTCGATCCGGATGCCGCTCGCGAGTCCCTGCCGCCGATCCTCACGCGAGGCTCGGAAGACCGTTGAGATCCCGTCGGGATTCCGACGCCGCGCCCGAGGGCGCATCAGCACCCGCAGGTTCGCCGCCTCCGGCTCCCCGGCGGCTCCCGCCGTCAGGCCTCGTCTGCCCCGCGCAGCCATGAAGGCCGTCGTCTCCGGGCGCCCTGCGCCTGGTCGCCGCTCGATCTCACCGCTCGGCGCGCCGCAGCGGCAGTCGGGTCCCGGCCCTGGTCATGTCCCACGCCTTCGTCGTCGGCGGGCAGCCCGCTGCCGAGTCCGAACGGGATATTCGCGTCGGCGGCGTCGACTCCGTTCCCGGAGGCGTCTACACCGGCCTGGGAGGCTCGCCCCTGGCCGAGCAGTCCGGCGGTCTGGACTCACGTCGCTCTCGGTCATCTCCATCGTCCCCAAGAGATCCGCACCGACGGCAAAGGCCCCCGCCTCGTCTACAGCGGCAGTCCTCTTCCCTTCTCCTTCCCCGAGGCGGACTCCCCAAATCCACCGTCCTGCTCGATATCGAGCTCCGGCGGCGCAACCCGCCTCGAGCGCATCCCCGCGCCCCTGCCCTACCGGGCGACCACACTGACGGGCACGCTCGACGAGATCCTGGCTCTCGCCCCCGCGCACCGCGAAGACTGGGTGCGGGTCGCCCTGTCCGGCGCCATGCCACCGGACGCCATGGCGCTCCTCAAAGCCGAACTGCCCAATCTCCTGGCCTTCTCCCACACCCGCCCCCCGCAGGCTGCAGGCGATCGAATATACGTCACACGGGCCAGTGATCCGCTGGATATCGCCGACCGCTTCCTGACCGAGATGCTCGGCCGCCCGGCTGATCCCGATGAACGGGCCGTCATGGCCACCGCCTACGACGCCGCGCGCACCGGCCCGGAGGGGATGAACTGATGCGTCTGCATACGCTGATCATGACCGGCATCGGTCCTACGCGGGCACCGGAGACCATCGATTTCGACCGTTTCACCGCCTCCGGCCGCTTCCTGCTGACCGGCCCCACCGGTTCCGGCAAGACGACCATCATCGACGCCATCGTCTTCGCCCTCTACGGGCAGGTCGCCGATTCGAGCGGTTCGTCCAAGCAGCGACTGCGCTCCACTCTCATCGATGCCGCCGCCCGATCCGAAGTCGATCTGACCTTCTCCACGTCGGCCGGCGATCTACCGAATCCTGCGCAGCCCCGAGTACTGGCGTCCTAAAAAGCGCGGTACCGGCACCACGCGCCAGAACGCCGCGGCGAAACTATGGCGCCTGTCGGCACCCGGCGGGCATGCCCTTGACGAGCCCATCACGCGGCTGGAAGACGTCGGCGCCGAGGTCAACCGCATCGTCGGCCTGAGCCGGGATCAGTTCACGCAGACCGTCGTCCTGCCCCAGGGGCGCTTCGCACGATTTCTGCGGGCGACCTCAGCGGAGCGCCACACCCTGCTGCGCGACGTCTTCGGTACCGGGGTCTTCGACGCCATCCAGGCCGAGATCGCCGAACGCAACCGGCTCACGGACCGGGAGCTGCAAGCGGCCCGCCAGCACTGCAGGCCCGGGTCGAGGGTCGCCGCCCCACTGCTGGCCCTCCTGCCCATCCCCGATGCCGACGGCACCCCTCCTCCGGGCGCTCTCTCCGCCACCATCGTCACCGACGATGCGCAAAAGAACGCCGAACCTTTCCCGGCCCCACGGCGTACTGAATTGAGCGAGGCGCTCGAGTCGGCTGAGCTGTCTGAGCCTGCTGAGCTGGCTGAATTGGCCAGCGCCCCGGTCCCCGACACCGACGCCATCGCCGCCATGGGTGAGCAGGCCCTCGCCCGCAGCCGTGCCGCGCTCGCCCCGCTGGCCGAGGGCCGTGGAACGCGCTCAGGGCGGGAGGCCGGTGCGGCGCATGCCGCCACCGAGGCCGCCGTCGAGCTGCGTCAGCGGCTCGACAGGCGTGAGGCGCTTCTGGCCGAGCAGGCTGAACTCGATGCGCACCGCGCCGCTCATGACGCCGATACCACGCGTCTCGACGCCGCCCGCCGCGCCTCCCAGGTCGCCACCGCCCTGCACCGGCACGCGCGCACCCTGCGAGACCTCGCAGCCGCACGCGACCTGGCGACGCAGGCACTGTTCCGGACCCTGAACGCTGTCAGGTCAGCGCCACCAGCACGATCCTTACCGACAGCATCGCTGGACAGCACCGATGACACCGACAGCACTGACAACACTGACAGCACAGGCACCCAGGACATCCCAGCCATCGGCCCGATCCTCGAGGAATGCGAAACCATCCTCACCTCTGCTCCGCAGGCGCCCTACGCCCCCGAGGATTCCGGGGAATCGCAACGTCTCCAGCACGCCGAGTCTCAGCTGACCGCGCTCGCGACCCGCACTCGCACCCCTCGCCGGATCTCTGAGCCGCTGGTCGCCCCTCGAAGCAGACCCTGGGCGACCGGCGGACGGCGCTCGAGCGCGATCAGGCCCTCCTCGACACGCGCCGCACCGATCTGGATGAACACATCCGAGCGCCTCGAGGCCCGGCCCGCCCGCCACGCCGAACTCGAGACCGCGCTCGAGACCGCCCGCCAGGCGGAGAACCCGGCTCCCCAGGCCCGCGTGGATCGCGACGCCGCCCTCGCGCGGCGCGATGCCGCCATTCGCGCCGAGGCGCTCGACACCCGGCTCGCCGCGAGCAAGCAGGCCGTCGTCAGAGGCGACCAAAGCCGTGGAATCTGCCAAGGCGCACGCCGCCGCTCAGCACCGCGCCTGGCCTGAGGCCACGGCCGGTTCCATCGTCGCCGAGCTCGTGAGACGGCGAGCCCTGCCCCGTGTGCGGCTCCCCGGAGCACCCGCCCCGCCGACCCCGAGGCCGGTTCGGTCAGCCGCGCCCAGGTCGAGCAGGCCGACGCCGAGCGAGCCCGCGCCGACGAGCATCTGACCGAACGGGTGCGTGAGGCACAGCGACCTGGAACGCGATCACCGCACCGCTCTCTCGAGGCCTCGGGCATGCGGCCCCTCGCAGAACTCGATGACGCTCTGGCCGGGGCAGCCGAACACCTCCAGTCGCTCACACGGGCCTCGCGCCCCCTGGCGGAACCGACCGAGCAGCTCGCCGGCTTCGCCGAGGGAGACCACCGCCATGCGCGACGCCCTGGAGACGGACCGCACCGCCTCGCCGAGGATCGAGGCCCGCCTCGAAGCAGCGCAGAACGCCCTCGAGCGGGACCGAGCACGCTGCGCTGGCGCCTGCGGCAGCACCGCCACGGTCGCCGCCCGGCATCACGCGCTCCTCGGCATCGCAGACGCCGCCGAGTCGGCGCGCTCGCACCTGGCGGCAGTCCGCACCGCCGCCCGGGAGGCGACCAGCGCATCGGACGACCTGGGCAAGGCCCTGGCAGCCGCCGCTTCACCACGGCGAGTCAGGCCGAGCAGGCCATTCTGCCGACCGCCGAGCTCACGGCCCCTCGCCGAGGGCGGTCGACCGCATCCGCGCAGACCGCGAGCGCGTCCGTCACGCACTCACTGAGGACCCGCGGATCTGCGCCCTCACCGGTGAGGAGACCGCCGATGTCGCCGGCGCACGCCGACTCCAGGAGGCCGCCGAGGAGACGCGCGAGACCGCACTGGCGGCCCATGCGACTGCTTCAGAGGCCCACAGGCACCTTTGAGGGAGGCCCTGGAGGCCGTCGATAGGGCCGCCGTCCGGCTCGCCGACATCCTCGCCAGGCGGCCAGGCGCTGACACAGGTCGCCGCCCTGGTCACCGGTCGCAACGATGCCTCCACCCCTGGCCACATGGGTCCTGCTCGACCGCTTCGCCGAAGTCCTCGTCTTCGCCAACGATCGCCTCGACTCAGATGTCATCGGGACGCTACGAGCTCGTGCGCGTCGCCGATGAGACCGCTCAGCCGGGCGCCGCGACCGCGAGGCTCGGCCTGGGCGTGATCGACCGCCTCTGCGCCGGCGTGGTGCGCGATCCCAAGACGCTCTCGGGCGGGAGACCTTCTACGTCTCCCTCTCGCTGGCCCTCGCCCTGGCAGACGTCGTCACCGCTGAATCCGGAGGCGTCGCCATGGAGACTCTCTTCGTCGATGAGGGCTTCGGCACCCCTCGACCCCGAGAGCCTTCAGACTGTTCTCGCCGAGCTCAGGCGCCTTCAGGCGGGCGGTCGCACCGTCGGCATCGTCTCCCACATCGAGGAGCTCCGTCGGCAGGTGCCCGACCGTATCGAGGTGACCACGACGCCCGTGGGCTCGACGCTTCGCATCACCGCCTCAGCCGGCCGAGTTCCGCAACGGGCCGGCCCCACCGGCTCATTCAGCCGAGCTCAGCAGCCAGGTACTCGCGCTCGGAGACGTCGAACCACAGCAAGTCGGCCTCCCCGACCCGCTCGAAGGCCGCCTCGTCGCCCGTGCGCGCCGCCCGCACGTCCACCTCGACCTCCCGCTCATCGACCAGCAGCGCAGCCACCGCCTCCCAAGCCACCGGGGCACCCACCTGAACTGTGCCGGGCAGGATCTCCTCCTCACCGGGACCTCCGAGACTGCTGCGGCGTCGACGTCCGCCGCGATCACGACCCGGCGATCCGCCAGGACCCCGGCGCCAGGCCTGCTCAGGAGCATCAAGGGAGGCGTCCGCCGCACACAGGCTCGCCGAGGCCTCAGAGTCTCCTCATCCTCATCGGGCAGGGGCCCGGCCAGGGCGGACGTGACCGCGTGAGCCGTCCGAGACTGATAGTCGGCGCAGACAGGTCGGCGGCCGTCGCAGGCAGGTAGACACGCATGACCCGGGTAGTGCCCAAGCGCGCCCGAGTGCACCGCATGCGTCTCGTCCCGCGCGCCGTACAGCACCCCGCCGCTACCTGGCGCGCCGCCTCCGGCGTCGCCCCTCACGCGTGGCGGACGAGATCCGCTCTCCGCCCGCGGTCTCGGCCCCGGCATCCGGCGGTGGTGGAGGCGGAGGCACCGCGCCCCGTGGATGCAGGGGTCCCCTGACCCATCGCCGCGCCCCGATGCGATGGGGGAATCGACGGCGACCCACCGGTGGGCGAAGACGGCGTCCCCTGCCCGACTCGTTGCGGGCCGCCCGACCGCGCCGACCGGCGCCCGCTTCGCCCGAGCGCTCCGGCTCTCGCGCCGCCGCAGCCTGAGCCCGCGGCGCTCCTCCTGGCCGTCCGGCGAGAGCGGCCGCATCCGGGCGACTCGATCCACGAGCCCCGCCAGGCCAGTCCGAGCGCACTGTCAGGGCGCCGCCTCGGTGACGGCCCCGCCCTCCATCATGCAGCGGTCGGCGCTCACCGGGTCAGTCGAGGCACGAGCGTCACGTCGCTGAGACGGCCGTAGCGCTGCAGGGCGTCTCTGACGGCGCGCTGCGGCGAGGGCCCGGCGACGCTCGACCGTACTCGCGTCACCACCACCTCGAGGCGGCCGGCCGGGCGCATCTCGTCGTCCAGGTCTCCCAGCAGTTGCAGCAGCCGGCGCACTCGACGGGATCCGCCCCGCCCACCACCAGGACGACGTCGGCACGGCGCACGAGCTCGGCAGCCACGGCGCCCCTGCCGGGCTCCAGGGTGTACTCGTCGACCGAGTCGTCGATCGGCCCGCCACTGACATCAACGACCGTCCAGGCGGCCAAGCCGCGGCAGCGACTCACACCTCGGACATGGCCGAGGGCGGAAGCTCACGCCAGCGCCCGGGACGCCCTCAAGCCGGACAGCAGGCGCTCCGACTCTCCGACGGGAACCAGGGGCTCGCTCAGGGTCTCCTCATCCAGCCTGCCATGCCCCGCCAGGCGTGCGGCGGTGGCCAGTCCGGGAGGAGTTCTCCGGCAGTCGGAGGACCTGGGAGAGGCACGGCCCCTCCAGGTCGGAGTCGACGAGGATCGTGCCACCTGCGGGAGCCAGGCTGTGAGCCAGCGCTGCCGCGATCGTCGTCCTCCCGTAGGAGCCGCGGGGCCCCCAGACCACCACGATGCCGCCGTCCGCACCATTCGTCCCACTCGTCTGGGCGCCGGTGCCATGGGGCGGACCGCCGTCGGACGCATCGGAAGGACGCCTTTCCGGGCTCTGCGGGCGACGGGGCCTTCTCCGCCGGGATGGAACCGTCTGCGCCCCCGGCGTCGTCCGGCACGGCCGGGACCGAGGGCTCGATGGTCGCCAGCTCGGCCCATAACTGATCGTCGGCCCCATCATCCGACTGGGAAGGAGCCGTGACCCGCATGGTCGGGGCCGGAGGCCTGTTCTCGACGGCGTGGGCGAGCACCTGCAAACGGGCCCGCACCGCACCGGGATCGATGCTCGCTCCTCGGCGGCCATCCGGCCACTGCCCAGCGCTCCGCCTGATCGGCGGACGTCAGGGACGATGCCGGTCGCACCGGCACGCGCCAGTCGATCCACAGCAGAGAGGTCGAGGTCGTCGAACTCCGTATCCACCACCACGAGCGCGGCCAGGCCCGCCATGGCGGCGCTGAGCAGTTCGGCTGTATCCGCGCAGCGGCGCACCACGCGCAAACCGGATCCGTGCGCATCGATCGCTCGCAGCAGGTCCGCGTCCTCCCCGGAGACGGCCAGGAGGACCCCATGCAGTCGCTCGGCCATCTCACTCAGCTCCCAGCATTGCCGGGCACCAGGACGAGGGCCCCGTCCCCGCCGACGGCGGTGAGAACCTCGGCCACGGAATCGGCCGGAACCAGGACTTCGACCTCGGTGGTGGTTCTGCCCGATGAGGGCTCTCCCCGTCTGCCCGACCGTCGAGACGATCAGGTGCTCGGCGATCACCTCGGCCTGGGTGCGCTCATCGTCAGCGGTGACCTGGGCGGCGGGCAGAGCCCACAGGTCGACGACGTCGCCGACGCCGGTATCGGCCGGCAGACCGAGGAGACCTTCAGGGACGACCGCGCGCAGGTCATCCGAGGTCTCGCTGCCCACGGCGCTGGTGGGCAGGAGCTCACCAGCGCTCAGGGATCTCTGGGCGACGGCGCTCTCGGGCAACTGGCCGGCCCTCACATAGGCATCGGTGCCTGGATGGGCGTCCACCAGGGACAGGACCCCATCGGCCGTTAAATCCTGCCCGGGCGCGACGTCCCGGCTGAGGACGTAGACCTGCTGGGTGTCTGCGGCGGCGTTCACCGCCCAGGATCCCAGGGCGACGGAGGCGCCGATGAGGACGAGACCGCCGGTCAGGCGCGGATCACGCCATGTGGAACGATGCCCGCGCGCGGGGCGTGCGGAGTCTGCATGTGCATTTCGTGCGGGACCACGACGGGAAAGGACCATGAGTTTCTCCTGATCACTCATGAGGCCCTGGGATATTCTGGAAGCATCTTTGACTATCCACAGGACTGTTCAGGGATGGCGCGCTGTGCACCGGGATGTCATCATCGTGCCATGAAAGACAAGTTCCTGACCATTGCCGAGGTCGCCGAAAATCTGCAGCTGTCCGCTCAGGGGCGTACGCGCCCTCATCCAGTCCGGAGACCTGCCGGCGATCCAGGTGGGCGCCCGTCGCCTATGGAGGGTCCCCGAGGCGCGCTTCGACGCCTACATCGAGCGCCAGCTCAAGGCCACGCGCGACATGGTCGCCGCAGGCCATGCGCTTTTTCGAGAAGGGTGAGCCCGGCGAGCACCATTTCTGGACCGGCTGGCTCACCGGCTGCGCAGAACGTCGAGCGCGGCCAGCGCCACAGTGACGACCCCGGGCCGCGCCCCTCCCGGCGGACGCCGCTGACCGTTGCCGCTGCGCGGACCATCCACGACGACATCCAGATAATCGGCCCCCACTCGCCCGATCCGGCCAATGACGTCTCCGGCGGGGGTCACCGCGCGCACTCGAGCGCCGGCACGGGCCAGTTCACGGGCAGCGGCCTGAAAAAGTCGGACGGCGACCGATCGCCTCGGGCGCGGGGCCGGGCAGCAGCTCGAGGAATGCGAGCGAATCGGTCGGGACGAGAGCCTGAAGGCCGTCCCCCTCCTCAATGAGCACGAAGCCGTCCTCGGCGCGCGCCAGCACGCCATCAACCGGGGTACCGCCACGCGTACGCAGGCGGATCGTGCGCCCAACAGCGCCGCGGAGCCGATCGGCGAGCCGCACAGCGGCGACTTCGGCCTCCGCCAGATCCGCCGCCTGAGCCGCGATATCGGCGCGGCGCTCCGCCTCGAACCGACTCTCGAGGTCGACCAGCAGCGCGTCCCATTCCATGTCCGCACCTCATCACGACCCCACGCGGACGCAGCAAGACCGCGCACTCGCTCGACATCGACATGGCAGTCACCTCAACCGCCAGAGGCACAAGCGATCAACCTGACCACCCTAAAGAACTCTTGACAACCTGAGATCTATCAAGCAGGATCAAATCACCTCAAACAACATCTTCAATGACGGAGATCCCCATGCGTCCGCTTCTGCACCTCACTGTCGTCGCGCTGGCCGGGGCCCTGGGCACGGCGGCGCTGGCGGCGAGCGCCTGGTCTGCGGGCACCGCCCTCGCCTCGGTCCCAGTCGCCTGGTGGAGCACATCCCAGATCGCTTGGATCGCGATCGTGCTCGCCTGCGGGATCGGAGCCGCGGGCTGCCTGTGGCATCTGGCGTCCGCCGGGCTGAGCGCTGGCGATCCTGCTGCGGGATGCAGTGGCAGATAACTTCGCAGGCTTCAACGACCTCAAGGACTTTCGCGCGGCGCATCGGCCAGAACCGTCACGGGCGGGCGCGCCGATGTCGTGCTTCAACGCTGGGGCGCTCCGCTCGTGCGCCGGATCGCCACCGGCGCCCTGATCGCGGGGATCGCGATCTCGCCGGCCGCGACGGCGGCCCATCGGCCTCCGCACCCTGATGACCTGGGGTGGCGGGTGAGCACCAGAGCGGCCGCCGCCCGCCGGACGAAATCCACCCGGATCCGGACGGCGCCGAGTCCGCGCAGGCTCCCCACCGGCCGAGCCGGCCCCCGCAGCCGTTGAGGCGCGGAGGACGCGCTCCCGCCGCCCCGTCCAATTCCGCTCGACGCTCCCGAGCCCGCGATGGGACTGGACCCGGACCGACTGTGCGCACACGCACACGTCGAACCGGAAGTCGCGCGTGGTCGATCACCGCGGCCGCACTCGGACCCGGCGACGCCACCGATGCGCAGATCGTCCAGACCTGGCCCCTGGTCTACGAGACGAACACCGAGCCCATCGGCTCAGATCCCTCGCTTCTGCGCCCGGGAGCCGAGCGCGGCTTCGACGCACTCGCCCAGGCCCGCCCACCTCCGAGGACAGGGACAACCGTGAGCCGCCGCATCAGCCGCCACTGCGACACCGGCTCGACCAGATGCGCTCCCGCGCCCCGTCGGGAGGGCTCGCTCCCGCGCCCTCACGCACTCTCACGCGCCCCGCGCCGAGCCGTCCGAACCGTCGGGCCACGGCCGCGCGCGCCAGGCCGCCGCCCGCACCCCGGCGGGCAGGACCGTCACCCGCGCGCCCAAGTCGGACGCCGAACACGCGCAGTGGGACCGCCTGCATCCCAGACCCCGATCAGACGCCGGAAGCAGAGCAAGCGGAAAGCACTCGAGCCGCCCCCAAAGGCAGCTGAGCGGCGACAGCTGGACGGGAAGGACGGCTCCGGATCCGCGGCGCCATGCCGCCTCCATCGTCACGGCGGCCGCAGAGGTTCTCAGCGGCCACCGGCCCCGTGGACCACCTGGCGAGGTGGACCACTCCCGACATGTTCGAGCACTGGCTCGCCGCCGCGCGGCCTGGCCATGCGCCTCCTGGGCACCGAGCCCGGCCGCGCGCCCGCCCCGTAGCGCTGCGTCGCGCCCAGATCACTCTGTCAGCGCTGCGAGGCCGCCGTCCTGCTCGATGACGGCTCACGGGTTCGGGCCGCAGCGGCCTTCTGGTTCTTCATCGTGGCCGGTGGGTCATGTCGACCTCGAAATCGGCTGGGCCCGGCACCTGATCTGCGCGGCGGCGCACCGGTCTGCGGTCAGTGCCTCCCGCTTCTTCTGGCGGCGCGCCGCTGGGCCCGGTTGGCGGAGCGCGAGGCCCCATCCGCGAGGCCTGCGCGTCCCGCCGCCACCCGTGAGCTCGACGAGCTCGATGAACTCGACAAGTCCGAGGCTCCCGCGCTGCCCGCCGCTCACGGAGCCCGACGTCGTCGATGTGGCGGTGCCGTCCTCCGAGGGGGCCGAGTAGGTCACCCGCCGCTCGCGGACTCCTGGCCGGTGGACCCCAGGACGCCGCCACCCGCGGAGCCGGAGCCGACCGCTCCGACCTTCGAGACGGGCCGCAGCGGTGCCGTCCGCAGCGGCGACAGTCGCAGCGGCCTCGGCCCGTACCGTCTCGGCGGCGCGCGCGGCGGCGTCGAAGCGACCGACGTTGGCGAAGATCTGCTCGATGGTCTCCTCGCGGATGCCCTCCATCATCGCTCTGAACATGTGGGACGCCCTCGTTGGCGTACTCACGCAATGGATCGCGCTGCGCCATGGCGCGCAGGCCGATGCCCTCCTTGAGGTAGTCCATCTCATAAAGGTGCTCGCGCCAGCGCTTGTCGACCACGGCCAGCAGGACACGGCGCTCCAGGGTCCGCATGGGGCTCGTCACCGAGCTGCGTGCGGGCCAACGCGTTGTCATTCGCACGCCTTCGGCGTCCTCATAGGCCACGGCGACGTCCTCCGACAGTTCGACCGACAGCCGTTCGGAGGTCAGACGGTCGAGGCCGCCCACCACATCGACAGGCTCATCCCGGGTGAGCCCCACCGGGTAGAGGTGACCGAGATCGTTCCACAGGGCGTCAAGATCCCACTCGTCGGAGCGGCCCTCTGCGGTGCGACTGGCGACGATCGCCTCGACCGCCTGGGAGCGGAAGGCCTCGACCTGCGGCTCCAGATCCTCGCCCTTCAGCACGCGGTGACGCTCGTCGTAGACCTTCTCGCGCTGCTCGGTCGCTGACGTCGTCGTACTTCAGGACGTTCTTGCGGATCTCGTAGTTGCGCGACTCGATCTGGCGCTGGGCCGAGGCGATGGCGCGCGTGACGCTCTTGACTCCAGGGCACGTTATTTTGTCGTGGACGTCCGAGGCCATGATGCGCTGGGCGGCGTTGGAGGCGAACATGCGCATGGTCGTCCTCCATCGACGAGGTAGAAGCGGGACTCCTCGGGTCCCCTGACGGCCGGAGCGCCCGCGCAGCTGGTTGTCGATGCGGCGGGACTCGTGGCGCTCGGTGCCCGAGCACGTACAGGCCGCCGAGCTCGACGACCTCGTCGTGCTCCGCCGCAGGCGTCCTGAGCCGCTGAGCGCAGCGGGCCAGGCCTTGTCGTACTCCTCGGCGTTCTCCTCCGGGATCAGGCCCGCCTCCGCCCAGGCCCGAGACGGCGATGTGCTCGGCATTGCCGCCGAGCATGATGTCCGTACCGCGGCCGGCCATGTTGGTGGCCACGGTGACGGCGCCCTTGCGCCCCGCCATGGCGACGACGGCGGCCTCGCGCGCGCGTGCTGGCGTTGAGGACCTGATGAGGGATCTTCCGCTCGCTCAGCAGGGCGGAGAGCTGCTCGGACTTCTCCACGCTGGTCGTGCCCACGAGGACCGGCTGCCCCGCCTCGTGGCGCTCGGAGATGTCATCGACCACGGCGGTCAGCTTGGCGGCGACATTGGTGCAGACCAGGTCGGGCTGGTCGCTGCAGGATCATGGGCTTGCTGGGGATGGGGACGACACCGATCTGTAGGTGCCGAGCGAACTCGGCCTCGGTCTCGGCGGTGCTGTCGCTGCCCGGCGCGAGCCCTCGGGAGTAGAGCGTGAAGTAGTTCTGAAGGTGATCGTCGCCAGAGTCTGGTTCTCGGCCTTGATCTCCACGTGCTCCTTGGCCTCGATGGCTGGTGCATGCCCTCGCTAGCGGCGGCCCGGCAGGACGACCGGGCTGTGCTCATCGACGATGAGCACCTCGCCATCGCGCACGATGTAGTCCTTGTCGAGCTGGAAGAGCTCTTTGGCCTTGATCGCATTGTTGAGGGAATCCGATCAGCGGCGTGTTCCTCGGACTCGTACAGGTTGTCGATGCCCAGGTGAGTCCTCAACACGCTCAATGCCGGGCGACAGGACGCCGACCGTGCGCTTCTTCTCATCGACCTCGTAGTCCTTGCCCGCGCGCAGGCCTCCGCCATCTTGGCGAACTCCTTGTACCACTTGTTGACGTCCCCGGTGGCGGGCCCGAGATGATCAGCGGAGTGCGTGCCTCGTCGATGAGAATGGAGTCGACCTCGTCGACGATGACGAAGGCGTGGCCCCGCTGGACCAGATCCTCGGGGCGCTGAGCCATATTGTCGCGCAGGTAGTCAAAACCGAACTCATTGTTCGTGCCGAGGTGATGTCGCAGGCGTACTGCTGCTCGACGCTCTGCGGAGTCCTGACCGGTCAGAATGCAACCGGTGGTCAGCCCCAGGAAGCGGTGGACGCGCCCCATGAGGTCGGACTGGTACTCGGCGAGGTAGTCGTTGACGGTTACCACGTGGACGCCCTTGCCCGTCAGCGCCCGCAGGAAGGAGGGCATGGTCGCCACGAGCGTCTTGCCCTCACCGGTCCTTCATCTCGGCGATATTGCCCAGGTGGAGTGCGCACCGCCCATGATCTGGACGTGGAAGGGGCCGCATGCCCAGCACCGGTCGGCCGCCTCGCACACTGCGGCGAATGCCTCCGGCAGCAGCCCATCGAGGGATTCCCCATCGATGTAGCGCTCCTTGAGGTCCGTGGTGACCTCTTTGAGGTCCTCGTCGGTGAAGTCCGCATAGGTCTCCGCGAGCGCCTCGACCTGAGTGGCGATGGCGTCAAGCTTCTTGAGGGTGCGGCCCTCACCGATGCGAAGGATCCGGTCGACAATCGACACGCTGGTTTCTCCCTTGTTGGTGGTGGGGGTGCACAGCCCCGGCGGCGTCATCCGCGTCCTCCGCTTCCCCCATCGCCCGGTCACTGCCGGGCAGCACACTGACCCATCGTGAGTGGACGGCCCGCGAGCAACCACCGCGCCACCGTGCGATCTGTCCTCATCTCATTACAGACGGCTGCGAGAGCACCGGAGGGCGCTCGAGAGCACTGAAGAGCCATGTGCACAGGGTCCGTTCCCGGCATCCCCGGTCGGGGAAGTGTGGACAGGCGCCCGGCCCGGACTCGCACTCGTGGGACTGTGGAGTCATGCATCCTCCACCACCGCCCTCCGGCGGCGCGCCTCATCGGCCCCCGCAGTCCTGGCGCCTCTGATACCGACCGCATCCGGCGGGACGCGCCGCCTGAGTGAAGCGGTCCGACTCCTGCCGCGTGTCCTGCGCTCGGCTGCGGCCTGCGGACGTGGCGCTGTGCTCGGACTGCCGGGACCTGCTCGCCGGGGGCCCAGGGTCGTCGAGGCACGCCGATGCCGCCGGCGCCCTGGACGTCATGGCCATGGCGCCTATGCCGGGCCGGTGCGGCGGATGGTGCTGGGGTGGAAGAACGGCTCCCGTGAAGACCTCGCCGCCTCCATGGAGGAGCTCGGCATCCGCGCCGGTCGCCTGTGGGCGCGCTCCTCGAGTGACAAGACGCGCGCCGCCGTCGGCCCCGGTCCCCTGCTCGTCGTCCCGGCGCCCTCAGGATGGGCCCGCCGCATCCGCACCCGGCCGGCTGGTGGCCGCCGCATTCGCCGACGCCGTCGCCCGGGGCGCGGCGGTCGGGTGGTCGAAGCCCAGGGAGGGCCAGCGATTCGGAGCACTCCCTGGACATCCTCAGCGCGGACCTGCTGCGCCGGCCCCGGTTCGCCGGCGGCGCGCACCAGACCGGACGCACCGCGCGTCAGCGACGGGCCAACCGCACACGTCCGCCGCGAGTCCTGGCACCGGTCACGGGTCTTGCGGTCCTCCTGGTCGATGACGTCGTCACCACCGGCGCAACCCTGGGAGGCTGCGCCCGCGCCCTGCACGACGCGGGCGCGCGAGTCATCGGTGCGCTCGCCGTGGCCGCTGCGCCATCACCCGCCCGCAAGCAGCATCCGGTCGTACCAGGGCGGCCCGGTTTCAGCGTCGGGCGATCAGTGCGGATCAGCGGTATCCGTCCGCGCCGAACGACGTAGGTATGGTGTAATTTATGTATCACCGTGCACGAAGCACGAGCCGCAACGCAGGCGACTGCACGGCGTCCCGCCCGGCCGGCGGGTTGGCACTCAGGAGGTGGTGAGCGACCGTCCAGAGCCCGCCGCACGGTGCGACGGTGCTCTCAACGCCCGATCCCCCTGCAGGATCATCAGGACCCAGAAAGGTTCACCATGGACATCACCGTCGTCGGCCGCAACGCTGAGATCAGTTCGCGTTTGCGGGACTACGTCGAGGAAGGCCGCCAAGGTCGAGCAGCTCGACCCGCGCGTCCAGCGCGTCGAGGTCGAGTCACCCACGAGCGCAACCCGCGCCAGGCCGATACCGCCGAGCGCGCCGGATCACCGTCATCTCGAAAGGCCCGATCATCCGGGCCGAGGCCAGTTCCTCCGACCGCTTCGCCGCCTTCGACATCGCCATGGGCAAGTTGACCGAGCGTCTGCGCCGCGCACGACCGCAAGAAGGGATCACCGCCGCTACACGGTCGAGGTCGCCAGGATCAGGAGATCCGCCCCGTCGACGAGACCATCGTCGTCCCCGACGACCGAGGACGCGCCGATCGAGGACTCGCCATCGGCTCCGACCGAGCCGGGCGTCGCCGTCGAGTCGCAGTTGGGAGACTCCCCGTCATCGTTCGTCAGAAGCTCCACCAGGCCGTACGCGATGACGGTCGATGAAACGCTCTCACCAGATGGAGCTCGTCGGTCACCTTCTACCTCTTCATCGAGAGGTCGTCCAGCAGCCGTGCGCCGTCTACCACCGTCACGGCTGGACATATGGAGTCATCCGTCTGGACGCCCAGGTCCTGTAATCGCGCTCCCCAGCAGCGCTCATGACACAACCGGGGTCGGCTCGCAAGCCGACCCCGGTCTATCTGGTTGTCGTCTGCTCGTTGTTGCGCAGACGGATTCACGCGGGCGGTTCCCAAGCGACTTCGGCCGATCTCGATGGGGAAGATGGGGAATCAGACCGATCTCGAGCCGGAAATCGACCGATCTCGACGAGCGCGCAATCAGGGCAAGGGGTAGGACAAGTCGGAGATCTCCGTGGTCAGCACCCTCCAGGTGGCGCCCTGCGCTGCCAGACCTGCCCCTGATCGTCCGCCAGCAGCGCCGCCCCACTGATGCGGTCGGCGACGAGCTTCTTCGCCCCTGAGCACCGGCGACGCCCGTCTTGACCCCGCCGACCCGCACGTACCGGACATCGAACGTCCCTGACCGGCCTCCCCGGGCGCCAGCACCACCACACTGACGGGATCGCACCACGCTAATCCCGTGACCCCGAGTCCGAGGCCAGGCGGCGGCAGCGCTCTCGAGCCCACTGGGCGTGCCGTCCTCAGCGCGCACGACGGCCGCCACCTCACGCGCTCGTCACCGCCGTCGCCCCTTGCTCCGGTGGCGCAATGCGACCCTGGCTGACTCGGCGGCCAGATCCACCGCCGTCACCTCGCGTCCCTCGGGCCAACGCGCACCCAACTGCGCGCTGCCCCAGGCTGCCACGGAGGTCAGCACACCATCGGCGGCAGTCCACACCCAGCCGTAGCGGTCCACCACCGGGGGCAGCAGACCTCCCGCACCCGCATCGGCCTCCCCGACCGAGGGCGATGACGCTGGCGGCCCCTCCCGCCCCGCAGGCAGCGCAGCGAGCTCGACGCATTGAGGACGTAAACGGCCCCATCGGGTCCGGAGTGCCGGTGGCGGGCTCTGGGCAGTGCCAGAGCCTGGACCGTCGCCAGGGTCTTGCGGGTCGAGCTGGTTCCCTGAACAACGCGCCGCCGTTCATACCGACGACCGCACCGACATCGGCGTCCGGCTCCTGGAGCGGAGCGGGCTCACCCATCGGCTCCCTGTCCGCCATGACGACGATCGAGGGCGATGCCCCCGATGCGGCTCAGCGTGGCGTTCAGCTGCGCCACCGCAAGAGAGCGATCCTGCTCGCTCAGACTCGTCACGGCCCCGCCCAGGATCACGGTCGCCGTCTCACCCTCGAGCGTGACGCCGTCAGCCGCCAGTTTCGACGCCGCCGGACAGCGCCGACGAGGCCCCGCCGCGAGCCAATCCGTCGGCCCGTCGCAGCGCCGCGACTGCGGAGGCGGCCAGATCCTGTCGTGGCAGCCACCGCAGATCGGGCACGAAACGGGTGCGGTCAGGGGTCAGGAAGTACAGGTTCGTAGCTACGAAGTTGGTTGACAGGCTCCCTGCCGGAAGCAGTAGCCCCGGAGGGCGGATCGACGATCCGCCATTTGGCTAGACCATCGGTGGCCAGGGAATGGGATGCCGTATAAGCGCTCGATGCCGCCGGCTTCTGCGCGGATGCGCCGAGGTCAGGATCCCAGCCGTGTCGATAGAGCCGACGGGTTCCACTGCGACCCGGACGGCCCCCGACTCATCGCGCTCCACCACGGGCGCCGATGGACCCGGCGTGGCACGAACGACGGCGGCGGGATCCCAGGCATCGAGGCGACCCGATGCAAGAAGACGCGGGCGGTGGCGAAGTCGTCAGGAGAACCCGGCGATGCAGGCCCTCAGGAACCCGGAGACGATCTCCTCCGGCGGCGCCATCGCGCGGGCGAGCGGCCGTCTGCACGAGCTGCCCGCTGCGGGAGGAGACCGCATCGGAGGACGTGACCTCGCCGTTGGTCGGCAGGTCGGCGCAGGCGGTGAGCGCAGCCGCCCTCCGCCGGCGGTCAGCGCGGAGAGCGCTAGCACAGCGCTGTCGCGACACGACGGCGTCATGAGGGCTGCTGGGGGAATGAGGGCACGGGGCCCGTCGATCCTGTCACTGTCACGGATGAGGGCGCCGTCGCGGGCTGCCGCCCGCACGTCCCGAGCATTCTCGTCGTGCCTCATCGCGACTCACCTGGATCCGCCCGCCGGTCGACGTCCTCGGGGGTACGGGCCCTGGGCGTAGGTGCTGGGACGGGTCGTGGGCACGGGAGGCATGATCGGCAGCTCGGATTCAGCCAGTGCCGGGTCCTCCTGCGCTCGATCGGCGGCGCGGCGGGACGCCGGTGCCGGCGCCACGACAGGTGCCGGCGCTGTGGAGGGTTTCAGCTCCGGCTCACGGCGCAGGGCCACACGGGCGACGGCGGGGGCGTCATCCGGGACGACGCCGAGGGGCCCGGGCTCGGTGAAGCTCCCGGGCCCTGCATCCGGGCCCAGATGACGAGGCAGGGTCAGGAGGAAGGCAGCCCTCCTGGGGCCAGCCCCAGGCGATGATCGTGCCACCGTGCGGGCGGCGTCCTCCAGGGCGATCGACAGCCCCAGCCCGTCCCGCGCAGGGTCCGCTTGCGGGAGGGATCCGCGCGGTAGAAGCGCGTCGAGACCCTGCTTGACGACATCGGACTCATGCCGATTCCGTGATCGCGCGGACCGCACGGCCACCGCATCGTCCGACTCGCGATGGTGACGTCGATGCGAGAGCCCTCCGCGTGCCTCGATGGCATTGACGATGAGATTGCGCGGGAATCCGCTCTGATGCGCGTGGAGTCGACCTCGAGCGATCACCGGCTCCGGGCGGCGCGTCGGCGACCTGCGGGCCCTTGGCCTCGATGTGCACGGCGACCAGGTCCCAGCACTCAGGGTCAGTGCGCGATATCGGCGTCCTCGGCACGCAGCTGCACGCGCGGAGTCGATGCGCGGATCTCCAGCAGGTCGGTGAGCATGGATTCGAGATCGATCGATCTCGCATCGGGATCTCGAGGCTGCGCGCCGCGAAAGGATCCTCGATCATCGCGGGCCTCCCAGATCTCTCTCGCTGGCCAGGCGGATTGAGGCCAGAGGGTTTCGCAGCTCGTGGGAGACGTCAGGAGACGAACAGCCTCTCGATCTTCGACGAGTTTCTCCCAGGCCTCGATCTGGGCCTCCAGCGAGGGCCGCCATCTCGTTGAAGGAGCGCGACAGTGTGGCGATCTCGTCTCTCCATGGACCGGCAGGCGCTCGCTCAGGCGACCGCCGGCCAACCGCTGGGAGGCCAGGGAGGTGCGCCGGATGGGGATCAGGACTCGCCAGGTCAGTGCCCAGATCCCCAGGATGAGCATGAGCAGGAACCCGATCCCGCAATCACCACGGCCCGGGAGGCCAGCTCGATCACGTTCTGCTCCCGGGGCCCAGGTGTGATCAGAACAGGTCGTACTCGCCCGCCAGCGGCAGCGAGACCCTCTGCCCGACGATGAGCCCCGAACTCGACCCGTTGCCGGGAATCGACGCTGATCGACTTCGAGTACTGCCTGGGCTCGCTGGCGCTGTCCGCGATGGCGGTGGTCAGATCCTCGGTGACCAGATGGTCGAGTTTGGAATCGGTGGTCAGGTCATTGATGCACATTGGCGTCGTCTCGGTGCCGCTCCGCTGCGGACGACGCCGACGCCGCCCGCCCCGGCGAAGGACTGGCCACCGAGGAGTCTGCGCCCTGGGCGACGGCGGCGCCGATCGGCCGTCGTCGCCCCGAGGTGTCGAAGAGCCGCCTGAACGGTGGCCACCCGCAGACGGGCGTCGGTGAGGATGACGTCACGACGGTCCGCGAGATGTCATCGCGGATCCGGGCCGTGACGACCACCAGAATGATGACGATGAGAACGATGCCGCCGACCATGGCGGCGCATCGCCATCCGGGTCGCCAGACTGCGCCCGGATGGCCGACAGCGACGGCAGCGTGAGCCGTCGCGTCGGCGCAGACCGGGCTGCTCACCGGCGTCGGCCCGCAGGTCCTTGCGGGGCGCTTCGGGGAGCTCGCGCGGCGGGCTGGCGTGAGAAGGTCACGAGCCGAATGCGGGCGGCCGGATCAGTGCGGGGTCTCCAGCGCGGTAGCCCACGCCGCGGACAGTCACCACGATCGCCGGATGCTCGGGGTCGTGCTCGATCTTGGCGCGCAGCCGCTGAACGCACGTTGACGAGCCTGGTGTCAGCGGCGTGCCGATAGCCCCACACCTGTTCGAGGAGCTCCTCGCGGGTGAAGACCTTCCAGGGGGTGCGCGCGAGTGTGACCAGCAGGTCGAATTCGAGGGGCGTCAGGCCGATCTCGATGTCTCCGCGGCGGACCTGGTGTCCTGCGACATCGATGTCGAGATCGCCTGCGCGGACATGCTCGGCGCCGCCGTTGTCGGAGGTGCGGCGCAGCCGAGTGCGCACGCGGGCCAGCAGCTCCTTGGACTTGAAGGGCTTGGTGACGTAGTCGTCGGCCCCGGCCTCCAGCCCTGCGACGACATCCTGAGTGTCGGTTCGCGCTGTGAGCATGATGACGGGGACATCCGACTCTTCGCGGATGTGTCGGCATATCTCCACGCCGTCGACGCCGGGAAGCATGAGGTCGAGGAGAACAAGATCGGGATCGGATTTGTGGAAGACGTCGATGGTGGTAGCCCGTCGGCGCAGTACGAAGGTTCGCGTAGCCTTCGGCTGTGAGCATGATGCCGATCATCTCTGACAGGGCCGTGTCGTCATCGACGACCAGGATGCAGGTGCTCATAGAACGTATCTGGACACGAAGACGAGCCCGACGAGACATTTGTCGTCAAGGCGTCGAGCGCAGTGTCGCCCAAATATTTTCAGCTAAACGCCGCCCTCGGTGACAACTCCGTGATGTCTTCGTGCCGCCTTCATGCAACTGCTTCGTGTTCCCTTTATTGCTCCTAGCCTGCGATTAACTCTGGGCGTTCTCCGTGATCGTCTCACGGCCTTCTCCCGCCGCCTCTCGACTCCGCAAACTCCGCAGACTCCCGCAGAATCCGCGGGTCCCTACAGGTCCGTGCGCTCCGGCGCCGCGCCGCCTCCCCTCCCTTCGGGGTGCCATATCCTCCTCAGGGACGGAGGAGAACGCCTCGACGACGTGTCACAGTGGACCATGACGATGGGACGGACGAGCCTCAGGGAGCGGTCAGACCGCCTCCGCACTACTCTCCCAGAAGTCGGAGGGCGAGCTGGCCAATAGTGCGGAGCAAGCATCGGCGGAGATTCCCACCGGCTGTCGCGAGCCGGGATCGGATCCGGCCAGTACGCCAGCCGGGCCTCCCGCCTTCGGGACGACGGCCGGGCTTTGCCCGCAAGCCTTCTCCCTCGCGCCCAAAACCGGGGTCATCCCGCTGAGGCCCCTGGCGTCATGGAGATCATCAGCCAGGGCTTTCGTGCGCGCGCGCCAATCCGCGCCATGTTCCTGCCCTCGCTCATCGTGATGAGCATCCTCAGGATCATCTCAGTCGTTCGTGATGTTTTCGAGCGGCGCGCGCCCAGTTCTCACGCCCTGGAGGCGCTTCCGACTCCGACAGTGCGCCTTCAGACCGGCTGGAAGAGCGTACCGGCCCTCTTCCGGGCCACCAGCGCCACAGTTCTGCCGAGCGTGGGGCTCTCCTGCTGGTGGCGCAATGGTCTCGTCATTCTGACCGGTCTGCTCATCGTGCGGTTTCGCGCGCTGTACTCGGACGCGTCGCCACGCCGGGCGACTCGGGAGAAGGTCCGCTCTCGTATCTGGCGCTCATCGGCGTCCTGCTCATCGGAATGATCACCTTCGCCACGATCACACTCATGCTGGTCTTCTTCGTGGGCGCCTCCTTCTCGTTGTTCAACGCCTCCTCGCCCTCGGGCACCGAGATCGCGAGCATTATCGGCATCCTCCTGGTCGTCTTCATCCTCGCTCTCCTCCTGTCCATCGCCGCCTTCTACTTCACGATCCGTCTGAGCTTCTCAAGCGCGCGCTCTCATCCTGGAGAACGTGGGCGTATGGGAGGGCATACGCCGGTCGCAGCTGACCAGTGAGGCAGCTTCTGGCGGGTGGTCGGCATCCTGCTGATCGCCGCATCATCACCTCCGCCCTGACCGGGATTGTCTCGAGCATCCTGGGGGCGGCCGGCGGACTAGTGGCCGCCCAGGAGAACGCGGATGCATACGCCGCCATCATGGCCGGGGCCAACTTCCTCAACTCCGTCCTGCAAGCGGCGATCCTGCCTTTCAGCAGCGCCGCCGTCACTGCGCGCTGACCTACATCGACCTGCGCATGCGCAAGAGAGGGCCTGGACGTCGAGCTGCGCCCAGGTCGCCGGCGTCTGACACCGGCCGGGTCCTCCAGATCACCGCATTGCGCAGCATGACCACCGCTTCGCCGCTTCCGCTTCGCTCGCTTCCGCACGCACGGGCGTGAGCGGCTATGGCGTCGAGGGCGCCGACGTCCCCGCCACGCCCGATGCCTCCAGGCGCGCGCGCGCCGCCGAGCGCGAACTTCAGCTGCGTCAGGATTATCGGGTACTGAGGACCTGTCAGGTCGCGGCTGTGGCGATGGCTCCTCGAGCACTTCGATCCCAGTAGCGCCGTTCCCGGCGTGCCCGGTTGGCCGTCAACTCTTATCGTGCTCGTCACGTGGCGCTCATCCTCGTGACCGTTCTGGTCACTCATGCTCGCGCGCATCACCCGAGTACGGCGGCGCGCCCCGCACGACCGTTCACGACCTGTTCGCCGGATGACGACCGCGGCTCGACCACCGTCGGGGCCGCGAACGAGGCAGCCGCCCAGAGGGACTGGGCCACCGCGGTCGTCGAGCGCTTCGAGCGATCATCCGCTCTTTGGACCGAGAGGGGCGCCCGTGAGGACTATCCGGGGATGACCGCCCACGAGGCGGCGACCATCGCCGCCGCCTCAGTGATCAAACACGCCGACGAGCCCACCGGGCCGGTGCCTCTTCGACTCCTGTACGCTACGGCGAGGTCGTCTCCACCTCGGGCAGGATGCCTGGATGCGCCGGCTCGCCGAAACGATCCAACGCGCGCAACTGACTCTGAGCACGCACTCGCATCGACCCGGCCGGTCGCGGGAGGCCCGTCATGACGGCTGACTGCCCAGCGGCCTCGGCGCACTCCAGCAATGTGAACGAGGCGCGGGCCGCGGCAGGTGGTCGGCGAGCCCCCTGACCGCCAGGCTGCGACGATGGCGACCCTTCATCCTGGCGCTGGGAGCGCTCCTGAGTCGTCACGGTCATCGGTACCTGATCAGCCCGAAGCCCTCCAGGACCCATTCGCGATCGAGCAACCCAGACAGGACGGAACGCGAGCACTCGCCCGGCTCCTGCGCGACGAGGGCGTCTCCGGTCGAGGCCGTTCGTTCATCCGGAGGCGGCCGCCGATGCAGCAGAATCAGGAGGGTCGAGCACGACCATAGCGCTGGTCAATGCCGGAGAGCTGAGCGATCACGAGCGCGGGGACCTGCCCGCACCGGCGCCGACATCGTTGTCGTCAGCGCCTTTATCAGGATCTGAGCGGTCTGACCGACCCGGATGAGCTGACCACCTCAGGCCGATCGGCGTCTAACGACACCACTTTGTCCCCCCAGTGCCGCTGATGCGGTGCGGCCGCGGCGGCATCCATGGCGCTCGCGCGGCTCGGTGCAGATCAACGGTGATACCGGCGGTGAAGAAGCGCTGTCGTCATCGGCTCACTTCCCGGTCGCGCAGGAGGACTCGGAGGACGGCCCCGCCTACGCCGCCTACGCGGTCACCACTCACCAGAGGCGGCGGTACGCTGCGCGTCATCGCCGACGCACGACCGTCACCAACTCGCGCCTGGCCGAGGCGGGCCACGCCTCCCTCGCCGTGCGCGCGCACTCGACACCATGAGCACGTGGTGTGGTTCGGCGCCTCTCGCAGCAGGCCCCAACAGTGTGGGACACCGTGTCGATGCCGCGCTGGATGCCGAGTCCTGCTGCTGCAGGGCGGTGTCATCATCAGCGCACTGGCCGTGGTCAGGGACGGCGCTTCGGCAGGATCGTCGTGGAGCGCCTGCCCGTCGTCGTGCGCGCGACTGAGACGACGCGGGCGCGGGCGCCTGTACCGCCCACGCAAAGAGGATCGCGATCGCGCCGCCGAGTCCCTGCGCGCCGCCACCGCGTTGCGCCTGGTTCGCAAGCTCGGTCTGCCTCCCGGCACCGAGCGCGCCGCTGTCGCCCGTACCGCGGCCCAGGCAACCGGGTGGCCGCAGAGGACCGTCGACAAGATCCTGCGCGGCCCCATTCCATCCAACGACCGGGCCCTCGCTGGACCTGCGCCGTCCAGCTCGACCGACTCGAGAGCGAGGGTTCTTTCACGATGAGCACTCCCACCACCCCTGCCGAGGGCCGCCTCAGGCTCGACGCCGGTCAGCGGCCGAGGGCCTGGCAGGGCCCGCCCCTGAAAGCCCTGGTCGTCCTGAGGGCACAGACCCGCGCGACCGCCTCGTCGCCGTTCGCTCCGAGGTCGCCAAGGCCGTCATCAGCCAAGAGGCGGCGGTCACGGGCTGGTCATCACCATGCTCGCCGGAGGACACGTCCTGCTCGAGGGGTGCCGGGCGTCGCCAAGACACTCGCTCGTGCGCTCCTGGCCCAGGCCATGAATGCGCACCAAAGCGGATTCAGTTCACCCTCGATCTGCCTGCCGGGCGACGTGACCGGATCCCTGATCTACGACGCGCGTTCCAGCGCATTCTCGTTCCGCGAGGGGCCGGTATTCACCAACCTGCTTCTGGCCGACGAGATCAACCGCACACCCCCCAAGACGCAGGCGGCTCTCCTGGAGGCCATGGAGGAGCATCAGGTCTCGATCGACGGTGAGCCGCGCTCTCTGCCCGACCCCTTCATGGTCATCGCCACCCAGAACCCTGTGGCAGTACGAGGGCACCCTGCGCTGCCCGAAGCGCAGCTCGACCGATTCCTGCTCGCTGGTCCTGCCCTGCCGGAGCGCGCCCAGGAGATCGAGGTGCTCTCGCGGCATGCGACCGGCTTCGATCCGCGCGATCTGGCGGGCGCGGGCCTGCGTCCCGTATGGCCGATCCCGACGACCTGGCGATGGCGCGCGCCCAGGTGCGCACGATCGGGCCTCTGCGGAGGTCCTGGCCTACATCGTGGACCTGGTGCGGGCCACGTGTATCGCCATCGGTAGTCGCTGAGTCTCGCCCCGCGGCGCCACCGCATTGCTCGCCACCGCGGCATGGGCCTGCTGTCGGGACGCAGCTTCGTGACCCCGACGACGTCAAGGCGCTCGCACTGCCCGCCCTGCGGCACCGCATCCAACTGCACGCCGAAGCGGAGATGGAGGGCGTGACGACCGAGTCCGTCATCAGCAGAGTCCTGCGGACGGTCCCCGTGCCCCGTTGATAGCACTGACGGCCCTGACGAGCGCTGACAGCGCTGAGCTGACGGTACTGACGGCGCTGCCCCGTCCATCGGCCTACGCATCGACCACCAATCGACCACCAGGAATACACACGGGAGGAGGCGTATCTCACAATGCGCACCGTCTGGCTGCTGACAGCATGCTGCCTGCTGGTAATCGCCGCGCCCCGCCCCTGACCGTCGCCGGATGCGCCATCGCCGTGGCGCTCCTCGTCGTGGGCGACGTGATCGCCGCGCCCTCGCCGCGCAGCCTGCGCGTGCAGCGCTCTGTCAAGCGCTCCGTGCGCCCGGGAGACTCACGACTTCCACCCTCACGGTGGCCAACACTGGACGCCGGCATGCGGCACAGATCCGCGACGCGTGGCCCCTGTCGGCCAGGGGCACGGCCGATGCAGCCTCCCTGTCGATTCCGGCGGGTGAGCGCCGACGCACCCGTACAGTGCTGACCCCGACGCGCCGCGGCGACCGTCAGGCCGACCTCGTCACCGTGCGTTCCACAGGTCCCCTGGGACTGGCCGGCCGTCAGGCCTCACTGCTGGCGCCGGCTCGGCTGAGGGTGCCGCCCGAGTTCGCCTCGCGCCGCCACCTGTCCCTCCCGGTTCGCGCGCCTGCGCGAGGTGGATGACCGCAGTGCCGTGATGACCCGTGGAGCGGGGAACGGAGTTCGACTCCCTACGAGGGAATACGTCGTCGGTGACGATGTCCGCTCGATCGACTGGAGGTCCACGGCGCGGCGGGCGAGGTCGTCGTGCGCACCCTGGCGGCCTGAACGGGACCGACGTGTGCTGATCGTGGTGGACACCGGCCGCATGGCCGCCCGCCTGCGGGCGACGCCCGCGCCTGGACTCCCACATCGAGGCCTCGTCTGCTGATGGCAGCCCTGGCCTCACGCGCCGGGGACCGAGCGGACATCGTCGCCCTCGATGTCGCCGTGCGCGCAGGTGTGCGGAGCAATCAGGGGGCCTGCGCTCGCGAGCGCCTGGCTGACACCCGGCGCCGCTTGACGCCGAGTTGCGGAGACGGATTGGAACGCTCCTGGCTCCACGGTGCACAGGATCCTGTCGCAGCGCGCGCTCGTCATCGTGCTCACCGCTCTGGACGGGTCGGGCGGCACGTCGCCGATGACCCGCGCGCTGAGCACCGTGGCGCGAGACCATGTGGTGGTTCTCGCCTCCCCGACAGATCCCGGGCTCGCCGAGCTGCGGGCCGACCGTGCGGATGGCGAGAGCGTGTACATGGCGGCGGCCGCCGAACGCGACATCGTTGAACTCGATCGTGTGCGTCGACGCCTGCGCCGTTACGGGATCGAGGTGGTCGAGGCCGAGCCCGGCGCTCTGGCCCCGGCGCTGGCGGACACCTATCTGTCGCTCAAGGCCTCGGGGCGCCTGTAATGGGCGCGCATGCTCGCGGCCCCAGCCCGGACCTGCGCGGAAGGCGATCATCCCGCCGCCCGATCACTCACACAGCCACCCGTTCAGCCAGTCTCAGCAAGACCGGCGCCCGCCTCCTCCTCAACCAGGTCACCGGTCTGCCCGGCCAGGACGGCCCGTCGCCCCAGCACGAGGGTGTAGGCCCACAGGACGGTGACGGCAAGCACTCCTACCACGAGTTTGATCGACCACGGGATCTGGAGCCGGCGTCACGAATGCTCGATGAGGGCCCGCGACGGCGAGTGCCGCCGTCAGCGTCACCGCCACTGTGATCAGAGCCCGGCCTCGGCGCCAGCGCCGCCCCGCGGGACCGGGGACCGGGCGCGAGCAGAGTCCAGAACGGTCGCAGCCCCGCACCGCCGGCGATGAAGATGCAGGTCAGCTCCAGCAGGCCGTGGGGGGTGATGAGCGCGAAGAACAGTCCCAGTGCGTTGTGGTCGGCCATGATGGCGGCGGCCTTGCCGACGCTGAATGCATTGATGAACAGCATGTAGGCGGGCAGAATCCCCGTGATGCCGCTCGCAACGCATACAGCGGCGATACGCGCGATTGTTCGTCCACACCTGGACGGCGAAGTCGCTCGGCTCATAGCGGGTGTAATAGGACTCGAACATGGAGCGGGCGTAGTCGTCCCGCCCTGCGGCGTGCCCACCGCACTCATCGCTTCAGGGCTGCGCAGGGGTCCATACGGCAGATGATCACGGCGATGGCGATCTCCGCGATCATCACGCCCACAGTCCACCAGCGCACCGGTACAGCGCAGCCGGAGTCGACCGGAGCCAGAAACTGGACCAGGTCGCTCATGCGCGTCTCCCTGGTGCCCGTGATCTCGGCGCGCAGGCGGCGGCCACACGGGCGAGACCCGCGACGATGAGCTCGGGGTCCGGGGCACCGGGTCCGAATGCGCGAGAGATGCCTCGCGGAGGCCCGGTAGAGGCTCACGAGCTCATCGGCCTGGGCGCCGGTGAGTCCGGCGCCGCCGGGTGAGCTCGTCCAGCCCGGTCCCACTGGTCGCGATGCGCGGCCGCATATGCGTCGATATCACGGACGAGTCTGACACGAGCAGAGACCCTGGCCTCATCCGAGCGGATGATGGTGCGCTGAAGTGGTGATCACGGGCGAGGCCGTCGCTCTCGAGGTGCGTGCGCCTCGGCCGGTCTGCGCATTCTGTCCGGCCTCATCGACCTCCTCCCCGTACGCCGGCGGACTCGTGCAGAGCCGCCGCTCGGTTGGAACAAGGTCGCCTGTCCCCTTCCCTCGGAGGCGATCGTGATTGGTCCTGCTCTCAGCACCTGCTGTTCTGGATGCTGCTGCTGCGCCTGACGATCGAAGTCCTCTCTGCGGGCAATCAGCGGGGCGGCTCATCACCGCTATACAGGTGAAAAAGTGCGCGACGACAGCGGATCAGCGGTTCCGCACGCCCTCGTACGCACTCTGCTGGCGACGATCGAGATCTGGCTGGCGTACGGCGTGCTGGCCAGCCCGGCGTGCATAGCGACGCGCCGCGGCAAGCTGGGCAGAGACCTGCTGGCCGGAACCTGATGTGGTCCATGAACGGTCGGCCATCCAGACCGCTCCCCGGTCCTGATGCCTCCGGAGCTGGCGGGGTGGGCGTCGCAGGCCGATCTGCGCGCCTGCCGCGGTCTCGCGCTGGTTGCGCGGACCTTCCTGCAACGCGGCTCGGCCACGTGCGGCCCGCGCCTCGAGCGCGACTGAGCGCATGCAGCTGGCCGCAGCGGGTCGAGCCCTATGTGGCGCCGCTGGCACGGAGGACGCATCGGGCGCGCTTCCTGGCAGCCGTGCTGGCCGAACGCAGAGATCGTGAGTACGTGACTCGAGCTGCGCGACAGGCGAGCCGATCACGATGAGGCAAAGCAGGGCTGTACCAGGGCACCTGCCGGCGGACCGCCCCGACCGGGTTGGCTGGGTTGACAGCGCCCGACCGAGTTGACCGAGCCAACCGGGCATCCGATGCCTGCTACTCGCTACTGTCGCGGGGCGGATACGAGGGGCTCGAGTGCCTGCGTCGCCTGTGGATCAGCAGGACGGGCACGCCATCGCGCACGGGATGGCCCAGGGCTCCGCTCGGAGATTCCAGGCAGGGAGCGCCATCAGGACCCACGCCGTCGTCGAGAGCGCCGCCGGTGGCGGGGCAGCGCAGGATCTGCCGCACCCAGGGCTGGATATCGCTCGGGCCAGGATCGGCGACCGTGGAGAAGGCATGAGTCGGTGCGCCAGTCGCCGCCGCGCAGAACGCGTAGAGTGACCGCGCGCATGATCTCGCGCATCGCCCAGGCCGGTGAGATGATCAGGCAGGGGCATCGGGGTCCCGCGTGAGGGAGGCGGGCGGATGCCGCCAGGCCGTCCGGCGTGCTCGGCCGGCTGGGGCCGGGGCCCGCAGGCGCGCGAGGCCCTCGCGCACGGCGTCGGCCAGGGCGGTGAGGTCGTCATCCGATGGTGGAGCGGGCTCGAACTCGGTAGCCCAGGCGAATCACCTGCCAGCCGCGCGGGGCGGTGAAGGACTCCACATGCTTGGCGCACAGGTCGTAGGCCTCGGCTGCCTCGGTGGCCAGAGGGCCCAGCACGATCGTGGAGTCCGCGAGCACGCTCGTCAGGGTGGCGACGGCGGATTCTCGCAACCGGACCTGCGGCAGCGTCGGACTCTTCTCACGTGCGCAGGCTATCGCGACAAGCCCCGACCGAGGCACCTCGACGCACGCGATTGCGTCCCAGCAGTCTGTCGTGGGGCACGCCTCACGCCTCAGGTCGATCTCCTGCGCGCGCACACATGCGAGCGCCACCTGCTCGACGACGACGCGGCGCACGAGCTCGGTGAGCTGCATCGTCGCCTTGGGCCCGAGAGGGCCACGGGACGACGATAGATGACGATACGGGAGGAGAGGCCGGCGGCGGCGCGCGGCGAAGCCCCGGCCGAGAACGACGCCGTATCCCATGGAGCGGGGTCGGAGGGCGGCACCTCCTCGACGGCGAACTGGATGGAACCGACCTGCGGCGGTGACGAGCGGAGGTCATCAGCGGTGGAGACGACGAGCTCGTCGAAGCGCTCGGCGCGCGTGCGCCACGCCGGCAGGTGCGGGGGCACTGAGCGATCACGCAGGCCGCGCCCGTGACGGTCCCGGCGGCGGGCGGAGGCGGGCACGGAACTGGGGCGCGGTGAGAGGAACGAGGCACGACTTCAGCCTGAGACGAACGGCCGGGGAATGCTCGCCGCTCTCCGCCCTTCGACGACCCGGTTGATCCGGTTGGATCTTCTCAGTGCAGGAGCAGATGACTCTCGGCGGGGCCGTCGAGTCGGCCACGGCAGGCACGGCCGCGATGAGGGTGCCGGCGGCGTTCCCCGCTGACCTTCGCGGTCACCACCGCCGCCGCGGTGACCTCCGAGAGGCGGAACCGGCGATCGTCAGCGCCGCGACCTCGGCCGGCACCTCCGGCGTTACGGTGCTGCTGGCGGGCACGATCCACCTCCTGCGTCCAGGCGCCGTCGGCGGAGGCCAGGGCCCACGGCGGCGGGCTTCTGCCCGAGTTGGGAGGCACCAGGCTGCTGGTCAGTCCCTCCGCGGGGCAGGGGCGATGAGAACCGCCTCGCCGGCGGCGGGCGTGCGCCTGCCCGCAACCAGGCGACGTCGTGAAGCAGGGCGCCTGAGCGCTCGATACCCCCGGCACTGCGAGACGAGGTCGGACGCCGGCCGCCACCGGCGAATCAGAGCTGACGCGCATGCTGTACCTGCGGGCACACCGCTGAGGATACATCGAACACCGCGCCCGGATCACTGCCACCGATCGCACCCGGCAGACTCTGCGCCATCTCGAACCGATCGTCGAGATCAGACGGTCGCGGTCTCACTGCCGGGATTGACGAGGCGCACGGACGCGCGTCCGAGGAGTCGGGCGCTCCAGCAGCGGCATCGGGAGCGGTCTCGCTCGATCTGCCGCATCGACCAAGGCGACACCGGGAATAGTCAGATCTGTGGCGGGGCCGCTCCCCGGTCAGGACCCCGGTACCCGCAGCGGTTTCGCCAATCGAGGGACTCGGTGACCAGCGCGGGTGCGATGCGCGCCACCCACCGCCTCAAGGCTCAGCGCCAGACGCGGATCCGTGCCGGCTGCCCAGGAGGACCCCCATGGTCTTGCCGGGGCACGACCACTGGCCGTCCGAGGGCAGGGGCGATCTCAACGGAGCCGTAGAGGTGAATGGTGGCCGTCACGGAGGTGGTACCGGGATTGGTCAGGCGCAGCTCCGCCGAGGAGCCGAGCGCGGTCGATCGCCCACGATCCAGGAGATGGCCTCGGGAGGCGTGCAGGAGCCGCGGCTAGCCCGCGCAGGTCGCCGTCGGCGCTCAGCGTGGTCGTCACGCCCACGGCGCCGATGGGCTCTCGCCATTCGATTGACGCGGGTCGACGGTCCGCCGGTGGCCTCGGTCAGGAGGTCCACCGGCTCGCTGACTCCCCTTTGCAGGCCAGGGAGGACCGCCATCAAGGCTCGTCAGTGTCGTGGTGGAGGTCGTCCGCCGACGGACACCGCGCGAGAGTGTTGTTGGGGCGGCGTGGCAGTGCTAGACGGCCTCTCGGCCGGCGCGGGAAACGTCCGCGGCGGTCACTCGGGATGCTCTGGTTCTGCGGGGAGGCGGCCCGCCCAGGTCAGGCCGGCCACGCTGACCGCGGGACGGTGGAGCGATCAGGGCGACGGCGCGCCCGAGCAGCCTGCGCCATCGCGAGGGATCGATCGGGGCGCAACGGCACGGACTGATCGGTGGAGGTGGAGTGACACTGTGCGGGTCGTGCGGGTCATGCGATAGTCCTCCTGCGTCGCAGAGGCAGGGGGCGGCGAGCACCGTGATGGCCCAGGCCGCCCAGATGAGGCGGGCCGCAACGGTACCGGCGAGTGGATTGATGGGGAGACGACCAGCCCTCCGCCCGGCGGCATGGAGAAGGCCTGCCGCCAGCTGCCGGTGGCGTCCTGAACGTCGATCGGGTCGAGGCGAGTCATTCAGCTCGCGGACCATCCCGCATCGGCGCGCGCTCGGCCAGACGACGGTACGACTCTGCCCATCGGTGGCGGCGGGACGTCTGCAGTCACCACCCGTACCGGCGTCCGCGGAGGTGGCCAGAGTGGTGGCGAGTGCCATCGGCGTCCACCAGAGTGGCGCGGGCGGCCTCGGTGGCCCCGCTCGGCCGACGCGCCAGGAGGTGCCCGCAGCAGTCCGGGTGAGCTGATCGAGCCCAGGGGTGGATTCCAGGCCGGCACAGGGCCGAACGCGGTGGCCTCGTCCCCGGGAGCATCGGCCAGCAGGACGACGGCGATGCCATGGGCGGCCAAGTCGTCGGCGGCATGCTCATCCTGCCCGCGGTGCACGGGTGACGATGTCGGCCAACTCGACGTCGGCGGGATCGGTGGGTTTCCAGGCTCAGCGTCTTTCCGGCAGGGAGCGGGACTGGTCGCCGCCGACGGGTCCGCGTCGCCGGCGCCTCGGGAAGACGGCTGCGAGCTGCGGTGCCAGGACGTCGGGAACGACATCCGTCAGTTGAGTACCGCTCCACGCCATGTGCGCACGGCCAGCCCTCAGGGGTGGAGGACAGGGCGAGCACGCGACCGGCGCTGGCCGAGCGCGAATCTCCTTCGATGACGGGCACCCGCTGGACGCCCGGCTGCAGAGCTGCATGACAGTGGCGTCAGCGCCGAGGCCCGTGGATGTGTGCGCGGTCCACGCCCAGCCGGCACCGACGGCCAGCGGGACGACGAGCCCGACGAGGGTGACCGCGGTCAGGACGAAGCGACGCCATACGGCTTCGATGGGTGTCATGCCGGACGGGGCCGGCACGGATGCCGTCAGCGCCGGCCAGGCCGGCCGCGAGCAGCCCGGCGGTGAGCAGTGTGATGCCGTTCCCGCCCATCCGGTCACGGTCACGATCCGGTCCCATCGGGCAGGGTGCCGATAGCGGTGGTTGCGCGCACAGCGAGAAGCGCAAGGCCGAGGCCGCCCAGGGCGCCGAGCGCGCCGGCCCTGGCGCGGTGCCCGCGCCGCCCCGTGGCGAGCAGCCCGCACAGCGCGGTGACGGGCAGGATCGCCAGCATCGCCTTGAAACCAGCACGAGGGTCGGGTTGGCAATGAGCGCGGTGATGTCCACGGGCATGCCCAGGAGGGTGTCGATGGCCGAGGCGCGCGTGCACTGCTAGGGCCCGTCGCCGGCGTCGGCGAGCAGATAACCTGCAGCCCGGCCGTGGGGCCTTCCGCCGAGGCCAGACGCGCGGCCCGCCACCATGCCGGCGCCGCAGTGGCGACCACGGGCAGAAGGGTCAGGACGAGCCGCAGAGCCGACCGGCGCACCATCACCCATGAGAACGAGCAGGCAGCGGGCCTGGCTGCTGCTGTGCCCGGTGCGGCGGCGCGATGAGAGTCAGGAATATCCCGGCCACCGCAGCGGCTGTCGGGCGGGCCGGGGCCGTAGCTCGGTGGCTGCGGTGGCTGCGAGTGCCCGCAGCACCGCGGCCATCCCCACCGACCCCAACGGCCCGGTAGCCCCTGTAGTTCCAGTAGTTCCAGTAGCCCCGATGCTGTCACCATCGCCGTCATCGTCATTCGAGTCGCCGGAGCCATGGGATTCATCTCCCGGCGTGACCGAGGAGCTGTCAGCCGCCTCGGAAGCCCGCTCATCGACCTCGTCGTCCTGAGAGGCGGCAGCGCCGAACTCGGCATCGTTGTCCTCAACGATCCGGGCCAGCGCGATAGCGCGCTCGCGCGGGACCGCCGCGGCGTTCGACGCCTCGTCTCCAGGCTCGCCCGAGTCGTCCGAGTCATCCGAGTTAGTCGAGCCGCGCGAATCACCATCCGCGCGGGTGTCAGAAGCGGGCTCGGAACCATTTCCGCCCTCGGCCGCCTGATCGGCGTCGAGACACCATCAACGGCAGCGGCATCACCGGTATCGCCAGCGCCCGTCGCCATCGTCATCGGCGAGCGCGGCGAGGTCCTCGATGCGCTCCGAGGCGAAGCGGTCGAGGTCCGCCTTCTCCGTCTCAGTCGCGTGGTGCGCATCGACCATGCCCGAGAGCACGACGTCACGACGATCGCTCCGACCGCGCGTGCGAGCGCGGTCAATGCCAGACAGAGTGAGATGGACCAGCACGGCTGTGAGCCGGCCCTGACCGATGGCCAGCAGGAGAGCGGGGGCCAGCGCCCGGTCAGTGCCGCCCATGCGCAGGCTCGTGCGCGGGTCGCGGTTCCCGCGGCGAACCAGGCTCCAGAGCGGCTTTGCAGAGGCACCGCCGCCAGAAACAGCAGGCGGACCAGGGCTGTCTCCATCGAGCCCGACATGCCCCGCCACGGCGACGGGCAGGGCGAGCAGTGCCAGAAGCGGATTGGCGACGGCGGTGTAGCCCGTCGCCGGAAGCGGCTCACGTGGCCCAGGCGGCGCTCCACAGGCTTCGCCCGGTGGCAGTCAGACCGACAGTGGCGCCGCCCGTGACGGTGCCGGTGACCAGCAGGAGCTCAGACCGACTCCCGCTACGACGACGGCTCACTCAGCAGGACGCCGGCCAGAACGATGCGACGGCGGCGGGCCAGCGCTGCTGAGCTCGCGCAGCTCAATTCGCTGGGAGCAGCGGCGCGCGCAACGCGTTCGCGCTCCCGGCGGAGGCGTCCCGGCACCGAGCGAATGTCGGAGGCATCGACGCAGAGACGGGTCAGGACCGAGCGGCGCACGGTGGCGTGGGCCGCCAGCCGCTGCGGCCCGCCTCGACGGCACCGCCGCGGCTCGCGACGCAGGCAGCCCCTCGAGCCGGCACGGGCAGGGGCGGGGGATTTGATCAGCAATCGCGCCGCGGCACGGACGATTCCGGACGAGGAACCAGATCAGAAGCAGGGCGATGGGCCGGTGGGAGAAAGTCGCCCAAGCGGTCAGCTGAGCGGTGCGGCGCGCGCGGAAGGAGCGGTCCGGGTCGGGATCGTCTGCGAGCACCTGCGGAGCCGAGGGCTGCTCTCCACGGCGGAGCGCCTGGAAGCGCTTCTCTGAGAGGGCGCAGCCCCGCAGTGGCTGGCGCGACGGTGCTGAATGACGGCCTGCGGAACGACGACGACGCGGTGCCCGGCCAGTCGAATCGCTCGTGACAGCTCAAGACCGTCGTTGAAGACGGGGAACTCCGGCGAGGGTGCCATCAAGTTCATCCCACACGGCGCGATCGATCGAGGGGCGCTGGGCGGTACCGACCGCCAGGACATCGGGCAGTCGTCTGCTGCCTGATCGATCTCGCCCGCCACAACGTCATTGGACCGGCGCGCAGGACGCGGTGGTGCCCACTCACCTCGAGAAGCTGCTCGGGATCGTCCCAATCGACTTGCTTGGGGCCCGACTCAGTGCGGCGGATCGCGCCTCCGCAACCGCCGAGAAGAGCCTCGAGGCGGCCCGGAGCCGGTGCGACGTCATCGGAGCAGCCAGCAGCCAGCCCTCGGCCCATGTTCTGCCCATTCTGCCCACCGGTCCTGCCAGAGAGTCCCGGCTCTGGAGTCGGCTCTCGTCGTATGAGCCGTCGAGCGGTTCAGAGACGGCGTCCGCCGCTTCCCGGAGGAGGGCGAGAGCCTTCGCGAACTGGACCCGGCGGGTCCGGTGAGTTCGGCGTACAGGGCCAGACCACGACGCTACTGCCTCGCCGAAGCCTTCTGGCGTCGGGGGCGCGCTAACACGGACCCGTGTGCGCGCGCGAGAGCTGAGGCGGCTATGATCTCCTCGACTGGAGTGCCATCGCCCAGACCGTTGTGACGGGAGGCGACGTCCACCACGATCGTGGCCTCTGGCGACGATGCGATGGGCGACGGCTCTCAGTGGTTCGGCGCAGGTACGGAGTGACCCAGCGGTGACGACGACTGCGAGCGCCTCAGCCCCGCCGGCGCGGGCAGACGGGGCGCCAGAGACCCTCGAACTCATACGGCGCGACGCTTGAGCTTGCGACGCTCCCGCCTCAGACAGACCGCCCCTGGATGCCGAAACGCTCGTCGTTGGCCAGTGCGTACTCGAGCGCACTCGCGGACCTCGCAGGTGGCGCACACGCGCTGGCCTCCGCGTCGAGCCCCTCTCGGGGGAAGAACGCCTCGGATCGGTCTGTGCACACAGAGCGCGCTCCTGCCACGCCAGTGGACCTCGTCAACCTCGTCACCGCCGAAGAGGAACAGCAGGGTCTGGTCGTCGGCTTCGTCGGCACGCGCGAGCGGACCCTCGCCGAGAATGTTCCACACGTTGGCTTCCCTTCAGGTCAGAGCGGGTAACTGCGAGATGAATTACACGGGTGGAGCAAAGAGAGTCAGGCTGGCGAGGATATGTCACCCAATCGTGACCACGGCGGCATTTCCAACGAAAAGTCCACGTAACGGAACGATAACAGGACCCTTGAGTCAGGATTTTTGAGGGTTCTCACACACCCCTCGAAGAGCCCTCGAGATTGACGCCCGACCGAGCTCGACAGCTGGCCCGCGCCCCTTTTGGACCCGACAGAGACCCGACACAGGCCACCCTCTCTCTCTCGCGACACCCGCCGGCCCCACCGTCGCCCCTGCACACCCTGCGGAACAGCGGCGCGAGACTCGTGGCGCGGCTGCTTGAACTCACCCCGTTTTTGCTTGAATCTCCTCATGAACGACGCGCTCGCCCGGTTTCTGCCCTCCGCAGCCGACTCTTCGCGCCCATGGCTGACGTGGTACTCCGCCCGATGAGCGCATCGAGCTGACCGGGCACGTTCTGAGCATGTGGCACGCCAAATGCGCAGGTTTCCTCACCGCCGAGGCCGGACCCGGCGCTCGCGTGCACCTGGGGATCACTCCACACTGGCGAACGGTGACGTGGTGCGCGGGCGCATGGCTGGCCGGTGACCACGCCAGTCCTGCTCGACAGCGGCGATTCGACTCTAGAAAACCCTACTAGATGAGCCCCCAGCATCTCGAGTCGCATTCAGGATTCATTGGTTTGTTTCCTCAGCGGACGTTCAGGTGCTTCGTGACAATGGGGTCGCTCACACGCACTGGCCGACGCCTCTCCGCCACTGACGCTCGACGGGATCGCCGATGTCATGCCCTTCGCCGACCACTTCCCGCCCGCCCGACGGACGGCTCGAGCCGCGCACTCATCGTCCCCAGTGGGACGGCCTGCGCACGACGAGCCGGGGACGCACTGGTCGCCCCCGCCCGAGCGACTGCCGTCGAGAAGGCACTCAGGACAGGCGCCCGCGCCCCGCTGATCAGGAGAGACGGTCGAGCGGGCGATGCGCGCGGCGTGATGGCCGCCTGGCGGGCCGGACTCACAGCGGTATTGATATCCCCGACGCCGACGCCGCCCTGGTCCGCGGCTCGCGCGCCGCAGAGGGAATCGCGGGGCTCAGTAATCCCGAGGTAAGCCCCAATGCGCAGCCGAGACACCGCACTCACGCCGCACAGGTGCGTTGCTGCACTCGAGCTCCGCGAGAAGCGACATCTGAGGGAACATCCGCCTGGACGACGACCCCATCCCCTCGGACGGCCAAACCACCCGCTCGTCGGCGCCGATGAGCGGCCTGCCCACGTTTCGAGCCTCGGCCTGACCGGCGGGAGTCGTGATCGTCGTCGCCCTCGAGCGCCAGCAGCGCGATCCGAAGCCCTCGCCCGAGGAACCTGCACACGGCCATCGGCGGGAACGACCTCGGTCACGAGAAGCTCGAAGTCGTCCACGGGCGCGTAGTAGGCGCAGGTGGCCCGAGAAAGGTACTCCGGCGCCGGGCGCACCGGAGGGCAGCCACGCAATCGACGCAGGCGAGCGTGGAGGCACATCCACGTGCTTGGTCGTCGCCCCGCACGCAGCGTTGTCGGACGAGGCCAGACCCATCGCCGAGCCCACTGATGTAGGCGTGCACGCTTCCCGCAGGCACGAAAGGGCCCTCGCCCGGCTGAAGCGTGACGGGTTGAGCAGCAGCGCCGCCGCCACCCGGGGTCGCCCGGGAAAGTTCGGGCCATCAGCACGGCATTGGCGTCAGCGCGCCGTGACGGGGAGCCGCCCCGCTCGAGGCGCGCCACGATCTCGCAGACCAGTTCATCGATCTCAGCGGACGTGGGACGAGTCCCGGTAGACACGAGCTCGAGAAGACCTGACGGATACAATCAGTCGGATTCAGACGTGAGTGCGCCGCATACGGTGGGCGAGCACGGCATCGAGACCAGTCAGTGCTTCGGCAGCCCGGCGAGGGGCGCGAAGCCCGCAACGGCGTCGTAGCGGGTCAGAGCCAGCACCATCTCCGGCTTGTGGTTGGCGTCCTTGTACGAGCGGTCGGGACATCGAGCGCCAAGCCCGCCTCATTCTCACGCCGGTACCCCTCGATCGCCTGCTCCATGGAGGGATGAACCGCAGTGACAGCGCCTGCTCGGGCGCGATGAGCTTGAGCAGGAAGGCAGCTGGGGCCGAATCGCCTCACGACGTCCTCCCCAGCAGTCGCTGCGGATCGGCAGCGATGAGGTCGGCCAGGGTGCCGGAGCGATCCATGAGGCCGGTGGGACCCGATGCGTGGGAGCCGTACCACTGCTCGGCCCAGGGGCGGCTGTCGGAGCGCTCGCCCAGCAGCTCGGGAATGGCGGCCGTCGAGCCCCAGTCATAGGACTGGCGCGCACCGATGAGTCGTTCCATACCGGGCACGCTAACCCATCACCCGCCACGCGCCCGGGACGCCGCCTCGACGGGCATCGACCGACATGAATCGTTATCGACCGCCATCCGCCCTCGTCGCCGCTCTCCACCCCTTCGCCTTCTCATCGCCCCTCATCACCGCACAACCGCACGACTGCATGACTGCGAAGGCGCACATGCGCCACACTGAGTGCATGCGAGGAATCATTCTGGCCGGGGGCTCCGGCACGCGACTCAACCCGATCACCCTGGGCGTCTCAAGCAGCTCATGCCCGGTCTACGACAAGCCGATGATCTACTACCCGCTGAGTACGCTCATGCTCGCAGGCATCCAGGACGTCCTGATCATCACCACCCCGCACGACGCCCCGAGCTTCCACCGGCTCCTGGGCGACGGCTCCCAGCTGGGCGTCAACCTGTCCTACACCGTCCAGGAGGTGCCCAACGGCCTGGCCCAGGCCTTCGTGCTCAGCGCGGACTTCATCGGCACCGGAGCGCCGCCCTCATCCTGGGCGACAACATCTTCTATGGCCCCGGCATGGGCACTCCAGCTGCGCCGTCACACGAGCCCCGACGGCGGCGTCGTCTACGCCTACCGGGTCGCCGGCCCACCGCCTACGGCGTCGTCGAGTTCGACGCCGACTGCAAGGCGATCTCGATCGAGGCCGGCCCACCCAAGTCGGACTATGCGGTGCCGGGCCTGTACTTCTACGACAACAACGTCGTCAGGATAGCAGCGGACCTGAGCCCTCGGCCCGCGGAGAGTACAGATCACCGACATCAACCGCGCCTACCTGAGTCCGGGCGCTCGTCGGTCGAGATCCTCCCCGCGGCACCGCCTGGCTCGATACGGGCACCTCTCGACTCGCTCGCGGACGCGACCAGCTTCGTGCGCACAGTCGAGCACCGCCAGGGCCTCAAAATCGGCTGCCCTGAGGAGGTCGCCCGCGCATGTTCATCGACGACGACGGCCTGCGCACTCGCGCCGAACCGCTCGCCAAGTCCGGTTACGGGACCCTACTCTGGGACTGCTGACCGCGGACGAGAATGACCTGACGGCCCATCGAGCAGCCAGTGATGCCCCCACTCTGTTCACTTTTTCTTATCCGTTCGCTACCTTGAACGAGCCCGCGATACCGAACAGAAAAATGAACGGACATGGTGAAGCTGATGGCACACGCTCGCAGCCCCAGTTCGACGTCCTGTACGCCCTCCTGCGCGCGGACGCCCCGCTGACGCAGCGGCAGATTCAGGAATCCACCCGGATGTCGCTGGGCGGGGTCAATACCGCCGTGCGCATGTGCGAGGCCGCCGGGTACATCGACAAGCGGCGCATCACGCAGGCCGGACGGAAGCACTGGAGCCCTACCGGGTCGACAACGCGGTCATCATGGCCGCGGCCTGCCCAGCGCTTCGCCCCGATCTCCCATTGCGAGCGCCCCCAAGGGGCGCAGCTGCGCGGCGAGGTTCTCAATCGAGAGGCAGATCGAACAACTGCACGCGGCCGGCATCACCGACATCACGGTGATCGTCGGATACAAGAAGGAGTACTTCTTCCACCTGGCGGACCGCTTCGGAGCCAAGATCGTCGTCAACGACGACTACGTGACCCGGAACAACAACGGCTCGCTGTGGGTGGTGCGCGAATCCCTGGGCAACACCTACGTGTGCTCCTCGGACGACTACTTCACGTCCAACCCCTTCGACTCCCATGTCTATCAGGCCTACTACTCGGCCCAGTACGTCGAGGGGCCCACTCAGGAGTGGTGCATCACCACCGGCCCCGGCGGCGCGGATCACCGGCGTGACGGTCGGCGGCCACGACGCCTGGACGATGCTGGGCCACGTCTACTTCGACCGCGCATTCTCAACCGGCTTCCGGCGCATTCTCGAAGAGGTCTACACCCTGCCCGAAACGGCGCCCAAGCTGTGGGAGCAGATCAACATCGAGCACGTCAAGGAGCTCGGCATGGTCATCCGGCAGTACCCGGCGGGAGTGATCCAACGAGTTCGACTCTCTCGACGAGGTCCGCGGCTTCGACCCCATGTTCGTGAACAACCTCGACTCCGAGATCTTCGAGAACATCGCCTCGGTCCTGGGATGCGGCAAGAACGATGTGCACGACTTCTACCCGCTCAAGCAGGGCATTACGAACCTCTCGTGCCATTTCACCGTGGGCGACGGGCAGTACGTCTACCGGCACCCGGGCATCGGCACGGACAAGATCGTCGATCGGAGCGCCGAGCTCGAGGCGCTGAACCTGGCCCGGGACCTCGGCATCGATCGCACATTCATCACCGGTGACGCCGACAAGGGCTGGAAGATCGGCTCATTCCCTCGACTGCCGGAACCTCGACGCATCCCGCCCCTGAGGAGCCTGGGCCCAGGCCATGCGCAGACCGAAACCTCGCATGAGTCCGGCAAGACCCTGGCCAGGAACTTCGACTTCGTCCAGGAGGGGGTGAAGTACGAGAAGATCCTCAAGAGCTACGGCCCCATCGACGTGCCCAGGTACTTCGAGCTGCGCGGCAAAGTCATGCGGCTCAAGGAGCTCGCTGACGCCGACGGCTTCGCCAAGGGCCCCGAGCCACAACGACTTCTTCCACCTGAACTTCTCGTCGATGCCGACGGGCCACCGACCTCATCGACCGAGTACGCGGGCATGTCCGACATAGCCAGCGACTTCGGCACCATGGTGGTGTGCGCCCAGCTGTCGCTCGAGCAGGGCGATGAGGCGCTGGAGTTCTACTTCGGCCGACGCCCACGGAGCGCGAGCGCCGCCACTTCTGGTCCTCGCGGGTGTTCGCCGGCGCTGCCGCTACGTGTGGGCGCTCGCCAAGAGCGCCGAGGCGACGACGTCGGCGAATGGCTCCTCATCTACTACCGCCACGCCGTGGACCACGTCGACCGCCTCCTGGCCGACTACGCGGCGGCCCGCAGCCCGCCACCGCCCCATCGCAACTCTTTCGGAATGAGGACCATCATGAAGTACGGAGTTCTCGCGCATGCTCTGGGGCGTCGACATCGTCGTGCTCAGCATGGCCCTCCTGCTGACGCCCTTCCTCGATCTTCGCCCAGCGCATCACCGCGCGGCCCTCCACGACGCGTCCAGCGCCATCATCCTGCTGATCTACGCGGGATCCCGCGACGCCTGCGAGACAGTGGCGGCGGTCAGGACACGCAGTGGCAGCAGGTGCTGGCCGCCTGCTGGCGGCCCGGTCTGCATGAGCGGCTACCTCATCGCCATCAACAACATCGGTCCGGGCTACACCGCGATCATCTCCTCTCTATCATCCCGCACTCCGGCACGCTGCTCGCCTTCATGCCCTGCTCGCATGCGCACGGCCAGATCATCGCCCTCCTGGTGGCGCTGGCGGCCGTGGCGGTGATCGGCTGGTCCTCTTCCAGCGAGACGACCACGGGCTCGCTGATCGTCGGGCTGACTCGGACTCGCTGGCGTGCGTGGTCGGCTGGGGGCTCGAGGCTAGTCCTCCTGGCCCTGGGGCATGCGCGACGACACCCGTCGACAACGAGACGGCGCTCCACATCCGCCAGACCACCTCAGGCCCCAGCCTGCCTGACTATCACCGTCATCCCCCGTCTCAGCGCGCTCCCACTTCAGCCCGCGGGCGCCACCCATCTCGACGGCGACCGCCATCATGCGCTGGCGCTCACCCACGGGCGGCCTCCTGCACTCTTCTACTACAAGGCCATCGGACACCCGTGGCGCCTCGCGGGATGGCGTTCGGGCATCTCCTGCGCCGCCCGGGCCGTTATCTTCGCGCTGGTCCTGCAGGGAACAAAAGCGTACCCGCCAGCCTGCAGGCCGTCTGCTGCATCGTCGCCCTGATCAGCTGCGCCGTCCTGGCGGCCTCCACGACTGGCGGCGCAGGCTGCGACTCCACCCGCCCCGTCGGCCCGGCACGACCGCTTCGACGACGAGAGGCGGCCGAGGGACAGGACGACGGAACCGATCGGGATGCGGCGCTCCCGGCCGCGGGCCCGCGCTCCTGAGAACGGATCACCGATGCATCGTCGAGGTGACACCGGCCACCCGCATTGTCGTCGCTAGGTCGCCCAGGCGCCCCGCAGAGAAAATGCGGGCCGGTGCTCGACGTCGAAGCTGGTCGTCCTCAAGCGAGCCACGACGACTGACTGGACGACAGCGCCGACCCGCAGATGCTGCTGGGACAGGGTTCAGCCTGCTGCTGGGCAAGATGCCTCGCGCGAGTTCGACCGCGTGTGCGGAGCAGTGGGCGTCTCCCTACGCCGTCACGGTGGAACGGCCATCGGCGCCGTGCGCCACAAGGGTTCATCCCCGGGACGGGCGATATCGACGTCGCGGTGACGCGCAGCGACTACGAGCGCTTCCTCGCCGAGGCGCCTAGAAACTCGGCGAGAGTTCCGTGATAACACCCGCACGATCACGCGACTACCCGTTCATATTCTCCAAGCTGGTCCTCCAAGGACACAGCTGCTGATCTGAAGTTCGCCGGACTGACCACACATGCCCGTCTCCCTGGACAGCATCTGCCGGTGGACACTTTTGCCCAAAACTCGAGCGCCTTCCGCGCCGCGAGCCGCGCCTGGTTGTGGGGGCCTCCTGTTCCTGTGAGAGACACCGAGGCCCTACCTCATCAGCATCACGCAGGGCGCGGCGGGCCGCGATCTCCGTGACCACGACCGTCCACTGGATCTGTGCAGCCTGGGCATCACCGAGGCTGCTCCAGTCCCGCTGGGAGGCGGCCCGGACCTACGGCTCGAGGACTAAGCGCATGGCAGACTACTCGGGCAGCGCGACCCTGAGAACTGGCGCGGACTGACGGGACGAGCTCTTCCCCCGTCCACGAGCGCTATCGAGAGTCATCACGGTCATGCTGCCCCACGGTACGACGTGCTTCTGCGCCGCGGCTACAGCGACGACATGGATTGCCGCCGGAGGACCAGCGCAGGAACCACCGACCCACTGTCGACTTCCGGCCCCTACGAAGTACTCCTCCCACAAGGTGCCGCCGATGACGCCCTCGCGTCCGAGCTGACAGGCTGGTTTGCGCGTAGCGCACCGTTCCCACAGCCCCACCGCCCTCAGGCTGAGCATGTCCCGCACCGGAGACGTCACGGCCCGCGACTACTTCTGGAACACAGCCGCATCTCATGCTGTCCTGACGACGGCGGTCCGCTCCTGGTCGTCAAGGCGCAGCGCCGCACGCTGTGGGCGGCGGGCGTCTTCTCGCTAGCCAACGCCGTCGGACAGCGGTTCCAGGCCCTCGGCATGTACGAGGTGCGCACCTACCACGTCACCGACGCCCGTCACCGCTTCGACTCGGCTACCACTGGCCACCCGACTGGGTGACCGTGGGGCGATGATCGCCGGCATCATCGGGTACATGCGGTGATCTCCGGAACCGATCTCAGCATGCTCCTCATCGCGATGATCGCCTCGCTGCGCGTCTTGACGCCTTCGAGACGCTCTACTACTGCAGAGTTCCAGAGGGAGGGCGTCTGGACATCGCGGAAGGCCTGCTTCTTCCGCACCCTGGCCACCATCACGGTCTTCTCCGTCATACTCGTGATCACCGGAAGCATGCTCATGGCCGCCGCCGTCACCCTGGTGGTCTCGACGATCGTGCTGCTGGGAGCCTACCTCCCGCCCGCCAAAGGCATGTTCGACCTGCGGCCGCGGTGGGGCTGCGCTCACATCAAGCAGGTCCTGATCGAGTGCCTGCCGCTGTTCCTGGCCTCGTTCATCGCGCTGTACCTGGCCAACGCGCCCAGGTTCGCGATCGATCGCTATCTCGATCCCGAGCAGCAGGGCTACTTCGCCATCATCTTCATGCCCGCATTCACCATCAATCTGCTCTCATTCGTCATCTTCCGGCCTCGCTCACCCAAATGGCCAACCGGTGGATCGGCGCGGACCGGGCCGGATTCTCGGCGATCATCAGGAAGGGGTCTGCTCGGGACCCTCGTGGCATTCGCTGCGGTCGCACTGGCCACCACTACGATCGGCGCCCCAGCGCTCCGCCTCGTCTACCACACGGATGTCTCCGGCTCCATGCTCGAGCTCATGGTGCTGGTGGCGGGCGGAGCGCTGAATGCGGCGGGAGTGGTTCTCTACTACGCGCTCACGACCATGCGACTGCAGAAGCTAGTCTTCGCGGGGTACATCGCCGCGGCGGGAGCGATCACCCTCCTGTGCTTCGTACTCGTCCCCTGCCTATGCCTGCTGGGGGCCTCCCTGGCGTACGCGGGGCGATGGGAGTCCTCATCGTCGTCTTCCTCATGAGGCCTGTTCCTGCCGCTGCGACGGGCCTCGTCCGAGGCCCCCGCCGACTGAAAACCGGCATCGGGACCGGACTCAGGATCTCAGGCTTCAGCCGACACGTCAGTACTCATGAGTACTCATGCCCCACCGCTCGCAATCGCTCACAGGGTCGGGACGTAAGCCTCCAGGCGCTCCATGGAGTCTGCGGGAGTGAAACCGGTGGCCTCGATCCTGGACAGATCCAGAGCACTGCTCAGCGGGCGCGGAGCGATGCCCTCCTGACCGGCGTAGTACTCGGCCGTCGTCACCGGCGTGACCTCCGCGGCGCTGCGCCCCACGAGCTCATAGACGCGACGGGCGATATCGCACCAGGAGACAGACCGGCCCTCGACCCGGACGGGTTGCTGAGTGCCGTACCCGCTCCGGTGGACAGCAGGGTGGATGATGCCCGCGGCGAGATCAGTGGTGAAGTCAGCCGCCCGGTCTGGTCCGCCACAGCCTTTCGGGGCGATGCCGCGCCACGCCAGGGGCCATGGTCCGCGAGTTCTTGCCGTCGCCGACCGCAGCTCGTGCGCACGAGATAGTGGCGGGGGGCCGCCTCCACTGCGGCGTCACCGCCAGCCTTGGACTGGCCGTAGACGCCGAGAGGGCTGGGAGGCTCATCCTCGGTATGGATGGCGGCAGTGCCGTCGAGTGTACTCGCTCGAGATGTGCACCAGCGTGAAACCGTGTGCGGCTGCCGCACGGGCCAGGTTGGGCCCGGACCGGTGGCGTTGGCCCGCCAGGACAGGCGGCGCCCGTCCGGCGTCTCGGCGCCATCAGACGTCGGTCCAGGCGGCGGCGTTACGATGATGTCGTACGACCGAGTCCCAGGCCGTCATCTGCGCTGCGTCCGAGACATCCACCTCAGGCAGATCGACGCCGGTAACGGTGTAGCCGGCCCGAGGCGAATGGGTCCTCGAGAGCTCGCGGCCGAGCTGGCCGCGAGACACCGAGTGACTCAGCACGACGCAGCGCTCTCGGGCTCGACCGGCATTAGCGCGCGCCTCCGCCATGCGCGGATGCGCCCTGTCTTTATCGGACGAAAGGATGGCCCGCTCCAGCGGAATGGGCCACGGCACCGCGGCGGTCTCGTCGGCGAGGTTGAGAACGTGTACGCCGCATCGGCGACCAGTGATCGTATGACCAAAATAGGTGTAGGCGGTATCCGGCTCCAGAGTCTGATAGCGTTCACGCCTTTGGGGACGACGGCCACTGACGGGTCGATCTCGCATGTGAGACGGCGCCGAAGCTCGGCCCTGTCGCGCAAAAGTCCACCCAGGCGCCGAAGACACGCCCTGTGGCCACCGAGACGGAACGTCCCAGGGCTCCAGCATAGAATACCGCGAGTGACGCTAGACCTCGTCGTTGAAGGAGATGTCTGTTCTGGACCGGCCCGAAGTCCGGCACTCCGAGCGCCAGCATCTTCTCGCGCTGCCCGGTTCTCCTTGAACCATCGCGCCTGTCACCGTGGACAGTCAGATCGAGGCGCAGGAGGCCGGGGAATCGGCGTGGTTTGGACGCGAAGAGTCTTGCCGGTCTCCACATCGCCGGCAGCACTGCCAGGGGCTGTCAGTGTTACCAGGGCCGCCGGCGGAGCCAGACGCGCCGGTCATACGAGGATATGGCGGCCCAGGTTCTTCACTCCCGCCCAGTTCTTGGCGAGGGCCGCCTTGGGGAGGAGAGTGCCGGCGTGCAGGCGCGAGGAGACGTGAAGTCAGGGCCACGCGCGCGCGCGCTTCCAGCCGAGCTGATCCATCTCGGCGGCCATCTGCAGGAAGAAGCGGCGCTCCTCACCGAATCTGGTGCCCTCCAGGGCGCGCCATGAAGAGTCGGGCCAGAGTGGCGACGGTAGAGGAATGCCGCGGTCGGGTCGTAGAGAGACCGCCGCCCTTCATGGCGACATCGCACACGAGAGCCATGTCCTGGACCACGTCATAGCCCTCTCGGAAGCCGATCCCGAGGATCGTCTCCGCACGCCAGGCCAGTGACGGGAAGTAGAGCCAGTCGCCCCGCAGGAGTCGAGACCGCGAGGGTCTCGCCGCGCAGGACCTGCGGAACCCTCCTGGAGGGCATCCAGAAGCCCTTGACCTTCTCAACCCAGGGGTGTGAGAGGGCGCGCCGTGCTCATCAACGACGAACACGCCAGGGCTGGAAGATGTCTCGCGTCCGGGTGGCGCTTCGCCGTTGACGAGCCAATCGACATAGTTCGGGAGCATGACGTCGTCGGCCCCCGCATGACCTGCACGAGCGGGTTCTCGACGAAGGTCAGGCACTGCGGTAATGTGCCGTTGGCTCCCGAGGTTGGTCTCATTGCGCATGTAGGGTGACGCGGGAGTCCTTCAGGGAGTCGAACCAGCCCGGAATCGAGGTCGTCCGGATAGCCGTCATCGACGACGATCAACCGCCAGTCCGGATTCGTCTGGCGCAGGACGGACCTGACAGCCTCCTTCATCATGGCCACATCGCCGTAGAAAGCGGGAAGAGGATGTCAGCAGTCATGAAGGGCCTTCCACGAAAGCAGACGGTGCTGCCGCTCAGGTTAGCATCGCATGCACCCTGCTCAGGGCCACATGCGGCCGGCTGATCAGTTCCGCGACGCGGTGGTGCAAGGCAGTGTAAACGGGTGAGAGGTGTGAGGAGGTATCGAGCGGTAGCGGGGCGGGCGGGATGCCGCAGAGAGCCGGAGCCCTCACGACCTGGGCGAGTCGGCCGCGCCGGAGGAGCCGGACGAGTCCGAGGAATCTGAGGAGCCTGACGAGCCGGCCTCGAGCTGCTCCATGCGCAGATTCAGGATGGCGATCTCCTCAACGAGTCTGCGCCGCCTCCTCATCCCCGTGAGGCATCGACGCTGAGCTGCAGTGAGACGAGCATCATGACAATGCCCTCGACGAAGAACGCCAGGTTCAGGAACCCTGACGCCCAGCGCACCCGACACCAGGCTGAGCAGGCTGGGGAACAGCGACACGATGGTCGTGCCCACCACGATGACCACCCACCAGGTCGCGTAGCGCTCCTTCATGCCGGCATTACGCATCCGGAAGAACACCGCGATCAGGACGATCGAGTGAGAAGACGAGGCCGATCCAATACGTGCGTTCCATGAGGTCACTTCTTCTGCGTAGGACGGGTCAGGGAGACGCCGAGCGCCACGAAGGCTCTCCCGAGGAACTTGGCGGCCTTGAAAGGATTCTGCGACGGCGTCCCTCCCGCTCGGGGGCGCATCGCCACGGGGATCTGCCGCACCACCAGATTCGACCTCGCCGCGATGACGAGAGGGCCTCAATGGTATCGCCGAGATACTCCGCCGGATACTCCCTGGCGAAGAGCTCAATGGCCCGGCGCCCCGAGAGTTTGAAACCGGAGGTCGTGTCCGTCAGACGGGTTCCGCACACCCTGGACAGAATCCAGGACAGGACCTTCATGGCCCACCAGCGCGGGCCGCGCACCGAGTAATCGCCCTTGCCGGCGAAACGGGCTCCGATCACGACATCCGCATGAGCGTCCTCGGCCTCCTGGATGAGATTCGTGATCTCCTCGGGCGCATGCTGACCATCGGCGTCGAGCTGGACGGTGTACGTGTATCCCCGACGCTGGGCGTACAGGTAGCCCGCCCGCATCGCGCCACCGACCCGAGGTTGATCGACAGATCCAGCACCGGGACGCCAGTGGAGCGAGGCGATCTCAGCGGTGGCGTCCGTCGATCCGTCGGAGACGACCACCAGGTCGGCGAAGGAGCCGACCGTGTCCAGCACCTCCTGAAGAACACCGCCCAGCACATCCGCCTCATTCCAAGCGGGGATGATGATCAGCGTGTCATGCGTTGGTGGCGTCATGACTCTCCTTCACGATGGCGATGAACCGAACGAAGTCAACGGGTGAATTACGGGTTGAGTGCAAGCGGATGACGGTGCGAGCGCCCTGGTTCGCCCAGGCGTGGCATGATGCGCGGAGGACGACGCTCGTCGACGCCCTCCCTGTCCTTCGTATCCCCTCGTGTCCCCTACCATCCCCTCGTATCTCGGAGTCGTCATTCCCATGAACATCCTCGTCACCGGCGGTGCCGGATTCATCGGCGCCAACTTCGTCCACCAGACCCTGGAGCGCTACCCCGACGCCACGGTCACGGTCCTGGACAAACTCACCCTACGCCGGGAACCGGGGCTCATTGGCGGATCTGGGCGATCGGGTCTCGCTCGAGGTCGGGGACATCGCCGACGCCGACACCGTGGACCCGCTCGTGGCGGCCGCCGACGTCGTCGTCCACTTCGCCGCCGAGTCGCATAATGACAACTCCTGCGCGACCCCTCCCCCTTCATCCGCACTAATCTGGTGGGCACTTTCACCCTGCTGGAGGCGGTGCGCCGCCACGAGGTGCGCTTCCACCACGTCTCCACCGACGAGGTCTACGGCGATCTCGAACTGGACGACCCGGCCAAATTCAGCCGACCACGCCCTACAACCCTTCTTCCCCTATTCCTCCTCCAAGGCGGGGTCCGACCTGCTGGTGCGGGCCTGGGTGCGGTCCTTCGGGGTCGAGGCCACGATCTCCAACTGCTCGAACAATTACGGGCCCTACCAGCACATCGAGAAGTTCATCCCCCGCCAGATCACCAACCTCATCGACGGGGTGCGCCCCAAGCTGTACGGCGCCGGGCAGAACGTGCGCGACTGGATTCACGTGCGCGACCACAACGATGCCGTGTGGGACATCATCGAGAAGGGCCGCGTCGGCGAGACCCTACCTCATCGGCGCCAACGGGAGAAGAGCAACAAGGAAGTCGTCGAGCAGATCCTGGAGCCTCATGGGCCGCGAACCCGACGACTACGATCACGTGGCGGACCGCCCCGGCCACGACATGCGCTACGCCATTGACAACTCCAAGCTGGTTCAGGAACTCGGATGGGCTCCCCGCTTCACCGATTTCCGCTCGGGCCTGAAGAACGCCATCGACTGGTACCGGAACAACGAGGCCTGGTGGCGTCCGCTCAAAGCGGGGGTCGAGGCCGCATACACCGCCCAGGGGCGGTAATCGGCCACTAGCCGGCCGCTGGCCAGCCATTAATCGGCTGTTGACCAGCCCAACAATGGACCGGCCAGCTGATCTGGCAACGGTCAGTGGCTCACTCTTTGCCGCTGTCCGCCAGGCCCATGGCGCCCTCAATGCGTGCGGCGAGCTCCAGGCGCCATGGTTCGCGAGCAGGTGGACGAAAATGTGGTTGTCGTCCATATGACGAACACGTCGCCGATGATCGTGCCGCACACGCCGTCGGGACACAGCATGTCGCTGGCGTCGATCTGGTGGGAAAACGGGTTGCTCTCCTCAAGAACTTCTTCGGATCCTCAGCGGCCGATGGCGTTTTCTGGGAAGACGCAACCGCCGATGAAGCGTCTGGGGACCAACCGCATTGGCGCACTCTGCACGAAGGCTTTTCTCAGGCGCAGGGTTGTCGCGGAAGCCGATGACGTAATGCTTTTCGGTGAGCTGCTCGACGATCTCTTTGATTCCGCCACGCAGCTGCTCTATGGCGGAGTCCTTGGTGGTCTCCGTGGTTTTGAGCACGACGACATCGGTGGATTCTTCTCGATCTGCTCCACAGAACCACGTTATTGCGCTCCCGGCAGCTGTCCTTGTAGTACCCGGGCAGTCCGAAGGAGCAACCGTTCATGAGAAAGGCCGTGATATCCCAGTCATCGGTCTCATGCAGCAGCCACGGTGTGGGATGACGTTCTGGGCCGCATGCGAATCCCCGACGACGACGCCCTGAGGCGTGTCGGAACGGAGGAGCCGCCTGCACGAGGAGTTCTCACTGTCGATGAGCGCAGCCAGATCATCAGCGCGCACGACGCCGCCGGGGTCGCCCACTCCGTGGTCACTGACAGCGGCCCCGGAACCCGAGGCTTCAGTCCAATCGCTGCCGCCTGGCCGTTGAGCACCGCCAGCGCACCCGATGATCGGGGTCGATACCCGCCTGCACCTGCTGCGAGATCTCCATGTGGCGCTGGTGGGCGATCGCGCCCCCGAGCCACGCCGACGGGATGCCGCCCACCACCAGGCCTCACGGTCACCATCGCCGCCTGCACGCCAGCCTGCGTCGAGCGCGGGGAGACCTGGGCGGGGCGATCCACGCATCGGGTCATGGCGCGGCTGCCACCAGCGAGGGCGAGGATGAGGACGACCGGATCGAGGGATCGAGATGTCACGCTGCTGTGTCGCAGTCAGGCACAGGACGAACAGCGGCCAGTGCGCAGCGAGGTAGACGGCGTAGGAGCGATCGCCGAGCGCGACCAGAGGCCGTCGGGACAGCAGACGCGAGACCGTCCCCGAGTCGCGGCTCGGGTGTCGCACAGGAGGATCGCCGCCACCGCCAGCCATGGGCACCGCGGCCAGCGGGACCCGGGTAGGCGCCGATGCTCACCAGGCAGAAGAGCACGAGGGCGCCCAGGCCCGAGGCACGACCCCAGCCATCGCATCGCAGACGCTGCGCGGCCGCAGACGCGGCGCAGCTGCAGCGACCGCCGATCCCCAGGGCGAACTCCCAGATCCGGGCGCGGGTGTCGAAGTAGACCGAGCCAGTCGGCCGGCGCCGAAGTGATCAGCCACGCCAGCGAGGCCACCGCCAGAACCGCGAAGGCCATCGTCACCACGCGGCGCACCGACCGGCGGGTCACGCGAGGCGATCACCGCGCACACCGCCATGAGGACCGGCCACAGCAGGGAAGACCCTGCCCCTGCATCGACATGGACCACAGGTGCTGCAGCGGCGAGGAGGCGGCGTGGTTGTCTGGCGAAGTAGTCGGCGCTGACCGCCGCCAGGCGCCAGTTCTGCCAGTAGGTGACCGAGGCCGCGCCCTGGACGAGCACCTCGATCCACCGGTTGCGGGGCAGGATGAGCGAGCAGGAGGCGCACGGTGATCACGACGGTGACCACCAGCGGCGGCATGAGCGCTGGAAGGTGTGCAGCCAGCGCTCGACGAACCAGGGCGTGCGGCCCGGCCTCGGCCCGGCGCACGAAGGCCCCGTCGCGAGGTAGGCCGGAGATCATGATGAACGCGTCCACGCCGATCGGCGAGCCGATCTTCCAGGCGTGGAAAGCCCAGCACCTGGATGCTGCAGACGGCCCGCAGGCCCTGAATGTCCAGTCGCCGACGACGCCCCGACGACGCGGGTACGGGTGGCATCCCGCCAGGATCTGAGTCCGCGCGACCCGCCGCGCGACTGCCCGCGGCGGCTCTGCGGATGCGAGACCGATGGGCGAGGAGAGCCTGTCGCCGACCTCGGACGTCTCGTAGACGCACTCGAGGCTCCTCAGGCAGCGACGGACGGCGACCCCTGCGACCGGCGGTCTGGCCGCCACAGCGCGACACTGGGGCGGAAGCATCCGGATCGCACGGTTCCTGCGCAGCCCGGCCGGATCATCGGACGAGGAACGATGGAGCAGGACGAGTCGACTCACTCCCCGCGCATGCGCTGCACTGACGTCCTGGAGGGGCCGTCAGCGACTTTGACGCCCTCTCTCCAGCGAGCACGCCGCGCTCGCACAGGTCTGAAACCATGTCGAGGTCGTGGCTGACGATGACCAGCGTCTTGCCTGGTCCGACAGGCCCGCGGATCTCGTCCGGCACTTGCGCTGAAGGGCTCGTCCCTCACCGCGAGGATCTCGTCGATGAGGAAGACCTCCGGGTCGGAGTGCACGGCCACGGCGAAGGCCAGATCGCAGGAACATTCCCGAGGAGTAGAACTTGACCTCGGTGTCCATGAAAGTCCGGGATCTCGAGAACTCCACGATCGAGTCGTAGGCGTCCCTCGATCTGCTTCTCGGTCATTCCCAGGATGGCGCCGTTGAGGGAAGACATTCTCACGGCCGGTCAGGTCCGGGGTGGAAGCCGGCCCCCGACCTCGATGAGACCCGCGACCCGTCCCCGAGTGCGGATCCGGCCGCCGTCGGGGACGCAGCACCCCGGAGATGAGCTTGAGCAGGGTGGACTTGCCCGAGCCGCTGAAGCCCAGCAGGGCGATGGTCTCGCCCTGGTGGACGTCGAAGGTGACGTCGTCCAGGGCCTTGAAGGTGTTGATGCCCAGGTCCCTGCTTGCGCACGGCCGCCACGGCGAGCTCCCTGAGGGAGCGTCGGTGGCGCAGGGTGAGCTCCTTGGTCACCCCGGCGATCTCGATACGTGGGATCCATCACAGCTCCTGCGCGAACTTGCCCTCGGTGCGCTTGAAGGCGAGCTGCCCCAGCCCCAGGACGATGAGCGACCCGACCAGGCCGATGAGGGTGAGCATCGGGTCATGGAGCCGATCCGGGGACGGACTTGACCGTGGCGGCGGACCGAGAATCCGTAGTGGAACAGCTCGACGGCCACGGTCACCGGATTGGTCTGGTAGATGTGCCACGTCCCATTCGCGGACGACGTCCTTGACCTTGTCCGCCGGGATAGAGGACGGGGAGACCCGGGTGGCGATGCATGAGGATGAGATCGACCAGGTTCTCCGAGTCCCGGAAAGAAGACGTTGAGGCAGCCGAAGATGAGGCCCAGACCCAGGGCCGCCAGGTGACGATGACGAATCCGGCCAGAATGGCCGACGGTTCCCAGGAGCGTGGGCCTCCAGTCAGTAGAGGGAGCCCACGAGCAGCACGACCAGCTGCGGGACGAAGTGCACGATGGCCACGTACACGCTGGGCGACCGGGAACATCTCGCGCGGCAGGAAGATCTTCTTGATCAGCGCCGCGTTCCAGATGAGACGTGCGCGTCGCATTGCTCCATCACCTCCGAGAAGTAGGTGATGACGACCATCCCCGAGAACAGGTAGATCGGGTAGCCGGCAGCGTCTTGTTGAGGCTGAGGAAGACGCCCATCGCCAGGAAGTAGACGACGAACTGGACGGCGGGCTTGATGTGAGGACCGAGGCCATGCCCAGCACGGAGCCGTGGTAGCGGATCCGGAGTTCCTTCTTGACGATCAGCGACAGCAGAAAGCGCTGACGGAAGACGTCGAGCAGCCCCTGGAGCCGCTGGGACGACAGCTCGTCGTCCCGGCCGTGATGGCCTGAGTCACCGGGACTCCTTCGTGGCGGACAGCCGCACTGGACGCGCTGCGTCCTCCTCGGCGATGCCGAAGGTCCGGGCCCACGCCTCGGGGCGACGACCTCGCCGACACTGCGCCTGGTACTCGACGCCTGAGATCCTCCCAGTCCTGCCGCACAGGCGCTTGTGCAGAAGGATGAAACGAACGCATCCAGCAGATCGCGGAAAGCGCCCGGGATCGCGGGTGATACCAGGAGGCCCCCGAACCATCGGAGTTCGACACGATCGCGGAATCGAACTGGGAGAGCATCCACCAGCGGGCCTCGGTCCACGGCACGCGCGCCTCAGGATTCACCCGGGACGCCGCCTTGACGGGCAGCACCTGCTTGATCGGTGCCCTTGGCCCGCCATGGCGATGCGGCCCACGATGGTCTTGGGGATAGCCGAGGTCCTCGCCCTTTCGGGGCAGCTTCTCGCGGCGCACCATCGGGAAGGCGTCGGTCCTTCTCCACGATCGCGTCGTCGAAGCCCGGAGCGCAGCCGCGCACGCTGGGCACGATCGTCGAGATCCCCGCCTGGAGATGGTCGGGGCCGGTGAGGATGTCCTCAATGGCCTTCAGGCGCAGCTCCACCACCGAGTACTGGGAGGACAGCAGGTGCTTGATCTGGCCCTGCATGGATTCGGTGATGACGTGCCCGCCGTGCTTGTACTGGGAGTGGATGAGGCCGCCACCAGACGGTTGCGCTCGTGGAAGTAGGCCTGCCAGTCCAGCGAGTCGTCCTTGTCCGTCCACGGCACGTGCCATACGGCGGCTCCGGGGAAGGAGACGGTCGGCACGCCGGCGCTCCGGGCGCGCAGGCCGTACTCCGAGTCATCCCACTTGATGAAGAAGGGCAGGCTCAGGCCGATCCGACGGACCACGGAGGTCGGGATCAAGCACATCCACCAGCCGTTGTAATCGGCATCGGCACGCTGATGCAGCCAGGGCGTCGTACGCAGCGGGGCGTTGGCCAGGTCGTGGTCGGCCGCGTGCCCTGGTCGAGCCCCACCAGAGCGCCAGGGCTGAACGTGCTCGGCGTAGGCGTGCAGCATCGTGCGCTCGTACATGGAGAACATGGCCCGCCCACGATCGTGGGCAGCGGGCCAGGTCGGCGAAGGTGACGGCCCGCACGATGCCTCGGGCTCGACGCGCACGTCGTCGTCCAGCAGGAGGGACGTAGTCGGCGCCGCCTGCAGCGCCTCGTACATGCCGCGCGAGAAAGCCGCCGAGCCGCCCAGGTTGGGCTGATTGATGATGCGCAGCGCTCTGCCCAGGGACTGCGTGGGCCGCACGGGTGCGAGTCGTCGACGACGTTCTTATTGCCCCTGGTCGGCGACGACGACCTCGTTGAGCACGCTCGGAAGAGTGTCGGAGGCGCCCAGCTGGCCGAGCATGATGGCGCAGTCGGTGGGGCGGTTGAAGGTGGTGATGCCGATCGTCGCCCTGCCCTGGGGGGTCTCGGCGGGGACTTCGCCCTCCCAGCGGGCCGCCTCGACGATGTCGCGTCCTCGGAGTCGGCCGCGACATCGAACCAGTACCAGCCGCCGTCGCCGAAGGTGTTCAGCGGGAGCTCGAAGACCATCTCAGCGGACTTCGAGCCGATGCGGGCCGAATCGACGCGGTGCGAGGCGCCGCGGGCGTTAGACTTGTAGACGATGACGCGAGCCCGAGCCCGGACACGGTGAGCCCTCAGGGTCACCTCCACGATCGTCCAGCGCCGCCAGTACGCCGCCGGAATGCGGTGAAGTGGGTTCGCGAAGGACGAACGGCTTTTGGGCCGATCCGGTAGCTGTAGCGCGAGACGATCTGCCGGGGCTCTGCGGCGGTCTGCGCCACGCGACATCGGCGGAATCGCTGTCACGCGTCTCACTGGGCGACGGGGGCCACCGAGATGATCGCCCTCGGCAGTACAGCAGGAGGATGTCGGGTCGCCGTCGGCGGGCAGGACAGAAACGCTGCAGGACGCGCGTTGTGGTGCTCACGCCTCGATCCCTCTCCGTTCAGTGCGGCGCTGTCGCGGAAGTGCGGAGCGATCGTGTTGTCGAACGTCGACTGGCCGAGCCGATGGCCATGTGCATGTCCAGGTACTTGTAGTGCCCAGACGGCCGCCGAAGACGACGCCCTGCTCGCTCCGCGGCGAGCTTGCGGTAGGCCAGCAGCTTCTGACGATCCTCCAGGGGTGTTGACCGGGTAGTGAGGGCTCGTCGCCCTCCTCGGCGAAGCGCGAGTACTCCTTCATGATGACGGTCTTGTCCGCAGGGTAGTCGCGCTCGGGGTGGAAGTGGCGCGGCTCGATGATGCGGGTGTAGTCGTGATCGGCGTCCGGGTAGTTCATGACGCTCGTACCCTGGAAGTCGCCGGTGTCGGGGTACTCGGTGCTCAGGTCGATGGTGCGCCAGCTCAGCGCGCCCTCCGAGTAGTCGAAGTAGCGGTCGAGGGGCCCGGTGTAGACGATCGGGACCCGCCCCTTGAGCGCGGTCTTGTTGTAGGGCTGGGACTCGTCGAAGAAGTCCACGCCGAGAGCGACCTCAATGTTGGGGTTGTCCACCATCTTCCTCCAGCCATGCGGTGTAGCCGTTGGTCGGCAGACCTCATGGGTGTCGTTGAAATAGCGGTTGTCATAGGTGTAGCGCACGGGCAGGCGCGAGATGATCGAAGCGGGCAGGTCCTTGGGATCGGTCTGCCACTGCTTGCCGGTGTAATCCTTGATGAAGGCCTCGTACAGCGGGCGCCCGATGAGGGACTGATGCCCTTGTCATTGAGGTTCTCCGGATCCTTGCCGGCCCAACTCGCCGGCTTGCTCGGCAATAACAGCGCGGGCCTCATCCGGGAGTAGGCGGCGGAGAAGAACTGGTTGATGGTGCCCAAATTGATCGGCATGGGGTCCACCACACCGTCATGAGTGGTGTAAAACGTGATGCACGTATGGGTGAAAGACGTGAAGCGGTTGACGTACTCCACACGCGCTCATTGGACGTGTGGAACAGATGGGCGCCGTACTTGTGAATCTCGATACCGGTACGCGGATCCGGCTCGGAGTAGGCGTTACCGCCGATGTGGTCGCGCTTGTCGATGACAAGCACCTCTGAGTCCGAGCTCGTTGGCGCATCGCTCCGCGATCGTCAGGCCGAACAGGCCCGATCCGACAATGACGAGGTCGTGGTTCACCGTAATTGTCCCTCCGTAGGCAATGGCCCGATGGTGAGCTGATAGCGCACTGGCCCTGCGCGAGTCGATTAGCCCTCATTTTTCCGGCTCTGACTTTCATCCGGGCGCACTCGCTGGCGAGGAGGCGGAGCGCCCTCCGCCCGCGCTGTTCGCACTGACGCGGGCTTCAACGACGACACCGATAGGAACGTACAGGACTCGTGCAGGGCCTACAGGACTACAGGACTGCAGCTTCCCACACGCCCTTGGTTCCGCGGGAGCCCAGCCGATCCACCTGATACCGTGGCTCCTCGTGTGGATCTCACTCATTCCTCAGATCCTGACGGCTTCTGCGCTCCTCTTCGCACCGGGCCTGCTCGTCACCGTCGTGGCGGGTCTCCCACCGCGCACCGCCGTGTCCCTGGCACCGGCCCGCATCCATCGGGATCATCGCCGGGGCGGCGTTATCGCGCCATTGGTCCACATATCCTGGGGACCCGTCTCGTCGCGGCCCTCACCGGCGCGATCGTGCTCATAGCCGCCGTGATGCGCGTGCCGGCCACCCGAATGCGAGGACGCAACGCCTCCGGCCGGACCGGCCAGGCCGGCCGGGCCGATCGAGCGCCGTCGGACCGCCCGACGCCGTCCGACGCCCTGATGTACGTCATTCTTCTGGGAGCGGCGGCTCTGGTCACCACCTGGCTCGTGGCTCGCGAGCTCAATACGGCCGACGCCATCTCGCAGACCTTCGACGCCGTCTTCCACCTCAACGCCGTGCGCTGGATCCTCGACACCGGCAACGCCTCCTCCGTAAGTGCTACCTGGATCGCCCCAGGGCGACGTCTACCCCATGGGCTGGCACACACTGGTCGCCCTGACCATGAAACTCACGGGCTCCACCAGCATTCCGATGGCGACCAACGCCACCGCCATCGCCGTGTCGGCCCTCGCGTGGCCCAGCGGATGCCTGGCCCTGACCAGCCGGATCCTCAACCGGCGCAGGCTCCGGCATGGTGGTCACGGCACTGCTGTGACTCCACGATATCGGCCTTCTGCCTGCTGCTCAGCTTCGGCGTGCTCTACCCCAACTTCCTCGCACTGAGCCTGCTTCCGAATAATCGCATGCCTCCCGGGCTCTTCCCCTCCCCGACGAGGCCCTCGGCGCCCCGCTCCTCCTGCCCGCGCTCCTCCTCGCCCTCGGCAGCCCTGGGCATGGCCCAGCCCAATGTCATCGTGACCTTCCTCATCGCCCTGGTCATCTTCCTGACCGTGTGGGTCACGCGGGCGGTCCCGCGAGGCCAGGCGCGGCGGCCCCACCGCGCAGGTACGTCGTCGCGTCATCACCCGCATCGTCCTGGCACCGGTCATCATCGCTCTACACATCGCCCCTCAGGCAGGCGCGCGCGGACCTCCTGGGGCCTGAACAACTTCACGAGCGCCGTCATCGGGGAGATTCTGACCTCATCACCGCAGGGCCTGCCCATCGCCTGGGTGGTGGCGATTCCCGCGGTCGTCGGCGCAGTCGCCGCCTGGAGACGACGTCGACTGCGGTGGCTCGTCGTATTCCACGCGATCAACTGCGCGCTCTACATCGTGTCCAAGACCATGCCCATGGAGGGGGCCACGAAGGAGCTGCGCTACTGGCTGGTCGGCTCGTGGTACTCCGACACCTTCAGGCTCGCGGCCCTGCTGCCACTGGCGGCGATCCCCCTGGCGGCGCTGGGCGCCTGCACCATCGCCGATTGGGCGGCGCAGCGATACCCGGTCCTGCGACTCGAGAACATGCGCGGCGCACGCAGGCGAGTGGCGTACGGAGTGCTGGTGGCGGTACTCGTCCTGCTCGGGCCCGCGAGCCTGCCGACCTCCCAGGCTCTGCGCAAGCTCGAGTCCACTCACATCATGGATGCCGGCTCCCCCTCGCTGACGCCGGACGAGCTGGCGGTCATCGAGAGGCTTCCCCGAGCTCGTGGGCGAGGAGGAGCCCGTGGCAGTGGACCCGAACAGCGGCCCGCTCTCCGCCCACGCCCTGGCGGGCACCAACACCACCGCCAAGCACATCTTCTACCACAACAGCCCGGATGGAGATCATCGGCGAGAAGCTTCCGCCTGCGGCGACGCGACCTGCAGGTGTGCAGTGCCCTCGACGAGGCTCGACGTCCACTACGTGCTCTACCGGGGCGGATGATCCGCAGCCCACGTGGACCGAGAGGGTTCGAGAGCCTGTCGGCCGTCGACGGCTTCCAGCTCGTCACCCAGCAGGGGCGGGCGGGCCTCTCACCGGATCACCGCCTGCGAGTGAGCACGCGCTGGATCCGACGCTGAGGGACGGAAGCGGCCGCCGACGGGCACTGCCGAACACTGCCGGGTACCGAAACAACCGCCGCGCCCTGGGCCGGAGACGCGCACTAGCAATCGCCAGCAAATTGTTAGCAACCCGCTTTCAAGTCAAGTGCACAGCACGCACTAGAATGCACCTTCGTGTGGCTCTCCCTCCTCCCGGTCCTCCTGTCAGCTGCCGCTGCTGTTCATTCCAGGCGCCCTCGTCGGCGCTTCCGCAGGGCTGCGAGCACCTCTCATCATCGGCCTGGCGCCGGCCATCTCCATCGCGATCATCAAGCGGAACCGGTGTTGCAGGCGCCCATTCGCCGCCCTGCCCTGGGGCCTGACCGCGGTAGCGACGGCCACTGCGGTCGCGTGCCTCGCCGCCCTGGCAACGAGGCGGCTAATGGCCGGGCGGCATCCCCAGGACGCTGGCTCAGGAGCCACCGGCCTGCGCCCCGGCCTCCGCTCCATCGCCGTCTGGTGCGCGGCGTGGCCTCTGTCGGCCGCCGCCACGGGGATCACCATCGGACGCATCCTGAACACCCCGATGCCATCTCGCAGACCTGCGACGCGGTCTTCCACCTCAACGCCGTGGAATGGATCCTCCAGATCAATAACGCGTCCTCGCTCCGCCTCTTCCTGAGGCCCCTCAGGGCAGCGCGTCTACCCGCTCGGCTGGCACACGCTGGTCGCCCTGGCCATGAAGCTGTGCGGCGCAACGAGCATCCCCATGGCCACCAACGCGACGGTGCTCGCCGTGGCGGGCCTGGTGTGGACCTCCGGCTGCCTGACACTGACGCACGTCCTCTTCCACGGGCGCCCCGCGGCCCTGCTCACCGCCGCAGTCATGGCCGGCAGCTTCACCGTCTTCCCCTTCGTCCTGCTGAACTGGGGCGTGCTCTACCCCAACTTCCTGTCCATCGCGCTCCTTCCTCACTCCTGGCAGCCATCCGCGCACTGGTGCCGATCGACGGCGCCGGCCCTGCTGCCCGACCGACCGGTCTGCTCCTGCCGGCGACGGCTCTCGGAGTCGCCGGACTCGGGCTGACTCAGCCCAACACCATCGCCACGCTCCTGCTCGCCTCCGTCATCCTGACGACGGCGAGGCTCATCACCTCCTTGCGGGCACCGCTCGACGAGCGCCCCGCGAATGCGCTCCGCCGGCAGAGCCTCATCACCGGCGCTCTGGCGGTCGGCCTGGTCATCGTCTGGCTGTACATGCGCCCGCCCCGTGAGAGCGCGATCTGGGGCCCCAGCTATGCGACGAGCGGCTCCGTCGGCGAGTGCCGTGACCTCGATGCCCGTGCAGCTCCCGGTGATCTGGGTCCCCGCCGTCCTGACTCTCCTCGGCTTCATCGCGGCTCTGCGGACCAACGGATACAGGTGGCTGGCGGCGCTCCATGCCACCACGGGCGCCCTGTATGTCGTGGCCCGCTCCGCCCAGGACGGCGACCTGCGCTTCTTCATGGTGGGCATCTGGTACAACGACGCCAGCCGCCTGGGAGGGCTGATTCCGGTCACCGCCGTACCGCTGGCGGCACTGGGCATGCTGGCCGCCGCGCGATGGGGACGCGAGGCGTGCGGGGCATGCGGGCGCATCATCCAAGGCATCACCGCATCTCGGGCACGCGAGACGCGCGGGCTGCCGGGACTGCGCAGAGTAAGCAGAGTATTAGGCAGCGTATGGGGAGCATGCGAGCGGCTCATCGCCAGCGGGCGCGCTCGGCCCCTCGTGTGGAGATCGAGCGCCTGCTGCGTCATCGTCCTCCTCCTGGTGGCGACCGGGCCGCTGTCGGGCGCGATGTCGGACTCGGTGAAGATACTGGAGCAGTCCTACATGCTCGCACCCGACTCCTCCTCCTCCTCACCACCGACGAGTACGCCCTCATCAATGAGCCCCCAGCCTGATCGAGCTGGACGCCGTCATCGCCGTCGACCCCAAATCCGGGGCCGCGCTCGCGTACGCCCTCTCCGGGGCCGACACCACCGTGAAGCACCTCTTCCACCGGCATGACGCCGATCTCGACATCATCGAGAAGAAGCTCAACAGGGCCTCCGCGGATCCCGCCGTCTGCACGGCGCTGAAGGACGTCGGCGCCACCTATGCGCCTCTACTTCCCAGGCAAGACGATCTCGAATCAGAAGGCCTTCGTCGGGTTCGCGCACCTGGACACCGCACCGGGCTTCGAACTCGTCGCCGAGCGGGGACAGGCGTCTCTCACCGGATCACCGCCTGCGGATGAGACGCGCGCCGTCGCGTCATGGGCGAGAATGCGGATGCCCGTCATCTCATCCGCCCCATCCCATCCGCTCCAGCGGGGTTTGAGGAGCCCCGCTCCCTCAGGGCGAGAGGCCGCGCCGTCAGCCCGAAAGGACCCCCATGGCCATGTGGAGCGCTCTCCTCCACCTCTGCTCATCGCAGCGGCTCGCTGTATGCCCCTCGGCGGCCCTCATCGCCATCGCAGCCCGCCTGCCCGTCCGGGTTGTGGTGGCCTGGCTCCGGCCCTGTCCGTCGCCGTCATCGCGGGGACCGGCCTCCTGGCGCCCAGGCTGGGACTGGCCTGGCGGGGGTGTCGGTCGTGGCGGGCGCAACCGCCATCATCGTCCTGGCCGCCATCGCCGTGCGGGCGGCGCACCGCCTGACCGGGATCCTCATCTCCCGCAGGGCAAGAGCCGCCGCCCAGGACGCCCGCGACGACGGCGCCCCGAGCGATCCGGACGGGGCCGTCCGATTCGAGGAGCCCTGCCCCGCAAGAACCCGCCGATACTCCCCGCCCCGCCTCCATCGGCGGGCGGGTGGCCCGCTAACGCCGCCGCCCGCGGCCCGGCCGAGGACCTCGGCCTGTGGATCGATCGAGCCGCCCTCATGCTGGCCATCTGTGCGCAGTTCATCAACGCGCCGGACGCCTTCTCCCAGACCCTACGACGCCGTTTACCACCTCAACGCCGTGCGCTGGATCCTCGACACCGGCAACGCCTCGAGCCTGTCCTTCGACATGGTCATCTCCAGGGGCGCGGTCTACCCCCTGGGCTGGCACACTCGTGGCGCTGACGATGCGCCTGTCGGGCATCACGAGCATCCCCTGGCCTCCAACGCCGTCATGTGCGCGGGTCGCCGGCCCTGACCTGGACCTCCGGGGTCATCACGCTCACCAGCGCGTTCACGGCGGGCCGCCGAGCCAGGGCGGATCGCGACCGCCGTCCCTCGCCTCCGCGGCGCCGGCCTTCCCGCTGCTCGGGCTCTTCTGGGGCATTCTGTATCCGGTTTTTCCTGGCAACCGCGATGCTGCCAGGGCGTCCTCCTGACCGCGGTGACCGCCAGCGCTCGGGCAATGGCACCGCCGCGTCGGGCGGTTCTGTGGCTCATGGCGGGGGCGGATGCGCCGGGCTGGCGCTGGCACCCCTCGATCATCGTCATCGCGCTCATCGCCGGGGTGTCCGCGGCGGCAACCCGCTCCGTCTCTCTGGCGGTCTCTGCCGTCGCAGAGCGCCATCATGTGCGTCGAGCCGTTCTCGCCTGCGTTTTGACGGCGCTCCTGGCCGGGGCTTCGTGGTTCGCTGCCCCGCGCTGCGGGCCTCCAAGAGCGTCTCGCAGTGGCCGCCGTACACCTCCGTGGCGGGAGGTATCGGCGAGGCGGTGACGAGCGCGCCCGAGCTGACCGCCATCGTCTCGAGCCGCTGGCGCTTTCTGACGGTCATCGGATTCCCTGTCGGCCTGGCACCGTCAGGGCACCCGATGGGTGGCGCTGACGCACACTGTGATCTGCGGGCTGTACGTCGTGGACGTCTCGCAGAAGGTCAGCCCCCTGCGCTACAGCCTGACCGGCTTCTGGTACTCCGATGCCCATCGCTCGGGCGGATTCATGATGGTCACGGCTCTGCCGCTGGCGGGCATCGGCGCCTGCGCCCTCGCCGACGCCGCCGGCCGCGCACGCTGCCCGCGCAGTCCGAGAGCCGCCACGACCGTGCCATGGCTCAGAGCAGCGCTGACGATCGTCGTCATCGCAGCACTGGCATGGCAGAGCACGGGCAGCGCCGCGATGTCCCACAACGTCAGAAGTTCGGCCTCCACGTTCCTGGTGACGGATGACTCCCAGTCATTGACCGCCGACGAGCTCGCCGTCGTGAATCGGCTGCCTGACCTGCTGGGACCCGACGACGTCGTCCTCGCGGACCCCTGGAGGGGCGGCTCACTCGCCTACGGACCTCACCGGCGTCACGACGCTGCCCAGGCACCTGAGTTCCCTACGGCTCCACGAGCCCGGCCCCTGACGGTCCTGGAGAACAGCCTCGATGAGGTCGGCGACAACCCCGAGGTCTGCGCGATTAAGGAGCTCGGTGTCGACTACGTCCTGGATTTCAAGGGCCGCACCATCCTGGACGGCCCGGAGGCGCCGGGCCTGTCCGACATCCAGCCGCGCGACGGTTTCCGGACGGTCCTGAGAATCGGGGATGCGACCTGCTACCGCATCACCGCGTGCGCCTGAGCAGCGCCCTCTGGGCGGCGCGGTAGGCCGCCTGACGCACCGCCGTCGGCACCAGGGCGTGTAACCGCGCACCGCGAGGTTGCGCGCGTACTGGGAGCCGTGATGAGGCCGGCACGACGCATCCTGGACTGGAGATCGAGCTCGCTGCGAAGCAGCGCGCATGCCCCCGCGCCGCGCGTAGGCGCCGGCCCCGACCCGGTAGCGAACCAGGGCCTGCGGCACGTTTGCGGCGCGCGCGCCGTCATGGATCATGCGGGCGAACAACCAGTAGTCCTCCATGAGGTCAAGGGTCTGATAACCGCCGACGGCGCGGACGGCCGCCGCCCGATAGACCACCGAAGGGTGATTGAAGGGTCGCGCAGAGCCAGGGCCCGGCGAATCTGCCCGAGATCCGACGGCTGACGACGAATGACGCCATCGGTGTCGGCCTCGTCGTCGAACTCCTGAATGGCCGACCCCACCAGGTCGTACCCGGCGGCCATGAGCGGCAACTGCGGTGGCGAAGCGCTCGGGGATGGAGATGTCGTCCGCGTCCTGTCGGGCGACCACGTCGTGAGCGACCTCGGCGAGTCCGGACCTCGAGGGCGGCGGCCAGGCCGACATTCTCTCTCCAGCTCGAGCACCCGCACTGGCACCTCCCGCTGAGCTCCCCCGGCGCGCGCGGGCGAGCACATCCTCCAGCTCGTCGGGCACGGGACCGTCGCGCACGATGAGGACCTCATCGGGGCGCAGAGTCTGCTCAACGGTGACGGACACCAGACTGCGGCGCAGGAAACCGCATGATCAGCCTCGATAGACCGGCAGCAGCACGCTGAAGGGGCGGCGTGGACGCATCAGGGGTCGATGGCGCCTGCCGCCCCGCCGGGTTCGATAATCCGATGATGCGAAGCGCGCCCGGCCCGCTTCCCTCGAGCGGGGCTGCGGCGACGGAGTCCAGGGCCCGTCGTCCCTCCCTCCCGGGCGGCGGCCTCGACGGCGGCGACGTCGGCCTGAACGGGGTTCCCAGGAAGACCTCCGCATTGTCGGCGGGCCGCGCCAATCCCTCGCGCAGGCCCTGGCGGCCCGCTCCCACAGCGCGGCCCGATCGGCCGAGCTCAGCGTCGCGCACAGCCAGCGCCGGCCGTCGCCGCCTCGTCAGGCCAGCCGCTCAACCGCTCCGAGCCCCGTGGAGTCGCGGAAGGTCCACATCTTGTTGCGCACCTCGAAGCGGAAGCGCTCGCCCGGATCGGCATCGGAGGAGCCCAGCGCCTTGGTCAGGTGGTGCACCACCGATTCCGGCACGTACAGGCCGACTCGCCCCCGCAGAATGCGGGAGGTGTACTCGAAGTCGTCGTTCCACATGGAAGTAGGAGGCGCGCGGCAGGCCGACCTCGCGCACAGCGCGCGCATCCATCAGGATCGACACGAAGGAGGCGGTGCGATCTGACGAGGCGCCCTGCCGCGCCGCGTGGCGGTGAAGCGCCGGGGAAGACCGGGGCGCGTGCGCGGGACGGTTCATGGGGTGCTCTGGTGCCGTCGGTCCACAGCCTTGAGGCGAGCAGCGCCGGTGCGCCCGGATACGCCTCGGCGGCCTGGACGAGCGCCTCCAGGGCGGTCGCGGTGGGGACCGTGTCGTCATCCGGCGATCCAGATCCAGTCGGCCTGCAGGAATCGCGTGAGGGCGCGCGCGATGCCGGCGGCGAGATCGCCGGCGCCCCCGGTGTTGCTGGGAAGCGCGACGACATGGGCGCCCAGCGGATGGGTCGAGGCCACCTCGCGAGAGGAATCGGTGGAGGCGTTGTCCACCACGACCGTGCCGGTCAGCGCGACGGTCTGCTCCGCCAGGCTGTCGAGGCACCTGGCGCAGCAGCTCCCTGGCGGTTGTAGGCGACGACGACAGCGACAACACTCGTGCGGGCTCACTCAGGGTCCTTCCAGTATCCTCCCGCGTTCCTCCCGCGGGCTGGGACTGGGGTCAGTGTGCCCTATCCGAAGCTCGCCCGATGCACGTGGCGTGCCCTGTGCACTGCGGCGTCCGGAAGCGAATGCTCCAGCTCGAGCGGGGTGGTGGCCGGCGGTGAATTGATGCCGGCACGGAATGCGACCGATCTCGACGCGGAAGTGCGACCGATCTCGAGCCGGAACCGGACCGATCTCGACGCGGAGTACGACCGATCCGACGCTGCTGCTCAGTCGCCGCAGGCGGTGATCCGCCCAGGCCGGCCGTACTCGTGGAGGCCACCGGCTCCATGCCGTCAGTGGGCCAGTCGGCCAGCGCCTTGTCCCAGCGCAGGGGCGCCTCCCGGCCGTCCCACGCTGCTCCCCCGGTCGGCCCGGAAGTACTCGGCTCCGAGCTCATTGAGAAGCTGGCACGTCGTCGACCCCGGCCGCAGATCCGGGGCCGCGGAGGCGAGCATGTCGGCGGCCGTTCCCTGCGTCGGCCCCTCGAGCGCAGCGGATACGACGACGTCGATTCCCTGGAGCGCCCACAGATAGCTCTCTCCCCGCGAGGGCGCTCCCACGACCAGGGCGTCCTCGGGCAGCTGGTCGCTCAGAGACGTGATGAAGTCCGCCTCTCAGAGGTGAGGATCGTGCCATAGGCGATCCGGTCGGCATCGTGGACCGATCGCGCCAGCTTCGCGTGCAGCGGCATGCGTCCCACAGCGGCGGCGCACACGAGCACGAGGAGCACGGCGGTCATCCCTGCGCCCGGGGCGCGCCTCAAGCAGACGGCGCAGCCCCAGGTGGCCGCACGAGGCCGGGAATGATGACGAGCGGCTGCACGCGCGCCTTCTGCAAGTACCACAGGGCGCCGATCCGACGCCCCCACCACTGCGGTCCGCCGACGAGCGTGACCAGGCACAGCGCCACCGCCGCCGTCACCAGCCACGGGCGCGCCTGAGGCACGCGGACCGCCGCGAATACCGCCAGCCCGCACACCACGATGCCCAGAGGCGCCCCGACGATCATCGGAATTCCTTGAAGGAGAACGCCCTGTACTGCGGCAGGGTCGAGCAGGGGCCTGCCCCAGGGTTCCCAGAAGGTTTCCGCCGCCGCGGGGTATCGCCAGACCCAGACCAGGGACTCGCGCATCACCCACGCCCCGATCAGGACGCACACGGCCAGCACCGCGAGAATACGGAGCGTCACCGTCTTGCGCCGACCGCCGGCGCGCACCAGGCGCACGATCAGGACCACGGCGAGCGGCCCGAGGGAGCACCATGGTGTTGAAGGTCCCCGCACCGTGGGCCAGAACCGCGCCGATCCCTCCGCCCACGAACAGCACACCATTCATGATCAGATCGGACAACGAGGACCGCGTTCGAGCCCTCTCCTCTTCGGATTCCCCCTCGGAGAAGCCTGCGAGGGCGCCCTCTCCGGCACTGTCCGCGGGCACGGAGCGCAACAGGCGCAGGCCCAGAACCACCACCCGGGCAGACAGATCACGCTCAGGGTGTAGGCCCACACCGCCAGGGTGCCCAGCAGCATCGTCGGAGCCCCACCGTGGCGGCGCTCAGGACGGTGCCCAGAGCGATCGCAGTGCGGTTCCGGGGTGCTCGGCGCCGAGGACCTCGGCGAGCAGACCGGCGATGCCCAGCGGCCAGGCCAGTGCCGCGACGACGAGGACCATCGCATTCGAGGACACCGTCACACTGGCGGGAAGCAGTGCCACCGCTCCGTGCCACACGGTCGGGTAGTAGGTGGGCACCCCCTGATAGAGCGCCGACATGCTTCCGAAACTGGAGGCGTTCCCTCAGTTGGCGGATCGCCTGGACGGCGTTGGAGTGGAAAACGATGTCGAAGGCCTGAGCCGGGGTGACATGGACCCCATACCGGCCAATGTGCCGATCCCGAGGACGAGGCACGCCACCGCCAGCCCGGCCGGCACGCGCAGGTCGGAACGCCCGCCACCGTCCCGAGGCGGATCAGCGGATTGCGTCCGGCCGCCGGGGACGAGGCGGCGCACGGCCACGAGCAGACCCGCGGCGACCGCGGTCACCCCCGCGATAGCGGCCCAGCCCCAGGGGACCCAGGCCGACCCGACGGCCGCGGCCACGATTTCAGCAGTACCGATGACGGCGCAGCTCAGCGGCAGCGCGGCGCTCGCGGCGCTCCAGCCCCCGCACGCCCCCCAGGCGGGCCAGGAGCAGCCTGGGGCGGTCAGGAGCGCGGCTGCCAGCAGAACGCCTGCGACAACGTGGATCATTCCCCTCCTCCGATGGTCAGGCGGGGCACGCCCGTCCAGCTGCCCGCGTCAGTGATGCGACGGCCATCCAGGAGCAGCCTGATACCAGGGAGATCAACGCGAGTTCATGGTACTCAGGGTGGTCGGCCTGACAATCGCGGCATCAACCCTCTCCCCCAGGTGGTAGGGGGTCCAGCCGAAGGCGGCGAGCTCGTCGTCGGTGTACATGGGGTCGTGGACCAGGACCTCGGCACCGGCCTCGCGCAGCGCCGCCACGGTGGGGAAGACGCCGGAGAAGGCGGTCTCCTTGACGCGCCCCCGGTAGGAGGCGCCCAGGACCACGACGCGCAGCCCCTCCAGCGAGCCCAGGATCTCAGTGGCGCGAGCCACCACGTAGGCGGGCATGGTGGCGTTGAAGGAGCGCGAGGTGCGCACGATGGAGGCGTCGGGGTCGGTGGACAGGTACAAGCGCGGGTAGACCGGGATGCAGTGCCCGCCCACCGCGATGCCGGGGCGGTGGATGTGGGAGTAGGGCTGGGAGTTGCACGCCTCGATGACGCGCTCGATGTCGAATCCCGCCCTGTCCGCGTAGACGGCGAACTGGTTGGCCAGGCCGATGTTGACGTCCCGGTAGGTGGTCTCGGCCAGCTTGGCCATCTCGGCGGCTCCCGGCCGTGCCCATGTCCCACACGCCGTTGGGGCGGGGCAGGTCGTCGCGCTCGTCGAAGTCGAGGACCTGCTCGTAGAAGTCGATCCCCGCGCGGGCGCCCTCCGCGCTCAGCCCGCCCACGAGCTTGGGGTAGCGGCGCAGGTCGGCGAAGACGCGGCCGGTCAGGACCCGCCTCGGGGCTGAAGACGAGGTGGAAATCTGCGCCCTCCTTCAGGCCGCTGATCTCCTCGATCATGGGCTTGAAGTGGCCCTGCAGCGTGCCCACCGGGAGGGGTGGTCTCGTAGGAGATGAGGGTGCCCGGGGTCAGGTGGGCGGCCAGGGAGCGGGTGGCGTCGTCCATCCAGGCGAAGTCGGGGTTCCAGGTGGCGTCGTCCACGAAGAGGGGGACCACCAGGACGATCGCATCGGCCCCGGGGATGGCCTCGGCGTAGTCGGTGGTGGCGCGCAGGGCGCCGTTGCCCGGTGGCCGGGTTCAGGGCGGCCAGCTTCTCGGCCAGGTGCGCCTCGCCGGGGAAGGGCTCTCCGGCATTGACGGCCTCGACGATGGCGGGGGCGACGTCGATCCCGATGACCTCATGGCCTTTGTCGGCGTACTGGACCGCCAGGGGCAGCCCGATCTTCCCCAGGGCGACGACGGCGATGCGCATACACGGCTCCTTTCGAGCGGCCGGTTTCCGGCGACATCGTATGTCACTGGAAAGTCACAGGAACGCCATCGACGCGCATGCGGCAGAAGCGGTCGGGAACCGGGGTCTAGAATGCGTCCGTGAGTAGACGCCCGCGGATCCTGGTCATCTCCTTCTCGCCGATCCACAGGGACGCCCGGGTCCTGCGCGAGATCAGCGCACTCGCCGAGATCGGCGAGGTGACCTCCGCGGGCTACGGAACGCGGCCTCCCCACGTGGTCGATCACCTCAGAATCCCTCGATGGCGCACCGTCCTTCCGCAGACGCCCGCGGGCGTGGCCGGACTCGCCCTGCGCAGGCTGCGCGCGTGCGAGCTGGCGGCCCCGGCCGCGCGCGAGACGATCCCGCCTCGTGGGCGGGCGCGAGTTCGACGGGTGGTCGCCAACGACGCGCGCGCGCGATCCCGACGGCCTTCGCGGTGGCCCGCGGCGCTCGGTATGGGCGGACATGCACGAGTGGGGCGCCGGAGGAGCGCACCACGTCATGAGCTGGCGCCTCCTGGTGGCCCGCCTCGCGGATCACATCTGCCGCGAGTACCGCCCGGGTGCGCCGCCGACGACAGTGGCCGCCTCGATCGCCGACCTGTACCGAGCGCTACGGCGTCGCGCCGCGCCTGGTGCGCAATGCCGCCCCTACGCCGACCTGGAGCCCTCCGCACTGCGAGAGGACGGCGCGATCCGTCTGGTGCACTCCGGCGGCGCCGGTGGCTGCCGCAACATCGAGACCATGATCGACGCCGTCAAGCCGCCGCCCCACCTGACCCTCGACCTCTACCTGGTTCCGGCGGCGACGGCGGCAGCTATCTCGCGCGCGCTGCACCGCAGGGCCCACGGGTGCGCCGGATCACCTTCCACGATCCCCGTCGCACCGGCCGAGCTCGCGCGCACGCTCAACGAATACGACGTCGGCATCTCACTGGATTCCGCCCTACAGCACCAATGCGCGCCTGGCCCTGCCCAATAAGATCTTCGACTTCATCCAGGCCCGGCTCGCGGTCGCCGCGGGACCGACACTCGAGATGGCCCGCATCATCAACGGCTTCGACATCGGCGTCGTCACCGAGGACTTCGAGCCCGACTCGATCGTCGCAGCGCTCAACGCCCTGACTCCTGCGGAGGTGGCGGCCTGCAAATCCCGCTGCGCCCGCCGCCCACGAGCTCAGCTTCGAGCACGAGGCGAGCACGATCCGGGAGATCGTCGGCGAGTTGGCTCCGCGCTGAGACGCGCCCGGCTCGGGTCCGGCTCGGTGCGGATCGGTCCGGCTCAGGCCCGCCCGCTCCTGTCAGGACGTCCTGTCAGGGCGCAGCGTCCGCGCAACCGTGCGCGCCCGGTCCGCCATGTGCTGCGCGCGGCGCCCTCCGAGCCGCCTGCGCGGGCCTCGACCTCCTCGGGGCGACCGCGCAGCTCCGTCAGCAGGGCGACGAGCAGATCCTCGTCGCGGTCGATGACCCAGCCGGCGCCGGCGGCCTCGACGATCCGCCCCGGCCTCGGTGCCCCGGGTGGCGATCACCGAACGGCCGTAGGACAGGTACTCGTAGAGCTTGACCGGCACCGCGATGTCCCAGTACTCGGAGGGGCCACCGCCAGCAGCACCCGATATGGGCGCGCCCGTACACGGGCCCAGCTCCCCGGCCGACTTAGTGAAGAACCCTGATGGCGCCCTGGCCCAGTCGCGGGTCCCGGCGACGGGCCTGGCGCCACTGGGACCGATGGACAACCAGATCGAGCGCAACGCCGTCGACCCTCTCCAGGGCCGCGGCGACGACGGTCCAGGTCGTAGTGCCCGCCGAGCCCGCCCACGTAGACCAGGGCGACAATCCGTCCTCCTGGGCCGGCAGCGGCAGGACGCGCCCGGAGTCGCCACCCGGGGGAAGCGCCGAGAACGAGTCCGACTGCGCGAGCCCGACCAGCGAGGACATGGCATTCGAGGGGAGGAAGAAGTGCACCCGGTTGCGCCTGTACCCGGCCAAGTCCGCCCGCTGGAGCAGGTTCGAGGCGACCCCGTAGGCCCCCGACGCCCGCAGCCCGGGCATGCGCCAGTACGCGTCTCGGTAGAAGACGCCGACGGCACGCCGCGCCTGCGCGCCAGGCGCATGATCGAGTAATCCAACAGCGGTGCGACGCCCGTGCGCAGGCTCGTCGCCAGGGCGTTGGGCTGAGTCGAGTTCTCGCAGTACAGGAAATCGGGGCGTCGCCCGGATGCGAGCAGTTCCTTGAGACGACGCAGACCGGCCCTGCGCTGAGCCACGGCGCCGCTGATGTCCATGACCTCGTAGCCGATCTCCTCGAAGGCACGGCGCATCCGCAGCGGACGGAGCCGTGAGGCCGCGGCGGGATCAGGGGTCCAGTGGATAAGGGGCGTGGAAGACCATCATCGAACGATCCGGGCGGTTTGAATGAGTCGAACGATCCGTCGTATCAGTCATCGGGGCTCCTCCCCGCTTCCGGGGAGGGCGGCGCGGATTCAGCGGGTGCAGCGGGTCCTACAGGCGTACTCGTACCACGGTTACCACGGTCGTAGTCGCGCGCGACCGCGAGCGCCATGACGAGTTGGACGGCCAGCATGCCCGCCATGAGCCAGCCCAGAACGATGATCGTGGGCATCATGTCCAGTCGGCTGAGCCCCAGCCAGGTCGGCGGAACGACGCAGTAGGCGACGGCGAAGGCGAGCAACTGGCTCTGCCGCTCGGTGACGACGAAGATATTGGCGATCGGGGACGTCAGCACGTTCATGAACAGCCAGGGAGTCAGCGCCCTGGCGTAGTAGCCGGCGTCGTGCCAGGTGGCGCCGAACACGAATGGGAACAGCCACGGCGCGAGCAGGCAGAGCACGGCGAAGGGAACGATGGCGGCCAGGCACGTGCGCAGCGAGTACCGCGCGCACGAGCGGGAGCATGGCACCGGGTTCGGTGTCCGAGAGCTTCTGAGGAAGACCAGGGCCACCGAGCCGGCGATGAGGGCCACCGGGACCTGCATGATGTTCCAGGCGAGCTGGAACTGTCCGAGGGCGGCCACCGAGACGGCCCCGATCAGCAGGTTGATGCCGTTGTTCCTCACCGAGTCCACGACGGCGTTGGGTCCGTTGAGCAGCGGCATCTTGCGGTAGCGATGGATCATCGCCCGCATGGAGGGGGCGTCATCGCCGAGCGGCTCACGCAGTTCGGGCGTGCGCATGTGCAGGGGCCAGCAGCGCCGCCAGCTGTCCGGCGATGGTTCCGATGATGATCGCCAGCAGCCCCGTGCAGGGCCCAGCCCCATCACCAGCTGGCATACGGGCACGGCCGCGGACTGGAGCACTCGGTTCTTGGCGATGTCGCCGAAACGGCCCCTGACGCGTGAGCCAGTACTGGAGGGTGGTGATCTGGGAAACGAGGGAAGACGGTGATTCCGGCGCCCATGAGCCACCACATGAGCGCGCCGGAGTGATGGTGAGTGGTCTCGCAGGATCCGGGCCCCGGCCACGCAGACGGCGGAGGTCAGCAGCGAGGTCACGAGCACGCAGCGCGTTGCCAGGCGCTGGAGCACCCGGGCGCTGCGATCGTCGTCGGGCAGGATGATCGTCACATCGAAGCGCAGCGCTGCGAAGGTGATGACGAAGCCGGTGATGGAGCCGTAGACGCCGAACAGGCCCTTGTCGACATCGGAGTAGACCCTCGCGATGAAGATCTGCAGGACGAGGGTGATGCCCTGGGAGGCGGCCGTCCCGGAGACGAGCGTGAGGATGGAGCGGAGCACGGGGCTGCGCTGTGCCAGGGCTGTGCCACCGGACCACCGGGCCACCCAGGCCACCTGAACCGCCCGGACAACCCTGGGCCGCCCAGACCGCCCAACGCCCATCGGCTTGATCATGCGGGTGTTGAATCATGGGCGCCGCGAGCGCCCCGATCACCCGGCCCGAGGCGCTCGAAACGCTCGACGAGCCGGGCCACCGCCCGCTGCGGGGAGTGGCGCTGCGCCACCCAGGACCTCCCGTTGGTCACCCGCGCGCCCTCCAGTGCCCGCCCTGACTCCCTCCACGACGGCCTCGACCATCTCGGAGCGATCCACGGGCCCGCCCAGCACCGGAACGTCGCTCGTCGTGTCATGAGCGCCGTCGTACCAGCGGCGGTCCAGAGCCATCACCGTGGTGACCCCGCTGCCGACGGCCTCGAGCTCGGAAACCCCCATGCAGCCCGTCATCTGGCCGACCGCCACCGACCCGGTCGCCAGCCAACGGGCGTAGTCGGCGTGAGTCATCCTCGGGCGCAGCCCGACCCTGTAGTCGCGCGCCGCACGCTGGAGCGCCCTCGCCTCACTGCAGGCCCTCGATCGCAATCGAGTCCCCGTACGCCGCCCGGAGTATGCGGAGCACCTCCAGCTGGAGGTCCCCCGCCCTTATCGGCATCCCAGCGGGAGGGGAAGATCACCGGAACGGGCCCCCGACCCCCATGATGTGCGGCCAGCTCCTCGACGTCGACGATCACGGGCTGCAGGACGGCATCCGGGCGCAGGTCCATCACGTGCTCGGCCAGGTCCGGCGTCGTGTAGTAGACGTCGCGCGCCCGGCGCACTGCGTCCGCCACGAGGCCGCTGTAGCGCGCCTCGTACCTGCGTACGCGGATGTCCGTGCCGTGCAGGTGCAGGACGAAGGGCTTGCGCAACCAGCTGGTGTGAGCCGTCACAGTCGCCCCGTGGACGTCGAGCAGATCGGCGCGCACGGCCCTGCGGACGAGCCCGGCCTCCCACCGGATGCCTCGCAGCGCCCGGCGCACCGGCCGCATTCGGGGCGACCAGCCCGGATCGACTCGGGCGGTGTCGTACAGGTCCCACGCCAGGCCTCATCCCGCGCCCCGCGCACCAGCGCAGTGCCGATACGGGCGACGTCATTGACGTGCAGGACCTTCACACGATCATTGTGGCACGACAGCGGCGCAGGGAGCGCAGGAGCCCAGTAGGGTCCGGTCATGCACGTTCTCTCCGTGGTCGGCGCCCGCCCGCAGTTCGTCAAATTGGCCCCCTGTCGACGCCGCCCTCCGGCAGGCCGGAATCCGCCACACCATCGTGCACAGGGCCAGCACTACGACCCGATGCTCTCGGAGGTGTTCTTCCGCGACCTGGGCATCAGCGCCCCGACGTCCCTATGGGCGTGGGCTCGAGCTCCCACGGCGCGCAGACCGGGGCGATGCTCACCGCCATGGACGCCGTGCTCGCCGATCGCGCACCGGACTGGGTCCTGGTCTACGGGGACACGAACTCGACGCTCGCCGGGGCGCTGTCCGCCGTCAAGCTGCACGTGCCGGTTGCCCACCTGGAGGCGGGCCTGCGCTCCTTCAACCGGGCAATGCCCGAGGAGATCAACCGGGTCCTGACCGACCACGCCGCGGACCTGCTGCTCACCCCCACTCGTGCGGGGCGCCGAGCACCTGGCGGCCGAGGGTCTCCAGGCGCGCACCGTCGTCGTCGGGGACGTCACTGACCGACGTGCTGCTCCAGGTGCGCGACCGCGTGGCGCGCACCCCTCGCCGGTCGCGCAGAGGGCCGGGCCCGGCCGAGGCGAATACTCGCTGGCCACCATCCACCGCGCCGAGAACACCGACGACGCCGCGCGTCTGCGCGAGATCCTGGACTCCCTGGCGCGGTGGACCACCCGGTGGTGCTGCTGGCGCACCCGCGCCTGGCGGCCAAATGCGCCGAGCACGGGCTGGACCTCGAGGACCGGGGCGCGCTGCGCATCCACCCGCCGCTGCCCTACCCCGACCTCATCGCCTCCGCGCTCCACGCGCGGGCATTGTCACCGATTCCGGGGGCCTGCAGAAGGAGGCCTTCCTCCTGCGGGTGCCGTGCACGACCGTGCGGCCCCAGACCGAGTGGGTGGAGACCGTCGAGCTGGGGTGGAACGTGCTGGTGGAGCCGGGACCCGGAGCTGGCGGCGGCCGCCTCGCGCCCTGGCCGAGTGAGCCGGAAGAGGCCCTGGCCCACCCATATGGGGACGGGCGCGCCGCTGAGCGCGTCGCCCGCGTGCTGGCCGAGCGCGCCCCCTGAGCGCCTCCGCTGCGCCCTATCTGCGCCCTATCTGCGCTCTGTCACGGCTCTACTGCGCCCTGCTGCGGCCCTGCTGTGCTCCGCCTGCCGGGATCGCGCGCATCGGCCGCGGCTCAGGCGTCGAGGAGCACTCGCGCCGCCTCGTCGAGAGCGACCGCCATGGAGCGGTGCGCAACCACCCAGTCGCGCAGTCGCGCCGAGCGCGCCCCGACCGCGCCCGGGTCCTCCTGGTTCTTCCTGGTCCTCCTGGGTGCGCGCCGTCTCCTGCTCAGCCTCCCTGCTCCGGCGATGGCGGCCAGCATGCAGCCCTCCACGGAGTGGGCGTCGTGAGTCAGCCACCCAGCCCAGACCGGCCTCCGACAGGTCGGCGCGCGCGGGACCGGGACCCGCATAGACCACGGGGGTTCCGCAGGCCAGAGCGGCGAAGATCTTGGTGGGATAGGCGAAGTCGTAACCGACCCCAGGGCGGATCGAGGACCACCGAGGCCACCGCGCCGCGCTGCCCGAGGCGGCGGCCTCATCAGGTGAGACCACGGGCATCAGGTGGATGCGGGGGTCGTTCGCAGCGAGGTCGCGCAGATGAGTCCCACTCGCTTCCCTGCCCCAGGTAGACCAGTTCGACCTGCGGGTGAGTCCGGTGGACCAGCCGGAGGGCCTGAATGAAGATGCCCGCCCCCTGCCATTCCGATGCCGTGCCGGCGTAAAGGAAATAAGGGGACCGAGGGGCGTCGGAGGCGACGGGCCCCTCGGGCGTGAACACATCGGTATCGATGCCATTGGGCACGACGGTCAGCCCGGTCGGCTCTAAGACCGCCGAGTCTGCCGAGCTTGCTGAACTTGCTGAGCCTGCTGAGTTCGGTGACGCGCTGCGCCACACCGCTGTTGACCGTCAGCACGCGCCGAGCCCCGGACAGCGCGAAGCGCTCGAGCGAGCGCACCACCGCGACGACCCAGCCCGGCGCCCCCGTGGCCTGCGAGGCGTCGGACCACACGTCCGCCGCGTAGTAGGCGTGCGGGACCCCTCGCAGGGCGGCGATCACACGCACGACCGCCCCCGTCGTGGGCGGCGGCTCGGCGACCACGAGATCGGGCCGCCGGCCGGCCAGAAGTCGCAGGGCCAGCGGCAGGTCGAAACTCATGTACTGGGCGTAGCCGCGAACATAACCGGCCTCGTCGCGCAGCACGGGCATTGAGCTGACCCTCACGCTGTGATCGTCGGGCGCGGTGACTCCCGGCGGGCTGGAGGTCAGCACAGTCACCTCAGCACCGCGCCGGACCAGGGGCGCGCGCGAGGCCCGCGCTGCCTGAGAGCGGCGGCAGCCGGCTCGAGGGCAGCTACGGACGGGTGGCGAGCACGACTCTCGGGCGGCGCCCCGGGCTGGAGACGACGCGCTCGCGCCGACGTCGAGCCGCGATCGCCAGTCCCGCGGCTCCGGCCGCAGCGAGGAGCAGAGCCGCGGCGCCCGTGCGCATGCGCCTCACAGGTCGACCATCCGTTGTTGGGCGGCCGAGGCGAGAGCCGCCTCGACGACCGATGAGGGTGGCCACGCCGTCCTCCATACTCACGATATCGCCACCGGCGCCGGGACTGCCGAGGTCGCCGCTCATGCTGTGCAGGCTATGCGCGTTGCGCATGCTGCGCATCTCCAGCACCGCGTCGCGACGCGCTCCTGCTCCAGAGCCAGGGGGCTCGCGCTTGGCAATGGCGTAGCGGACGACGTCGCCCTCGCTGACGCCCGGAAATTGGCGACCTGATCCCAGGTCGAGGCCACGGTCCCGTTGGCGTGGAAGGTGAGATCGCCGGTGAGGGGTATCGGCCACGAAGGCGCCCTTCTCGCCGTTGACAATGGTGACCCGCTCGCTTGAAGGGAGTCAGCCAGTTCACCACGTGGAGACGATGATGCCATTGGCCAGGACCCCGCTGGCCACGACCATGTCCTCGTTGACGCGCCCGGGCGGTGGGCGACCTGAGCGCTGACCGACCGGTAGGGGAGCCGGCGACCACGCGGTCAGGTCGATGTCGTGGGTGGCCCGGATCCTTGACGACGCCGACATCGCTGATGCGCGCGGGAAAGGAGCCCCTGGCGGCGGGTGAGGACCTGATAGAACCTGCCGAGCTCACCGGCGTCGAGTCGTTCGCGCAGGGCTCGCAGGGCGGGATTGCAGCGCTCGACGCAGCCGACGGCCCCCACCAGGCCGCGGGAGGCGCAAAGGCGTCGGCGACGCGGCGTCGGCCTCGACGCTGCTGGGCGATGGGCTTCTCGACCATGGTGGGCACGCCCGCCTCGGCCAGGGGCCAGGGCGATCGGCTCGTGGTACGCGGTCGGCACGGCGACGACGGCGGCATCAGCCCGGCATCGATCAGCGCCGCCACATCGGGCAGCAGCTCCAGCTCACCGGCGGCGCCGAACTGATCACCGCCCGGATCGGCCACGGCCACGAGCTCCATCCCCTCGGTGGCGCGGATGACGCGGGCGTGATGGCGCCCATGGAGCCCAGGCCGATCAGACCCACGCGCAGGGCCCTGAGCATTCTGAACACTCTGAGCACCCTGAGCACTTCCAGTACTGCCCATGCGTCAGGCACCCGCGCTCATGGTTGCGACGACCGCCTCGACGATGCGCCCCACATCGGCCGGGCTCAAAGACGGATGGACCGGCAGGGACAGGCACTCGCGGGCGGCCTTCTCGGTGCCGGGCGGCTCCACGCCCCGCGCATAGGGCGCCAGGGATGCCAGCCGATGATTGGGGATCGGGTAGTACACGCCGGTGCCGATCTGCCACTCGTCCTTCAGGACGGCCTGGATGCGGTCCCGCTCCGCACTCGTGGCGCCCTCGAAACGGATCGTGTACTGGTGGTAGACGTGGGTCCGGCCCGCGGGCACGAGGGGCGTGATCACGCCGGCCGCACCGGCCAGCCCCTCGTTGAGGGCCGCCGCATTGGCCTGCCGCTGCGCGGTCCATTCGGCCAGCCTGCCCAGCTGACCCTCCCACGGCCGCGGCCACGTCGGTCATGCGGTTGTTCAGACCCACCAGCTCGTTGGCGTACTGCCGGTCCATGCCCTGATTGCGCAGCAGTCGCACGCGGCGCGCCAAGGCGGCATCACCGGTGGTGACCATGCCGCCCTCAAGGAGGTCATGTTCTTGGTGGGGTAGAAGGAGAAGGACCCCCACGCCCCGAAGGACCCGACCGGCACCGAATCGATCGCGGCGCCGTGGGCCTGAGCGCAGTCCTCGAAGACGGCCAGGCCATACTCCTCGGCTATCCGCATGATCTCGGGCATGTTCGCCGGCAGTCCATAGAGGTGCACCACCTCGATCGCCGCCGTGCGATCGGTGATCGAGAGCGGACACTGGCCGGATCCGGGGTGAAGGTGACCGGATCGATGTCGGCGAAGACGGGTCGGGCGCCCGCGATCGCCACCGAGTTGCCCGTGGCCGCGAAGGTGAAGGACGGCACGATCACCTCGGCGTCCTCGGGCAGGCCGCTGGCCAGCGTCGCCAGGTGCTGGGCCGACGTGCCCGAATTGACCGCCACGGCGTAAACGCCGCCGACGACCTGCTCGGCGAACTCCTCCTCGAGGCGGCCACCTGCGGGCCCTGGACCACCATGCCCGAGGCGATGACGGCATCGACGGCGGAACGCTCCAGCGCCCCGATGATCGGCTTGGCCGCGGGGATGAACTCACGTGGCATCAGGCGCGCACCTCCCGGATCGCAGTCTCGAGATCTGCCTCGACCTCTTCGTACAGGGCGCCGGTGACCGGACAGCGCCATCGCCGAGAGTCCCGAGCCCTGAGCTCGCTGAGCCGGCCGCTCTTCCTGCTGCTTCCGCCGTCGTCGACGGCGACCAGCAACCGCCCCGCACGCCCCACCAGCCCACGCGCACAGCGGGCGTCCCGGCGACCAGCGCGTGCGCGGGAGACATCCCCTGGTGACGACGGCGCCGGCGGCGCCGTGGCCCAGGCCCCGATGCCTGGGGCGACGCAGACGGCGCGCGCCCCGATGGAGGCGCCCTCCTCGATGGTCACGCCCACGGGCTCCCAGTCCGAGGCCGACTTGAGCGAGCCGTCCGGATTGACGGCCCGCGGGAAGCGGTCATGGTGAGCGTCACCGCCGGGCCGATGAGAGACGCCGTCGGCCAGCACCGCCGGCTCATACACCAGGGCGTGAGTTCTGCACCTTGCGTGACGTCCCCATCCGCACGCCCTCGCCGATGTGAGGCGCCGCGACCCACGATGCAGCCCTGGCCGAGCACGGCGCGCTCCCGCACCTGCGCCAGATGCCACGCCGTTCCCTCACCGATGACGGCGGCCTCGGATCCCATCGGCGGACGGTGCGATACGAGATAACCACGGCAGCTCCTTATGGATCATGATCACGAGGGAGGCGAGCGAAGCGGGCGACGTCGAAGTGAGACAGCACAGTTATTTTAAGCCCGATACGGACTTTCGACGAGCCGTGTAAGAATGCCGGGGTGACGTCGTCCCCAGACTCCTCCATCTCCCAGAACAGCCGCATCCCGACGAGCTGACGGATGCCTGGCTCGTGGTTCCGCTGTACAACGAGGCTCAGGTCATCGCGGCGTCATCGAGGAGGCCCGCCGGACCTTCCCCATGTCGTCGTCGTCGATGACGGCTCGCAGGACAGCTCCGCGGCGCAGGCCGAGGCAGCGGGAGCCGTCGTCGTGCGCCACCCCATCAACCTGGGGCAGGGGCGCCGCCCTGCAGACCGGCATCAGCTACGTGCTGGAGCGCACCGATGCGCGCTACCTCGTCACGTTCGATGCCGATGGCCAGCACTCGGCCGCCGACGCCGCCGCCATGGTGCGGGCCGCGCGCGACGAGGACCTGGCGTTCGTGCTGGGCTCCCGCTTCCTCGAGGGCCCTCACCGGTCGGCTGGCTCAAGCGCCTCGTGCTCGCCACGGCCGCCGCGGTCGCCTCCCGCACCACCGGCATGCGCATGACCGACGCCCACAACGGGCTGCGGATGCTGCGGCGCGATGCCGCCGAGCGCCTCGACCTGAGGCAGAACCGCATGGCGCACGCCAGCGAGATCACCCGCCAGCTGGGCGCCACCGGCCTGCCCTGGAGGGAGTACCGGTTCACATCGAGTACACCGAGTACTCCGAAGGCCAAGGACAGTCGCTGCTCAACTCCGTCAACATCCTCGTCGACCTGATCTTCTCGTGACCCGACTCGCGCAAGGAATCCGCCCATGAGCTCCCAGCTGATCATCAAGGCCGTCCTCCTCGTCTGCGTCGCGGGGATCGGATGGATGATGCTGCGCTCCCCGGCGGGGCGCGCCATCAGGCCGGGCGCAGGCTCGCCACTCTGGCCTTCGTGTTCTTCGCCATCGCGGCCATCGCCGTGCCCTCGCTCACGGCGCGCCTGGCCCACCTCGTCGGCGTGGGGCGGGGACCGACCTGCTTCTCTACGCCCTGGTGGTGGGCTTCCTGATCCAAATCCTCTCGTCCTTCCGCCGCAACGCCGCACGCGAAAGGCAGATCACCCGCCTGGCACGACGGATCGCCCTGGACACGGCACCCGATCCGCATCAGGAAGCGGCTGAGCGTCACCCCGATTCGCGCCCAACACGAGACTCGGGTCATAGAACCGCATGAGCTGAGCACGCATGGTGACCACGTGTCCACACCACCTGTACGCCATGCGGCGCGCGAGCTGCGCCATCGAATCCTGCGCAACGTCATGCTGTGCCTGCTGGCGTCGGCACTTTTCGTCACCACAGGGGCATGGGCCGTCTACCGCGACCTCCAGTCGGGCATCAGGGTTCAAGACTTCAAGGATCTCCTGAACGAGGACGAACGACCCGAGCGGCCCCACGGACCACTCCTTCGAGGGGCGCGCGGTCAACATCCTCGTCACTGGGATCGGACTCGCGCGACGGCCAGGTGGTCAATGACGGCACGGAGGGCATGCGCTCGGACACAGCCATGATCGTCCACCCTGTCCGAGGACCGCAGCCGCATGGACGTCATCTCGATCCCGCGTGACACGATGGTCGAAATGCCGTCGTGCAAGCTTCCCGACGGCTCGAGAGAGCGACCCTTCCTCCTACGCCATCTTCAACTCCGCCTTCTCCACCGGGGCCGACAACTCCTCCAACCCCGATGACGTCGTCTACGCTGCGGCGTGCACGATCAAGACCGTCGAGAAGATGACCGAGAACAAGATCCGCATAGACGAGTTCATGGTGGTGGACTTCACCGGCTTCGAGAGCATGGTCGACTCCCTGGGAGGCGTGCCCATGTATGTCGAGGAGGACGTGGACGATGAGAAGGCGGACCTCCATCTCAACAAGGGCTGCAACGACGCTCAACGGCGCCCAGGCCCTCGGCTACGCCCGTGCGCGCTATTCGCTGGGCGACGGCTCCGACATCTCCCGCATCGGCCGCCAGCAGCAGCTGGTCGGCGCAATCATGCGCACCGCCAAGTCGAAGAACCTCCTGACGGACATGCCGAGCCTCTACAGCTTCGCGAAGTCCTCCCTGTCGACACCGGACCGTCAGCGAAGGCTTGGGCGGCGTGGACAAGCTCGCAGGGCTGGCCAATAGCGCCGCCAGCATTGGCATGGAGAACATCAACTTTCGTCACCCTGCCCGTCGAGGAGGACGACATCGATCCCAACCGTGCAGCCCAGTGCGCAGGCGGCTGCCGTTTGGGGACGCCCTGCGCGACGACAAGCCGATTCCTCGAAGAGGCAGTCTCCTGTCCGCCGACGGCACCTCCCCAGTCAGGAGGCCTCCCCACCGACGACTCCTCCGGAACCAGCGATCCGACCCAGGGCAACCAGCCCACCCCGGCGGCTCCCGCGAACCCAGGCGCCGGATCAGACGATTCGGGGACCGTCGATCCCGCCACGCAGTGCAGTTGACCGTTGGCCCCGCACATTCGGCCGCACCTCAACCGCACCTGACACAGGCACTGGCACAGCCGCTATGACACGAAGAAGGGGACGACCTCGGTGACTCCTCTCCGGATCTGCCCCCGTCCTTCGGCCCCCGGCGCCTCCGGCTCATCGAATCGCCGCAGTGGTGAGAACGGTGAGAAGAAGGCGTCATCGGCGGGGATCGGCCGCCTCGGCCAGGCAGGCGGATGCCGGTTCCTCTCCCACGATCAGGCGCCCCCCGGCCCCTGCGGGTCGGAGCGCCGCCCAGGCGTCCCCGCAGCGCCGCTCCCTGCGCCAAGGGTCCAGGCAGGACGCCGATGCGGGCTCGCCGGCCAGCGCCGGCCGGGCAGCGCATGTGCGTCCGGGGTCCTCCGCCGTCCCGATCGGGCAGCGGCCCTCAGGTCCCGAACCCACCCGGCGCTGCCCACGCAGAGGCGCCGCCTCATCCGGAGCCGCCTGAATGGTCAGCCGGACGCCGGGTTCGTACGGCCGGACAGCCTGTTCCCCCGTCGACGCAGCCCGAAGGCACCCCGGAAGGCACTCCCCGGAGGCGCCGTCCGCTGCGGTGGGTGGCGGCGAGTCTCGTCCTGCTCCTGGTGCTTTCATCATGGGGCGCGTGGCATGGCGTGGCACGACATCGACTCCAAGCTCGATCGCATTGAGGCGCGCTGTCCGGGGCCGGGCGCACCCCTGGGGAGACCTGGCTCATCGTCGGCTCGGGACCCCGCGATGACGGAGGGGTGCCCCAGGACGGCACCGAGGGCTCGCGCGCCGACTCGATCATGGTGCTCCACAAGGCGTCCAACAGGCAGGCTCGCTGATCTCCCCGCCGCGCGACACCTACGTGGAGATCCCCGGCTATGACGACGACAAGATCAGCGCGGCCTACTCATACGGGCAGGCCCGCTGCTGGTGGAGACCGCCGAGAAGCTCACGGGCTGACCAGCCACTACGTCGAGTCGGCATGGGCGGGAAGTCACGAATATGGTCGACGCCGTCGACGGCGTCGAGTGTGCCTCTCGACTACGACGTGACGACCCCGATTCCTCCCCGGTGTGGGACATCCGCGGGCACCTGTCAGAAGGTCGATGGCGAGAAGGCCCTGGCCTACTCCCGCATGCGCAAGTCCGACCCGACCGGCGACATCGGCCGCGCCCAGCGCCAGCGAGCGGTCGTCTCGGCGGTGGTCTCGAAGGCCATGTCGGCCCAGACCCTCATCAACCCCTTCCGGCAGGACAAGCTCGTCGACTCCGGGACGAAGGCTCTGACCGTGGACGAGGACGCCTCCGCACTCGACCTGGGGCAGATGGCGCTGGCCTTCCGCTCGGCCTCGAACAAGGGGCTCACCGGTGCGCCACCCATCGAGAGCCTCGACTACGAGCCGGGCGGGATCGGCGCCGCAGTGCTCCTGCAGGACACCACCGCCCCGGATTTCTTCTCCAAGATGCGCTCGGGCAAGCTGACGTCCAAGGACTTCGACCAGCCCTGAGCCGCCCCCGCCCCTTCGCCGAGATCGGTCCGCTTCCGGCTCGAGATCGGTCGAGTTCCGGCTCGAGATCGGTTAACTTCCGTGCCGAAATCGGTCCCACTCCGCCTCGAGATCACTGAGAAAGCCAGTCCCGCCCGCCGGCCTCATGTCGAGGCCGACGGGCGGAATCTGTTCGTAGGGAGCGAATCGCAGGATCGAGCGAAGCTCTGCGGTTGGGATCAGCCTGCCAGGAGGTGAAGGACGAGGTGACGATGTCGTCGAGGTCGTGCTCCGCCTTCCAGTTCAGCACGCAGCCGATGCGCTCGGCGTCGCGCGATGAGCTTCGAGGCGGGTCCTCCGGGGCGACGGTCGAGCTCCTCGGGCTCGATCTCCAAGCCGGTGGAAGCGATGACCTTCGAGACGACCCTCCCGCACCGAGGAGCCCTTGCCGGTGCCCACGTTGAAGACGTGATCATCCATCTCTCCGCCCCGGCCAGGTAGTCCAGGGCCGCGATGTGCCACCGCCGAGGTCGCGCACGTGAATGTAGTCGCGAATGCACGTGCCGTCCGGAGTCGGGTGGTCGGCGCCGAAGATCTTGGGGGCTCTCCGCGCGAGAGGCGGTCCAGCACCATGGGGATCAGGTTGAGGGTGGCCATGTCGCCCAAGTCGTCCCAGCCGGAACCGGCGACATTGAAGTACTGCAGACCCGCCCAGCGCAGCCCCCAGGCCCGCTCTCGCAGTCCGCCATCATCCACCTCGCCGATCAGCTTGGTCTCACCGTAGATTGATCGGTGGCAGTCGATGTCCTCGGGCACCACCTCCACCGGCGGCATTCCGTAGACGGCGGCCGAGGAGGAGAAGATCATCTGCTCGACCCGCGCCTGCTCCATGGCGAGCAGCATGTTCGCCAGGCCACCGACGTTCTGCTGGTAGTACCAGCCGGGCCGGGCCACCGACTCGCCCACCTGCTTGCGCGCTGCTAGAAGTGGATGACCGCCGTGACGCCGCGGCGCTCCATGGCATCGGCGAGCACCTCCACCGCCTGGCCGGACGCCACGTCCAGCTTGATCACCTCGGCACCCTCCACGCGCTCCGGCGAGCCGTAGGACAGGTCGTCAACCACAATCACCTCGTCCCCGCGCTCGAGCAGAAGACGGACGACGTGGGCCCCAATGTAGCCGGCACCGCCGGCAACCAGAATACTCATGGGGCCATGCTACAGAGGGCAGGGCCCCTGCTCGCGCACCGATCGACGGCGGCGGGAGGGAATTCCCATGTTCCCGACGTCGTCGAAGATCCTGCGCCCTCAGGGCCCCTCAGCCCCGGTCGCGCCGTTCGCGCGCGCCGCACCCTGGCGAGCGATCTCGGCCAGATCGGCTTGGAAGTCCCTCATGGCTTGCCTCAATCGGGCCGCCTCCTCACCGTCACCGGCGGCGAGCATGCGCACGGCGAGCAGACCGGCATTGCGAGCGCCGCCGATCGACACGGTCGCCACCGGAACACCCGCCGGCATCTGGACGATGGACAACAGCGAGTCCATGCCGTCGAGATGCTTTCAACGGCACGGGCACGCCGATGACCGGCAGTTCCGTGACAGCGGCGAGCATGCCCGGCAGATGGGCGCTCCCCGGCGCCGGCGATGATGATCCGCAGGCCCCTCCGGCGGCGGCGCGTCCGTAGCCGATCATCTCGGCGGGCATGCGGTGGGCGGAGACGACGTCGGCCTCGGGGCACGCCGAACTCCTGAAGGACGTCGGCGGCGGCCTCCATGGTGGGCCAGTCGGAGTCCGAGCCCATCACGATGCCGATCTTCGGCTGCGCAGCTTGATTCATCAGTAGACCCTTTCTTTCTGAAAGCTCTGAAAATATTGCGAGGCAAGAGGTCCTGACAGCCGGTCCGGACCGATCTCGACGCGGAACTCGACCGATCTCGACGCGGATTGCGACCGATCTCGGTGCGGGTTGCGACCGATCTCGACGCGGGTTGCGACCGATCTCGACGCGGAACTCGACCGATCTCGGTGCGGGTTGCGACCGATCTCGCTGAACTCAGGCGTCTCCGCTCAGGATGGCGGCGACGGCGCGAGCGCGCGCCAGCGCATCGGCGATCGCCTCGGACGGGGCGCACGAGCCGGGATCGCCGGCGACCACGAGGTTGACGTGACCGAGCTTACGGCCCGGGCGCCAGCCCTTGCCGTACATGTGGACGCGTGCCTGCGGCTCCAGGGCCAGGGGCGCGGGCCAGGGCATCGTCGCCGGGCTCGGCCCGGCCCCCAGGACGTTGACCATGACCGTGGCCGGAGCCGTGGGCTCAGGCGAGCCGAGCGGCAGGTCGAGGACCGCGCGCACGTGCTGGGCGAACTGGCTCGTCACCGCGCCGTCCTGAGTCCAGTGGCCCGAGTGTGGGGGACGCATCGCCAGCTCGTTGACGTACAGGGCGGTGGGGCGCCCGGCCGTCTCCACGGCGAACAGCTCGACGGCGAGCACGCCGGTGACGCCGAAGCGCTCGGCCACCGTGCGCCCTGATCTGCTGCGCCTGCGCCACCGCCGCCTCCCTCGAGCCCCGGGGCCGGGGCGACGACCTCGAGGCAGATGCCGCCGTCCTGAACGGTCTGCGCCACGGGCCAGCTCCGCAGCTCCCCACCGGGGCTGCGGGCGAGCAGGACGGCGAGCTCACGGGTGAAGGGCACCGCCTGCTCGACCAGCAGACTGGTGACCGCGCCGCCGCCCAGACTTCCCCCGCCCCCGGCGCCCGCGGAGGCTCGACCGGCACGGGCCGCGGCGACCTCGGCGATCCAGGCACGCGGCGGGCTGTCAGCACCGTCGTCCAGATCCTGCGGCCCGTCCACCAGGAGCACGCCGTGCCCGTCGTAACCGCCCCGCGGGGCTCTTGAGCACCACCGGCCAGCCGTGGCGGTCGCCGAAGGCGATCTGACTCGGCCATCGCGAGGCGCGTCACCGCCGACCCTCGGCCCAGACGGGCTGCGGGAGGCCGGCCTCGTCGATGGCGCGCCGCATGGCGAGCTTGTCGCGCGCCAGCAGCAGGGCATTCGCCGTGGGCTGGGACGGACGGGACGCCCTCGGCCTGGAGGCGTTCCAGGAGCGCGGAGTCCTGATGCTCATGCTCGAAGGTGAGGGCGTCGGCACGGCCGACGCTCCTGAAGGGGCGACGGCACCGGTCCCGGGCCGAGGAGCCCCAGCGCTACCGGCACCGCCGGCACCGCCAGCACTACCAGCACTGCCGTTCACGAGGGCGCGCCGGCTTCGGCGTCATCGGCCCCTGCCGACAGGGCCGTCCACGGTGACCTGCGCCGTCGAACCGTCCGGCGCCTCGACCAGGGCCCGCAGATGGACGCCCAGGGCGGAGGCCTCCTCCTGCATCATGCGGGCCAGTTGCCCGCCTCCGATCACGGCGACGATGGGAACGCTCACCCGCCCAAGGCTACCGGGGCCACCGGCACGTCGCTCACCGCCCACGCCCCTCGACAAACCCGCGCCCTCGACAATCCGTCTGCGACGGCCGGCGGCGCCGTACGCTGGACGTCGTGCTCAGTCCTGTCATCCCCATCAAGCGTTCCTTCTCCGAGCAGCCCGGTGATCGGCCCGCCGCTGCGCCCCACCGATTGCGGGTGCTGGCCGTCTGGGCCGTTGCGACGGCGGCCTCGCTCATCATCCTGAGACTGAGCGCGCAGGACACCCCGGTGACTCCGTGGGCGCAGGCCGCCCCCACATGGGCGGAGCACCTCTCCTTCTGGGACTCGGGCTGGTACAACCGCATCAGCCAGGAGGGATACCCTCCGAGCTCCCCGTGGACGCCAATGGGCACGGGTGGGTCCAGAACGCCTGGGCGTTCATGCCGCTGCTGCCCGCGCTCGCCGGGGCACTGGAGTTGGACGGGATGGTCCTTCACGCCTGTGCGGCACTGGTGGCGACGGCGGCCTCCTGCGGGCGCCGCCGTCGTCATGGACTGGTGGCTGGCCCCGGCGGTGGGCGAACGGGCCTCGCTGTGGCGGTCTCGCCCTGGCGTGGAGCTCGCCGTGCGCCGTCGTGCTGCAAGTGCCCCTACGCCGAGTCCCTGGGTCTGCTGTTCACCGCAGGCGGCACTGGCCCTGGCGGTGCGAGGCGGGCCGGGCGGCCTCATCCCGGCCACGGCATCGGTCGCGCCTGCGCCTCCCGTCCGATCGAGTGCCGCTGACCCTGGCGCTGGGCGCCTGGTGGCTGTGGGAGGTCCTCGGCGAGCGGTTCCCCGAGCGTGGCGGCTCAGAGTGCTGCCCGAGGCCCGACCGCTGAGCGGCGGGCAGCGCCCTGCGACTCGCTGGCGCTGACGATCTTCTCGGCGGCGTGCGCCCTGGCCTGGCCGGCGTTGGCCTGGCTGGCCACGGGGCGGGCCGACGCGCACACGGCGACCGAGACGGCGTGGCGCGACGGCTCGCTCGCGCCCTTCACGCCCTGGCTGGCGCGCAGCGGTGGTGGGTCGGGCCGGGATCTGGGCTACTGCTGCTGCTGGTGGGGGCGCTGGTGGTGGTGGCGACGGTGCTCAGCGCCCCGTCGCTGCGACGGCTCGGCCCGGGCCCCTGGTTCTGGTGCGCGGGCTACATGCTGTATCTGCTGGTGTTCTTCGATCCGACTACATCTGTCTTCCGCATTCTGCTGCCGATGGCACCGATCGCCTGGGCGCTGGCCTCGAGCATGTCCACTCGACGTCGAATCGGGCTGCTGGCGGCCTGCATGGTGGGGCAGCTGTTCTGGATCAGCTGGGTGTGGGACCCGTCCGTGAAGGTGACTCAATGGGTGCCGTGAGCGCGCCCACCGTCGGGGAGCGCCTGCCCGAGCATCCCGGTGCCCTACGATCGAGGGCGTGACCCGATCCAGTTCGCGAGCCTCAGGCGCGCCCGAGCCGAGCAGCGCCTCGACGGCCGCCACCGCATCGGGCACCACCAGCCCCCGCCCCACCCTCAAGGAGCGCATTGTCGCCTGGGTGACGGAGTTCCTGCAGTTCGGGCTGGTAGGGGCACTGGCCTATGTCGTGGATTCCGGCCTGTTCGTCCTCTTCCAGCACGGCCCGCTGGGCGTCTTGGCGGGGCACCCGAATACGGCCAACGCGGCCAGTGCCACGATCGCGACGATCTTCTCCTGGGTGGCCAACCGGTTGTGGACCTACCGGGGCCGCACACAGGAAAGAACGTGGCGCGAGGCGCTCCTGTTCGCCCTGGCCAACGTGGGCGGATTGTTCATCACCCAGTTCTGCTTACTCTTCACCCACCACGTTCTGGGACTGACCTCGGCGATCGCGGACATGATCGCCGCTTATGTCGTCGGCTTCGGCCTGGGGACGGCCTTCCGCTTCACCTTCTACCACTACATCGTCTTCAACGGCGGTGCGGACAAAGAGCCCCTAAGAACCCTGAAAGCCCTAAGAGCCCCGAGAACCCCGCGAGTGCTGAGGAGATCGAGGAGCGCGAGGAGATCGAGACGGGCCCCGGCAGCACCCGGCGCGCCTGAGTGCCTGACGCCACATATCCAGTGAGGGCGTTCTCATGGTGCGCTCCCCAGTGGCTTCCTAGCCTGACCCAGTGATGCCTCTTGCCACGGCCGTGACGGCCGGACTCCCCGCAGCCCTGCCCTCGGACCTCCCCGGGGGCCCTCGCCCCGACCCTGGGCCCCAAATGGCTCGACGCCGCCAGCATTATCACCACGATCGTGGAGTGGTTCGGCCCCTGGGCGATTGTGGGCGTCATGCTCGTGATCTTCGCCGAGACCGGCCTGCTCGTCGGCTTCTTCCTGCCGGGGACTCTCTGCTGTTCACACTCGGCATGTTCGTGGGCACGGGCGCCGTCGGCGTCCACATCTGCGTGGCCGCCCCGCTCGTATGGCTGGTCGCGATCATCGGCAACCAGACGGGCTATGCGATCGGCCGCAAGGCGGGACCGGCGATCTTCAACCGGCCCGACTCCCGTCTGTTCAAGAAGGAGTACGTCGATCGCACGGCGGCGTTCTTCGAGCGCCACGGCGGCAAGGCCGTGACCCTGGCCCAGTTCGTCCCGATCGTGCGCACCTTCACCCCCGTCATGGCGGGCGTCGGCAAGATGCACCACCGCCACTTCCTCCTCTTCAATGCGATCGGCGCGACCTTCTGGGCCTTCGCCATCACCTGGCTCGGCTACTTCCTGGGCAGCATCGCCTGGATTCAGAAGAACATCGACACCATGATCCTGGCGATCGTCTTCGTGTCCATCCTCCCCATGCTCATCTCGGCGCTGCGCGGATGGCTGTCCTCCCGGAAGTCCTCAGCCGCCCAGCCGGAGGCCTGATCCGCAGGGCGCGCTCAGAAGCGACGGCGGCGCCCCGACGCTGACCAGCGCGCCCTGCGGCAGGACGTTGTTCGGGTCCAGGATCGCGGCACCGCGTTGAGCAGCACGGAGAAGATCGCCGGGCTGCGCTGCGACAGCTCGATCTTCCCGCCGTCGGCCTCGACCAGGTCCTGGCCAGTGCCAGGCCCACGCCCGTCGAGCCGTGACCGGAGACATGGCGCTCGAACACGTGGGGCGCGATCTCCTCCTCGACGCCGTCGCCCTCGTCGGCGACATCGATGAAGACGCCGTGCCCGCCCTTGGCGCTGCGCACTTTGACGCTCGTCGCACCCGCCCCGTAGCGCAGCGAGTTCTCGACAATGGTGGCCAAGACCTGCGCCAGGGATCCGGGGCTCGCCAGCACGGGCAGCTCGACGTCGTCGGTGAGGGTGATCGTCCGCCCCGCCTCCGCGGAAGGCCGGCTCCCCATTCCTCGCGCTGCTGGGCGAAGACCTCCTCGAGGTGGAGGGCCTCGGTGGTCCCCCGCCGCCCGTGCGCCGGGAGACCTTGAGCAGATCCTCCACCACCCCGGTGAGCCGGTCGACCTGCTCGATGCATGCGCGCGCCTCCGCACGCACCTCCTCCTCACTCGACATGAGCTCGATCTCCTCAAGCGCAGACTCAGACCCCGTCAGGGGCGTGCGCAACTGGTGGGAGGCATCGGAGGCGAGTGCCGTTCAGCCGCGAGTCTGCCCGCCACGCGCTCCGCGGTGCGCACCAGTTCGGCCTGGACGAGGTCGATCTCCTCAATGCCGGAGTGGCGCAGGCGCGGACGCACCTGGCCCGAGCCGAGCTGCTCGGCCTCGGCCGCCAGGAAGATCAGCGGGGCGCTGATCCGTCGTGATGCCTTGGCGGCCACCACGTAGGCGGCGATCAGCGCCACCGCCGCCAGCCCCACGGCGGTCAGCGCCACCGTGATCACCACTCGGGCCCGGTCGTTGGCATTCGGCGTGGTTCTGAATGCCAGGGCGATCCAGGCTCCCCCCAGAGGAATCCCCAGCAGGACGACAGCGACAGAGACCGCAAACATCGTCATCGTCATCGTTCGGCGGCGCATGCTCACTCCCTTCGTGAACCCGGTACGACGTTAGACGCCCCGGCCCGCACAAGGCAGGACCGGGGCGCACTCGTCGGCGTCTCACGGCGCCTTACAGCGGCCCTCACAGCGGTCGCAGCATCACGCGACGTCGCAGACGCTCACAGACACCATGACACAGCACCCGCGCTTACACGGACGCCGGAGGATTCCGAGATTATGGAATTATGCAGCTACGCAGTTATCTGTGTATTCATCTGCAGCAATTAGACCACCAGGCGATACCCGTTGCCATCCGCAGGGAGCGGTGTCGGGGGAATCGGCGTCGTCATCGAGCTTGCGGCGCAGCCATGTGACATGCATCTCGAGAGTCTGCTCCGTACCCGTCGGGTCCTCCCCCCAGACCTCCTTGAGAACATCCTCGATCGACACGACCTGCCCGCCGCCGCGAACCAGCACCCGCAGCAGCTCGAACTCGCGCGTCGTCAGCTGCAGCTCGCGGGAGGCCACGAAGGCGCGATGGGCGGCGACGTCCACGCGATCTCACCGGCGGTGAGCTCGTCCTCGATGGCCTCGCCCGAGGCGCGACGGACCTGGGCGCGCACCCGGGCCAGCAGCTCGGCCAGGCGGAAGGGCTTGGTGACGTAGTCGTCGGCGCCCGCATCCAGGCCGACGACGAGATCAGTGTCCTCACTGCGAGCAGTGAGCATCAGAATGGAATGGTCAGGCCCTGGACCCGCACCTGGCGGGCGACGTCGAGATCCATCCATGTCGGGCAGGCCGAGGTCCAGCACAATGATGTCGGCGCCGGCAACCCTCGAGAGCACCCTTGCCGGTGCCGTGGGCGCGCACCTCGCTAGCCCTCGCGTCCGAAAGCGCGGGCGAGGGGCTCGGAGATGGCGGGGTCGTCCTCAACGAGAAGCACTGTCGTCATAAGTCCGGATCGTAGGCGACTGAAGGCCCCTGCCGCCATCGTCCTGCAAGGCGGAGAAGGGAAGGTCAGACCTTCTCAGATGAGCGAGCTCCCAGGGCGTGATATTGCCCAGCCCTTGGCGACCACCTCATGGCAGGGGCGGACCCGGTAACGATCGGCACCGCCCCGAGGCGATCGCCATGGCGGTGGCCTTGTCCATCCGGATTCCTCCGGGATCGGCCGTATTGACCAGGCGGGAGGCGAGATTGACCGGCGGGCCGAACACATCGCCCGAGCGTGAGATCACTCTGCCCCGCACCAGGCTGGCGCGCACGAGCAGCATCTCGGACCGGACTGGAGCTCCCGACCAGGGCGGTAACGACCTCGGCGGCGACGAGCAGGTCGTCGGCGATGTACATGACCGCATCCCCGATGGTCTTGACCACGCGCGCACCGCGGGAGGTGACGACGTCCCGAGCCGTGGACTCGGAAGTCCTCCAGCATGGCGGACAGCTCCTTGCGCCCCATCGTCTGGGCGCGCTGGGTGAAAGGAGACGATATCGACGAAGCCGAGCGAGCGCGACAGCGGGAACAGATCGGGGCCGGCGTCCTCGCGCCCGCGGTGGGCGACCTCGGTATCGGTGCGGCCGAGGAGCGCGGGTGAGATGCCGCCGCCAGACATAACCGAGCTGCGCGGACGGGGATCGACCAGCTCATCGATGTGGTCCATCACCACGAGCCGGGCGGAGGTGTCGTCCAGGTGGAGGCGCTGGCCGATATCGGCCACGAGAGTCTCCAACTGCCACAGCACGAGGCGGTCCATGGTGAAGGACTGCGCCCGCAGCAGCTCCAGGACACTGCTGGCGGCCAGCCCGCCGCCGGGCGCCGCCGGGGATGGACGACCGTCATCGGTCTCGTCGATGAGATCGGCCATCGTGCGCAGCGCATCGACGTCGTTGTCGGTGAAGCGCACCTCATCGGGCTCGACGTCCGCGAAGCCCATCGCCCGCCAGAATCGTCTGGCGAGCGCGAGGCTGGTACCGGCGCGCTCGGCCATCTCCCGCATGCTCAGAGTCGGGACTCCACCGAGAAGCAGGCGCTCGTGACCGGCGAGAGTGGCCCACTGGATGTCGTTCGGCACGGCGGTGCCGTCGTGCGCAGCGCCGTTGAATGCTCCGCTGGATGCTGTGGGCGATCGCCCGAGGCTCCTTCTCCTGAGGCTGGGCCGTGGAACTGGTCTGGTCGGTCACATCCGCAACAGTAGCGCACGTCACACACTAACGCTCATCGAGACGTGCCCACTCGTCTTGACGCGATTCAACTCCACGTCCCGGTCGGCGTCCCCAAACGTGCGGATGCCACGTCGCCGGCGGAGATGACGAGCTCCCCGACCCGCCCTCCCCGCGGGACCTCCAACGACATCGCGCAGAACGAGGCCCGGCCGCACATCGATCGCCCTGCCCCGAACCAAGCCCGTGGGGTGGTGACCACCACGTCCTGGCCCAGGGTCGAACAGGCCCCGCGCAGGCAGCGCCCGAGCTCGCCGTCGCCGCCGTCGGGGTCGCCGTCCCGGTCCTCCCAGGAGGCGACCAGCTCCGCGGGATGCCGTCCGAGATCCTCCAGGACGCCCCGCGCGACCGTGAGCTCGGAATCGACGCCCAGCCCGGCGAGGGACGCCGCCCAGGGCACGGGCAGCTCGGCGGCGCCCTGGGCGAGGCTGACCCCGATGCCGACGATGACCGCCGATGCCTCGGCCCGGGCGCGCTCCAGACCGCCGCGCCGGCTGGCCGGACCGGCAGCGCCGCTGTTCTCGATGCGCTCCGAGGCGGGGATCAGTTCGCACAGGATGCCGGCGACCTTGCGGCTCAGGCCCCATCCGGGCGCATCCACCGCCGATGCATCGGCCGGCGCATCAGTCGGCAGGACGACAACGTCGTTGGGCCATTTCGTTCGCGCCCGCCAACCGGTGCCCCTCCAGGCGGGGCTCGAGGGTGCGCTGCACCGCGAGACCCGCCAGCAGCGGCAGCCAGTCCAGACGCGCAGCAGGGCACGACCGGCCGCAGGACCACGGACACGGTCAGGGCGCCGTGGGGCGGCGTCACCACGTGTGCTCGGCGCCCGCGACCCGCGGTCTGCGTCTGGGCGCACAGGGGCGGACAGAGATGGGGCCAGGTGTCGACCGCGGCCGGATTCACGCGCCGTCGGGGCCGCTCAGCGCGGCGCGGAGGTCATCATTGGTGGAGCCAGTGACCCGGACCGTCAGGAAGTCGGGAGAAGAAGAGCTGCTCACTGCAGCAGCCTAACGCGCCCGGCCCGCAGCGCAGCCGGACCGCCCGCCGATCATCTAGGCTGAGGGCGTGATCCTTCTGGCCTCGCAGTCCTCCGGCCGTCTGGCCACCCTGCGCGCCGCCGGCGTCAGAGCCGCTCGTGCGGGTCTCCGACGTCGATGAGCACGCGATCCTGCGCGCACTGGCCGCCGACTCGCGCACCGAGCCGACTCCGCCCCAGCAGGTGCAGGCGCTCGCACGTGCCAAGGCCGCGGACGTGGCCGACACCGTGACGCGGTCCGAGCGCGAGGCGGATCCCTGACCGATCGTCGTCGGCTGCGATTCCATGCTGGAGATCGGCGGGCGGGTCGTCGGCAAACCCGAGACGGCCGCCATCGCCCGCGAGCGCTGGCGCTCCATGCGCGGGCGCACGGGAGTGCTCCACTCCGGCCACGCCCTGGTGCGCGTGCATGACGGCGCCGAGGCCCAGGGCGTGTCATCGACGACGGTCCGCTTCGGCTCTCCTGCGGACGCCGAGATCGACGCCCTATGTGGCCACCGGCGGGCCCCTGGGCTGCGCGGGGCGTTCACCATCGACGGGCTCGGCGGCGCCTTCATCGACGGAATCGACGGCGACCCGCACGGCGTCGTCGGCATCTCACTGCCACTGCTGCGGCGCCTGCTGGCAGAACTGGATGTGACATGGACGGATCTGTGGACCAGGACGTGAGGCCCTCCGAGGGCGGATGGGTCGACTGCGGATGCGGGGATCGACATTGGGGGGCCTTCGGCGCAGCCGGCCTGCTCGTGTGGCGCCGCGCCCGAGAAACCGGAGCCGGTGTCGAGATCCTGATGCAGCTGCTGAGCCGGATGGACCCACAGGGGCGGAACCTGGGGCGTGCCCGAGGCGCGACGCGCGCCGGCGAGAGCCCCGCCGAGGCTGCACTGCGCGAGTGCGAGGAGGAGACCGGTCTGCCCGCCCGGGTCCTCCGCTTGGGGGCCGAGCACATCCAGGCCCACCCGGACTGGTCGTACACGACTTTCACGGCGCAGGCGCCCTGCGACGAGGCGTGGGACAAACTCGTTCCTTTGGATCGCGAATCCCTCGAGATGCGCTGGGTGAGGCTCTCAGCACCCTCGGCGCTCTCAGGACTCTCAGGGCTCTCAGCGCCTCGGCGAGCGCAACGGCACGACCTGGGAACGCCCCGTCCCGGGGACTGATGACGTCTACGGCGAGGCACCGCTGCTGCCCGCCTTCGACGCGGTCTGGGGAGCTGGCCGTCCTCCTCCCGCGCCTTCCGCCGAGATCGGTCGTAGTCCGGCCCGAGATCGGTCCGGTTCGCACGATATAGGCGGCAGAGCAGCGGGAGATTGATCCGCGCGGTCGCCCACCCGCCCACCCGCGGCTCAGCCGGCCTCGTTGTCGACTCGAGCGCGGTCATGAGCTCGGTCAGCGCGGCCAGCTGCTCATGGGTGAAGCGGTCGACGACGTGGCGGCGCACGCCATCGAGATGGATGGGAGCCACAGCGCGCAGGAAATCCAACCCGGCCTCCGTCAGCCGGCAGTTCACGCCGCGCTTATCAGCAGCGCATGAGGCCCGCTCGACATAGCCCGCCTTCTCCAGACGGCCCACCGTGTGCGTCAGGCGCGAGCGCGAGTGCGGATCGTGCTCGGCCAGGGTGGACATGCGCAGCTGATGGTCGGACGCCTCCGACAGTCGCACGAGGATCTCGTACTCGTGCATGGAGATGTCCGCATCGGCCTCGAGTTCGTGATTGAGCACCGCCGCCACCGACGTCGATGCGGCGAGAAAAGACCCGCCATGCCCGCATCTCCACGACATCGAGTGGGCGGGTGAGCTCAGCGGGTTCAATGTCCGCAACGGCTGCAGCAGTCGCAGCAGTCGCAACAGCCTGCCCGCATGCCGACGGCGGCTCCTGCCCGCAGCCGCCGGCCACCGCGACCTGAGAGTCGGAGGCCTCCTGCCCGCACCCGCCCGGGCCTGCTGCAGCCGCTGGGGAAACTGAGGAAGCTGAGGAATCAGTGCCGGCCTGCTCCTCATCGGCGCCGGTCCGATCATGACCGGTCAGCGCGGACCGCGGCTCCTCGGGGATCGGAGCGGTCGTGACGGCGGATTGGCCGCAGTCGCCTGCTATCGCACCGCTCGCCTCGTCCATCATGATCCTCCTGCTGCTGCTACTCACTCACGGGATGCCCGCTTCTGCTCGGTCATTCAGAACTGAACATCCGAATTGTATCCCTTTCTGTATATCACCCGGCAGCGGGGAGGCCTCGTGCTCCTCATCACCGGACGTCACCGGTCATCTACCGGACATCACTGGTCGGATCGTGCACCGACTCGCACCGATCCGACCAATGAGGGGCGACCGCCTCTCGATTCCCTCAATCACGGTGCAGGATGCGCCTTCCACCGGCGATGAGCGCGCCAGTCGCCTCCTCCACGAGGACGCGCGCATCCGGCGGACGACCCCTGTGGGACCCAGCGGTCACAGGCACCGGCAGAGGGGCGCGCATGCGCAGATCGACGGCGGATTCCCCGGCGGGGACCAGGGCGAGGCTCACGGCGGCCAGAAGCAGGCCGTGGGCGATGACGCCCTCCCGGCCGGCGCGGAGCCCCGCAGCCCGGGCGGCTCCCGGAACGAGGTGCAGTCGGTTGCAATCGCCGCCGGCCCGGGACCATGCGGCGACATCCAGAGCGCTCACGCGCACCGCGCGCCCATTGCTGAGAGCGCGCCCATTACTGAGTTTGCTAAGTCCACTGAATCCACTGAATCCGCTGAGCTGCTGAATCCCTCCGACCTCTCGATCCCGTCGGTTCCCCGCCCCTCTCGCACGGGCATCCGCCGGGGCCGGTCGTAGGCGAGGACCGGAACGATCGGCGGAACCGGGGCATTCTGCACAGCCGGAAGCGGACCGGGAGCGCGGGGAGAGGCGGGTCGCCGTCATCGAGCCGCCGCGCGAGATCGTGCGACGACGGCACCATCGAGCCACCGCTCCCCCGCCCGGCCGGCCCCCACTGCGGTGCGAGCACGCACGAGCCACCAGCCCGGCGCGCGTCCTTGTATCGATGACTGTTTCGCTGGCTGTTTCGCTGACTGGGGACTCGGCGCCGTCGCCGCCGGGCAGATCCGGCAGCGTCGATGGATCAGTCCGTGCCACGGCGAGCACCGGCGCCTCCCTGCAGAGCCCGCAGAGTGATGACGGCGGGAAGAATCGTCTGGACTCCCAGGGCGAGCAGCCGCTGCCGGGTCGTCGATGCGGAGGTTGCGACATAGGCTCCAGGACATGGCAAAGCCCGCCGACTGTTCGTCGACGGGGCCGATGTCGCTCATGAGCCGATCGATCGACTGCGGAGACGAAACTTTAGAGCCTCGCGGGTCTCTCGGTGCTCGGTGTCGCCGCAGCGAGCACAGAACTCTTGATGGCGAGCCGATCGGGGGTGTTCCGACGGTTCTTCTTCGTGATGTAGTTGCGCTCCTTGCACTCCGAGCAAGCCAGAGTGATCTTGGGGCGAACGTCGCTGGACTTACTGGCCACGCGTCTCTCCTCTGATTGATCCTCGAGCCGGTGGGGGCCTTGCTCGAAACCTTGCGTAGCGGGGGAGGGACTCGAACCCTCGACCTCACGATTATGAGTCGTGCGCTCTAACCAGCTGAGCTACCTCGCCATATTCGACACAAGCGGGGCCCTCCGGCCCCGCTGGCATCAGAGCCCCGAAAGGGAATCGAACCCCTTGACCTTCTCCTTACCATGGAGACGCTCTGCCGACTGAGCTATCGGGGCAACGAGCGCGATCCTATGCGGACCGGAATTACCGTGGCAATCCAGCCCCGAGTGTCCTCGCTCACTGTGCCACCGCCCCGAAAGGCGGCCCTGATCGTCCTGCCGTCACAAGCCACAACAGCGATCATGGTGGCGGGTGAGGATTCGAACGTAGCATTCCGCGGCTGATTTACAGTCAGCTCCCATTGGCCGCTCGGGCAACCCGCCGTGCTCCGCGTCCGTCCCGGTCGTCCTGGGATCGAGGCGCCGCGCGGTGCCGTGGAAGAATAGCAAGCTCACGACGATCCGCGCCAATCCCGGCCGTAGGGGCCTGGTCACACGATCGCACAGTCACACGGTCGCACAGTCGCCGACGTCGAGGCGGAGCCGCACCTGAAACGTCCCCGAACATCCCCGAGCATCCGCACAGCGCCTCACAGCGGCTCACAGCGGCTCACAGCGCTCTTGATGCTCGAGGCCCCGACACCCACGCCGCCCCTGCCCCGCGAGGTCCTCCGAGCGGATCAGCGGCAGCGCTCGCCTCGGAGAGCCGGAAGACCTGCGAAGGACGCGAACATGCTCGAGGGCAGCCGACGTGCCCACAGGACGACCAGCACCATGGAGCACGGGTGCCGCAACGCGAGATAATCGAGATAACTAACTGAGATAATGGCGACAATGCTGATAGTATTGTCGCCATTCTTCTTCCCGCTCCCCATGCGAAAGACCATGTCCCGACATTCCAACTCCATCTCCCAGCCCCGACAATCCCGCATTCGACAATGCACGCACAGGGCAGCAAGGCGACGATGCATCACCGGCTCCGCTCCTGACACCCGATCAGGAGCGAGCCGCGTCAAAAACATAGAAGAAGAAAAGGATTATTGCCACCATTTCACTCGCGCTAATCAGTATCGCGGCCGTCGGCGGCATTATGTACATCAATCGCACGCCGACCATACCGATCGAGCAAGCAGACATTGGAGAATGCGTGACCAACCCGTCTGGCACATCCCCCAGGCAGGTGAGCTGCAGCCGCAACGACGCCGCCTACCAAGTCACGGGGCGCGCCGCCGGCTTTCGAGGAATGCGCGACGATCGCGGGCACCGAGGCAGCCAATATCAACGAGGACACCTATCTGTGCCTAGCGCCCACGGAATTCGATCAATCCCGCGAGGTTAACACAATCGTTGCGGGCGATTGCCTGATCTTCGAGGACATTCCCGAAGAAGAAGAAACCATGGCCACGCCCTGGATAAAGAAGCCCTGGGAGGAGCAGAAGGAGGCCGTCCGCTCGGATTGCGTCAGCGGCTCATACCGGTGCTGGCGGTGATCAACGGAATTCGGCAATCAAGCATGGACGGTAAGGCGTGCACTGACGTCGGCGTAGAAGCAGATTCCGTGTACGGACTCTCGATTGGCCCGTTTCCACACCCCGGACCATAAGCCATCTCCCGCCGAGCTCATGAGATCCACTCCCTATGACCTCGCCTTCTGCATGGGGAAGCAGAACAGCTGAGCGCCGGCGCTCAGAGCAGGGTCGGAACCGGGCCGGAAAGACACGCGGTCCAGCAGTTCAACGGTTTAGCAGAGCCCCCGGTCTCGCTCACGACGACAGCAGGGCGAGCACGGCCTTGACCCGGCGATGCACGGCGGCATCGGGCAGAAGCCCCAGCTTGGCGAAGATGCGCTGAGTGTGCTTCTCCACGGCGCCCTCGGTGCGACCAGCCGTGCAGCGATGGCGGCGTTGGTGCAGCCCTCGGCCATGAGGGCGAGCACCTCGCGCTCGCGCGGCGTGAGCGACTCGATCGGATCGTCCCGCCGGCCGCGCTGCATCACCTGGGCGACGACGTCGGGGTCCAGGACCAGCTCTCCGCGCGCCACCCGCTCGACCGCGGCGAGGAAGGAGTCGATGTCGGTGACGCGATCCTTCAGGAGGTAGCCGATGCCGGCCCCGCCGTCGGCCAGGAGCTCGGGCACGTAACCCGCCACCACGTACTGGCTCAGCAGGGAGGATGGGGGCGTCGTTCCACTGCTGCCGGATGCTGCTGGCGGCGCGCAGCCCTCGTCGGTGTGCGACGGCGGCATGCGGATGTCGGCGATGACGAGGTCGGGGCGCAGCGCCAGGGCCCTGGTCCACCAGCGCCCGGCCGTCGGCGACCTCGGCGACTACCTCGTGGCCGCCCTCGGCGAGATGAGTGCGAGCCCTGGCGCAGGAGCACGGAGTCGTCGGCGATCAGGACGCGCACGGGATCACCGCCTCCACCCGGGTGGGGCCGCCCGCCGGCGAGGTGACCGTCAGCCGACCATCGACGCCCTCGAGCCGCTCGACCAGCCCGGCCAGGCCATGTCCCTTGGCCGGGGACGCTCCCCCGACACCGTCGTCAGCGATCCACAGGCGCAGCTGCTCGGTCTCGATGACGGCGCCGAGCTCGGCCGAGTGGGCCCCAGGTGCTTGTTGAGGTTGGTCAGGGCCTCGCTGGCCACGAAGTAGGCGGCCTGGGAGATGTGATCGGGCAGGGGCGGGAGGTCGGCGTGCACGGTCACCGGCACCGTGGAGCGAGCAGCAACCTCGGCCAGGGGCCGCCGACAGCCCGCGATCGGTGAGCACCGGGGGCGCGATGCCGCGCGAGAGGCGGCGCAGCTCGTCGAGAGTCTGCTGGGTCTGATCCATCGCCCCGCTGATGATGCCCTCGGCGGCCTGAGGATCCTTGACAGCCTGACGCTTGGCACGGGCCAGATCCATGCCTAGGCGCACGAGCCGCTGCTGAGGGCCGTCGTGGATATCGCGCTCGAGCTGGCGGCGGGTGTCGGCCTCGGCGCGCTGCACGGCGGCGCGCGAGGTCTCAGACGCGCGACCTCACTGCGCTGGCACAGGAGAGCCCGGCTGAAGGCCTGCCGAGCGCGCGTCAGAGCCCGCAGCACGAGAGGGGCGGTGAGAGTGAACAGCACCCACAGCGCCAGGTCCAACAGGACTTGCCACAGCAGAGCCGGCTTCAGTCCGAGCAGCCCGGCCAGGGTCTGACTCCTGGGCACAGTGGCGTCCACAATGATGTCCGCAGCCATCCCGAGCCATCCGACAAACATGGTCACGAGCCATGTGAGAGACAGGGCCCAGGTCGCGGTCGTCACGAAGAGGCCGACGAAAACCCACCCCAGATCCAGCCAGCGCTGCGGATCCCGCAGCGTGGTGAGCAGACGCCGCACGGTTCCGTCGCCGGGATCCGTCCGCAGGTAGTGGCCGGGCACGTACTCGCTGGAATCGACGGCGGCCACGGCGCGGCGCTCCATGTCGGCGAAATAGGTGCAGATCTCAAGGCCCAGCACCAGGATGGGAATGCCGATCCAGATGATGACGGTGCCCGCCCCAGTGCTATCAGTGTCACAACAATGATGAAGGCGACGACATTGAGCGGCCAGGCGAGCAGGAGATAGGCCGCGTCACGGCGCATCTGCCGGTAGCGGTCGCGCCAGTCGCGCCAGGAGGTCGGAAGGTTCATGTCTCAATCCTGCTCGTAGCGGTGCGGCGGCCCCAGCCCGCCACCTGGCGGACCCGTGGTCAGGGCTGGCCCGACAACCGCATCGGCACCGTAGCACTGCCCCGGCGCCGCAACGCTGCCGCAGCATCATCGAGAACTGCTGGAAGTGCTGGCGCCGCTGGGCTGGAGCGCTGGAACCATTGGCGCCGCTGGGCTGGAAGCGCTGGGCTGGAACCGCTGGAACCACTTGAACATCATCGAGATCGACATTTTGGAACGAGATCGACTTCCTCGAACGAGATCGACGGTGACGCCGTCGATCTCGTTCGAGGAAGTCGATCTCGACGCGTCCCTTTGCCGGACGCCGGCGCTAACCGTCAGCGGTGAGCTGCGCTCAGGCCCGTAGACAGGTCATCGGCCCAGCGCGCATGCCACGGGCTCTCCTCGGCGCGGCTGAGGCAGTACAGGAGATTGGGCAGGCGGTCGAGCGGTTCCCAGGCGTCGCGTCTGGCCAGAAGCGCCTGCGGATCGGTGGCGTGCGCGTCGGGCCGCCAAACCATCGGGTCGCCGGAGTACGAGCGCGCCTGTGGAACCGCGCCCGTCTGAGCCGACTCCTCGCTCAAACGCTGCACGCATCGAGCATGATTCAGACACGAAGGCGGTGACCTCAGTGCGCTCCATGGGCGCGTACCACGAGCCACCAGTGATCGCACCGCCGATGAGGGCCAGATCCTTGGCCGGATCGCCGGGTCCCGCCCACTCGAAGTCGATGAGCTGGGCACCCGGCGGCGTCGAGACGATGTTGGTCAGGACCGCGTCCCCGTGAATGAGCGGATGAGTCAGGGCGCCCTCGAAGGCGTGATCGAAACGCCCCAGCGCCCGTCGCCACGGATCCAGGGAGCGGGACGACCCGCGGATCGAGCAGGGTGCGCGGGTGGTGCTCGCGCCACCAGGACAGCAGCGTCTCCCCTCCTGGGAGGCGGTGGGCAGCTGCGTCGGAGCACCGGGCAAGGCCGACTCACCGGACGCTGTGCTCAGGGCCAGGTGGAGACGGGCGATCTGCGCCGCGAGCGGCGCGGCGAACTCCGGCCTCCAGTCGCCGGGGGGCCAGGACTCGCCCAGGAACGTAGGGTGGTCACCATGTAAAGGGATTCCCAGGGGTTATCAGTGCTGCCAGGGGCTGTCTGAAACGCCTGGGCCGCCGGGGCTGCCAGAGCCATCAGGGCTGCCTGGACCGCCAGGGCCGCCAGGGCCGCCGGAGCCACCAGTACCGCCAGTACTGCCAGGGCCGCCTGGGCAGTCATCATCACCGATGCCGCTGGAATCGTCAGCGCCGTCTGGACCGCCAGAGCCGTCTGGACCGCCGATGCCGCCGGAGCCGGTCTCCAGGGGCAATGGCAACGGCGCTGGCGCCCAGATCCGGCGGAACCTGCTCGAGGGCGGCGAACTCGGCGGCCATGGACCGGGGCAGCTGGTCGAGCGGACGACGCGGTATGCGCACCACGCGCTCCTTGTTCCCACTGCACAGCAGCCAGGCCGCGTAGCTCTCCCCGGCTCCGAGCCGTCGCAACCGAACCGGCCCCGGCGGCACGCCTCGGATGCGGCCGGCTTCGGCGGCGGCGCGCAGGCGGCCGGCGACGTCGTCAAGGTCGACCAGTTCAGCGCCGTCCGGCGCGGAATCCCGGGCGGGACAAGCGGATCCTCGGGCCCCCTCTCCCAGGGGACCCCGGTCGTCTGCGGAGCATCCCTGGACGAGCCGAGTCGAGCTCACCGAGGAACTGCAGGCGCGGGCGATGAGCTCGGCGGCGCCGGTCACCTCAAGACGACCCGTATCCAGTCTGAGGTCGGCCTCGGGCCAGGGCGCGTAGTCGCGCTGGAGCACGTCCCGCCAGTCCGGCAGGACCAGGCCCTCGATATCGCTGACCCGCTGCTCGACGCGGCGACGGTGCTCATCGGTCGGAGCAGACGAGTTCGACCTGCAGGAGGCGGGAACCAGCATCGACCGCCGTCCGCTCCCAGAGTCTCCGGGTGATCGGCAGAGGATTGACGCACTCGACCAGGACGTCGCCGCCGGTGGACAGGACGTCGCCGGCCACGGCTGCAGCCGCGTAGTAGCCCGCTCCCCGGGCATGTCCGGAGCCATCTCCCCGCTGCGGCGCAGGGCCTGCTCAATGGAGTCCACGCGCAACCAGGTCATGGGCGGCGTCATGGGCCGTTCCCCCAGCAGAGCGCGGCAGACGGCGGTCTTGCCCACTGCGGGCAGGCCGCCGACCACCACCAGCAGCGGTCGCCGTCCGCTCCCGCAGGACCGGCCATCAGGGTTCGCGTACTCCGTCATGCGCAGCGGCCCGCCGGCGTCAGTAACCCGCCATCTGCTCCAGGCGGGCGATCCGCTGGTCCATGGGAGGGTGAGTGGAAGAGGTTGCGGACCCGCCCGAAGGGGTTGGCGATCATCATGGCGGAGACCGGCTCTACCCTCGGGTCCTGCCCCATGGGCACGCGCGAGACGCCCGACTCCAACTTGCTCAAGCACTGGCCAGGGCGAGCGGGTCGTGGGTCAGGACGGCGCCGTCGTGGTCGGCGTCGTACTCGCGGGTGCGCGAGATGGCGAACTGCGTGACGCTGGCGGCCAGCGGGGCCAGGAGCGCCATGAGCAGCACGAGCGGGCCGTTGCCCTCGCGTCGATCCCGCCCGCCGCCGAACCACATGACCATCGTGGAGATCGAGGAGATGACTCCGGCGATGCCCGCGGCGACGAGGCCGGTGAGAATGTCGCGGTTGTAGACGTGCGAGAGCTCATGCCCCAGCACCCCGCGCAGCTCGCGCTCATTGAGGAGCTGAAGGATGCCCTGAGTGCAGCACACAGCGGCATGGGCCGGATCGCGTCCGGTGGCGAAGGCGTTGGGACTCATGGTCGGGGCCACGTACAGGCGCGGCATGGGCTGGCCGGAGGCCGCCGACAACTCGCGCACGACCGCGTACATGGTGGGCTGCTGGGCCTCGGTGACCTCGATGGCGCCCATGGAGCGCACGGCGAGCTTGTCCGAGTTCCAGTAGGAGTAGGCGGTCTGGGCAATGCCGATGAGCGGCATGATGAACAGCCAGATCGCGGAGCCGGTGCCCTTGGCGAGCATCCAGCCGAACAGGAGGAGCAGGCTCCACAGACCGCCCATGAGGATGGCGGTCTTGAGCCCGTTGAGGTGGTTGGCGCCTGTCATGGGAGGCAGTGTATGGACACTGGCTGTGCGTGCGCTGGGTCGAGGCCGCCCTCCTCACTACAACTACATGGCGGGCGTGGCGACGTCCACCAGACGACTGTTTCCGGGCAGGGGCACCCGGGCGTCACGATCGCGCTGACTCGTGCAGATTAAGCAGAAATTAAGCCAGAACTGCGCCGTTGTGCCGACATACCTGCCGAGCCGCAGAAGCGGTATCCGCCGAGACGCGCCTGCTCCCGTGGACGATCTCATTGATGCGGCGCGGCGGGACCCCGAATGGCGACGGCGCCCCTGTGCTGCGTGATGCCGAACCCCTTGATGACGTCCTCCTGAGGATTTCGCCCGGGTGAATCGACTCGATCCTATCGACGCCTTCAACGCTTCAACGCCCTCAGCGAGTCAGCAATCTCAGCCTCGTCGGGGCCGCCGTCGGTCCATACGAAGCAGATCCTCAGGCAGCGGGTCGGCGACGTCGGCCGCCGGAATCCCCAGGGCCTCGCCCACGCCGGCGGTGTACAGCGCGCCGTCATGAGTGCTCAGACCCCGGGCCAGCTCCTCGCTCGCCCGGCAGGCGCCGCGCCAGCCGTCGTCGGCCAGGGCCAGGGCGTAGGGAAGCGTCGCGTTGGTCAGCGCATGGGTGGAGGTGTTCGGCACGGCGCCGGGCATGTTAGCCACGCAGTAGAGACCTTGCCGTCCACATCGAAGGTGGGCTCGGGGTGGGTGGTGGGGCGGGAGTCCTCAGGCATCCCGCCCTGGTCGATGGCGATGTCCACCAGCGCGCTGCCCGGCCGCATGGCCTCGACCGTCTGGCGCGTGACCAGGCGCGGGGCGCGCCCCGGCACGAGGACCGCGCCGATGACCAGATCCGCCTCGGCGCAGGCGCGCGCCACGTCGAGTTCGGTGGAGAAGCGGGTGCGGATGGCTCCGCCGTGGACCTCCTCGATGCGGCGCATGCGCTCGGGGTCGATGTCGAAGACGGTGACGTTCGCCCCATGCCCGCGGGCTACCCGCGCCGCCGCCAGGCCGGCGGTCCCACCGCCCAGGACGACGACGTCCCGCGCCGCACTCCGGCGGCCCCGCCCAGCAGGGACCCCGGCCCCGCCGTGGGGCGCAGCAGGGCGTCCGCACCCACCTGGGCGGCCAGCCGGCCGGCGATCTCGGACATGGGCGCCAACAGCGGCAGGGGCGCCGGAGGCGGTCGCCACGGTCTCGTAGGCGATGGAGGTGACCCGCTTGGCGATGAGCTCCTCGGTCAGGGGGCCGGTCCGCGGCCAGGTGGAGGTAGGTGAACAGGAGCAGATCGGGGCGCAGGAAGGGAGTACTCCTCGGCGATCGGCTCCTTGACCTTGAGCACCATCTCGGAGTCGGCCCACAGGGCGGGCAGTCGTCGGTGATGGCGGCGCCGGCGGCGACATGTAGTCGTCATCGGGGATGGCGGCACCCACGCCGGCACCCGACTGAACGGTCACGGTGTGCCCGCGCCGGGTGAGCGCGTGGACGCCGGCGGGCGTGATGGCGACGCGGAACTCGTTGTCCTTGATCTCGGTGGGAACACCGACTCGCGTGGTTCTACCTCCGTGGCGGGCTTGGTATGTGACGGGTAGTGGCGGGCACGAGCAAGTCGTGGGCAGATTGTGGGCGGGTCGTAAGCGGTTCTACAGCAGGACCGCAGGAATGCATCGGGCACGAGCCGAACCGGATCGCCGGCGCGCAGCGGCCGGGAGCCGGGGCAGGCCCTCGTTGAGCATCAGTCCGTCAGCCCCCCTCAGGGCGGTCAGCCCTTCAGGGCGGTCGGCGACGCGCTCGGGCACGCGGTCGACCTCGGGCTGACCGATGAGGTCGACGGGCACCTCGGTGGAGCGGGAGATGGCGGTCATGGCCCCGCGGGAGACGACCTTGACGCGCTCGCGCGACTGGACTCGCCGCCGGTGACCTCGACCTCGCCAAAATGCTCGCCGAGCTCGCGCTCGTAGGCGTCCAGCAGCTCCCAGCCCTCCCAGGTGGTGAGAGGGGATGCCGCGCGACTCCAGCAGGGCGATGAGGGGCGTCATGTCCGACCTGCGCCTCGTCCTGAGTCTTGGCGTGCAGGAGACCGGCACTGGCGTCGGAGACGAGATTGGCGATGGTCTCCTGCGCGTCGGACTTGGTGGAGCCGATCAGTCCGACCGGGCCGCGACGGATCCAGCCGGTGGCGTAGATGCCGGTCAGGGGCTCGCCATCCTCGCCGAGCACGCGCCCGCCCTCGTTGGGCACGACATGGCGCTCGGCATCGAAGGGCAGGCCCTCGATCGGGCTGGAGGCGTAGCCGACGGCGCGGTAGACGGCCTGGACCGGCCAGTCGCGGTACTCGCCGGTGCCGGTGACGTTGCCGTCCCCGGTCAGGCGGGTGCGCTCGGTGCGCAGGGCGCGCACGTGGCCGTCGTCGTCGGTCAGGACGGCCGCGGGAGCCTGGAAGAGGTGGATGTGGATGCGGTGGGGAGGCGGTGAGGTCCTCCGGCTCCCGCATGGCGTAGCCCTCGAGGGCCTTGACCACCTGGCGCTGCTGGTTGGAGGCGGCCAGGGCAGCCTGGGAGCCCTCGTCGTACTCGAAGTCCTCCTCGTCCACGAGGACGTCGACGTCGGGCTGCTTGCCGAGCTCGCGCAGCTCCAGGGGGGTGAACTTCACCTGGGCGGGGCCGCGGCGGCCGAAGACGTGCACGTCTGTGACGGGGGACTCGGCCAGGACGGCGGCGACGTTGGCGGGGATCTCGGTGGTCGCGAGGGTCCGCGGGGTGCTTTAGCCAGGACGCGGGCGATGTCCAGGGCCACGTTGCCCACGCCGATGACGGCGACCTCCTTGGCGCTCAGGGTCCCAGGTGCGCGGGTGGTCGGGGTGGCCGTCGTACCAGGGAGACGAAGTCGGCGCCGCCGTGGCACTCGGGGCGTCCACGCCGGGGATGTCCAGGGGGCGTCGGTGTCCGCGCCGGTGGAGAAGATGATGGCGTCGTAGTGCTCGTGGAGCTCGGCCACCGAGATGTCGCGGCCCACCTCCACGTTGCCGATGAGGCGGATATCGCCGCGCTGAAGGATCTTGTAGAGGGCCACGATGATCTGCTTGATGCGCGGATGGTCGGGGGCCACGCCGTAGCGCACCAGCCCGTAGGGGCGGGCAGCTGCTCGAACAGGTCGATACAGACCTCCATGCCCGACTTCGAGAGGATGTCCGAGGCGTAGATGCCCGCGGGACCGGCTCCAATGACGGCGACATTGAGAGGACGTGCGTTCACTGCTCTTTCATTTCTGTCGGCGGTGGGATGAGATGAGGCAGGCCGAACGACGCCGGCGCCCGCCCGCCCGCGCAAGTCTAGGTGGCACGGGCGCCGCCTCTTCATGGCGTCGGACACATGCCCTCAGGGATGGAAGCGCTACCATATGCAGGCTGTGCCGGCTGTGCCGGCTGACACCGCCCCTGAACCCCAGAGCATCCCAGAGCCAAGCCGCAGCAGCCCGGCAGCCCGGCAGCCCGGCAGTACAGAATAGAGCACCTCATGCGACGTCGCGCCCTCCTCCAGGCTTCAGCCCTTCTCGGGGCAGGGGTCCCATTGCTATCGGCCTGCAAGCCCTTCGGCGGCGAGCAGCCGTCCCCGGATCCGGAGGGACCGACTCGACATCGACAGCATCGACCGACTCGACCGATGCTCCCCAGGGTCCCGAGACCCCGCAGCCGACGTCGAGCACCGAGGCCCGCACCGCGCCGACGGAGTTCTCGGCCAGCCCGGGCCTACCATCCCTCGACGTCGACATGCTCGCGGACGAGGGCGCCTGGTGGTCGCTGTCCGACCGCTACATCTTCCGCGGCTCCTCGCCGACCTGGTGGTACGGCGACCTGTCCACCGGGACATACCGTGTGCTCCAGGCGGAGGGCTCCTCCCCGTCCTTCTCCGAGATCGCCTCCGCCGCCGACCTTCCCTCCGGCGGCGAGCCCGTCGGCCCCACTCGCCAGCTGGCCTATGACGCCGCGACGGCAGCCCCCGACGGAGTCTTCGCGTACAGCGCGACGACAACCGTGCGATCCGGCTCCGCCCAGGCGGTCTCCTGGGAACTGACGGTGCTGAAGATCGATCTTCAGGCGGGCCGAGTCGTCACGTCCAGGTCCATGACAATGCCCGCAGAGGTCGAGAGCACGATCGGCAATGTGCAGCTCGCGGTCTCCGCAGACTCCAGCCGCGTATCACTGGCCGCCGGCATGGTGTCGGGACCGTGCCGCGTCCTGGTTCTGTCCGCCGAGGACCTGAGCACGCTGCTCGAGGATCCGCAGCCCGCCGTCTACAGCCCAGCCGCCCTCAGCGGCGACTACCTCCTGGCCGGCATGTCCTCCAAGCGGGTGGGCGCCCCGCCCGCGGATCCGCCGTACGACGCGATCTCCCTGAAAGACGGCTCCGTCGCGGGCCAGTACCAGACCGGGGACTGCCACCTTTTCGGGACGACCGTCTACAGCCTCATTCCGCAGTGGCAGCGATGGCAGATCGTCGATCTCAGCACGGGCGCGGAGATCGAGCCCGCCGATCCGATCCCCACGGGCACGGTCGCCTCGCGGCCGAAGGTCTGGACCACTGGCGGGTACACGGTGGTCCGCTCCGACGACGCCGTGGACATCCGCCCGCTGGGGGACTCCAAGGCCGCGCTGGCATGGACGTCCGCGGACAGGCCTCGCCGACCGCGGCCGCGGTCTGACGACGACGTCCTGTACACGATCATCGACTCACGCCCGGGAGGTGTCCTTGACAGACCTGCAGACCGGACAGGAGCTGGGAAAGGCAACGCTGCCGGAGACCTTCCAGGCCGGCGAGGGCACCCTGAAGGTCACCCATGAGGGCATCGGCCGGTTCATCAATCCGGGCAGCTCGGTGTTCTATTCCGCGACCGCCTGGCGCTCTTGATCGAAAGGCCTTGAGCGAATCTGAGGGAACTTGAGGAGACCTGAGGGGACCTGAGCGAGCCCGGACAAATGGGGAGTCGTCCCATGGCAGGTGCTACTTCCACGGCTTGAGGATGGAATTGTATTTCTTGCAGCCCTGAGCAGACCTTCCGGAGTTCCGAATGCGACGTCGTTCCCTCCTCCTAGCCGCACCCGTCGCTGCATCCGCAGCAGCATCCGCGCTTCTGGGCGGCTGCTCATGGCTCAAGCCCCGCACAGACGCCTCGCCGAGCGCTTCGGACAGCAGCACCGGCAGCAACCTGCCGCCCTCGGAGAAGGCCCTGCCCACGGCCTTCAGCGCGGAGCCCCTGTGGTCCGGCAGCAGCTTCTCCGGAGTGTCCATCAGGGCCATGCGCGGCCAGTACCATGGCGATCGAGTTCACCCGGCCCACCCCGGAGATACATGACCTCGGGCCCACCGGTTACGTCGGGGTGGCCGATGGCACCGCCTGGGTCCTCACCGTCGACCCCGCCACCGGCGGAGTTCTCCACCTACCACCACCGCTGCCCTTCCCCAGGACCGGACCCGCCGAACTCGATTCGGTCGGGGCTCCGGGGACGAATATGGCGGTCGTCGCCTACGAGCTCGACGAGGAGCACGTCTACGCCCTCGCCCTGCGCTACGAGATCTCCCAGGCCACCGACGCGGACTCCCAGGACGACCCGGAGCCGTTGAGGTCGGACGGCAAGCTCGATCTGCTCAAGATACGCCTCCGACGGCAGTATCGTCGGAGATCTCGCGTTGTCGGGCAGGCGCCCGCGACTGACCTCGGCACCGAGAATCAGTTGTCGTGGATGCGCAACGGCTGCCTCTTCGCCTTCAATGCCAATATCGACATGAAGAACTACGTCGCGGCGGCCATCGATCCGAAGACAATGACGATCAGTTTTGACGCACACACGTATTCGGCGAGGGAAAAACCGAACGCCCTGCATCCCTTTGGCGCCGAAAGTATCGCCTCATTTCCGCTCGACCCAGACGTCGATAGGAATATTGCGCACATGTCGGATGGGAGCCCCATCACCATTCCCGACGACCAGATTCTGATCACGATATTCGAGGGACTGGGCTTATACGCTCAATAAGTATGATGACACATCGCCCGATGAAGACATCATAAGCGTTCTCAATCTGAATACGGGCGAGCGACCGCACTCACCGAGGATCTTCCACAGAATGAGCTCAAGTTCGATCTGAAGGACGCCAAGCTGATCGATGGCCTCATCCTGACAAAAAACTTTTGGACAATTCCGGGCACGCGATGTCCGAAGGCTCGGAGATCCCGGAACCGTCCTTTCCGAGAAGACGCTGGCCGATCGTGGAGTCATGGCGATCACTGTCCACGGCGGGTTGATCTGGGGGCAGGTGACAAAGGACTCGACAGACAGCCCCGACAACGCGATAGTGAAAGAACTGATCTGCTGGGACGCCGATTCGGGAACCGAGGCGGGAGCGGTGCTCCTTCGACCCGCAAGACGCCCTGCTGGGCGTCAACGCCTACGGGTGCTACAACGAGTTCCAGTTCCACCCCGCCACACATGGGCCGAGGGATATCGATGAATGGAAAGAGCAGATGGGGTAACGATCCAACCCGATCCACCCGATCCACCCGATCGATCCACCCGGTGCGGACCGGCCCGCACCGGCACCGGGCATCCGTCCCCATCGACGGATCGGAACGCGGTAGTCCAGAATCAGGGCTGTTCCCGTTCGCAGCGCTGATCCATTTGGAGGCCACCGTGCGCCGCCGCACCTTCCTCACCGTCACCGGCGCCTGCCTCACCACCACGCCTCTTGCCCGCGCTGGGGGCCTGCTCGGAAAGCTGGCGGTCGGTGAAGAGGCCTCCTCCGATGACGCCCTTCCCTCTGCTTTCTCAGAACGTCCCGTCTGGCCCGATCTCGATGCCGCCCGCACTGAGCTCAAGGCCACTAGAGGTCGCTATCTATGCGGCGGCGCCACGGCCGACAAGGCGCAGAAGATCTTCACGGACGGCTGGTGCCCGGTGATCGTCGACGTCTCCACCCTGACCACCGCGCGGTGCTCCAGGACGACAACGGCGACTGGCGCACTGAGGAGACCGAGCTGATCAGGGACACGAGGAAGGAACTGAATACCGCGCTGACCACGAGCGTGCTCGGCCCCGCCCTCCTCGACGAGAACCACGCCTACCTGGTCGTCGGGACCATCGACCTGTCCTCACCGGACCAGCCGGGCAGTTCGAGCAGTTCGGAGATGGAGCGGTCGACACAGATCGATTCCGTCGTCATGCTCAAGGTCGATCTTGCTGATGGCGCCGTGCCGGCCTCGGCCGTGGTCTGCAGGAATGTTCCGCTCGAGGACACCTGGCCGATGAACCTGTCCTTCTCTCGGATCGCTCCGCTCTCCTCCTGGCGGGTCAGAAAACGGGCGATCAGGGGGATTACATCGGCCTGAGGCTGAGCGCCGATGATCTGTCCACTCAATTCGACGCGCATTCCATCCTCGACGGGAAAGAATTCACCAAGGTCTTCCCCGGAGGCCAGGCCGTGTCACCAGGCACGATCCGGCCCTCCAGGGAGGAGATCGTGTTCCTGGACCGACGGCGCCCACGAGCCTCTGACGAGAACTACCCGTATCTGGTCAGGGACGGCTGGTACTACTACAAGTACGGGGAGGGAGGCGATTCGGAGGCTCTGAGCCGCGCGCGCAATCTGAGCACGGGCGACGTCATCGAGTTGGAGGACGGCTGGGACCTGGCGGATTCCAAGCACACCTGGCCCGACGTCACCGCCGGTCAGCAGACGATCCTCACCGTCGGCTGGGACAGCACTGCGTTGAGCGTGCGCCAACCCGGCGCCCCGGCCCCTGCGCTGAGATGGACGGAATTCGAACGGCCGGCGCCGAAAAGCGCCAGCAGTCTCGACGATGTCATCTACACCATCAATGACACCAACGACCCCAAGGCCAAATTCACCTATCGCCTCGACATCATCTCCGCCACCACTGGAGAGAACCTCGTGCAGGAATCTCAGAGCACCAAGATGTCCAGCATCGACGCCGTCACGCCCTGGGGCGCCGTGACCTATGGCCGCTTCCACTCCGCGACCGCTTGGCTCGATTCCTGAGCGCTCCTCTTCGTCGAGATCGGTCCACTTCCGCACCGAAATCGGTCCGGTTCCGGCTCGAAATCGGTCCGGTTCCGGCTCGAAATCGGTCCACTTCCGCACCGAAATCGGTCGGCTGAACCGATCTCAATGCGGACTACGACCGATCTCGACGAAGGGGCAAGGCTCCCCATCGTCAGCCCAGCGCCCCTCATCACCGCCGCTGTCGTCACTCGGAACGCCGCCCATGGGCGACCTTCCCCGGTCGTGTCCAGGCACTGTCGCATCTCCGCCTGGACAGCACCGTTTTAGCCACAATAAAAATCTCGTGGTGACGAAACCGATGAAGCTATCGCGACCTCGCACGTCTACTGCGCGAATCCGCTTCACGTCGCGCCAGGGGCAAGGGTGATCATGAGTGTGGCGCAACGGCGGCGTTGCGTGGTGATCACCCGGACCCGAGAGGTCTCCCCAGGCCGTTCGGGATGCACTGCGAGCAATTGAGAGGTCGGGATGACGACACTGACGGTCACCGCGAGATCGTTGGTCAGGGTGGCTGGGAGCTCGAGATCGACGACGACCACCACCCCAGGTCCGAACCCCTGTCCCACGCCCAGCAGCAGGGTCATCGACTACCCGACACCGTCGATGAGGATACCAGACCACCCAGCTGGCAGATCGACGTCGTACCTGACATCACCAGCCCTCGCCGCCGTCAGGACCGCCCACCAGGCCGCTGCCGACGCCAAGACGGCTCAAGCCCGGGCAGTCACCACATCGCGCCAGGCGGCCGCCGCGCTGCGCGCCGAAGGACTGTCTGTTGCCGACGCCGCCGCCATTATGGGCGTCTCCCCGGTCGCATCTCCCAGCTCCTCCACAGCTGACTTCACCATCGACAGAACCTCAGCCGAGTTCCTCCCATTCGCAGTCCCCTTCCGACCATCGGAGGCCATCATGCGCCGTCGGACCCTCCTGACCGCCGCAGCCGCCGGGGCAGCCATGACCGCCCTGCCCGGACTGGCCGCCTGCTGGCCGGGCCGGTCCACGCGCTCAGACGGCGCCCCGACGCCGCCACCCACTCCGACGCCGCCCCTCGGCCTTCGCAGAGCGACCGACATGGCCGGACGTCGCGGCTAACATGACTCACCGCCGCCCGCGACCACTACCTGTGCCGCTGGAACCACGGCGAGCGAGTGCGGCGAGACCTTCACAGGCGGGTGGTGCCCGTCATCGTCGACGTCTCCACCCTCACCACCCGCGCGGTGCTCCTGGACAAGAACGGCACCTGGACCACGGCGGAGGCCAGCTGGTGAGCCGCCACGCCATCGGCAAGGACCCGAAGAGCGCCTTGAGCCACGATCGTGATCGGCCCCTGCCTCCTTGATGAGGACGCGCCTACCTGGTTGTCGGCACCATCGCCCTGTCCGAACCGGACCGGAGAGCAACGTGGACCCCTCACGATTTCCAGTCGGGAGAAACCTGCTCTGTAGAGCGCGCTCAAGGTCCGCCTGTCCGACGGCGCCATCGCGGCCTGCTGCCCCTCAACGAGCGGTTCTTCGCGAAGAATGTCACTCGCATGAGCCTGTCGTTCTCCACCGATCGCACCGCTCTTCTCCTGGCGGGCGGCAACAGCACGAACGACGACAACGTCGACGCGGGACTTCGTCGCCCTGCGGCTGAGCGCCGAGGACCCTGTCCGTCCAGTTCGACGCGCACTCGATTCTCGAGGGCAAAGCGCACTCGCAGCGTCCTGACCTACGGCCGGGCAATCAGCGCCTCGGGCAGAACGACCATATTCCTGGCCGACGGCGCGCAGAAGGACACCCCTGGCCTGCCGATCATGATGAAGGACGACTGGTTCTACTACGAGGAGCACTCGTACTCCACCGGCTCCTGCTGCCTCCCCGCCTCCCCGATCGCGGCTATGCGTGGAACCGGGCCACCGACCAGACCGTCGAGCTGGACGAGAACGAGCCGATGAGTGCGGCTGGCCAACTGGCCCGCCATCGCCTCGGACCAGCCGGAGATCATCTCCGTTCAAGAGCGCGACAACGTCACCGACTCACTGTTCGTCCTCCCGGTGCTGCCAGCCCCGCCCAGAGGGTGGACGCCGGCGGAACGGCCGCTGCCTCAGGGGCGGGGATCCTCGGCGACATCGTGTGCACCACGTACTACCCCGACGAATCCGACGATAGAACCACCCAGCGCCTCGAACTGAGCCTCGGTGAGCACCGGCGGACGATTCTCAAAAGCCGATCAGAAGACGAGCATCCCGGGCATGAGCGTGGTCACCCCTGGGGTCTGGCCTGCCGCGACGGCTACGCCGCCACCGCCTGGCTCGATTCCTGAGCGCGGCTCAGCCCGCCCTTCCGCCCTTCGCCCTGCGTGCCGAGATCGGTCCGGTTCCGGCTCGAAATCGGTCCGGTATCCGGCTCGAGAGTCCGCGGTCGACTTCCGCGCCGAGATCGGTCGGTTGAACTGATCTCGATGCGGACTACACCGATTTTCGCACGGACTCAGTTTCGACGCGGAGTACGACCGATTTCGACGCGGAGTCGACCGATTTCGACGCAGGTACGACCGATCTCGACGAAAGGGGCGGGCAGGGGCTGCCCATGGTCAGCCCCGCGACGGAGGGCAAGAGTGAGTTCAGCCCCCGCCGTCCCGTCCTGCTTCAGGAGACCGACATGCGCCGCCGCACCTTCCTGACCGCCGCAGTCGCCGGCGCGGCTGTCGCCGCCCTGCCTGCGCTGACCGCCTCGCGTACCGAGGAAGCGCCACGAGGCCGAACCACCCACGCCGATCCCCCGCCCAGCCCCGACGCCATTCCTCGGCCTCGCCAGACAAACCCACCTGGCCGGGGAACCTACCATCACCTCCCTCAACGCCGCCCGCGACCGCTACTCTGTGCGGCGCCGCCGCGCTGAGCGAGGCGAGCGAGACCTACACAGGCGGGTGGTGCCCCATCATCGTCGACATCTCCGGACCCACCACCCGCGCCGTACTCCGGACCCCGCCAGCCCGGACGACCCGACGGCGCTGGACCACCAAGGAGGTGGAGCTGAAGGACCCCGATGACCAGGACGACAATGTCCCGAAAACCGCCTGGATCACAATCACGGACGGCCCCGCCCTCCTCGACGCCGAACACGCCTACCTCACCCTCGGCACCAGCACGCCGTCGGCGCCCCTCACCAACCTCACCGCCCCAGAGCGCCGGGACGACCGACGACAGACCTACAGTAACACCTTGCTCGACGAGCGGACCTGCTCGGTTCTCATGCTCAAGCGTGCGCCTGTCCGACGGCGCCGTCGTCGCCTCCACCACCCTCAGCGAGCAGTTCTACGCCCAACTCGTCCCCTCCATGCATCTGTCCTTTTCCGCAGACCGCACTCACTCATCCTTGCGGGCGACAATATGACGCTCAAGGTCATGCTGATGCCGACTACATCGGGCTGCGACTGAGCGCCGATGACCCGTCCACCCAGTTTGACGCCCATTCCGTCCTCGGCAATCAGTACGGCACCGCGATCACGTCCTACGGCCAGGCGATCAGCATTGGGATGAGACAGTCCCGACCAGGGAGATCGTGTTCCTGGCCGACGGCGTCCATGAGCCCATCGGCGACAACATACCGATGCATGGTCAGGGACGGCTGGTACTACACATGGACTCCGCCGAGGCCGCGGCCCCCCCCTGTTACGCGCGGAACCTGGAGAACCGGGCCTCCGGCCAGACCGTCGAGCTGGACGCCGGCTGGGAGAAGGACGTCGCCTTGAAGCACTGGCCCGACATTACCTCGGACCAGCAGGAGATCATCACTCTTGGTCAGAACGACGGCGATGAGGACACCGCCGCCGTCCGGCTTCCGGAGCCCCGTCCCCGCCATCGCGTTCGCGTGGGCTTCGGACGGCCGGGTGGACCCGGAGGAATGGGCGTCTTCGGCGGCGTCCTCTACGTCTCCTACCCCGGGCACTCTGCCACCCCCGGCAATGATCGCCTCGAGCTCATAGCGGTGAGCACGGGCGAAACGATCACAAGAACCTATAAGGCGGCCGTCAGGAGCGGACCGTCAGAAATAGATGTGGTCACCCCCTGGGGCCTGGCCACCGATAGCGAATTCTTCCCCGCCACCGAGTGGCTCGACTCGCCTCCGCTTCGACTTCTCCGGAGCCATCCGCACCGGCAGCGCCTTCCTCACCGTCCACCCTGACGTCGGCTCCGGAGACGACCGCGCTGACTCCGTCTCCTGCCGCATCCTGAGAGGTCTATCCGCAGCTGGACCGATCTCGGTGCGGAAATGGACCGATCTCGAGCCGGAGTACGACCGATCTCGGTGTGAAGCGGACCGATCTCGGTGCGGAGTACGACCGATCTCGGCGAAGGGCTCAGGCGGCCCGGTCCACGAGCAGCCGCGCGAATTCCTCCATGCCCGCACGCACGAGCCCCACGCGCCGCGCCGCATCGGCCAGGGCCCTCCCGCTCGGCCCCGTCCGCGCCCGTCAGCATCCAGGCGCAGGCGCGTCCAGCCAGGACGGCGTCCTCAAGCCCCTCGAGCACGCCCACGGCCTCCCGGGCCCAGGTCATGGCCATCTCCCGCGTACGAGCGAGCACCGGGTGCAGGCGCAGCCGGGCGACGACGTCGGCCAGCACCGCGTCGTCATTCAGATTCCCGGTCGACAGCCGCGAGAGGATCGACTGCCCAGCGGCGTCGAGCTCGCCGGCAGCCAGGGCCTTGCGCAGCAGGAGCACCGGCATGGTGTCCACGCCCTCGCGCAGATCCGTACCCGGGGTCTTGCCGGTGGTCTCGGAGTCGCTGGCCAGGTCGATGACGTCGTCGGCCAGCTGGAAGGCGACGCCGATCTTCTCGCCGAACTCCTCCACGATGCGCTCGGCGGTGGCGCCGGCGCCGGTCAGCATGGCGCCGTAGCGGGCGGATACGGCGATCAGGGAGCCGGTCTTATCCGCCAGCACCTGGATGTAATGATCGACCGGGTCGGTCCCGGCCGGTCAGGGGCAGGGGTCTCGTGGAGCTGGCCCATGCACAGGCGCTCGAAGGTCTTGGCGTGAGCGAGCACCGCCTGCGGGCCGAGCGCCGCGACGAGCTGGGAGGCGCGCGCCACCAGCACGTCCCCGGTCAGGATCGCCGCGGGTTGCCCCACACCGTCTGGGCGCTGGGGGCGCCGCGGCGCAGAGGCGCCTCGTCCATGACGTCGTCGTGGTAGAGCGTGGCGATGTGCGTCAGCTCCACCGGGACACGCCGGCATCGCGCACCTGCTCCCCCGTGGCCAGAGCGGTGTCCCCGAGCTGGGCGGTCAGGAGCGTCAGCACCGGCCGCAGCCGCTTCCCCCGGCCTCCGGCCAGGTGGGAGGTGGGCGGGTTGATGGTCTCATCAGCATTGCTGACAACCTCGAGCAGACGCGCCTCGACGGCGTCGAGGGGCCGGGATGATCCGCCCCTCGAGCTGCGGGGCGTTCAAAGGCAGCGATCCGATCACGGCAAGAGCATAGCGGCGCGGCCCAGCAGCGTGAGAACGGCCTGCGGCAGCACGCCGAGCACCACCGTGATGAAGACAGCGACGGTGATGGCGGCGCCCAGACGGTCCCATCGACCCACCACCACGACCCGATCCTCCTGGGGTCGCGGAAGAACATGAGAACGACCAGGCGCATGTAGAAGAAGGCGGTGATGGCCGAGGAGACCACCGCGGCGATCACCAGCCACAGGGCCCCGCCGCCGACTCCGGCGATGAACAGCTCGAACTTGGCGATGAACCCAGCCGTCAGCGGCACGCCCGCGAAGGACAGCAGGGAACACCGTCATGGCGCCGGCCAGCCAGGGGACTGCGCCGCCCAGGCCCGCGAAGGACTCCAGGTCGGTGGCCTCGGCGCCCGCCGCACCGGCATGGCTCGCGCGCACCAGCGTGACCACGCCGAAGGCGCCCACGGTGGCCGCGCCGTAGGCGAGCGCGTAGAGCAGCAGGGCGCTGATGGCCAGCCCGTTGAAGGCGATGATGCCGATGAGCATGTAGCCGGCGTGCGCGATCGCCGAGTAGGCGAGCATGCGCTTGACGTCGCTCTGGACGACGCCGACGACGGTGCCCACCGCGATGGTCAGGATCGCGACGGTCCACAGGAAGGGCGCCATGTCCCACCCGAAGGAGCCGCCGACCATGTAGTAGAAGCGCACGAGCGCCAGGAAGGCGGTGGCCTTGACCCCGGCGGCCATGAAGCCGGTGACCGGGGTCGGCGCGCCCTGGTAGACGTCCGGGCTCCAGGCGTGGAAGGGCGCGGCGGCGGTCTTGAACAGCAGGCCCACGGTCACCAGGGCCACGCCCGCCAGGCCGAGCCAGTCCATGTCGATCACGTCGGCCCCGCCGCCGGCGGCGAGCCTGGTGGCGATGCTCGTGTAGGACACCGATCCGGACAGGCCGTACAGCAGAGCCGAGCCCAGCAGGAGGAAGGCGGAGGCGAAGGCCCCCAGCACGAAGTACTTCAGCGCCGACTCCTGGCTCAGCAGGCGGCGGTGGCGGGCGGTGGCGGCCATGATGTACAGCGGCAGCGAGATCAGCTCGAGCACGACGAACAGGGCGATGAAGTCGTTGACCATCGGGAAGAGCATCATGCCCGGCCAGTGAGAACATCGTCAGCGGGAAGACCTCGGTGGTGGTCCAGCCGTGATGGAGGGACTCGGTCTCCCTCGGCGCTGCCGGGCCGGTCGGCGGCCTGCGCCGCGAAGGCGCCGTCGCCGGCGGTGGTGCGGTCGGCCATGATCAGCACGGACAGCAGGCCGATGACGAGCATGATCCCCTGCGCGGCCACCCGAAGGGATCCTCGCTGATTCCGGGGTCAGCACGCTCCCGGACGGCACGACCTGGCCCGTGCTCGCATCCTGCGGGAGGACCTGCGTCCCAGCGCATGACGAAGGCCGACGCCGGCACCGAGAACGGCCAGCACGGACAGGGACCACCTGGGTGTACAGGCGCCCCGCGCGCGGCACGAGGGGCCTCGACGAGAACGCCGAGCACGCCGGCCCCTCAGAATGATGAGGACCGGGGCGAGTCCGGCCCACTCGATAGTCGGGACGGTGAAGCTCACTTGCTGATCCCTTCCGTGACGCTGAGGGGTGAGGGACGCGGGCCGGTCCGCGGGGTTCTGCGGCTCCACAGCCGGCTCCACCGCGGCGTCCGGGCGACCGGCACCGGCACCGGCGCTCATGGTGGCCGCCACCTGCCCGGCGACGCCGTCGAGAGCATCGGTGAGCACGCCCGGAGCCAGCCCCAGTGCGAGCATCGCGGCGATGACGGGGACCAGCACGAGCCTCTCGCGCGCATCCAGATCCGCGCTGCCGACGCGCTCGGGGGCCGGAGCCCCGGTGAAGACCCGCTGGTAGGGGCAGGAGCATGTAGACCGCGGCGATGACCACGCCGGCGACGGCGACGATCCCCAGGGGGACGGAGCGCGAGAAGGTCCCGGTGAGCACCATCCACTCCGGGACGAAGCCGCTCAGGCCCGGCAGCGCGATGGAGGCCAGGCCGGAGACCAGGAAGGTGCCGGCCACCAGGGGCATGACCCGGGCGATGCCGCCGAGCTCGCTGATGGCGACCGTGCCGGTGCGCCGGGCCAGGAAGCCGGTGACCAGGTAGAGGCCGGCGATCGACAGCCCGTGGGCGACCATGTAGACCATCGCCCCGGTCGCGGCGACCGGGCTGCTGATGAAGATCCCCAGCACCATGAAGCCGAAGTGGCTGATCGAGGTGTAGGAGATGAGGCGGTAGAGGTTGTCCTGGCCGATGGCGGCCAGGCCCCCGTAGATGATGCCGATGACGGCCAGCACCAGCATGGTCGGGGCGGCCCAGGTGGCCGCCTCGGGGAAGAGCGGCAGGACCAGGGCGATCATGCCGTAGGTGCCGATCTTGTCCAGAACGCCGATCAGGAGGACCGAGGTGCCCGGACTGGCCTGCTCGGCCGTGTCGGGCAGCCAGGTGTGCAGCGGCACCAGCGGCGCCTTGATGGCGAAGGCGACCATGAAGGAGACGAAGATCCAGCGCGCCACCGTCGGCGGGGGCGGTCATGGCCCCGGCCAGGGAGTCGATGAGGTAGTTGGTCGGGGTATGCGGGCCGTAGAAGAACAGGGCGACCACGCCGATGAGCATGACGAGCCCGCCCGCCAGCGAGTAGAGGAGGAACTTCAGGGCGGCGCGCCGGCGTCCCGGCCCCCCGAAGCGGCCGATGAGGAAGTACACCGGCACGAGCATGGCCTCGAAGCAGACGTAGAACAGGAACACATCGCGCGCGCTGAAGATGACGACGATGAATGCCTCCAGGGCCAGCACCAGGGCAGTGAAGAGGCCCTGCCGGTCCGCGGGGACCTCGCCCCAGCTGGCCAGCAGGACCACGGGCACCAGGAAGGCCGCCAGCAGCAGCATGGCCAGGCCGAGCGCATTGACGCCCAGCGCCCAGGAGATGCCCAGGACCGGAATCCAGGGGTGGACCTCGGCGAGCTGGATGTCGGCGCCCCGGCCCGGGGTCGAACAGGGTCAGCGCCCAGATGCCGACGCCGAGCGCGCCCAGGAGAAGACCAGGCCGACCTGGCGGGCCAGGCCGCGCAGAGGGGCACGAGCCACAGGAGGAGCGCCCCGGCGAGCGGGACGAGCACCATGACGGTCAGCACGGGTGCCGGCCCGGAGATGGATGCGGTGATGGGCTGCAGTGGTCGTGTCCTCTCAGAACCTGCTGGCCAGGACGGCGATGAGGGCGAGCACTGTTCCCGCCAGCATGTAGCCGGCGTAGGAGCGCACGTAGCCGGACTCGGTGCGCCGCACGAGCTGCCCCGCGCCGGCGGCCCCCTTGGCGAGCCCCTCGACGGCGCCGTCCACGACGTAGCGGTCCGATGCGGGAGGCGGCGATGACCAGCCCCTGCCCCGGGCGCATGGCCAGGCCCTCGTTGATGACGTCCTGGTACATGTCGTTGCGCGCGGCGCGCACCAGGGCGCTGCCGGTCTGGACGACGGTGGGCACGGCGCGGCGGGCGTACATGAACCAGGCGACGATGACGCCGATGAGGACGAGGGCGAGCGTGGCGCCCATGATGACCGTGGCCGGCAGCACGGGCTCGCCGTGCTCGGCGTGGCCGGTGACGGGCTCCAGCCAGGTGACGAAGGCGTCGTTCATGGACAGCAGGCCGCCCAGGCCCAGCGAGAAGACCGACAGGATGATCAGCGGCAGGGTCATGAGCCAGCTCGACTCGTGGGGGTGGACTGCCCCCTCGATGTCCTTCTCGGTGGTCCAGCGAGCGCGCCCGTGGAAGATCATGAAGAACAGGCGGGACATGTAGAAGGCGGTCAGGCCCGCCCCCAGCAGCGCGATGGTGCCCAGGATCCAGGGCCGGGGCGCCCTCGCCGACGAAGGCGGCCTCGATGATCCTGTCCCTGGACCAGAAGCCGGAGAAGGGCGGGATTCCGAGGATGGCGAGCCAGCCGATGGCCATGGTGATCCAGGTGATCCGCATGACCTTGGCCAGGGCCCCGAAGCGGCGCATGTCGACCTGATCGCTCATGGCGTGCATGACGGACCCGGCGCCCAGGAAGAGCTGGGCCTTGAAGAAGCCGTGGGTCAGCAGGGTGGAAGATGGCGAAGGCGTAGCCGATGGGTCCCAGGCCCGCGCCGAGCATCATGTAGCCGATCTGGCTCATGGTCGAGGCCGCCAGGACCTTCTTCATGTCGTCCTTGGCCGATCCGATGACCGCCCCGAGCACCAGGGTGATGGCGCCGATGACGGCGACGGCAAGCTGAGCGCCGGGGGCGCTTTCGAAGATCGCGCCCGAGCGGACCATGAGGTAGACGCCGGCGGTGACCATGGTGGCGGCGTGGATGAGGGCGGACACCGGGGTGGGGCCGGCCATGGCGTCGCCCAGCCACGCCTGGAGCGGGAACTGGGCGGACTTGCCGCAGGCGGCCAGTAGCAGGAAGAAGCCTGATGGCCGTCAGCCAGCCCGTCGACAGCGCACCGTACTGGGCGGCCGGCAGCACGGACAGGGAAGGAGACCGAGCCGACCTGGGAGACCATCGCCATCATGGCCAGCAGGAGGCCGACGTCGCCGATGCGGTTCATGATGAACGCCTTCTTGGCGGCCGTCGCGTTCTGCCGGCTGGTGAACCGCTCGGCCTGGGGGGCGTCGGCGTCGGCGGTGTTCCAGAAGCCGATGAGCAGGTAGGAGGCCAGGCCCACGCCCTCCCAGCCGACGAACAGGACGATGTAGGAGTCGCCCAGGACGAGCGTCAGCATGGCGGCGATGAACAGGTTCAGATAGGCGAAGAAGCGGCGGCGGTTCCGGTCGTGGGCCATGTAGGCCACCGAGTAGACGTGGATGAGGAAGCCGACGAAGGTCACCAGCGCCACGAAGGTCAGTGACAGCGGGTCGATGCGCAGGCCGATGCGCACATCGAGGTCTCCGGCGCCGAACCAGCGCCACAGGCTCACGACCATGGTGCGCTCCTCGGCGGGCAGGCCGAGGACCTGGGCGAGGATCCCCAGGCCCAGGCAGGCGCTGGCCAGCGAGGCGAGCAGGCCCAGCAGGTGGCCCCAGCGGTCACTGACGCGCCCGGCCAGCAGGGAGGATGGCGGCGCCGGGCCGCGGGCACGGCGATCAGCAGCCAGGCCATGGATGCCAGACCCGTGGCGGGGCCGACCAGGGGCGTCGGAGCGGCGGCGCCATGCCCTATGGCGCCGGCGAGCACGAGAGACGATGCGGTCATGAGCTGCGGCCCCTCAGTTCTTGAGCAGGTTCTCGTCGTCGACCGACGTGGACCTGCGGGTGCGGAAGATGGACACGACGATGCTCAGGCCCACGACCACCTCGGCGGCCGCGACGACCATGACGAAGAAGGCGAAGACCTGGCCGGTGAGGTTGCCGTGAATGCGGAGAAGGTCACCAGGACCAGATTGACGGCGTTGAGCATGAGTTCGACGCCCATGAGCTCGATGATGGCGTTGCGCCGCAGGAGCACCGTGAGCGCCCCGAGGCTGAACAGCACCCCGGCGAGCACGATGTAGGCGGTGACGGGGACGGTCACTTCTGCTCCTTCTTCCTGTTCTTCCCGCCCTCGGAGTCCTTCCCGCGGCGGCCGTCGGCCTGCGCCGAGTCCGAATCCGCATCCGGATCAGCCGAATCCGGCTCCGCAACGGGCTCGACCAGCGGATCGACGGCGACAGGGCTGGACGACGACCGGGGCGGCCGCGCCGGGCATGGAGGCCATGCCGGAGCGCCCCACCGTGGCGCCCTCGCGGGCGGTGATGGTGCCGGCGCGCTGAGCCGCCCCATCTCCGGGGAGACCTCGGACAGCTCGAGGTCCTGCTCCCGCACGCGCAGCACGCGCGGGACCGACTCCGCCAGGGCAGTGCCCTCGGCGCCGAGCGCGCAGTGCGGCGGCGGCATTGGTGGCGGCGTAGACACCGGGCATGGGCTTCTGCCCGGGGTGAAGGCCCCCTGTCGGCGAAGGCGCGCATCTTGGCCTCCATCTGGGCGCGCTGAGTCAGTGCAGGGGCCGGATGCGCTGACGATGGGTCAGCGTCAGGGCGCCGACGGCGGCGATGATGAGCAGGATGCCGGTCAGCTCCATGATGACGACGTGATCGCCGAACAGCACGACGGCGAGCTCGGAGGGATCCGAGGGATTCGCGAGGACTCTGCCCGTCGTCGTCGGTGGCGATCGGGAAGACGGTGCGCCACACGACGGCCGCCAGCACCACGGCCAGGCCGGCGCCCAGGGCCACGACGATCCATTTTGCCGGCGGGCGAGCCGGCGGCGGTCACCGGCTCCTCGCCGCCGACGCCGACCATCATGATGACGAACAGGACGAGCGTCATGACGGCGCCGGTGTAGACGACGATCTGGGTGATGCCCAGGAATGGGCGCCCCACCGGCTATATAGAGGATCGCCAGGCAGATCATGATGCCGATCATGTTGGCGGCGGCCAGCACCGCACGCTTGGCGGTCAGCAGGCCGAGGCCGCAGACCACGGTGATCAGGGAGACCACCGCGAACAGGATCGTCTCCCCGGTCGAGACGGTGCCGGACTCGTTGAGAGTCGCGGGGCAGTCGCAGGCAGTGCAGGCAGTGCAGTCAGTGCCGGCAGACCAGTCATGACAGTCATCAGTGCACCGCCTCCTTGGCCGGGCTGGGGGCGGGAACCGGATGGGCGGAGGCCAGGGGTCTCGTCGTCGGGACGGTGCTCGCGGACCCAGTCGATCTGCGCCTGGGTGACGCCGGTGACCTCACCGCGGTAGTAGTCGCCGTCCTCGGTCCCCTCGACCATGGGGTGGGGGCTCCAGCGCCCCTTCGGGCACGGGGGGCGAGCAGGTCCTCCTTCTCGTAGATCAGGCCGGTGCGGGTCGGCCCGACCAGCTCGTCGATCTCGTGGGTCATGGTCAGCGCCCGCGTGGGACGAGGCCTCGATGCACATGCCGCAGAAGATGCAGCGCAGGTAGTTGATCTGGTAGACGCGCCCGTAGCGCTCGCCGGGCGAGTACTGGGCTCCCGGGGCGTTGGAGGCGGCCTCGACGTAGATGGCGTCCGCGGGGCACGCCCAGGCGCACAGCTCGCAGCCGATGCACTTCTCCAGCCCGTCGTCGTAGCGATTGAGCTGGTGGCGTCCGTGGTAGCGCGGCATGAGCACCGGCGGCTCGAAGGGGTAGAGCTCGGTGACCGTGGGCCGGAACATTGAGGAGATGGTCACACCGTAACCGGCGACCGGGGCGAGGAAGCGCCCACCGGTCCCGGCAGGTCGCGCAGCCACTGGTCGTGATCCGTGTCCTGCCGCCCCGGAATGCGGGAGCCGTCAGAAGTCTGGTCGGTCATCTGTTCCCTCCTGGACGATGTCGCCGGGAGTCGGGGCGGCAGCCAGCGTCACAGAGCTGACTGAACTGGCAGCATCGAGGCGGGCACGATCCCCGGCCCGCTGGGCCCGGCGCACGCGCGGGGACAGGGCAGCTGCTGGCCGGGCAGCGGCGGGACCGGGTAGCCGCCCGCGAAGGCATCGAGCTCCTCCCCGGCACCGTCAGGGGAATCGGCCCCGGAGGCGGGATCATCGTCGTCGGCCTCGGGCAGGAAGAAGAGCACGAGCATGGCCACCAGGAAGACGACCGCCAGGACGATGAGCAGCCCGGCGGGCGAACCGCTGAAGAAGGCGCGGTACCCCTGAAGGACGGCGACCAGGACGAACCAGGCCAGCGAGACGGGGATGAGGAACTTCCACCCCAGCTTCATGAAGTGGTCGTAGCGGATGCGCACCAGGGTGCCGCGGGTCCAGACCATGAAGAACATGACCGCCCACACCTTGGCGACGAACCACAGCATCGGCCACCATCCGGAGTTGGCGCCTCCCAGAAGCTCGCCACGATGACGGAGCGCCAGCCGCCCAGGAACAGGGTCACGCACACCGCGGAGACGTTGAACATGTTGATGTACTCGGCCAGGAAGTACCAGGCGAACTTCATCGAGGAGTACTCGACCATGTGGCCGGCGACGAGCTCGCCCTCGGCCTCGGGCAGGTCGAAGGGCAGGCGGTTGACCTCCCCGACCATGGACACGACGTAGATGAGGAAGCTCGGCACCATCGCCAGGCCCCACCACATGCGCTGCTGGGCGCCCACGATGCCGGAGGTCGACATGGTTCCCGAGGCCAGGAAGACCGTGAGGATCGCCAGGCTCATGCTCAGCTCGTAGGAGATGACCTGAGCGGCGCTGCGCACCGCGCCGAAGAGCGGGTAGGTCGAGTGGGTCGACCAGCCGCCCAGGATGATGCCGTAGACGCCGAAGGCGGTGATCGCCAGGATGTAGAGGACCGCCACCGGGAAGTCGGTCAGCTGCAGCGGCGTGGAGTGCCCGAGGATGGAGACCTGCGGCCCGAAGGGGATGACGGCGTAGACCATGAAGGCGCAGAACGCCGCGATGACCGGGGCGAGGATGTAGATGACCCTCTCGGCCCCGCCCAGCCAGAAGTCCTCCTTCATGATGAGCTTGGCCGCATCCGCGATCGCCTGGAAGAAGCCGAAGGGGCCGTTGACATTGGGACCGGGGCGGGTCTGCATGCGCGCCAGCCCGCGGCGCTCCACCCACAGCGCGAGGATCACGCTCACGATCAGGAAGGCGACGACGAAGACCGCCTTGACGATGGTGAGCCACCAGGTCTCTTCGGAGAAGTCCGCGACCACGCCCCCGGTGTCGTCGGGGATCGCCGCGGCAGCACGTGCAGAAGATGTGGGAGTCACCGGGCCACCTCCGTGCTGGCCGAGGCGCCGATCAGGTCGCCGGTCGGGGTGCTGGGCAGGGGTTTCTGCCGATGTCAGGGACAGCCGGACGCGGGAGCCGTGACCGGCGCCGAGCGTCTGGCGGATCGTGGAGCCGGGCGAGCACTCCGGGCAGCCAGACGGTGCCCGGGGCGACCCGGCCCGCCACGACCGCGGGCAGCGTGACGACGCCGATCGCGGTGGCCACATCGACGCTCTCCCGCCGCGCAGACCCAGCCGGTCGGCGAGGTCGAGGGGCCAGGCGCGCGACCGGGCGCAGCGCGGTGGCGGCCAGGAACGCCTCGCCATCCTGGAGCCGGCCGGCGTCGAGCATGGGCTTGTGCGTGGCCAGGACGGCTTCCAAGCCGGTCACTGTCGAGCGGCCGGGGTGATCCGAGTGGTCGGTGGGGGAAGACTCGCCGTCCTCGGAGCCCGCCGGCCGGGCCGGGCCGGCTGCGGGAGGCTCGACGAAGACGACCCCGCCGCGCTCCCCTCCCCACAGGCCGAGGGGCCGCGAGCTGGGCGTGCAGGGCCCCGAGATCCTCGACACCGAGGTCCTCGCCCATCTCGGCCGCGAGCATCCCCAGGACCCTGCCGATCGGTGCGGGCGTGCGAGACGTGCGCCTGTCCGAAGGGGCGCACGCGCCCCTCCCAGTTGACGAAGGTACCGTTCTTCTCCTCGGCGGGGGCGACCGGCAGCACGACGTCGGCATGCTCGCTCACCTCGGAGCGGCGCACCTCGAGCTGGACGGTGAAGCCGGAGGCGGCCAGCGCCGCCCTGGCCAGGCCCGGGTCCGGGAAGTCGCGCACGTCGATGCCGCCGACCACCAGGCCGCCGAGAGCGCCGTCGGCCAGCGCCTCCAGGATCCGGGTCGCGTCGCGCCCGGGCGCATCGGGTAGAGGGGCGTGGGCGTGAAGCCCGCTCGGGTCGATGCCCCAGGCGTCCTGGACCTGACGACGGGCGACGTCGTCGGAGACGGGCCGTCCGCCGGGCAGGGAGGAAGGGCAGCAGACCCGCCTCGATCCCGCCGCGCTCCCCGGCGCGCCGCGGCACCCAGGCCAGGCGGGCCCCGGTGGCGGTGGCCAGGGTGTCGACGGTGGTGAGCAGGCCCGGGACGGCGGCCGCGCGCTCCCCACGAGGATGGCGGCGCCCTCGGACTTGAGCGCCTCGACGACGTCGGGGTGGGTCTGGGAGAGCAGGGCGATGGTGCGCGCCTCCTGACCGGGAACGGCCAGGATCGTGGTGGCGCTGAGCTTGCGCGAGCCGTTTGTGCGCGTGGGGGCGATGGTCGCCACACGCACGCCGCCGGCGCGCACCCCTGCGCAGGCGCAGGAAGAGGGAGCCGCACTCGTCCTCGGGCTCGAGGGGCCACCAGGGAGCACCTGCCCGGCCCGCTCCAACGAGGAGTAGGTCACCTCACTCAAGCCCCGTGCCCGCGACCCGGGAGGCGAGGAAGAGGTCCTCCTCCTCGCTGTGGTCGCGCACGCGCTGGTCGATGTCGTTGGTGCGCATCACCTGGCGGGCGAAGCGGGACCAGGCCCAGCCGTCCTCCAGGGTGGTGCGGGCGCCGGGCAGCAGGGCGACGCCGCCGCGGTCCCTCGCCTTGGCCAGGCCCTGGGCGGCCACGTCGAGCGCATCGGACCAGGAGGTGGCCACCAGCTCGCCGGTCTCCTCATCGCGCACGAGCGGGACCCGTAGGCGGTCGGGCTGGGCGGACCAGGCGAAGCCGAAGCGATCCTTGTCGGTGATCCACTCCTCATTGACCTCGGGGTCGTTGCCGGCCAGGCGGCGCAGCACGACGCCGCGGCGCATGTCCACCCGGATGGCGGATCCTGAGGCGTCGTGCTCGGTGACCGAGTCGGTGGAGACCAGGTCCATGGGGCGGGAGCGGAAGCGGTAGCGGGCGCTGGTCAGCGCCCCGACGGGACAGATCTGGATGATGTTGCCCGAGAAGTATGAGGCGAAGGGGACGGCCCGAGACGTCGAGGTCCTCACGGCCCGCCAGGTCGCCGGGCCCGTAGACGGAGCCATCGACGACGCCGGCCTGGCCCCCCGGTCCGGCCAAATCCGCCTCGGGCGCAGGTGAGGCCTCGCCGCGGATCGTCTCGGTGAGCATCCCCGCGAGTGCCCTCCGGGTCGAAGAAGTCCAGGACGGTGGAGTCGTAGCGGCCGATCTGCTCGGAGTACAGGCCCCCGGTGATCTCGCCGCCGACATGCCCGGCGCCGCGCCCCTGCAGGGCGATGAAGGGGTCGCCGGCGATCTGGTCGGTGAAGCGCACGCAGCGCTGGCACAGGGATGCAGCGGTCGCGGTCGAGCAGGATGTTGCTGGTCAGGCGCAGCGGGCTTGGGGAAGGTGCGCTTGACGTCGGTGAAGCGGGTGGCGCTCTGGGCGCCGGAGGCCATGAGCTCCAGGGCCTGGTTCTGCAGGGGGCACTCGCCGCCCTTGTCGCACACCGGGCAATCCAGCGGGTGGTTGATCAGGAGGAACTCCATGGTCCCGGCCTGCGCCTTGGCCGCGACCTCGCTGGTGGCCTGGGTGTTGATCTCCATGCCGTCCATGGCGGTCATGGCGCAGGAGGGCTGCGGCTTGGGCATGGGGCGGACCACGCCGTCGCGGCCCGGCATGGCCACGTCCACCAGGCACTGGCGGCAGTTGGCCGACGGCGCCAGCAGCGGATGGTCGCAGAAGCGCGGGATGCGCACCCCGATCTTCTCGGCGGCGCGGATGAGGAGCGTGCCCTTCGACCTCGACAGGGACTCCGTCGATCGTCATGTGGACCATGTCAGTCATGTCTCACCGTGCACTTTCAACGATTGCAGAGGCCCCGTAGGGGAAGAGCTCGTGGGCGGCGGAGGTGTACCCGGCCTCGAACTCGCCGCGGAACCGCTTGATGCCGGACAGGACCGGGGTGGCGGAGGCATCGCCGAGGGCGCAGAAGGAGCGGCCGGCGATGTTCGAGGCGATGTCCTCGAGCTTCTCGACGTCCCCGGGCAGACCCCGACCGGCCTCCAGGCGCAGCATGATCTGACGCATCCAGTACGTGCCCTCGCGGCAGGGGGTGCACTTCCCGCAGGACTCGTGCTGGTAGAACTCGGTCCATCGGGCCACCACGCGCACCACCGAGACCGTCTCGTCGAAGACCCTGGAGGCGCGCGTGCCCAGCATGGAACCGGCCTCCCCGACCGATTCGTAGTCGAGGGGCACATCGAGCTCCTCGGGCCCGAAGATCGGGGTGGAGGAGCCTCCGGGAACCCAGAACTTGAGCCTGTGGCCGGGCCGGATGCCGCCGGCCAGCTCGATCAGCTCGCGCATGGTGATGCCGAAGGGCGCCTCGAACTGGCCGGGGCGGACCACATGGCCGGACACGGAGAAGATGCCGTGCCCCTTGGAGCGCTCGGTGCCCATCGCGGAGTACCACTCGGCTCCGCGGGCGAGGATGCCCGGCAGGGAGGCGATGGTCTCGACATTGTTGATGACCGTCGGGCGGGCGTACAGGCCCTGGACCGCCGGGAAGGGGGCTTGAGACGCGGATGGCCGCGGCGGCCTCCAGGGAGTCGAGCAGCGCGGTCTCCTCGCCGCAGATGTAGGCGCCGGCCCCGGCGTGCGCCGTGATGGTCAGCGGCTGGTCGCCGTCCAGGCCGAAGCCGGTGTCCAGCATGCCCGACCGACCGGCCTCGGCGACGGCGCGCAGCAGGCGGCGGTAGACATGGGCGACCTCGCCGCGCAGATAGATGAAGGCGTGATCGCAGCCGATGGCGCGCGAGCAGATCGCCACGCCCTCGATGAGGGCCTGCGGGTTGGCCAGGATGGTGGGGATGTCCTTGCAGGTGCCCGGCTCGGACTCGTCGGCGTTGACGACGAGGTAGCGCGCTCCGCCGTCGGGGGCGGGCAGGAAGGACCACTTCAGGCCCGTGGGAAAGCCCGCGCCGCCGCGGCCGCGCAGGTTGGAGGCCTTGACCAGGCCGACCAGCTCGTCCTGGCTCATGGTCTTGGCCCGGCGCAGACCCCGGTAGCCGCCGTTGTCGCAGTAGGTCTTCAGGGCCCAGGAGCGGTCCTTGTCCCACATGTCGGTGATGGCCGGGTGAGGGTTCCCGGCGCGGTGAAGACCGGGCCGGCCGGCTGGGCCGCGTTGTCGGTCGCGCCGCCGCTCACTCTGCTCTCCTCCTTCGGAACCGTCCAGCCGCGCTCGCGGGCGATGCGCAGCCCCAGCAGGCTCGGCTCGCTCGCGCCGACGCCCTCATCGGCCAGGCCGTCCTCGAAGCCGGCCAGCAGGCGCTCGTTCTGGCGGAAGGTCGGCAGGGGTCTCGGGGCCGCGAGTGGGCGCTACATCCTCGCCGCGCTCCAGGCGGCTCACCAGCTCGACGGCGGAGTCCGGGGTCTGGTTGTCGAAGAACTCCCAGTTGACCATGACGACGGGGGCGTAGTCGCAGGCGGCGTTGCACTCCACGCGCTCCAGGCTGACCCGGCCGTCCTCACTGGTCCGTCGTTGCCCAGGCCGGTGTGCGCGCTCACGGCCCGCCAGACGTCGTCGCCGCCCATGACCGCGCACAGGGGCGTTGGTGCACACGCCCACGTGGTACTGCCCGGCGGGATGGCGGCGGAACTGACTGTAGAAGGTGGCGACGGCGCTGACCTCCGAGCGCGTCAGGTCCAGCTTCTCGGCGCACAGGGCGATGCCGCGCGGCGAGACGTAGCCGTCGATGCTCTGGATCAGGTGCAGCATGGGGGATCAGGGCGCTGCGCTCGTGGCCCGCGGGGTAGCGGGACTTGATCTGCTCGATGTCGGCGTCGAGGCGGGCGCCGAGCTCGGGGTCGTAGCCGGCACCGGCGGCGGTCGCGCGGGTGTTCTCGGTGGTGCTCATCAGCGGTCCACGCCTCCCAGGACGGGGTCGATGGAGGCCAGTGAGGGACGAGATCGGCGATCATGCCGCCCTCGCCCATCATGGCCAACGACTGCAGGTTGGAGTAGGAGGGGTCGCGGAAGTGGACCCGGTAGGGGCGGGTGCCGCCGTCGGAGACGGCGTGGACGCCCAGGACCCCCTTGGCGTGCTCGACCGTGGTGAAGACCTGTCCGGCCGGGACGTGGAAGCCCTGGGTCACCAGCTTGAAGTGGTGGATGAGGGACTCCATGGAGGTGCCCATGATCTCGCGCACGTGCTCCAGGGACTGCCCCTGGCCGTCGGTGGCGATGGCCATGCGGGCGGGCCAGGCGATGGTCGGGTCGGCCACCATGGTCGTGTTGGAGGGGTCCTCGCCCCGCTCGGTGATCTCGTCGAGGCGGTCCGCGCACTGGGAGACGATCTTGAGGGACTGGTAGCACTCGTCGAAGCGGACGGCCAGGCGGGTGTAGCAGTCGGAGCGGTCGTAGACGGGGACGTCGAAGTCGTAGGTCTCGTAGCCGCAGTAGGGCTTGATCTTGCGCATGTCCAGCGGATAGCCGGCGGCGCGCACGCACGGCCCGGTCAGACCCATGGCCATGGCGGCGCTCAGGCTGATCTCGCCCACGCCGACGAAGCGGGACTTCAGGATCGGGTTCTCCATCAGGAGGGCCTCGAGCTCGCCGATGTCGTTCTTGATGTTCGGCATGACCGAGCGGACGAAGTCGGTCAGGCCCAGGGGGATGTCCTGGGCCAGGCCGCCGGGGCGCACGTAGGCGTGGTTCATGCGCAGGCCGGAGACCATCTCGAAGGCGCGCAGGATGTTCTCGCGGCAGCGGAAGGCGATGGTCATCAGGGTGGTGCCGCCCATCCGTTGCCGCCGGACCCGATGGCGACGGCGTGGAGGCGATGCGGTTGAGCTCCATGAGGAGCACGCGCATGACGGAGGCCTTCTCGGGGATGTCGTCGGTGATGCCGAGCAGTTTCTCCACCGCCAGGGGCGTAGCCGACCTCCTGGAAGAAGGGGGCCACGTAGTCCATGCGGGTCACGAAGGTCTCGCCCTGGACCCAGGTGCGGTACTCCATGTTCTTCTCGATGCCCGTGTGCAGGGTAGCCGGTGCCCACGCGGACCTCGGTGACGGTCTCGCCGTCGACCTCCAGGACCAGGCGCAGCACGCCGTGGGTGGAGGGGTGACGGGCCCCATGTTGAGCACGATGCGGTCGTGCCGGAGGCGGTCGGCCTCGTCCCTCGCGGCGATGGCGGCGACGACCTCGTCCCAGTCGCCGCCGGCCAGCGTGTACTGGGGGGCGCCGTCGACGACGTCGTCGGTGGCGGGACCGGCGGCGACTGGAAGGACGCCGATGCCGCCGAGGCCGACGAAGCCGAGGAGGCGGGGGCGAACGAAGCGGGAGTGCTCATCAGCGGTACGACCTCCGGGTGTCGGGGGCGGAGTAGTGGCGCCCTTGTACTCGACGGGGATGCCGCCGAGCGGGTAGTCCTGCGCTGGGGGTGGCCCACCCAGTCGTCGGGCATGGCCGAGCGCGTGAGGTTGGGGTGCCCGTCGAAGACGATGCCCATGAGGTCCCAGGTCTCGCGCTCGTGCCAGTCGTCGCCCGGGTAGACCGACACGATCGAGGGCACGTGCGGATCGGTGGCGGGGCAGGCGACCTCCAGGCGCAGCTGGCGCCCGCCGTGGGTCAGAGCTCATCAGCGCGAAGCAGGCGTGCAGCTCGCGGCCGGGGTCATCCGGGTAGTGGACGCCGTTGACGCCCAGGCACAGCTCGAAAACGCAGATCCCTGGTCGTCGCGCAGGGGGCGCACCACGTCGAGCAGGTGCTCGCGGGCGATGAACAGGGTGAGCTCGTCGTGCTCGATGACGACCTTCTCAATGGCCTCGGCCGGGTCGATGCCGGAGGCGGCCAGGTCCTCGATGAGGGCATCGACGACGCTATCGAACCAGGAGCCGTAGGGGCGCACCGCCGCCGGGGCCAGGGTCACCACGCTGCGGTGCCGGCCGTAGCCGGTGGTGTCGCCGGCGTCGGCGGCGCCGAACTGGCCCGAGTGGGCGCCCACGACCTCGGCGACCAGCTCGGGGGCGCACCGGACGGCCGGGGACGACCTCGGGGACGGCGGCAACCGCCTCGACCTCCTCGCCCGCGGCGTCACCGGAAGAAGACGTGTTCTCACTCATGCGAGCTGCCCCTTCATCTCGGAGACGGGGCGGCGGCCAGGGCCGCGGCCTCGACGGCGCGGGCGATCTCCTGCGGTGCGAGAAGATGGGGCGGCGCTCGATCTGACGGGTCAGCTCGAGCATGGCGTTGATGAGCATCTCGGGGCGCGGCGGGCAGCCGGGCAGGTGAGATGTCCACCGGCACGATGTGGTCGCACCCCTGGACGATCGCGTAGTTGTTGAACACGCCGCCGGAGGAGGCGCAGGCCCCTATGGAGATGACCCACTGGGCTCGGGCATGGAGTCGTAGACGTTGCGGACGATCGGGGCCATTTTGTGGGAGACGCGGCCCGAGACGATCATGACGTCGGCGTGGCGCGGTGAGGCGCGGAAGATCTCCCAGCCGAAGCGGGACATGTCGAAGCGGGGGGTGCCCGCCCCCATCATCTCGATGGCGCAGCAGGCCAGGCCCATGGTCACCGGCCACAGCGAGCGCGCCTGGGCCAGACCCGAGAGCTGCTCGACGCTGGTGATCAGGAAGCCGGGTCCGTCCACGGACTGCTCCGCGGCGAGCTGGAGGTCATCCCGCTTGGAGGGGATGGTCAGCATCTTCTCGTTGTAATCGCGCATGTTCATGATCTGCCTGCCTCCATAGCTTCCCCGGTAGCGCCCTCAGCGCCCCTCAGTGGCGTCGTGCCTCATCAGTTCTCAGTCCCAGTCCAGTCCGCCGCGACGCCATTCCAGGATGTAGGGCACCGTGATCAGGGCGATGAAGACGAGGGCGGCGCAGAGCCCGAACAGGCCCAGGCGCGCGAAGGCCGTTGCCCAGGGGTAGAGGAAGACGACCTCGACGTCGAAGATGATGAAGGTCATGCCCACCAGGTAGAAGGCGACCGGGAACCGCCCGGTATCGACATTCGACGGCGTGGGGTCGATGCCGCACTCGTAGTTGGCGACCTTGACCCGATTGCGGCGGTTGGGGCTCACGATCGCGGACAGGACCAGGCCGCCGATGGCCACGACCAGGGCGATCGCCGCCATGATGAGCAGGGAGACGTACGGGTTCATGCTGCCGGCACCATTCTTGTCAGGAGCTGGATGAAGCGGTCGATCGCGTCGCCTCCGCGACGCTCCCAACCGTCGGACGAGGAGCTTAGCCACGAGCCTCATCAGGGTGCTTGCGCGGCAGGCCGTAGCGCGTGCACAGGCGCATGACCTCGGGATGCTCGATGAGGGACACGAAGATACGGCCGAGGGTGTAATAGCCGCCCATCTCGGCCTCCAGGGCTGCCGGGTACTGCGCCAGGGCCCGCTCACGGCCGATCGTCGTGGAGCGGGCGGCGGCCTGCGCCGCGGCCTCGGCGGCCAGGCGCCCGGACATGAGGCCCTGGGCGATCCCTCGCCGTTGAAGGGCGAGACCATGCCGCCGGCGTCGCCCAGCAGCATGAGGCCGTCGGCGTAGTGGGGCTTGCGGTTGAAGGCCATGGGCAGGGCGGCGGAGGCCAGGCGCCCGACCTGGTTGTCCGGGGTGAATGCCCAGGAGGCGGGGGCGCCCGCCACCCAGCGGCTGAAGACGGCCCGGTAGTCGACTTTTGGTGGTCGCGGCCCGCGAGGACACCGAGCCCAGCCCCATTGACCAGCCCGTCGCCGACGCTCCACAGCCACCCGTAGCCGGGCAGGAGGTCGGAGCGGTTCGGGGGCCGTCCCACAGCTCGAGGCGGGATTCCATCCAGGCGTCCTGGGCCCGCGGGGAGCGGAAGTAAGCGCGCACGGCCACGCCCAACGGCCTGCGCTCGTCCTTGCGCCGGCCCACGGCGGTGGCCAGGCGGGCGGAGACGCCGCCGGCGTCGATGACCAGGGGCGCGCAGAGCGGCCGGGGCGGAGATGCCGGGGTAGGTGACGCGGGGGTCGGCTTGGCATCGACGCCGATGACGCGACCGGCCGCGGTGGTGATCGGACCGGTGACGGTCACGCCGGTCAGCAGGCGGGCGCCGGCGTCGGCGGCGCGCTCGGCCAGGTCCCGGTCGAGCTCGGAGCGCCGGCGCGCCAGCCCGTAGGACGGCAGGGAGGCCTGCTCGGGCCAGGGGATGTGGAGGCGGTGCCCGCCCCCGATGACGCGCAGGCCCTTGTTGCGCTGCCAGGTCGATATGTCCACGCCCATGCGGACGAGCTCGCGCACCGCCGATGGTGTGAGCCCGTCGCCGCAGACCTTGTCGCGGCCGAGCTCCTGCTTCTCGACCAGGATGACGTCCAGACCGCAGGTGGCCAGATGGTAGGCGGCGGAGGAGCCGGCGGGGCCTGCGCCCACGACGACGACATCGGCTTTCAGGTCGTCGGCTGAGACGGGCCCTTGGCTGGGGCTGCGTCGCTTGCGGTGCTTGAGTGCGCCATCAGTGCGTGCCTCCTCAACTGCGTGGGACCCGGGCGGCGCACAGCCATGAGGGACCATGAGGACGCTGACCGCCTTCAACGACCTCCCGACCAGGGAGAGCCGTCACCGACTCTACCGACGCCGCCCCACCCTCCCGACGCCCTCCGGGCAGGGGCGGGTGCGGACATGTTTTTCGGCGTCATGGCGCTGCAGCGACTTGGGGACGCGCCGTCACGGCCCGCAGATCAATATCCAATTACAGATGATCAGTGTGACTAATTTGCGCAGCGCAACCTGGGACTCCAGTCCCATGCGGGTCCTATGCGGGTCCTATGCGGGTCCCAGGCGCATCGGCGATGGCGGGTGCCGGGCGACCGCGCCCCGCTCCGCCCGTCGAGCCCACCCGGCCCATTGACGTCGTCCCTGAGTCAGTCCTGAGCCGGCCCTGAGCCGTCTGTCAGTCGCCCTCCGCTCCCCGGGGAGTACCGGGGGTCCCCGGGTACCGCGTCCTTGCTGTGATCCCTCGGGGCGCCATAGCGTCGCGGTTATGAGTGCTGTGGCTGCTGCACCACCCCCTGTGTACCTGGGTCGGCCGCCCGAGTTGTGGGAGCGCGCGGGGCGGCCTACCGGGCTAGTGGGCGCGTCACCCCGGGCTGGCGCATGGATTGGGCCGATTGGTCTGGGTGTGTTATCTGGTGGCGATTCCTCTGCTCTTACTGGCACTGCTGGTGATTCCCCGGCTGGCGATCGCGATGGTCCCCGGCCTGTTCGCCGCTATGGGTCTGGTGATCATGACGGGGCTCGCGCGCACCCGGACGGTGAGCTGGCGGGCTGTGGGCACGATGTACGGAGTGGGGATCTGGTGCGCCTTCGCGGTGGCCGTGGCCACCGGATGGGTGGGCGAACTGGGAGGACTCTCTCCGCAGGACGACGGCGCCTCCATCGCCTTGGCGGCCTTCGTCGAGGAGCCCGGCAAGCTGATCCCGTTGGCGGTGATGGCCTTGGTGGCGCCGGGGCGCGTGCGGCGCCTCGCCGCGACCGACTGGGCGCTGCTGGGATACGCGGCCGGACTCGGCTTCACGGTGGCGGAGGACTCCGTCCGTCGTCTCCGGGAACCGGGACTGCTGGAGGCGCTCCTCGGGGAGTCCAGGTTCTCCTTCTCCCCGAACCCGTGGACGCTGGGCAGCTACGCGGACTGGGACGGAGCCATGGCGGTGGGCCACCAGGTGCACACGATGATCGTGACCATGGCGGTGGGCCTGGGGATCGCCTTGTGGCGGGTCGGCTCGGTGCGGGCCGGCGCCTCCCTCCGCCCGGTCCGGCGGGTGGCGGCCGTGGTCCTGCCCGTGCTGGCGCTGGCGCAGGTGACCGCCGACCACGCGGGGTGGAACGCCCATGAGTACGCCCCCAGCTGGATGGACGGCGACGCCGAGGGCATCCCGTGGTGGGTCCGTCCACTGTGGCTGGTCGGCGGGCAGGGCAACCCTGGCGATCCCGGTCTCGGTGGTGCTGCTCGGGTGCTGCCTGCTGGTGGACGCCTATCGGCGCGGGGGCGCGAGAGTGCGCGGGCTGACCCTGCCGGAGGCCCCCGCGGTGCGCCTGTCGGTGCTGCCTGGCGTTCCCGGCCCCCTGCAGGCGGCGCTGATCGCGGTCATGGCGCTGGCGCAGTTCACCTGGAGCGACCTGGTGGTGGTCTGCTCGGCCTACGGCGACCGCCGCCCGGGCGTGATAGCGGCTATGTGGCAGGGGCCGGGCGACCGCGGTCCAGGTGCGCGGGGTGCGGGCCGACGCCATGGGGGCCGTCACCGCGGGCCGCGAGCCGAGGGGCACGATGGCGTTTTCGGCTGGGCGCCCTGGCCGTGACGACGGCGGGGCTGCTGTGGATCGTGTACGGGTTGTGGGCGGCCATGAGCATCGGCGGCATGCTGGGCCTGGAAGGCGACAGCACGTTCTTCGCCGGACTTCTCGAGGGGCTGAGCCAGTGGTGGGACGGCCTGGGCTGGCCGGGCCAGGTCTTCATGATCGCTATGGGGGGTCCTTCTCATCATGGCGTCCGGGGGTTCCTTCGCCCTGGCCATGGGCGCCACCGGTGTGGCGGCCTGGGGACTGTCGCACGGGCGGGGGCTGGCCGCCCTGCTGCGGGACCCGAGAGGCGCCTTCATGGGTTACGTCACCACCGTCACCCCGGGCCAGCTCTGTCTTGACACGCTGGACTTCCTGCTGACCTTCGTGCCCGGCAGCGCGCTCGGGCGAGCGACCCGCTGGGCCTTGGGGGCTCCTGCCTCGGCACTCGCCGAGGCGCGCGCCATAAGAGCCTCCGCCGACTTCGTCGAGCAGCAGATGCACTTCGCCGCCCACGCCCAGGCGCAGGCCGCTACGCGGGCCGCCGAGGGCAGGCTGGAGCAGCTGGCCAGCAGGTACGGGTGCACGACGTCGGATTTCACGCGGGAGAGGGTTGATAAAACGCTCGACCGCCTTCGGGCGTCCGGAGTGAGCAAACGGGAACACGACGAACTGAAAGATCTCGCGAAAGCGGTGTCTAACGGTCGCAGCAGTGTGAGTCGTCTGGCGGAGTACGCCGGCGAGCGGGGTGGGGAGCAGGTGCTGAACCGGGAGGGTCACCACATCCCGGAGGCCTTTCACTCGGTCCGTCCCCCGCACGCGGCCCGGGTCCGGGCCATGTGGACGGCCTGGCCGTCTCACCCGCGGGGATGAGGTCGTCATCCCCGAGTACAAGGGCGGTACCTCAACCTACAATCCGCGCAAGACCTACGCTCTTGATGAGCTCGGCGCCCCGCCCGCGGCTCAGGGCACGCCCAACTACGTCATGGACCGCATGCTGCAGGACGAACGCGTTCCCCGATACTTCCGGGACAACCCCGACTTATGGGAATCCGTCAAGAACGGCCGTACCAGCCTGCGCGCAGACGTCTTCGAGACCCCCGGTCCGGGACAGACCAGCAGGGTCCACACCACGGGCTTCTCACCCTCACCGGACTTCATTGCCAAGATGGAGCAGAAGATCGCCGGCCGCTAAACACTCAACCACTCATCAAGCATCCAAGAGAAAGGACTGTCCCATGACTGACTTCCTCGTTCTGCCGGTTCAGGAGGCCGTGGCCTGGCTTCGGGCCTGGACGGACCACTCCTGGCCCATGACGCTCCAGGAGGCCTTCACCATCCGCGACCACCTCGGCTGGAAACCAGCCCCGACGACGGCCGCTTCTTCACCACCAAACTCGCAACCGACGGCCAGGAAGACGGCAGCATCGATCGCGTCGACGACCACGGCGTCCCAGGCGTCGACTTCCCTCTGTCCTCGCGGGCGCTGCCCCCGCAATGCCCCAGGCGGCCCCCTCACTCGAGCCGCCTACCCCAGTACATCCAAGCCCTGACCACCCTGTGGGGACCGGGCCAAGACAAGGGCGAGCGCGACGGGGTCAAGGGAGCACAGGTGGGTCCTGCCCAACCAGGTCTCCGTGGCCATCACCGGACAGGACGGACTGATCAATGCCCACGTCCACTCACCCCACGAAACCCAGGCCTACGAGCTGGAGACCTACTACAAGGAAAAAAAGGCTACGAATGACCCCCAAGACCAACACACCACACCGCCCCGCACAGCAGGAGGCAACGGTTCTCGTCGTCGTCCGATGCAGTCCGACCAGATCACCCCGCGCACCAGGAGGCGACTCACCCACCAGTGCTCCGGAGCCGTTGCGTCCTCAGCGAGCGGCGAGTCATGAGTGAGTCCTCCCTCTCTAGATTGAGTGATTCCGGGTCGAGGCGGCGCTGCACGGTGGAGAAAAAGGTGGCTCCTGGGGATCTCGGAGGCCCGGAGAGTCGACGGAAGCCCAACAGCGGGCGCAGCGTCGGAGCGCCTGTCCGCGACGCGCCGGAACTTCAACGTACCTTCGTCACGTGAACGTACTTTCTCCCATCTTTCTGGGGATAGAGCTCAGTAGGATGGGAGAAAAGTACGTTCACGTTGAACTATGTTGAAGAGGATCACGTACCGGCCGATATGACGTGCGGGCGGGGACTCGAGGGCAAACGAACCGCGCGGGCGCGCACACGGCGCGACGCGGCACGCGGAGCCGGGGATCCGACCGCAGGCTGCCCACGCGACGGCCCCCACCTGAGATCATGAGCCCATGAGTCCGAGCCACGCTTGCTAAGAATCCCCGCGAGGTCGCGGGAATGTTCGATGCCGTCGCCTCCCGGTACGACCTGACGAATGACGTCATGAGCCTGTGGCAGGTGCGCGTGTGGCGCGCCGTGACGCGCGCCGCGGTCGCCGCCCGGCCCGGCGCACGGGTGCTCGACCCTGGCGGCCGGCACCGGAACCTCCTCCGCGGAGTACGCCGACGACGGCGCCGACGTCGTCGCCTCGCGACTTCTCCACCGGCATGGTCGCCGAGGGCAAGCGCCGTCACCCGGACATCGCCTTCGTCGCCGGGGACGCCACGGCGCTGCCCTTCGCCGACGCGAGCTTCGATACGGTCACCATCTCCTACGGGACTGCGCAACGTGCAGGACACCGCCGGGGCCCTGCGAGAGATGGCGCGCGTGACGCGCCCGGGCGGGCGCCTCGTCATCGCCGAGTTCTCCACGCCCGTCTGGCGCCCCTTCCGCAGCGCCTACCGCTTCTATCTGGGCACGGCCCTGTCGGCGGCCGCGCGACTCGTGTCCTCCAACGCCGAGGCCTATGACTACCTGGCCGAGTCGATTCTGGCCTGGCCCGACCAGAAGGAGTTGGCCGCGCTCATGCAGCAGGCCGGCTGGCGCGGCGTGGGGTACAAGAACCCGTCGGGCGGAATCGTGGCGGTCCACCGCGCCACCAGACCGGCCGACTCGGCGGAGCGGGAGACCCGGTCGGCGCGCCCTGACGGTGGAGCCCGAGGCCGAGCCGGAGAACGTCGAGATCGGTCGTAATCCGCGCCGAGGTCGGTCCCGATGAACCGATCTCGAGCCGGAACTGAACCGATCTCGACGAGCAGAGCAGCTGGCGGCGCCCCGCCGTCGGCCCTCTCTCAGGTGTCCTTGCGCTCGGACAGCGTCACCGGCGTTTGGAGCTCCTCGCCATCGCGGATCACCGTCAGGGTCACCTGATCGTCCGCGGAGTACTGCCCTCACGAACCCGGTGAGCGCAGAGCCCTCGCGCGTCGGCTTGCCGTCGATAGCGGTGATGACGTCGCCCTCCTTCAGACCCGCGGCCTCAGCGGGCGAGCCGGACTCCACCGAACCGACCTCGGCGCCCGCACGGGTCACCCCGCCCGCGGTGCCTCCGCCGTTGCCGATGGTGACGCCTATGTAGGCGTGGGTGGCCGCGCCCGTCGAGATGAGCTGATCGGCGACCTTCTTGGCCAGGTTCGACGGGATCGCGAACCCGATGCCGATCGAGCCGGCCTGCTCGGAGGAGGACGACCCCGTCGAGGCGATCGAACTGGTGATGCCGATGACCGTTCCGGTCTCGTCGAAGAGCGGGCCGCCCGAATTACCGGGGTTGATCGCGGCATCGATCTGGATGGCGTTGGTGAACACCTGAGAGCTCTTCTTGTCGTCTGGGGCCAGCCGCCCTGTTCGGGTCGCGCTGATTGTTGCCGGAGGAGCCATCGGACGGCTCGCCCTCCTCCTGCGTCGTGACGACGGGTCGGTCAAGAGCCGAGATGATGCCCGTGGTGGCGGTGGAGGACAGCCCCAGCGGATTCCCGATGGCCATGACGTCCTGCCCGGTCACGAGGCCGGCGGAGTCCCCGATCTGGGCCACCGTCAGATCCGAGGGCGGGTTCTCCAGCGCGATGACCGCCAGGTCGGTGGCTGAATCGGTGCCCGTCAGATTCGCGTTGTAGATGCGGCCGTCGGCCAGAGTCACCTGGATTCGGCTGGCCCCGCCGACGACATGGTTGTTGGTGACGATATGCCCGGAGGAGTCGTAGACGACCCCCGAGCCGACCGCCGTGCCCTGCCCCTGCTCCACGGTGATGGAGACGACGGCGTTGGAGACGGCGGCGGTCACGGCCTCCCAATCGGGGGCGGTGCCGGTCGAGGAGACGGTCTGGGTGGTCGAGCCGGTGGCGATGGCCGTGGGGGCGGCGGTCGAGGCGGTCATGGGAGAACCCGCGCCGAAGTAGTGCAGGCCCGAAGCCGTACCGGCGCAGGCGAGCAGTGCCACCACCGCGGAGGTGACGATGACTCCGCCCCACCCCGGGCCACGGCGCCTGTCGTTGGAGCCGGCGGAGGCCGCAGAAGCCACGGAGGCCGGCATCGGAGGCGCCGCGATCGGGTACGACGGCGACTGGCCGCCTGCTGCATCGCCGGGCGGAACCTGGCCCGTGGCCGGGGCGGAGGAGGGGCGTGCAGCTGTAGCCCGCCGGGCGTCTGCGGTGCCGCGGTGTAGGGGCGAGGTGGGCGAGGCCTGGCGGTATGGCGAGTTGGAGGCGACCCTCGCGGTAGGGGCAAGCCGGATGAGCCCGCCCGTTCAGCGGCCGATGAGTCGGATGAGTCGCCTGCACCCCACTGCGCCCCTGCAGCTCCCCAGCTCCCGCGGCTTGCCCGCTCGGGCCCTCGGGCCCCGGCGCGGAGAAGCGCGAGGTCGTCGGCCCCTCAGTGGCCTCCGCGGCCTCCGCGTCATGCCAGGTTTGCGGGGCCTGCGGGGTCCGCGAGGTCCGCGGTGCCTGCGAGCCGCCGCTTCCCTGCCAGGGCGCAGCGCCAGAGTTCTCGTCGTATGTGCTCATTAGGTCCTCCCTGGGCCGCAGCCCCTGTCATCAAACGTAAACGGCTCTCGCCCGACGCTCACCCAACACTGCCAGTCTGAGCCACGACCGACTCCAGTCTGGGACTCTCCTGTGAAGTGCGAGTCTATAGCGTCCATCGTGCATGACGTCAGACGCCTACATCACCGGCTGCACTCCCCATCCGCCCTCGACCCGATTCTCGCCGTCCGGTCATCTGGTCATCGCCCCGATCGCGCGCCTCAGGCGGAGCCGGCCGTGCTCGCCTGCGCACTCACATGCACAACGCTGAGCCCGTGCACCGGCCCGGCCAGCACATCGCGCAGTTCAGTCATGGTGCGCGGCTGATGGACCCGCGCCCCCAGTGCCCGGGCGAGCGCCGCGATATCCGCGCCCTGAGGGGCGGTGAAGTACCTGTCGAACACTGGCGGCGCCGTGACGGCGGGGTACTCCAGAGTCGAGAAAAATCGCTCCCCGGCGTCGTCGATGACGACGACCTGCAGAGTCCGGCTCGGTCTCGCCGCGCCCCTCGCCCCAGGCTCATGGCGTCGTGGAGGAAGGTGAGGGTCCCCGACGACGACCCGCACGCCCGCTCCCCGGTCCTGCGCCAGCGCGACTCCCAGGGCCGTGGCCAGGGGTGCCGTCGATGCCCGCCAGGCCCCGGTTGGCGATCGGCGCGGGAGCGCACCCGTTCGCAGGCGGGGCGAGCCGGTCGAGACGGCGGATCGTCATCGACGAGCCGAGCACGAGAGCCGGCGCAGGCACCCCTGCGCCCCGTGCGTTCCCCGAGCCGTAGCAGGACTGGCAGGGAGGTGTAGACGGCCAGGACGGCGCCATCGGGGTCAGCGCCTCGCCCTCCTCGGGCAGGTCCGGGAGCCGGTGCTCGGCCTCGCGCCAGGCGTCCATCCACGACGGCGGCGCCGCCTCCAGGCCCAGAGCCGCGGCGAGTGCGGGGACGTCCCAGCTCCGGGCCCCGGCGGCCTCTGGCTCAGCGGCTTCAGCGTCTTCAGTGGCCTCGACAGACGCCATAGCTTCAGAAGCTTTCAGAAGCGCCGACGGCATGAACAGCTGCCGCGGTACCGGCGACGTCGGTCCATCGCGCCGTACTGGTCAGGACGTCGATGGGCGGGTCGCGGCGGGCCAGCAGCGCGGTCACAGACCGGGTGAGGCTGGGATGGCCGAGGACCACAATGCGCTCGGCCCGCCCGCTCAACTCCGCGCCCGCCGGTGCGCCCAGGAGCTCGGCGTAGTGCACGAGGGCCTGGGGACCGCCGCGCGCCCCGGAGGTGGGCTCGGCCAGAAGCGGCCAGTTCAGGTGCTCGGCGAGCGCGCGGCCCAGGTGGCCGAGGTCGTCCGCGGTGTCGCCGACGACGACCAGCCCGCACGCACCGCTTCGGGGGGCGCCGCGGCTGAGGCGGAGCACCGTCCGGTGAGGCGGCGGGGACGGCGGCCGGGGCGCCGGAAGGGCGCCAGAAGCGGAAGCGGGGGCTGCAGCCGGGCCTGCGGACGCCGACTGCCCTGGCACCCTGGCAGCCCTGGCAGCCCTGGCGGCGCAGGGGCGGGCCGAGGCGCGGACCGCCCCAACCGCCCAGGGAACGGGCCCGCCAGCGGCGGACGGAAGCGGACATTGATCTGCACGGGCCCGGGGTCCCGGCTGAGCCGGCCGCGGGCGGCCTCGACAGCGCGGCGGATCTGGCCGCCGATGGCGGGTATCGCGGCGTCGGCGCCGAGGTCGCGCGGAAGATCGGCGGGCAGATCGACGACGGTGCGCACAGCGGCTCCGGAACATGCGGGTCTGCTCGGTGGTCTGGTTGGCGCCGGTGCCGACGAGCTCGTGGGGGCGGTCGGCGGTGATCAGCAGGAGGGGATGCCGGCCGCATCGGCCTCGAGGACGGCGGGGTGAAGGTTGGCCACGGCGGTACCGGATGTGGTGATCACGGCGGCCGGAGCGGTGCATCGGCGCCGCATACCGGCGCGGGCCATGCCCAGGGCGACGAATCCGGCGCTGCGCTCGTCCAGAACGACCCGGACGTCGATGAGACCGGCGGCCTCGGCATCGGGCCAGAACGGGCACGAACGGAGCGCTGCGGGAGCCGAGGCTCAGAACGACGTGCCGCACACCGGCATCGACCAGGGCCGCGAGGACCGTCTGCGCGGTCAGGAGTGCTGCCGGCGCCGGTTCGCCGTCGGGCGCGGCGCCCCGAGGTTCTTGAGTGGCCGCGCTCACAGCATTCACAGCACTCACAGTGGGATCCCCGCGATGGCGCAGCCGGGGTCGCGCCGTTCGCGCTCACGGCGGGTGCGCAGTGCGCTCACGATGTGTCCGAGCCTCACCTGCCAGCGGGAGGTCAGATCGTCATCGGCGGCGACGCTCGCCAGAAGCCTGCGCGAGACATGGACGGGCCTGACGGGCAGGGGCTCCCGAGACGGGCGTGAAGGAGGGAGCGGCGACGTCGCGATCCAGCAGCCGGATGGTGCCGAGCCCGCAGGCGCCGGCGAGCTCGGGCAGCGCGGCGGCCAGCGAGACCCCGGCGCTCAGCCCCACCGAGGTGTCGAGCGCGGAGGAGACGACGGCGGGCATGCCGAGGCTCTGGGCCAGAGTGTAGGCGCGACGCACACCGCCGAGCGGCGCAACTTTTGAGGATGGCGACATCGACGGCGCCGCTCCGGGCGACGGCCAGGGGGTCGGTGGACAGGCGGATGGACTCGTCGGCGGCGATGGGGATGTCGATGACGCGGCGCAGGGCGACCAGATCGGCGAGATCGGGGCAGGGCTGCTCGACGTACTGCAGCCCCCTGCGGCCTTGTCGAGCAGCGGCAGAACCGTGGCGGCGGTCCTCGGATCCCAGGCGCCGTTGGCGTCGATGCGGATGCGGCCTTCGGGCCCGAGTTCATCGCGGACGGCCCCCAGTCGCTGGATATCGGAATCCAGGCTGTCGGAGTCGGACGCGCCTGCGACCTTCACCTTGGCGGTATCGGCCCGGGATCGTCTGACAAGAGTGCGGGCCGCCTCCGGTGAGACCTCTGGGATGGTGACGTTGACGGGGACGGAGTGCCGGATCTGGGGGGCAGTCCGGTGGCGACCCGCCAGGGCCCACTCAAGGCCGGCGGCGAGCCAGGCGGCGGAGTCCTCGAGGCCGTAGTTCCAGAAGGGGGCGACCTCCCCAACCGGCGCCGCCGTGGAGCAGAACGCCGTCCCGGCGCGTAATGCCGCGGAATCGCGTGGTCAACTGATGGTCCACACGACGGCGCGGTCGATACCGGTCAGCAGACCGGAGGAGTCCTGAGCCCTAAGAGCGCGCAGGTCGAGCTCGCCGCGTATGCGGAGCGATGAGTCGAACGACGCGTTCTCGGTGGGCACAGCCTCCAGGATAGCCAGACGAGCGCCGGGCCGTGCCCGCCGTCCGGGTGCCGGTCCCGCTCGCTCTGCGGAACGATCGTCACGACGACGTCGGCCGGCGGAGGAGAGGGCGAGTGCCCGTGCGGCGGGCGCGTCAGCTCTCCAGGTCGAGACCATGATGGCCTTGATGGTGTGCATGCGGTTCTCGGCCTGGTCGAAGACGATGGAGGCCGGCGACTCGAAGACCTCATCGGTGACCTCCAGGCCGTCCATGCCCGTGGCCTCGTAGATCTGCTCGCCGATGACGGTGTTGCGGTGTCAGTGCGGTGAGTCGGAGGTGAGGGGTGGAGCAGGAGGATCGTATGGCATGGCGGGTGATCACCAGCGTGCTGCGGCCCCGTCGGCTCGACAACGGCTCGAGTCGACGGGGCCGCAGCACGGCGTCGGGGAAGGTCAGGACTTCTTGAAGTCGAACTCGGGGTGGCTGTCGGACCACTCGGTGACGGCGTCGTCCTCCTTGCCCTCGCCGTAGTTGCTGACGAGGCCTCGAGCTCGCCGTACTGGCTCTCCTCCAGCTTGAGAGAGCCGAGCCAGCTCGCCACCTCGGGAAGTCGTCCGTGAATCCCTTGCGCCCCAGGAAGTGGAGTCCCTCACCGCTGCCGAGCGCGCCCTCCGGGTCCTCCAGGTCGCGCACGTCGTACTTGTTGTAGGCCCAGAAGGGGTGCCAGAGAGTCACGACGATCTCCTTCTGCGCATCGATCGCCTTCTCGAGCTCGGTGACCATGGCCTGGGTCGAGGAGGTCTTGACCTCCCACGTGCCATCATCGAGCCCGTAGGCGGGCTGGACCTTCTCCTTGGAGATCTGGGTGATACCGGCACCGTCCTCGATCCCGATGATCTTGTGATCGAGCTCATCGGCGTGCCCCGGGATATCGGCGATCGAGTTCATCGCGGAGTAGGAGGGAACGGCCCAGGTCAGCTTCGCCGACCCGTAGTAGGACCCCAGGTCCTCGATGGACTCGCCGTACTGGTCCATGTACTGCTTGCTGAGTGACCTCCGGGCCACGCGGAGGCGTAGAGGTCGATATCGCCCTGCTCAGGCCGGTGTACAGGACGCTGGGCTCGCTGAGGTCCTTGAGCTCGGTCGTGTACCCGTTCTTCTCGACCTGGATCTTAGTGAGGTGAGTCATGGACACGCCGTCGGTCCAGGGAGGAGATGAAGCCGAGCGTGAGCTTCTTGCCCTTCGAGCGCGAGCCACTGCAAGCGGCGAGGGCGCTCCCACTGCGAGGGAGGCGAGGGCCGCGTTGAATGTCCGTCGAGAGGTCTGCATGGTGTTCCTTTCGTGTGTACCGGTGACTAGTGCTCGCAGAGTCCGCCCCGCGCTGACGACCCTGAGGATGGCGGAGAAATGGCACCATTCAGGATCGCCGCCCGATCCCGCCTCATGAGGGAGAGCAGGGACCCCTTCTCCCTCGGTGCGCCGAGCGCCGACGTGACGCGATCGAGGAAGATCGCCAGGAAGACGATCGACAGGCCGGCCTCCGTGCCCTTGGCGATATTGATCTTCGCGAGTGCCGAGACGACCTCTTGACCCAGCCCATCGGCGCCGACCATTCCCGCGATGACGGCCATGGACAGGGCGAGCATGATGACCTGGTTGACCCCGGCCATGATCGTGGGGATGGCCAGGGGAAACTGAATGCCTGTGAGGATCTCCCAGTCGGTCGCGCCGAAGGCTCGGCCCGCCTCGACGGTCTCCTTGAGTCGACCTGCTTGATCCCCAGCTCGGTCATCCTCACCCCGGGGGGCATGGCGAAGATGAGCGTGGCGAACAAGCCGGGAACGGCGCCGATCGAGAAGAACAGCACTGCCGGGATGAGGTAGACGAAGGCCGGCATGGTCTGCATGAGGTCGAGGACAGGACGGACGACTGCGCTGACGTATCTGTTCCGGGCCGCCCAGATCCCCAGGGGGATGGCGATGATGAGGGCGGTCGCGGTGGCCACGATGACGAGGGCCAGCGTCTCCATCGCGTTCTCCCACTGATTCATCGAGATGATGAGGAGGAAGGTGATGGCGGTGCCCACGGCCAGCTTCCACGACTTCACCACCCAGGCGATGAGCGCGAAGATCACCACCATGACCAACGGCGAGGCCACCAGGAGGACGTCCGTGAGGCTGTCGTTGATCTGGTTCCCGGCGTGGGCGATGGCGTCGAGGAATCCGTTGAGGTTGTTCTGGATCCACCTGATGATGAGCTCGGCCCACGAGCCGACGGGAATACTGAGGATGGGGGTCTCTGCGAGGAGCATCAGTCGTTCTCTCCTTCGGTCTCGGCGGTCCGCTCGGTCTCATCGGCCTCGTCGGCGTCGGCGGGCTCCTCGGCCCCTCGGCCCCCTCGGCGTCGGCGGGCTCCTCGGCCCCTCGTCCTGGCTGTGCTCACTGATCGCGGCGAGCAGGGGTGACGCGCGGGATGATGCCGGAGATCCGGCCACCGTCGTCGACGACGACGATGGGGGCGGCGTGCTGCACCGCGTAGTCGAACAGCTCGTTGACAGGGTGTCCTCCGCACGACGGGCATCTCGTGGACGGTGGATAGCGGGAGGGTGTCGGAGCCCTCGGTCACCGCGCGGGCGACGTCGTCCTCCCAGACGAATCCGAAGGGAGTGCGGTCGCGGTTCTGCACGAGGAGCCAGGCCGGCTGGTTCTCCCGCAGGAGCGTGTGAGCCGCGCGAGGGGCTGCGATCCGAGCCGAGTATCGCGTAAGGCGGCTCGGCGATCGACCCGGCGGTCAGCACACGAGTGCGGTCGACGTCCGCGACGAAGCGCGCGACGTAGTCCGAGGCGGGGACGCGAAGGATCTCCTCGGCGGTGCCGACCTGCTCGATCCGCCCGTCCCTCATCATCGCGATCCGATCCCCCAGGCGCATCGCCTCATTGAGATCGTGAGTGATGAACAGGGATCGTCTTTCCAAGCTCGCCCTGCAGGTCGATGAGCTGGTCCTGCATCTCACGGCGGATGAGCGGGTCGAGTGCGGAGAAGGCCTCGTCCATGAGCAGGACGTCGGTCTCGGCTGCCAGGGCCCGAGCCAGTCCGACACGCTGACGCATTCCGCCGGAGAGCTCACCCGGTTTGTAGTCCGCCCAGCCCTCGAGCCCGACCATCGCGAGGGCCCTCTCGGCCCTGCTCCGGCGATCGGAACGATTGATGCCCTGGATCTGCAGACCGTAGGCGGCGTTCTCCCCCACCGTCCGGTGAGGAAGGAGGGCGAAGTTCTGGAAGACCATGGATACCCGCCGGCGGCGGACCTCGCGCAGTTTCTGCTTGGAGATGCTGGCCAGGTTCTCGTCGTAGAGGGTCATGTCACCCGAGGTGATCGGGAGGAGTCCGTTCACCATTCGGATCAGCGTGGACTTGCCGGACCCCGACAGGCCCATGACGACGAAGATCTCTCCCTCGTTGACATCGAAGGAGGTATTGATGACGGCGGCCGTCGTACCTTCTTTCCTGAGATCATCACGCGACTCGCCGGCCTGGAGTCTCCTCACGGCGGCGGCCGGACGCCGACCAAAAAAATTTTATAGATGTTATCGGCCTCTATTACTTTCACAGCGCTCCTCGAGATCCGATCTCCGGAACTCGGGCCATGAGGAAGACCGGAGGCAAGGATGTTCAGGGAGTCACTTCCGGGCGTCCTCTGGATGACCAGGGCCGGGATCGGATGGCTTCGCTACGTACATGGAATGGATTCGGGACTGCCAGGACGGCGGAGGCGCTCGTCAACGCGTCGAACCCGCCACCACTCGGGATGACTTCGAGATGAATCGGACGAGCCCGGCACGACCACGAGACCCGCATCAGAATGCTGCGGGATGAGCGACCGGTCAAGCGTTGGACATCGTGCGGCCCGTCGAATCATCGCCCGCACGGCCTTGACACCGGATTTGAAGTGATTGAGGCCACGTCAGCGATCCGCCGGGGCACGCCACAACGGGAGAGGGCCCACCCACCCGACCCGAGATAACGAGCAATCGTTGCTATGACGCGGAATGACGAGCAGTCGACGCCATCACCCCGCCCCGATCGCACGCGCCGCCCCATAACGAACCCGCACAGCATCCGCAACCGCGGACCCAGAAGGGGCGTCCGTGTAGGAATTATCACGACTTTCATGGCTTCTCATGCCGGCACCGGACGGCCATTCGGACATGGATGGCGCGCATGAGGCCGCGGACCGGCCTGCACCCCAGGGCTCCGGCCTCGCCCGGGCCTGCACGGCGCAATCGCATGGTCATGGAGCTGCCCTCTCCGACCACGACGGTGGGCCGGCTGACCCTCGAATCCCCTTCTCGCCCTCTAAAACGCGTCACGTCCTCTGCAGGAGCAGTTCTCCCCGCGCCCCGAGATCACCTCATCATACGTCTCGACAAACGTGTTATCATGCAGAAGATCTGTCCGATCACTATTCTGCACAACTCACAACCTATATCGGCACCATGCACGTGACATCCCTGAGAAGAACGTCCAGATTCCGATCCGAATCACCTCCGAGCAATATTGCGCTATTACTCCGGAGGACGCTTTCACGTGGAAGGCGAGAATCGATGCAGAGGTCGCGACGTCGGACGGGGACGACCATGTCCGAAGAAGTCGTTTCCCCCCCTACGAGTCCTGATCGTCGACGACGACCCGCGCATCCTCACCGTTTTCGCCAAAGAACTTGATGCGCAGCTAACCATCTCCGTATGCGCCACAGCAGCAGGAGGCGAGCATGCACTGGATACCCCGTCGTGGAGAAGTCATCATATCGACGTCATTCTTCTCGACATCAGCATGCCCGGCCTCAATGGTATCCAGACCGCTCGCGCCATACACAGGAATCTACCAGACCTTCCTATTGTCATGTTCACCGCTTTCAGCGATGAAAGAACACTCTCCGAAGCTCTTACCGAGGGAGTGAAAGGGTTTATTACAAAAGACGAAAGTGTTGAGGGAGTCGCGACTGCACTCATTCGCGCAAAAAAGGGCATGTCTACCATGTCCGCACACCCCATTGAGCTTCTTGTGAGCGCCTATCAGTCGGAGCAGCGCCGCCAACGCAACGCCGCTCAGGCGCAGCGTAAAATTATGAACCTGCCTCCCAGGCTTCGAAACGTACACGATTTTATACTGAAAGATCTCACTAATCGCCAAATAGCCAGGCGGAGCGGTATCTCCGAGAATACTACGCGGATCTACGTATCCGATCTCCTACATCGTCTAGGATATGCATCTCGAGAGGAGCTCATGGCTGCTTCACTGCTAGAAGCGCCTAAAGTACCTCACACAGAAAAGCCCATCTGCAACATTACTGAAGCAGCAGAATCATAAGAAGGCCGCACGATTCTAGCCGCGATGACCATCGGCCAAGGGACAGCGCTCTTCGGCTACCACCACCAATCGAGCCTATCACCATTGCTTCCTCGTATTTATCACTGTTTTTTTCCATCCACATTTACGGACATGCCGCGCAACCCATTTCCCCCACCCAGACCCAAATATAGAAAAACACCTATAACAAGGACTACCGAATACTTGCTACGACTGAACGCTATTCCATCAAAGGCCAAGGATGACGCCGACATCCGAAAGAACGTACCACATTCTGGCAAAACGGAGAGGGACCATCGAACTCCTCGATCTCTCGCCACGCACGCAGGAACATCATCACGGACATAACCACCATCGTCGCGTGCATCACGACAGAACACAGCAAATAGAACAAGATCGTCCTCGAAGAACCCTCCCTGAATCTCATATGCTGCCGCCAAGGCGCACCACCCGCAATTATCTGAGCAATTCCTCTTCTTGGATCCACGAGATCTCCACCATCAAAGATTACTACCGCACAGCATCGACTTTCTTGGGACCACCCGAAACGCAAACATGGAAATTACTAATTCGGCGTCAACTCAGCAGGAAATCCGCGATATCCCTTCATGTCAACACCGCCCACAAAACACCAAAAACCAACACCAGAAGCAGAAGAATAGCCGCGACACTAGCCGCAATGAGAATTCTCCGGGAGTGCATTCGCTTTCCAGGATCAGTCGACCCTCGCAACTAAAAACACCTCCATCAACCATCGCAAGAAGCAGCTCGGCCTCTAGTATGAAAAAGATGAATGCCGCCACCCATGCAATCCATGGAATTCCAGGATGGAATGGCAAGGCAACTCCGGCCATGAGCGCAGACAAAAGGACTCCGTAAATGTGACGTTTGTGCTTCAATATCCGTCACTCCATTCCTCACCGAGATCAGTCGGTTGAGATTGCGACAACTAAATCACCTTCCAGTCGCCTCACACGCTGCTCCCCAATCTGCCGCCCGTACGGTCACCCCCACCATTCACTCAGATCAGCAGCTGCGAGCATATAAAAGCACCCTACCTCAAGAGACTCCGAAGAACCACCCCTCCGCTTGGACATACAGTTGCGCACAGGCCCGTCGCTTCCTAGGTTTATCGCCGTATCACACCTGACCATTCGAGTGGCCTCCCATAAATAGAAGGGTCTCATATTATCCCCAATATCGACACCAACGATCCACATACACGCGAATTAATTATGTACCTGGCCGTAACTGGTCCTTGCTGAAGATAATGACGTCATCGTCACCACAGTCGATCCTCGTCAAGAGTTCGGCACCTATCCGCAGATCGAGGCAGAGCAGAACAAGAACAGAACCAGCACAGAGCCGATACACGGCCAGCACAGACCCGGCGCAAGATATTCAGAACCAACAGACGCGGGGAAAGCCCAATACCGGCGCTTCATCGCCAACCCACCTCTACCCCATTCTAGCTACAGCCATTCGCCCCTACCCTGTCCTCATGAACGAGCCCGCCCCTCACGCCCGCGCCCACACCCACGCCGCGCCAGCCTCACCGCACCCGCTGCCGCACCGCGTCTCGGAGATCTTCGATCCCGCCCACTGGCGCGAGATCGACGGTTTCACCCACGGAACGAGCACCCCCAGGAACCTCTCCGGCGACCTCACCGACGTCACCTACCACCGCGGCTGCGTACGCGACGCCGACGGCGCCTGGGTCCGCGACCCGCCGGTCGTGCGCATCGCTCTCAACCGCCCCGAGGTGCGCAACGCCTTCCGCCCCCGCACCGTGGACGAGCTCTACCGCACCCTGGATCACGCCCGCATGAGCGGCGACGTCGGCGCCGTCATCCTGACCGGCAATGGCCCCTCGCCCCGCGACGGCGGGTGGGCCTTCTCCGGCGGCGACCAGCGCATCCGGGGGCGCGACGGCTACCACTACGAGCGCAACGACGAGCCGGCGAACGGGACCGCGGCCGGAGACGACGTCGATCCCACGAATCCTGCCGGCCCTGCACGTGCCGAGGGCCCGACCGACCATGCGGGCGTCCCTCCTCCGCTGCCGCCGACACGGCACCCGAGCCCGCACCGGCAGCCCACGACCATGCGGTCGACGTCGCCGCCGCCCAGGCCGGGTAGACACGGCCCGCGCCGGACGCCCTGCACATCCTGGAGGTCCAGCGCCTCATCCGCACCATGCCCAAGGTGGTCATCGCCGCGGTGCCGGGCTGGGCCGCAGGCGGCGGGCACAGCCTCAGCGTCGTGTGCGACCTGTCCCTGGCAAGTCTCGAGCACGCCCGCTTAAGCAGACCGATGCCGACGTCGGCTCCTTCGACGCCGGCTACGGCTCGGCCCTGCTGGCCCGGCAGGTGGGCGACAAGCGCGCCCGCGAGATCTTCTTCCTGGCCCGCACCTATGACGCCGCCGACGCCGAGCGCTGGGGCGTGGTTAACGAAGCCGTCCCCACGCCGAGCTGGAGGAGCGGGCCCTGGAATGGGCGGCGATCGTGGCGGGCAAGTCCCCGCAGGCCATCCGCATGCTCAAGTTGGCCTTCAACCTGGCCGACGACGGCCTGGCCGGTCAGCAGGTCTTCGCCGGCGAGGCCACGCGCCTGGCCTACATGACCGACGAGGCGGTGGAGGGGCGCGACGCCTTCCTGCAGCGCCGCGAGCCCGACTGGTCGCCCTTCCCGTACTACTTCTGAGACTTTCGCCAGGGTTCCGGGGCGCCGGTGACGGCCGCACCCGAGTGACGCCCGATGACGCTTCGGCCCGCCCCTCCTGACGCCGAGATCGGTCGTACTCCGCACCGAGATCGGGTCCACTTCCGCGTCGAGAGCGGTCGTAGTCCAGTGTGTGGTGGTCTCTCGTATGAGTCGAGCTTCACCGCTGTGAGTCGGCTCTACCGGTGCCCGCGTATGCCAGGGGCGGTCGGTCGATGTTGCACACTCGTGCGCGCTCCGCGTCAGCAGAAACCCCGGAATCATGCGGAACAGCAACGTCAGCAGCAACCACGCCCTCATCTCCCATGTGCGCAGCCCCCTCACCGCACATGGGAGCCCGACCACCACACACCACGATCACCAGAAAAGCCCATCATTCCAACAAAAACATCCCCACCCCACAAAGTACCCAGCCACTAAAAACAACCACACCCACCACGCCCCGCGTCGAGATCGGTCCGGTGGGCTCGTCATCGATCATCACCACCCGGAATCCGCCGAAGTCGTCCGGATTCGGGACAAACGGTCTGAAACGACTTTCACTCTCCCAAGGTGAGGGTTGGAATCATGCGGTTCTGTGTCGTGGCGCAGATGGGTCGGATCCCGCTTGTCCCGAATCCTGACGCACGCACCCCAGCACACCGCACAGATCTCACCATCAGCAGCCGTGCCCGCCGAACCGATCTCGGCGAATGGGGAAAATCGCGGGAAAAAGCGGAGGGGCAGGGGCTCCTCATGCCCCCGGCTCCTCACGCGTCGGCGCCACCGGTCTCCGGCGCCGACGGGGAATGGCGGGTGGTCGTGCCGTCGGCGTTGACGTCGAAGGCGACCAGTACCTCCCCCGTCGGCTGCTCCGACCCGCCGGCCGGCTCCTGGGTGATGAAGACCTGCTCCCCGGTTCGGGCATGAGGTCGAGGAAGGTGAAGCCCGTGCCCGACGCCGGGTCGTACAGCCCCAGCGAGCTCACGGCGTCGCCCTTGCGCAGCCAGACCTGGAGGCCGCCCCCGCGGCCGCATCCATCATCTCGCTCGGCAGGCTCAGCGCCGTCGTGCCTGTGTCCTCAGACCAGGTGAGAGTCGCGATATGGCCGTCGGGCATGGTGTCGGTCACGCGCTGGACATCCTGGGCCTGGCTGAGGTGGGCGTAGTGCTCGGTGGGGGCCATCGAGCTCATAGCCGTCCAGCGGCCCGCTCCGATGCCGACGCCGAGGATGACGACGACCGCGGCGATCCGCAGTCCGGCCGTGCGCCACCGGCGTCGGCGCGGGTGCAGGGGACGACGGCGCCCGACCGCTCAGCGGCAGCCTTCTCATCCCTGCGCGTCTCGCCCTTCCGCCTCCTGAGGCGCGGCCCCCACCGATTCGCCGGCCTCGGCCGATTCGCCGCCAGCCGCGACCGCAGCAGGCTCAACCGGCCCGACCGACTCAACCGGCCCGGCAGCCTCGGGACCGCCCGAGCCGACTGGTTCAGCAGGCCCAGCAGGCTCAGCGGAGGCGCCCCTCTCGAGCTCAACCGGCCCGGCCGGTATCCCAGCGCCCGCGGCTTCAGCCGACCCGCCCGACCCAACCGCCCCGCCGGTCACCTGCGGCTCGCGCCCAATGCGCTCGAGCAGATCGGCGCGCATGGGAGGCGGCGGCTCGATCGGCTCCAGGGACGCCCCGAGCCGGCCGAGGGCCTCATCCGGCATGCCGAGCAGGTCCTCGTCGCTCCATTCGCCCCACTCATCGTCTGCAGCACCCGTCATGCCCGCAGATTCGCCGTCACGGGGGTCCTCCGGTCGGTGGTGCCTGTCCAGCCCCGTCATGATTCCGCCCCCATCTCCTTGCGAAGTCGTGCGATTCCGTTCCTGATCCTGGTCTTGACCGTGCCGAGCGGGACGCCGGTGCGCCGGGCGATCTCGGTATGGGTCAGACCGGTGAAGTAGGCCATGACCAGTGTGGACCGCTGCGGCTCGCCGACGGCGTCCAGCGCCCGGCGCACCTCCTGCCCGACGATCCGGTCCTCCACGGCCTGGACCGTGAGGTCCATGTCCGGCAGGTAGTCGTGCCACCGGTCCTCACGGTTCTTGGCCGCCTGGGAGGAGCGGACCCTGTCGATCGCCCTGCGTCGCGCCATGGTCACCGCCCAGGCCCGCGCACTGCCCCGATCCGGCGAGAAGTCGGAGGCACTGCGCCAGATCTCCAGGAAGACCTCCTGAAGCACCTCTTCGCTCTGGGCACGATCCACCAGGATCTGGACGATGAGGGCCAGGAGCCGGCCCGACCAGCGGTCGTAGAACTCCGCGAAGGCGTCGTGATCCCCGGCAGCCGCCCTGCGAATGAGGGCGTTGTCGCGATCCAGATCCTCGTCATGCACAGTCGCGATGGTACGGGTCCCGGGTGCTCGTTCCGATCTCATCGGGCTTCTCGGTCTCGCCGGCCCCGTCCGGCGAGGATCAGCGACGATCATCCGAAGGTGAAGGAGTACAGGGACAGGCCCTCGCTCGCCTCCAGATCGAATGTGCCCTCCTGGGTCTCCTCCGTGCTCACGAGCTCGATCGAGTTGGGGACGCCCGAGACGTGGATCGTGCGCTTCTCACCGCCGGTCGTGTACGTGATGTCCCCCTCGCCGGAGGCGACCAGGTTGACCTGCTTCCCCTGGTAGCGCAGCCGCAGACGGGCGGCACCCCCGTCGGGTGAGATGGACTGCTCGGCCACGTTCCACGTGCCATCCAGGGAAAAGGTGTCGGCCCCCTGCATGTCGGGGAAGGTGTACGACGACGTCCCCTCCGTCAGCTGACCGGCGACATTCCTGGCGCGGGCGGAGCCCAGGTAGGTCTCGGGAGTGCGCGGGCCGCTAACGGCCGGCTCGTCGTCGGTGAATACCGGATCGGGCAGCTCGACGTCGGGGTCGGCCTCGCGCAGGAGCTCGCGCACGAGCTTCTCGGTGGTGGCCTCACCGCCCTCGCCGAACTTGACCTGGCGCAGTTCGCCAGTGGAGTCGGCGAGGTAGTGCGCGGGCCAGTAGTGGTTGTCGAAGTTGCGCCAGGTCACCAGGTCGGAGTCGACCGCCACCGGGTAGGTGACGCCGAGGTCGGCGGCGCCCCCGCGGACATTATCGACCTCCTTCTCGAAGGCGTACTCCGGGGAGTGGACGCCGATGACCTGCAGGCCCAGGTCGCCGTATAGTCTCGTGGAGCTTCTGGATGCCGGGGATGGAGCGCTGGCAGTTGATGCAGGAGTACGCCCAGAAATCGACCAGGTTCACCCTTGCCCGCGCGGTCGGCGTCGGCCAGGGGCTGCTCACCGGAGGTGTTGAGCCAGGCGCTGATGCCGTCGATACGGGGCAGCGCTCCGCAGTGGGCGAGCTCGTCGGCGCCGTCGACGCACCGGCCTCCCTCGCCGACCCCATGCGGCCGCCGTGCAGCACGGCGTCGGTGCCGGCCTGGAGCGAGGCGGTGTAGTCCGGCAGGGGCGCTGGAGGGCGCAGGCAGGTCGAGTACGAGCGCCACGGACAGGGGCAGCATCACCGCTCCGGCCGTGACGCGACGGCCTTCTGACGACGGCGGAATGCCCTGAGCCTTTCGGTGAGCTTGCCGGCCAAGGCGAAGGCGAGCAGCGGCACGGCGGTGCCCAGTCCGAAGGAGACGGCAAGGGTGACGGTGTCGGCGCTGATCTGACCGGTGGAGCCGGCGACCGACACGGCCGCGAGCACCGGGCCCGCGCAGGGCACGTATGCGGCGCCCAGGACGATGCCCAGCAGGAATCCGTTCGCGGGGTTGGCTGAGCCCGCGCGCTGGAAGCGGGCGAAGGGGCGCTCCACGATCTCCATGACCCTGGGGATGATCATGCCGATGCCGATGAGGGCCAAAAGGACGATCCCGGTCCAGCGGATGACGTCCTGCGGCAGGTGCAGGAGATTGAGGATCGTGGATCCCAGCAGCGTGAAGGCCGTGAAGCTGATGACCAGTCCCGCGACGACGAGGTAGGGCCGCCACCTGGAGACGGCCGGCGGCCCGTCCCCGCCCTGGTCGCGTGCGCTCTGGGCCCCTCCGGACAGGAAGATCACCGGCAGGACCGGAAGGATGCAGGGCGATATGCCGGTGATGAGACCGCCGAGCAGGCCGATGAGAACGAGACTGATCATGTGGTTCCTCCCTTTGCGATCGAGTCACCGTGTATTCGTCGCGGACGGCGGCTCGGATGCCCGATCATCGAGTGACGAGGCTCACGCGATCTACCCAATCCGACGTTCCCGCAGCTCCGAATCTGTGATGACGGGCGCCCATCGGCGCTCCAGATTCACGATTCACGCCATTTCTTCCTCAAGGAGATCCCATGCGCATTCGCACCGCTGTGTCCGCCTCCTTCTCGTCGCCGCCCTCGCAGTCGGCACCGCCGCTTGCGGTTCGATGGACAAGGACAAGCCCGCCATGCAGGAGACGTCCACCCCGAGCGACAAGATGACCGACGACAAGATGTCCGACGGCTCCGGCGGCAAGGACAGCATGACGCCTGGCGACAAGATGACCGACGGCATGAACGACAAGATGGGTGACGGAAAGATGGACGACGGCAACGGCAGCATGATGCCCGACGACAAGATGACCGACGGCATGAACGACAAGGGCGACAAGATGGACAGCAAGTGAGATTCCGGCTCGCCGGCTGAGTCAGTCACCTCCACCTTCGCGGCGGTCCGTCCCTGAGACGATCGGGGCGGACCGCCGTCAACGGCACTTCCCCACGCGAACGGCTGGACGCCCGGACACTGCGCCCGCTCCCAACCCCCACCGCTCCACTCCCCTCGCCGAGATCGGTCGTAGTCCGCACCGAGATCCTGATGTGTCAGGTCATCCCGAGGCGGTGCTTGCGGGGACGAGGACTCGTTGGCGGGGCCGAGGCCAGAAGTTGTCACGATCCGCGACAAACGAGGTCAGACACCTTCATGTCGCCTGAGAGAACTGCATGATTCCAACGGCCGATTCAGGACAGCGTAAGACCTTACGGAGTGTTTGTCCGGATTTGGACACGCGACCGATTCCGGGGGTGACATCTGGACACCGCGGCGGCGCTACTGACATGGTGACGGACGGGCACTCTTGCGAGCGCCGCCCTCGCCCCCTAGCATCCTCCGCCGGCACCAGTCAGTCCTGGTCAGGAATTGATCGGCCTGAACAGCAGTGCCGGCGTCCTATTTTCAACCCGGAGTTCTCATGCCTGCGTGGATCACCTCGCTGCTCGGCAGCACCGACCCCGCCCGCCGCAACCTCACAGGTCGCCACGATCGTGGGGCTCATCGGTGGAGTGTTCTCCGCAATCGTGAAGTTCGGCTGGGAGGTCCCCTTCCGCCTCGCACCCCGGCCTGCGCTCGAGACGAATCCACCCCCAGTCCATGCTGGAGTGGTTCGGAATGTCTCATGACACCTCGCACACGATGGTGACCTTCAGCAACAACCAGCCGCCGATCATGTCCTTCATCGTGCACTTCGGCTTCGCGATCGTATTCGGCCTCATCTACTGCATCGGCGCCGAGTACTTCCCGCGTATCAAGATGTGGCAGGGCGCCGTGTCGGCATCGCGGTGTACATCGGCGCGCACGTCGTCGTCATGCCGCTGCTGGGCTGGGCGCCGAATCCCTTCCCGTGGGTGGACGGAGCCCAGACGTGGTCCGAGCACTTCTCGGAGTTCTCGGTCACATCGTGTGGCTGTGGTCCATTGAGATCGTGCGCCGCGACCTGCGCAACCGCATCACCCATCAGCCCGACGCCGAGGTCCCCCTGGCTGACGCGGACCGCTGAGCGCACCGCGTCGAGGCCGGCATTCTCACCCGAGGCCGGCGGTGCCGCCCTTGACTTCGTGCGGCGAGGCCGACCTCGGCGCGGACGACGAACCGTGCTCCACACCCCAGGACCAGAGCTCATCGAGTCTGGCATTGACGATCTCCAGCATGCGTCCGGTGGATTCTCCGGTCCTGAACCGGCCGATGTACGGCAGGAGCCGCGCCTGGCCGCCTCCAGGACCAGGTAGGGCATCGACAACCGCCCGCCGGAGCCACGCCCGACCACCGGGTAGAGACTGGAGCGCGAGCGCGGCCACGGCATGACCATGAAGGTGGTCGCCTCAACTGCCACGGCGTGTCGCCAGCATTCTCACTGAACCCTCACTGCGCCCTCACCGGCGACCGGACTGAGGTGCGTCCGAAGAATATAGGACGAAAGATACGCAAGGACGAAAGCATCCCACATTAGAAAAATAAATACCCCGGTCGCGCCTTCCGCAAATAATGACCCCATCATGAGGCAGAAAAACATGAGGGATTGCGATAGCACTACCGCCCAGCATTAATACCGTGATAGAGCTTCTGCGGCGGGGGCGGGCGGCAGCGGCACTTCTTCCGAGCTTTAGTCCGAGACGATGAAGGCCAACGCCTCCTCGCCACGTGGACGCCGCCCACTGACCGTCACCGTCGTCCATAGAACCCCTCCAGAACCCTTCCCCGAACCGATCACGTCCGTCGGCCCCGGCTACTGACGGGAGCACTCGGGAGCGCTGACGAGCCTCAGCGCTCGAATGCTGCCCGTTCCCGGGTGCGGACCGTATGGGGTACACCTCCCATTGGCTGCAATTAGCCATAGTTGAGCCGCAGCGCCCAAGTGCCCAAGCACCCACCACCGCTTCAGAATCGTCACGATCGACGCTGATCTTCAGTGCACATCACACGCCTGCTTCTCGTAACATGTGTCTCACCTTGCTGCTCCTGTGTTCGTCCGGGAGCGGATCGCCAGCAGTCAACAGGGCGACCCTAGGGGTTCCCTGTGTCTTCCTCACGCCTCTGTCCTGGCGGGCCTGTGGCTCATCTTCTTCATCAACGGTGCTGCACTCTCCAGCTGGGCTCCTCGAATCCCATTAGTCAAAGAGCGCCTCGGGCCCTGGACTCGAATTCGGAATAGCCCTGTTGGGAATCGCCCTCGGGGCAGTGCCCGCAATGCTGGTCACAGCACGAATTCTTAGAAGGGTGCGCGACACAGCACTGTGCGCGATCACCACGATCGCCTTCCCCGCTGCATTACCGGCCATCAGCATCACCACCGGCCTGGAATCACTGACCACGGCCCTGATCATCCTGGGCGCCGCCAGCGGTGGACTGGACGTCGCAATGAACGCCCTGGCCACTGACTGCAGGCGCTATGGCGCATTCCCATTCTCGGACGCCTTCACGGCGCTTATAGTCTTGGCGTCCTGTGCGGGAACCGCAAGCGCCGTTGTCGCCACTCGCCTCAACCTCAGCGTCAGCGCCCACTTCACCGCGGTCAGCACCATCCTGCTCATCGCGGCAATTGCGGCCCTGACCGTGCTGCTGCCCAGAGCACCGCACGCCTCCGCACCGGCCATGTCCGCCGTCGATGACGCCGATCCTGCCCGCGAGGGCGCACCGTCTCGCACCGACTACCGATCAGCATCGAGTCATCGCCATTGAGGCTTCCTCCTCGAAGGACTCATCACAGACTGGTCGGCTCTCCTTCTGCGCCGCGATCTCAATGCCGACCCAACGATCGCCGCCTCCGTCCTCTCGTTGTTCAGTATCGCAATGTTCTTGTCCCGCTCTTGAGCGACGCGGCACTCCGAAGAACCGGCGCACGAAAAATCGTGCTCATCGCAGCCGTCGTCATCGCCACGTCCACCCCGCTCGCCATCGCCATCGCCTCAGTCCCATTGGTCGTCGTCAGTCTGACGATCACGGGGTCTTTGCGTCGGGCCGATGTTCCCACTCGCTCTTGCACAGGCGGGGCAGAACGTACCGAATGATCTCGCCGGCGTATCCGCACGACTGAGCATCATCGGCTACGCCGCCTATATCGCAGGCCCGCCCGCTATCGGCTTCGCCGCCGAGAACTCGACTCTCCCGCTCACGTTCACCGTGGTACTCCCAGCCACCGCCACACTGCTGATCATCGCCTCCCTGAGCGGACACTCCGGCTCTTCCGCCACCGCCACCCGTCCGGCGGCCTCCGCGGGTCGCTCACAGCAGCCGCTCACGGGGCGACGACGACCAGCGCCACCGCCGTGGCGATGCCGCGCACAAGCTCGTACAGTCCGGCGTCGCGCAGGGACGGATGAGCGCGCGCCCGGCGACCCGCGCAGGACGGGACGGAACGGCGCGGACGGCGAGCGGCACGAGGAGGAGCAGGTAGGCCGATAGACCAGGTAGAGCAGGGTAACCGACGACGTGCGGCGCCCCCTGCCGGCACCTCGACGCCGCCCTGGGCGCTGCGAACCTCATGCGCACTGCGCGCCACCACAGGGCGACCACCCCGGGGATCGGGGCAGCCAGCATGGCGCGAAGGTCGCCCGCGCGCCGCGCTCCCCCAATCGCACGGCGAGTGTGCGCTTGCCGTGAAGCGGGTCGGTGCCGATATCGCGCAGGTTGTTGACCATGAGCAGCGAGCAGGCGATGAGCCCGATCCCGCAGGCGGCGAGCCATGCCCATCCCGGCACGCTCCCGCCCTGGACGTAGAGGGTGCCGGTGGTGGCCATAGAGCCCGAAGAACACGAAGACGAAGGCCTCGCCGAGTCCCGCATAGCCGTAGGGGCGGGAACCACCCGTGTAGAACCAGGCGGCCGCGATCGCGGCGGCCCCCAGAAGCAGCATCCACCACTGGCCGGACAGCGCCAGCAGCGCCAGTCCGAGAAGACCGCCAACCCCGAAGCAGCCGAAGGCGGCCAGCTTGACGACTCGGGGCGGCACCGCCCCGGAAGCGGTCAGACGCGGGGGGCCGGTGCGCTCGTCGTCGGTGCCGCGCACGCCGTCGGAGTAGTCGTTGGCGAGGTTGCAGCCGATCTGGAGCGCGAGGGCGACGCCGGCGGCCAGGACGGTGCGCGGCGCCGAGAAGGTCTCCAGAGCCAGGGCCGCACCCCCGCCCAGGATCACCGGGGCGACGGCTGCGGGCAGGGTGCGCAGGCGCACGACCTCGGCCCAGCTGGTGGCGCGCGGGTCTGTGCTCGACCGGCTCTCCGGGCACCTGTCCGACTGCCCGTCCGGCCGCTGCGCGACGCTGCTGGCGCCCGTGAACACCCCTCTCCCCCATGCGAAACTTGTTGTATCAGCCTACGCCCTCGCATGCGTGGGCCAATGAGGGAGGTCGCGCGCGGCCGGATCGGAGCCGGCCGCTATGCCACCTCGCCCGGCCCCGGGGTGTCGGCGGCCCGGTGCCGCGGCGGCCCGAGGGCTCAGTGGCTCAGTGGCCCAGACGAGCCCGCAAGCGCTCCTCCCGGTGACGGCGCTGGATCTGGACTCAGTCTCCGCGGACCGTGGACGTTGAGCTCGGTGTACTGGCCGGTCTCACGGGTGTACCCGCGCGCAACCGCCCAGGCCCAGATGCGATCGAGCTCCGCCATGCCCTTGGCCTCGAGTCGGTTGGGCAAGGGCCCCATCCACGTCAGGCCGATGAGGTGAACCGGCTTGCACCTCAGGGGTGACGAGGGTGGCATTCGCGCTGTTGGCGATGAGAACCGCCTTACCTCCGGCGATCTTGACCTGCACGAACATTCCGGTTCGGTGATTCCCGCCAGGAAGTCCTGGCGGTGGCTGTGCTGATGTGAATCCGGTGGCATCCAGAGTGGTGCCACGACATCAGGAACGCCACCATGCCGCGAATAGGAGCATGCTGAGAAGGGAGCAGGAGAACTGGTGAGGAACTCGTGTCGATGATGTTGTAGATGGCGCCGGCAAGAATGAAGAGCCTGAAGGCCACGAGGGGCGATCATCGATATGCGAGCAGAGCTGGTGGCCGAGTCGGAAGACCACGGACTTCCTGCGTCACGGGGAACGGGGCGCCGGCCGGCGGAAGCTCCCTGTGGACCCTGCCGGCAGGGGCGCTGAGGCTGCGTATTGGCTGCGCTGTAACGCCGCCGTAATCGCTATATTCGGCTGTATTTTGCCGAGTCTGCCTGTACCCGCGGCGGGCTCTGCCCTGCGCCCCATGTCCCCCGCGTCCTCCATACCCTCCTCGAAGTCCCTCCTGAGGCCGGCTGCAGGCGCTGTAGTCCCTGCCGTGGGTCCCGTCCATAAACCGTTGGAACCGGCGGACCCGGTGGGGTGGCCGGAGGCGGGCGGATACCCGTACTGGCCGGGCAAGGATGGTTGAGACATGGGGCATCTCCTGGAATTGGATGAGGTCACGACTACATTAATTGACCAACAGGTCTGTCCCCATGGGGATCATGCCCACGCACGCCTGAGAGCGCGCGCTCAGCGCCGATTCCGGCAGCAGCGAGCGGGTTGCTATCATGGAGGGATATTTCGCCGCCATCGATACTTCGTTTCCCATGATTCCGCGGTTCCGCCTTTGCATGGCCGCACACGAATGTGCAACGCCCTCGGCTCAGCCTCCGAAAGTCTCCGGAAGCCCCCGGTCGTAAGGTCTGGCCGCGTTCCGCGTGCCCTGCATGACTCTTCCTTGCAGAGGAACGCGAAGATACAGGAATTCAGGCAGGACTCAACGAGTGTCGTAAGCACGAGAGCACCAGGAGCAGACCGAGAGCGCCTCACACCGACTCGAAGAACGCGGCCACAGCACGCCGATCGGTCTTGCCCGGGCCGCGCAGGGGCAGGTCGGGCACGACCAGGACGCGCTTGGGGGCGTGGGCGCCGTCAAGATGCGCTTCCGGGCCAGTCCGCGCAGTTCCTCGCCGTCGAGCTCGCGCACTCGCCTCGGGCACGACCGCGGCGACGACAGCACCTGCCCCAGACCTCATCCGGGACGCCGACGACACAGGCCCGGGCGACGCCGGCGGCGCGACCAGCACCCGTTCGACCTCGCGCGGGATCGACCTTGATGCCGCCGCGACGATGAGGTCGTCGAGGCGTCCGAGCACTGCTCAGTTCTGGCGGAGCCGTCGGAAGGGTCTCCAGCCGCCCGCGGCCGGCGGTGACGCGAAACTCGCGAGGGTCGGCGCGGAGAAGCGGGCCCCGCCGGCCTCGGCGGAAGGGGCCATCGTGCGGAGTACCGGGCGGGCGCGGTGGCGGATGGGCCCCAGGAACGAGTCAGCGCCGCTGCAGCATCCGCCACTGCAGCATCGACGCGCGCGGCTCCGCCCCGCCCCGGGCAACGACGTCGGGCCTTCGCGCGTCGGGACACGCGCCGCCATAGCCTTCCCGCCAGGACGGGCCCGGCCAACAGATCCTGCCGGCGCCCGTCTCTGTCGAGGTTCCCGACACGTACGCGCAGCCTTCCAGCGATACCCCGTCATAGACGCACCTCCCCGGTCTCGCTCGATGCCGTAGGTCGTCACCACGCGGATTCGCGCCGCCCCGGGCGCGCCTGGAGCAAGCCCGTCGAGCGGCCGCACCGCCGACGAGCGCACGGCATCGGCGGAGTGCCAGAGAAGCGGCGCACTCGGCGTTAGCCAGCACGCGCAGAGCTGAGTGGGAACGAGCGAGACGTCACGGGTCCCCCTGTTTCAGCGTCCGCTCGAGAGCGCCGCCAGCGCCGGCTCGAAAGCCTCCGGTGGTGTCGACGATGACGGGCCGGGTCCCGGCCACGATGGAACGCACTGGCAATGCGCCGGCGACGTGGGCGGGCAGGGCAGAGTACCAGGTTCCCGCGCTGGAGTCGTTCGTGAGGGGCGCGCGCCGAGGCGATCAGCGCGGCGCCTCATGGCGATGAGGCTGGCTGTGCCCGTGGTGGAGCCGGAGTGCGAGAATGATGTCGCCGCTCCGGAACGCCGTCGAGCCGCCGACAGGTCGAAGCGCGCACGGCATCGGATCTTCATGAGGACCGATCGGCACTGAGCAGGGGGCGATGGTCGCTACCGCCCATTGCCCGTTTCGCCGCCGACCGCCGAGGCCGCCCGCGCGAGGGGATCGGCGAGGATCTCGCGAGGCGCGATGCAGGCGGGCGACATGCGGCTCATCGCTTTCCGCCCACGACCAGGCGGGGAGTGCGCGAGGGAGTCGGTGCGCTCACGACCCAGGGTCGCACGCGGGTCGCCTCAGGTCGTGCTGCCGAGGGCCGTACTGACAGCAGTCGCGCAAAGATCAGGCTTACGCTAGGCATGACGCCATGCCCGCGCCTCCTCGTTCTCGTCCGCCCTTGACGATCTACTCTGCTCGACCGCGCACGCTCTGAGTCGATGTGACCCATCGCCCAAACTGTTTGGGCTCAGCCCTGATCGCCGTGATCACGCCCATCGACCGACCGGCGGATCATCGTCAGCCGCGTCAAGGCCTGCACGCGAGCGGGGCGGCGCGGTCGAGCCGACGGTGTGGCTCGGGCCGAGGGGCACGACCTTCCACCGTGCGGAGCGACTGCGCCCCGTGGCTCTCGACGACGATCCGCTGCCTCGCTGAGGGGCTCGAGCAGGACATCCGCCGCAAGCGCCATCACCACCACGAGAGTAGGGAACTTGAGGACTCGGCCCCGATGAGCCCACATGATTCGGCGCCGTGCGTCATCGCCGCGTCCTGGTATCGAGCCGGCCCTGAGCTGACTCTGGGCTAGCACGAGCGCACTCGAACCGGCACCGAACCGGCACTGCAGCCGACAGCCCCGCGCGACGCGGCTTTCAGCCCGGGGCGCGCGGGTGGCGCGGCCAGGCGGAGGTATCGGGACGTCAGCGTGGGCGTGCCGCGTGCATGAAGCAGTCGCCGAGGCAGCACGTGCGCCCCACGATCTGCGGATGCTCGGGCGTACCGGGCTCGACCAGCACGCAGCACACGAGCTCGGCCCACTGACCGCGCAGCATCAGCGTGCCGCAGTCTGGCGTTGGCGGCCGCCATGACGATCTCACGCGTACCGGTAAGCTGGATCTCCTGGACGTCGCGCAGGGCGATGGGCATGATCCCTTCCCCCGTGCCCAGGTAGATCCCGTGAGTGGACACGGTCAGACGGGCGTCGGCGAGGTGGCGCCAGCGCTCGACGGCGTCGGCCTCCGGCGGCCTCTTCCGCCGCGAGTTCGTCAAAGGCCTGCCCGCCGAAGAAGGCGGCGGTCGGGAGCCAGCCGACGAGCCCGCCCGCGAGGAAGAAGCCGCGCGACGGGTTGTAGGTGGCGTCCCCGCGGCGCCACATGAGCAGCTCAGCGTCGCAGGTGGCGAGCATGACCTCGTCCGCGGCGAAGGCGCAGCGCACGGGGTCGACGACCGGTGAGACGGGATTGGGACGGCGCCCGTTGCCGCACAGCGGTCAGAACGGCGGCGGTGTTCCACCACGAAGTCCTGCCCCGTCCACGGGCGCCGCGGGCGAGGCCTGGCCGAGGGCGCGTTCGCCCGACAGGGTCAGGCCGGTGGACTCAGTGGACTCGGCGGACTCAGTCGACTCAGCGGAGGCGAGCGCACGCAAAGCGTCGTCGGGTTCTCCCGGTCGGGACACGGGCTGGAGGGTCACGCCGGCGCCTCGGCCGAGGCGCCGGCGGCGTCGTCCGCCTCGGGCTCGCGCCCATCGCCGCGGCCGCGGCGGAGGTTCAGGACCATGTCCTCGGCACGGCGCAGGAGGTCGCTGGCCCGGCTCCCAGTGGGACAGGCCCACAGTGTGCGCGAGTCGAAGGTCAGGGAAGTCAGCGAGGCCAGCGAGCACTGACGACGGCGGGGGTCGTGGGCCAGGGAGCGGCCCTCGAGCCACAGGCGGGTGGCCCACACGGGCAGCTGATGGGGAGACGAGCAGTGCCTCGCGGCCTCGACCAGTCCGATGGCGTCGCGCACGGCCGCGCTCATTCGGGCCACGAGCTCGGTGTGAGGGCTCGCCCCAGCTCGGCCGCAGGGGGTTGAGGTAGTAGCGCCAGTGCTCGGGGTGGGCCAGGACCATCGGTTTGCGGTTGACGGACACGCCCTCGAAGTGGTTGCCGGCCTCGATGAGGCGGGCGTCCGTCGTCGGGGCGAGGTCGAAGGCGGCGGCGGTCGGCGCGCCGGTCTCACGGGCCCGCTCCAGCGGGGAGGTGACGACCGCGGCGATGTCGTGGCCGGAGGCGGACAGCACGTCGGCGACCTGCAGCGCCATCTGTCTGCCCAGCTCCGAGAGGTGGTAGCCGGGCAGGCGTCCGTGCAGGATGCCCTCGGGGTTGTGGACCTCGCCGTGCCTCATGGTGGATCGTCGTACGCGCCATGGTGTGATTCTCGCATGCCCGTCCGACGGCGAAGATCCGCGTGGCGGGGGCGGCCGTTCAGGAAGGCGGTACGGCCGCGGAAGACGCACCGAGGATCGGCGCGGCGGGGCGATCCTGCCGCCGGGCTGCTCAGAGAGCGGACCCGTACTCCCGGGGTCGAGGCCGGCATCGCGGAGGATCGCGCCACCCGCCGGGGTCAGACGCACGCGCGGGTGGCCCGAGGCGTTCGAGCCACCCGCGGGAGAAGAAGATCCGGCAGATCGCCGTGCCCAGAGGCCCGGCGAGGTGGAAGCGGCGCTCGGTGGAGTCCATGCACGGCGTGACGAGATTCTCCGTACTGCTCTCTCCCGGCAGGACGCCCCAGGTGGTCAGGAGCTCTTCTCCGTTCCGCGTCAGCCGCCAGTTCCGGTCGACTGAGGCCGCGGGCCCTGAACCGGGCGGTGAGTCCGACGCCGAGGCGACCGGCCAGGTGCTTGTAGCAGGTGCGGCCCTGTCGCAGTTGCTTGTTGGCCGTCCAGGCGTTGAGGCTCGGCAGGGGTGGGCAGGGTGTCCTCGGTGACGACGCCGAGCGCTGCAATCACTCGGGCGATGTCGTCGCGGCGAGGCTGATGTACCGGTGACGCCCTTGCCGTGTATCGACGGCGATACCGCGACCGACCAGGACGCCGACGTGCTCGGTGGCAGTCGATCGTGCCAGCCCGGCGTACGCGCCGAGCTCGCCGACGGTCCACGCGCGGCCGTCCATGAGCGCAGCGCACGCTGGCCGCCCGCGAGCGATCCGCCAGCACAGTCGCACGCAGAAATATCCGGGACCGCTTCCGGAAAAGTGCGGGGAGAGCATGTTCCGATCCTGAGATGACTGGTTGGTGACTGGTTGATGATCTGATTCCGGCAGCGGGCGTGCGGCGTGTGGGCGACGCGCTCAACGTCAACGGAGGAGCTCGCCGAGTTAACGTACCTTTCGCATCCTTCTGACCTCTGCCCCCAGAAGGATGCGAGAAAAGGTACGTTAACGCTGGAAAAAGTAGCCGTTCACGCTCAGCGCGCTCCACTCGCGCGCACCCGGCCAGTACGCAGCACCGCGCCCCTTACGCCGAGATTTCCTCGAGATCGGTTACGTCCAACTCGACGAAAAGGAAGCCGCATGCCGCCTGACACCCGTTGGAATCAACAACTTAGATTCCGACTGTTCGGCCCGGTGCCGAACAAGACCGGCATTATCTTGCCTTCCGGCAGGATCTTCTCAACAGGCTCCGGACCGGCACTCCGCGGAAGGTGGAATAACAATTGATTGCATTGCGTCAGCGCAAGCGCTCATCGCCGTCCTTCTCGGAGTTCTTCGATCGTTATGCTGGACGCCACCATCGTCAATGTGGCGCTGGGTGATATCGGTGCGGAATTGAATGCCCCGACCGCCTCCCGCAATGGGTTGTCGACAGTTACACGCTCATGTCTCGCGGTTTTTCTACTGACGTCGGGGCGGCCTGCGATCGACTGGGCGCCCGGACCGTCTACAGGTTCGGCCTCCTCGTATTCGGCGGGTTCTCAGCCGCGTGCGCGCTCTGCACCCGCCAGTGGACCGCTGATCGCCGCACGAGCGGCTCAGGGGCGGGCGCGTCCGCCATCGTGCCCGGCTCACTGGCGCTGCTCTCGGCGATCTGCGAGGACCCGAGTGCCCGAGCGCGGGCGATCGGCCTGTGGGGAGGAGCGGGAGGATCGCAGCCGCAGTGGGGCCGGTGCTCGGAGGGCGCTGGTCTCCTGGATCGGCTGCGGGCCGTGTTCTGAGCAGCTGTTCCTTTCCTCGTGGTCGCCTTCCGGCTTATCGCTCGTTCGTCGCCCGCAGTGGGGCGCCGGTCACCTGAGCCGCGCAGCATGAGCGCCGGTTCGATCCACCGGGCAGGTCCTGTCCGTCGTGGGCCTGGCCTCGATCACCCTACGGAGTCATCAGCGGCGGAGAGAGCGGTTGGAGCGGCAGTCGATCACGGCGATCTGCTGCGGGACGATCGCACTCGGGGGATTCGCCCTCGTCGAGCATCACTGCTGACGATCCGATGCTTCCCCATCACTGTTCAAGAATGCCCGGTTCACGGTCTCTGTGCTCGTCGGCGTGGCGCTGAACATCAGCTTCTTCGGCCAGCTCTTCGTCCTCTCGTTGTTCTTCCAAAAGCTATATGGGTTACGCCCCTGGCTCGCGGGCCTCGCGCTCGCCCCGCAGGCCTACAGCGCGATCATCGGCTCTCCCCTCGGAGGACTCGGCACGGCGCGCATCGGGGCACCCGCCACGATGCTGATCGGCCTTCTCACAGGCGCAGCGGGATTCGGAAGTCTTGTTGTGGTCTGGATAGCACGCCGTATCCACTGATTGCGCTCCCTAACCCTTTGCCGGCGGTTTCGGCATGGCCTCGCCATGCCGGCGGCGACGTCCGCAGCGGTGGCCTCGGCACCGCCCGCATACACCGGACTGGCCGGTGGCGTCATCAACGCGGCTCGGCAGACCGGAAGCGTCATCGGCGTGGCTGTTCTGGGAGCGATGATCACCGGCGGCGCGTTCCTCACCGGATTCCACCTCGCCGTCGGCACCGCGGCGGCGGTATTCCTCGCAGCCGCAGTGCCCGCTGCCCGCTTGTCCACGGCGGCGGCAGAGCCCCCGGATTCCTCCGGTGCAGGCCTGACAGCCTTTGGAATCATGCGGATCTTCCCGACCTTCGCCACCCTCGACGATTCTAGGCCGCCGCCGTGGACAAGCCCTTGCCGCTTTGCGCCGGACCCGCCCGGATGCCGGTCGCTCCAGGGAGCGCACTCGAGACCTCGTCCCGTATGGTTGGGCACCATGACGACTCGCAGAGCATGGGGTCTCGGCCTGGCGACCGTGACCGACGACGGCAACACCCTCGACGTCTGGTACCCGAGGCCGATCCTGGGCGATGAGCCCGCCGACGGCGACGCCGACCTGCTCACCACTCTGTCGGCCATGGAGAGAGCGGACGCCGCGTGGAGTTCACACCACCGTCGTGCGCAGCTGGGCCGACCTGGACGACGCGAAGACGGTGGCGGGCGCCCTACCTGCGCCTCCACATCCTGTCCCATCGTCTGGCCCTGCCCAATACGGTCAACCTGGACGGGGTCTTCTCCCGCCTGCCCAACGTCGTGTGGACCTCCGTCGGGCCCTGCGCCGCCGAGGACTTCGAGGTCACGCGCACCCGCCTGCGCGCCAAGCTGGGCCACGCGGTTCCAGGTGGACTCGGTCGACAAGTTCCCGCGCATGACCGACTATGTGCTGCCCTCGGGCGTGCGCATCGGCAATGCAGCCAATGTCCGCCTGGGCGCCTACCTGTCCGAGGGACGACGGTCATGCTACTCCGGCTTCGTCAACTACAACGCCGGGTACGCTGGGCCGCTCCATGGTGGAGGGCCGGGTGTCCCAGGGCGTCGTCATCGGGGACGGCTCCGACGTCGGCGGCGGCGCCTCGACAATGGGGATGCTCCGGGCGGCGGCCTCCAGCGCGTGGCCCTGGGCGAGCGCGCTGCCTGCTGGGTGCCAACTCCGGGACTGGGCATTCCGCTGGGCGACGACTGCGTCGTCGAGGGCGAGCTGTATCTGACGGCCGGAACCAAGGTCTCCGTGCTCGCCCTCCGGGCGGCGTGGTGCCGGGCCCGCATGGCCTGTTCAAGGACCGCGCGTGGTGTCGGCCCGTGAGCTGGCGGGCGCCTCGAATGTGCTCTTCCGCCGCAACTCGCAGTCCGGCGCCGTGGAGGCGCTGGCGCGCGAGGCAAGGGCATCGAGCTCAACAGCCTCCTACACCAACCAGTAGCGCGCCTCCTCTCCTTACGCCGAGATCGGTCGAGTTCCGCGTCGAGATCGGTCGCCCGGACCGATCTCGACGCGGAACTCGACCGATCTCGGCGAAAAGAAAGGGAAGCGATCGGGAGGCTATGAGCGACGACGGCGATGCCCACGGCGTCCTTCTCGTAGCGGGTGAACACTGAACGCATCTGCAGGATCCGGGCCCGCAGCTCCTTGTCGCCCATCACGTTGCGCATGATCCTCAGCGAGCCGCCAAGACCCTCATCACGCAGATTACGGCCCATCTTGAGCAGCGCCATGGGGCAGTGCCCACCCAATCGACCTCCAGTCCGGCACATCCTCCGAGGCTTGCGCCAGGCGGCAGCGGTCATGGGGCGGGCATTGACGTGGATGGACCGGGCCAGGTCCCGGCGCAGCTGCGTGTAGTACTCCTCGTCGATGTCATCGGGGGCGACGCCGAGCTCGTGAATCGCATAGCGACCCCCGGATCGCAGGACGCGAGCGGCCTCACCGACGATGGCCGCCTTGGCCTCTGTCCCCCTGCATGGTGAGCATGGCCTCGCCGACGACTGACGTCCGCGCTGTCGTCCGGCAGACCGGTATCGGCGGCCTCCCCCTGACGGACGCTGCCGCGGTCCCCGACGACGGCGGGAGACCCGGCCGCCGCCTGCGGGTCGCGATCGATCGCCGTGTAGGGAGGCGGGGCGGCGGCGACGATCTCGGCGGCGGTGCGCCCCAGTCCGGGGGCGAGGCTCGACGACGTCGGCTCCCGCAAGCCGGGCGTGGGCGAGCATGTCGGCGGTCAGGGCGGCGCCCCCGGGCGCAGGACGCGCTTTGCCCGCGCGGGCGAGGACCCAGTGACCGGGTGCGGTGGCGATGGGGCGGTCGGCGTACGGGAGGGGAACCTCGGAGGCGGACTTCTCGCCTCATGAAGGCGAGTTTAACCTGGCCTTACCGTGAGAAACAGCGGCGAAGGCGTCTTGGCCTCCTCATTCTGACCTCTCACACCTTGTTGACGTGGTCCAGGCTCGTCTCCCACGCGGGTGCCGGGGTACTCGGCGGCGCGCTTGCGACGACGCATGGCGATGTAGTGCCGTTCGATCTCACCGGTGTAGACCTGGCGCGGACGGCCGATGCGCTGGCCGGGTCGGAGATCATCTCGCGGTACTGGGCGATCCAGCCGGGCAGGCGCCCCAGGGCGAACAGCGGCGTGAACATCTTCGTGGGGAAGCCCATGGCCTGGTAGATCAGGCCCGTGTAGAAGTCGACGTTCGGGTAAAGGCTGCGGGAGACGAAGTACTCGTCGGACAGGGCGACCTCCTCCAGCTCCATGGCGATCTCGAGCTTGCGGTCCCCGTCCTCGCTGCCCAGGCGGTTCAGGACGTCGTGAGCGGTCTCCTTGACCAGGGCGGCGCGCGGGTCGTAGTTCTTGTAGACGCGGTGGCCCGAAGCCCATGAGGGCGCACCCGTCCTCCTTGTTCTTGACCCTGCGGACGAACTCGGTCGTCGTCATCCCTCGGCCTGGATGATGTCGAGCATGCGCAGGACGGCCTCGTTGGCGCCTCCGTGCAGCGGCCCAGACAGCGCCCCGACGCCGGCCGCCACGGAGGCGTACATGTTGGCGTCGCGAGGAGCCGACCAGGCGCACAGTGGAGGTCGAGCAATTCTGCTCGTGGTCGGCGTGCAGGATGAGCAGCATGTCCAGGGCCCCTGATGACCGCGGGGATCGATCTCGTAGGTCTGGTCAGGGCATGCCGAAGGTCATGTTGAGGAAGTCCTCGACGTAACCGCGCTTGGAGTCCGGGTAGAGCAGTGGCAGGCCGATGGCGCGACGGGCGATGTAGGAGATCATCGTCGGCATCTTGCTCAGAAGCAGCACCGTGGCGAGCTCGCGCTCGTAGGGGTCGTGCGGGTTGAGGGTGTCCTCGTAGTAGGGTGGCCAGACCGGCGATGCCCGCCTGAAGGATCGCCATGGGATGCCCGGAGGAGGGGAAGGAGGTGAAGAAGCTGCGGAAGTCCTCGTGCAGGAGGCGGTGGCGGCCGATGCGGCGCTCGAAGCGCTCGAGAGTCTTGGCATCGGGCAGCTCGCCATTGATGAGGAGGTAGGCGACCTCGAGGAAGGACGAGGACTTGGCGAGTTCGGCGATCGGATAGCCGCGGTAGCGCAGGATGCCGGCGCCGCCGTCGATGTAGGTGATGTCCGAGGTGCACGAGGCGGTGTTGGTGAAGCCCGGGTCGAGGGTGACCATCCCGGTGGAGCCCAGCAGCCTGCTGACCCCCAGGCCGTCGGACCCCTCGGTGAGTGGACTCCGCGGCAGCTCAGTGCCGACCCCCGACGGTGAGCCTCGCCCGGAACATCCAGGTCGTTGGGGTCAATGGTCATGTCGGTCATGGTGCCTCCTCAAGGGCTGACGACGTCGGCGCTGCCGCACCCTAGCTCATCGCGAGTGAGCCTCGGTCCCGCATCTGGGGTAACTCTACGGGCTCCTGCCTACGGCGTTGCCGGGAGCCGGACTGCGGGCAAAAGAACTCAAAAGAACTCCGAAGAACTCTTCCGGAACTCTTCTTTCCGCGTCATGACGCCCTTTCGGCACCTCCCGGCCCCGCGCCCATCCACGAGTTCTTGGGAGTTCTTTCGAGTATTCCGCAAGAACTCCTCATGAGCCGAGAGCAAGCGGCAGCAGATCCGTGCCGGCCGCCATGCGGGGCGGCATCGCGACAGCGAGCCGACGCAACAGGCGCAGCACCGATCTCACGGCGGACTGCGACCGATCTCGGCGCGGAGTACGACCGATCTCGAGCCGGAATGCAGCCGATCTCACGGCGGACTGCGACCGATCTCGGCGCGGGTACGACCGATCTCGACGCCGGGAATGCGACCGATCTCGACGACGGGGTGCGGCGACTGCGACCGATCTCGAGCGCTTCGCCTCGCCGCACCGTTCAGGTGAACAGCTCCCGGGCCCGCGCAGAACGCAGACGCGCTCGCAGGCGGCGGCCACCCGCTCGTCGGTGCCGGTCAGGCTCATGCGAATCCGCTCGGCGCCCGCCTCGCCGTGAAGTCTCCCGGAGCAACAACGATCCCGAGCTCGGCGAAGGCGCCCAACAGGTCGGTGCGCATGGAGTCGGGGCCCTTCAACCACAGGTAGAGGCCGGCGACCGAGGCCGGGTCGTTGGTCAGGCCCACCGCGGCCGTCGCCTCCAGGAGAGCCTCCCGACGTCGGCGGTAGGTCTCCCGCTGGACCGCCACGTGGGCGTCGTCGTTGAGGGCGGCGACCATGGCCGCCTGAACTGGGGCGGGCACGAGCAGGCCGGAGTGCTTGCGCACCTCGGTGACCGCCTTGACGAGATAGGGGTCGCCGGCCAGGAAAAGCGGCCCGGTAGCCAGGGCCAGGTTCGACTGCTTGGACAGGGAGTACAGGGCGAGGAGCCCGACCGGATCATCCTCTAGCACCACCGATGGAGGCGGTCACGCGGATCCAGCAGGCTCGGCACGCCCTCGGAGGCCCACGGCTCGGCCCAGCCGAGCTCGGCGTAGCACTCGTCGGCGATGACGATGGACCCGCGGCTCCGCGCCCAGGCGACGATGCGCGCCAGCTGCTCCACGCCCAGGACGTGGCCGTCGGGGTTGCCGGGGCTGTTGAGCCACACGATGACCGGCGCGGCGGGGGCACCGTCGGGGCCGGCGGGCAGCTCAGGTGTCGGGATCCGCATCGGTGTCGACGGGCACGGGTGTGGCGCCGGCCAGACGCGCCCCGACGTCGTAGGGTGGGGTAGGCAGCACGCGGGTGAACGATGACATCCCGGGACCGGCACCGAGCTGCAGCGGTAGAAGAGCCACCGACTCCCTGGAGCCGATGGTGGGGATCACGGCGTCATCGGTCAGGCCGCGCACTCCGCGCCGACGCTCCATCCAGGCGATGATGGCCTCGCGGACGGCCGATGTGCCGACGGTGGCCGGGTAGCCGGGCGCGTTGGAGGCCGCCACCAGAGCGGTGCGAGCGATATCGGGCGAGTCGTCCACGGGAGTGCCGATGGCCAGGGTCGACGACATCGTCCGGGTGGGCGGCGGCGAGGGCACGGACGGGTTTCAGGGTATGTCCCAGGGAAATCGGGCAGAGTGAGCGGCCGAGGCAGGGTGAGACGGAGATCGGAAGGCAAACCAGGCCTATCGGGCGTATCAGGCATCGTCGGGCATGTCGGGCGCGCAGTCACGCGTCCGATTCTCCCCCATGACGCACCGGGCAGCGCTGCCGTTCCGGCCTGACACGCATCGGCGATTCCCTGCACATGGAGTCTTACTCGACCGCCGCTGGAAATCTGACTCCTCATGATTCCGCGGTTCTGCTCAGGACGATTCGCAACCGAGTGTGCAACCTCGCGCGCACGTCAGTCGAGTCCGTTGGCCTCGCGATAGTCCTCGTTCTGCGGGGGAAGAGCGGCGACCATCGGATCGTCGTAGGGCTGGGGACCGGCACTCTGGGCACCGCCGGGAGAACCCAGCCCCTGCAGCTCGAAGAAATCGATGTTGGCGCGTGTAGTCCTCCCACTCATCGGGGACGTCGTCCTCGCAGAAGATCGCCTCGGTGGGGCACACGGGCTCGCAGGCGCCGCAGTCAACGCATCTCATCGGCGTTGATGCTACGGGGAGCGTTCGCCTTCGTAGATGCAGTCGACCGGACACTCGTCCACACATGCACGGTCTTTGACGTCGACACATGGCTGGGCGATGACGTAGGGTCATGGGTGGATTCCTCTTCTCCTGGAACGCGTCGCGGCGGACGGCAACGCAACCATGGCCACAGTATTGCCCCGCGGCCCCGCACCGCCCAATAGGCTGAAAACGTGGGCCTGAGCACGAGAATATGGGGGCTCGCGCCGCTTTATTTCGTCATGAGAAGGGAACCGAATCCGGTCCGGGATCCTGGAGCGCGGACCGAGTCATCCGTTTATGGCGCTGTCGCCTCAGCCCCTCTAGGCAAGCACTCCGGCCGGAGGAGAGGCGCCTGTCGCAGAGGAGCCGAGCAGGGAGCCGACGATGTTCGTCAGCGAGAATTCCGGACCGAGCACCATGGGCAGGCCCCAGATCAGGCCCGCCAGCACAACCAGCAAGACGATGAAGACGATCGCCATGACCTTCACGGCCGTCGGAACTCCCCGCCGCTTCGCCTTGCTGTCTGCGATCGCGTCACGTCGAGAGCTCGGGCGGCCCTGGAGCATTCCTGGAGGCATCCGGAGCGTGACCCAGGTGAGGTCCTCTCCCTGACCACACCTCCACGCCCCTGTGGACCCGGTGTCGTCGGGGCAGAGGCGGCACGCGCGGGTACCGCGGGCTGGGAGGCCGTCTCAGATGACGGCGCCGATGCCGACCTGGCCGACGCGGCTCCCGTCACTACCGGCCTGTGCGGGGGCGGCTGGAGCCGAAGGAGCAGAGGCCGCGGATCGTGAGGAGGGCGACGACACCGGAGACGCAGGTGCCATTGCGGAATCTGCCCCGTGGTCCGCGGCGGCGCAGAGGCGGCGCGAGCCGGAGAGGCGACGCGGGACGCACCAGGAGCATCGTGAGCGGCGGTCACGGCGACCCGCTGGTTGGCGACGACCACTCGGTACGTCGCCGTCCCCGAGGCGTCCGCCCCGGGTTGATGAGGAGAATGCCGACAGAACCGGTGCCGGCGGACGGCGCCGACGAGGCACCCGGCGCGAACACGGGACGACGACGCGCAGCGCCGGGGGCTGACGCGGCAGAGGGAGCTGCTTGCCCACTGTCGTGGGGAGTGGCCGTCGCCGCATCGCGGGCGCGGCGGACCGCGCCCGCCCACCAGTAGCGGCCGAGGCCGACGGAGCCGAGGAATGCCCAGAGCCGCGGGGCGGCTGGGGATAGAGGCAGGAGACACAGCCCGGGAACGATCCGTCGCACCGGCATCTCGGGGCCGCGGAACGCCCAGAAGCTGCGGGAGCCGATGAGGAAGCGGCGGTGGCCTCTGAGGCCCCGCCTCGGGGCTCCGACTTCGTCTCACGACGGGCCGGGGCTCCGCTGAGAAGCAGAGCACCGAGCTCCGCCTCTGTGGTGGACAGGTCGGGTCCTGCAGGCCCCTGTGGGCGCAGGCGTCGCAGCCGCCGCAGCAGCGGGGCGGGGCCGGACTGCGGGCTGCTGACCGCCGCTGCGTGTCCGGGAGATGGAGGCTCGCCGCCCTGGAGCCAGTACCGAGCCGAACCCGGACGGACGGGGCGGGGCGCTGACGCAGTCCCTGCCGCCCGAGGCGGCAGCAGGCCGCGGACCGGGAGTCCGAGAGCCGGGAGTCTTGGCGGAGGCCGGGCGCACCGGCCTGTCCTGGAGGGGAGCGTCGAGGAGCACGGGCGGACTCCCCGCCCGACGCGGGAGGCTCCGCCGGTGTCTGCACCGGGCGTGCTAGGCGCACTATGAGCACCACGGGCGCTGTGAACAGTCGGCTGGGTCCCCGTGCTGTGACCCGGCCGTGCGATAGACCGGGACGGCATCGGCAGGACGGGACCCCGAGAACATGGAGTAGGACTGGAATCCGGGCTTGGAGGCGGGAACGACCGAGGGCGAGACGCGGTGCCCCGCCCTCCCCGGCACTCCCAGAGGCGGGAGCGCGGTGGCGCGCTGCATCGGCCTCGGCAGCCGCGCGTGGTGCCGAGCGGGCCCCGCCTCGCCGGGAGACCCGAAGTGCTGCGAACGACGGAACGGTCCGATGTCGTCACAGTCATATCGTTCTCCTCATAGGAAGGGGACAACGATGCTCCATCGCCCAGACAAGCGTAGTGGGACGCCAGCAGCCACGCCCGCCGATACGACGGTGAGATCAAATGTTACGATATTGCTATCCACAACCATTTTAAGGGTTATAGGTCCCACATGTGTGGGTTTGCGTCAGTAAGCGCACAAAACCCGGAGAACCGCCACGGGGATACAGAGATGGCGGAGATGGTGGAGAAGCGGGGACGATGCGGCGGTTACGGCGTTCCGGCCGGGGAGCCCCGTCCGAGGAACCCTCCGGCGCATTCGGCAGATTTTTCTTCCGCACCCGTGGCGTCCTGAGGTTGAGCGGGCTGCGGTTGAGTGACCACCCACCGGCGGCCGGCGTACGAGCCTCGCCGATCGGCTGCGGCGCCGCCTCCCAGTTGCTGCGCCCCTGATCCGTCGTCGAGGATCCGGGTTGGAGGGACTGGGAGGGCTTGGCGGACCCCGTGCACTCGATATTGTTGTCGGCGTCGTAGGTGGTGGTCAGGACGTCGTCGGAACGAGTCTTGTCCGGAGCTGTGCGGGTGCGGGTGACGGTGATGTCGAAGCCCGGGTTCCCGCCGTAGTACGACTGACATCCTGAGCCCGCCGGGCGGGTGAGAGTCTGGACGGGCCGGTAGTTGTAGCGCTCGGAGCTGGTGATGGAGACGTCGTAGTAGTGCGTGGACCAGATGCGGGTGTGGACCTGGCCGTCGGCGACCCAGGCCTGGATGAGCGCCGCGTAGGGAGTGGAGTTGGTGAACTTGACGTCCTTCTGGCCGGTCCAGAGCGTCGCCTCGCGCCCGGCCGGGTACCGGTCGAAGTAGTAGGAGTGCGGGTGGTGCTCGACATCGTCCATGCCGGCCTCGAAGCCGACGTTGAACATGGTGGTGCCGATCGGGAGAGCCCGCCTCCAGCGCATCGACGTGCTGGCCGTTGGAGATGACGCCCGCATCGGTGAAGCCGTGCTCAGTAGTCCACCGGGCCGAGCGCCTCCTCGACGGAGAAGGTCTGCCCGGACATGACGACCTGACCATTCATCTGCTCGGCGCCGCGTATGAGGTTCCTGATCGCGGCCGGGCTCGGAGTTGAAGGGTGTGGCGAACTCGCCGGTGACCTCGGTAATGCCCCAGTCCACCTCAGGGGTGGTGGTGTCCGGCCAGTGGTGGTCATGGGGATGGCGACGGTGCGGTCGGCGGATGCGGGACCTGGTGGTTCCCGTGTCGATGAGCTGCTGAGGTCAGAGCCGCCATGTCGATGCCCTCGCCTGAGGACGGGGCCACATACTGGGGCTTGGCCCCGGCCGCACCGGTCGCGGAACCGTCGATCGTCCAGCCCGCATTGACGGCCTGCGTCTCGATCGGCCCCATGGCGGCGATGAGGTCGTCGTGAAGCCGCTGGGAGTCGAGCGACGGCGGAGCTCGCTATCGGCGGTCGAGATGGTGGTCGAGACTCGCGATCTGCTCAGCGCGAGAGGACGAGCCAGCTTGCCGGTGGCGTTCTTCTCAGCGCTCATGCCGACGGCGGTGATGGTGAGGTCGTCCGCGAGCAGGGGCGTGAGGACGGAATCGACGAATGTCTGGCGTCCTCGTCGGTGATCGCCGGCTTCGGCGGTGCCGCTGGTCAGGGCGATGGCCTCGCCTGCAAGGGCCAGTCCGCGCTTAGGGACTCACGGAGGCAGTCGACGTCCAGGCCGGTGCCAGTGGCGCCCGGGGTCAGCAACGGGTTGTGCCGTCGAGGGTGACGACGGCGTCGGCCGTACCGGTGGCGAGCGTGTCGAGCCGCTCATTGGGAGAGCGGCGGTGAGCGCTTCGGTGTCAACGGTGGTGACGGCGTCGACATCACTCGCCGCTCAGACGCTTGATGAGCGTCACCGGGTTGAGGTGGGGCCGACCAGACGGTCAACGCTGGCGTCGGCGTCCACGGCCACACCGGAGTCGGCGGGCACGAGCGTATCGGTGGAATCGTTGACGGTGAGGATGACGGGATACGTCAGGCGGCGCCGACCTGGTCGTCCACCGCTTGACGCGCCTCAGCGGGGCTCATGTCTCCGACGTCGATGCCGGAGACGGTCGATCCGGCGAAGATGTGCTGGGTGGTGGCGATGGCGGCGCCTCCCAGATCAGGACCAGCAGGACCCAGGCCGATGATGCAGGCCATCATGCCGCAGCCCGGCCCCGCGACCGTGCAGCAGCTCCGTCAATGCCGCCTTGGCTTTGGCGAGAGCCGCTTTCACCTGGCGGAAGTGGAGTCGGCGGCCGCCACGGGGCGGCGCCGTCGGAAGAGCCGGACGAGTCGGAAGCACCAGCGGTGCGGGCGGCCTCGTCTGCAGCGGGCTCATCGCCTGCGGGGCGCGGGGATCTCGTCGGGCTGAAGCGCTTCGGCCGGTGTGGGCGCCGACATGGCGGCCAGGGCCTCGCCGACCGGAGCCGCGACGGCATCCTTCGACTCCGCCCCCGCCTCTTCGGCCTCCACCGAGGAGCCGTCCTGCGAAGCCTCCTCATCAACGGATGCGGACTCTTCAGCGGTCTCGTCGGTCTCGTCCCTCGGGTTCGGAATCCGTGCTCGCCATCAGCGGGCTCGGGCTCGGACTGCGCATTCTCATCCTCAGTCGACGGCGGGTTCGCCCTCGGCGGCCCCTCCGGAGAACCTCTCCGTTGGCCGGGCTCGCTCTGCGCGGCATCGTCTCCAGAGGCAGCCCCGGCCGCCTCGGCCTCGTCAGCTTCAGACTCATCAGCTTCATCGGCTTCATCGGCTTCAGCCCTCGTCGAGTTGCGGCACCGGGCTGATCGTCCACGGGTCCGGAGGTCTCGTCGGCTGAGGGGCTTCGGCCGGTGTGGGCGCCGACATGGCGGCCAGGACCTCGCCGACCGGAGCCGCGACGGCATCCTTCGACTCCGCCCCCGCCTCTTCGGCCTCCGCTTCTTCAGCCTCCACCGAGGAGCCGTCCTGCGGGGTCTCGTCCGCGGCAGCCTGGCCGGCCTGCGACACCTCCTCGGATGCCCCGCCTCCTTCTCAGAAGATTCCGGCGCGTCGGGCTCGGCGGGTTCGCCCTCACCGGCATCGTCCACAGACTCGGAAGCGTGCTCCTCGGCCTCATCGGGCTCGGCCGCCTCTGTCTCCGGCTCAGCAGCTTCCTCGACCGCCTCGGCCTCATCCGCAGACGAGGACTCTCCGGAGTCGGCAGCAGACTCGCCCTCACCGACCTGAGACTCATCCGCCCTCAGCCTCGACCGACTCAGCTTCCTCAGTCTCGCCTGTCTCAACGTCTGACTCGGTCGCCTCCGAATCCTCCGCCGAAGCACCGTCCCCCTCGTCCTCATCGGGCTCGGCTACCTCAGCCTCCGGCTCAGCAGCTTCCTCGACCACCCTCGGCCTCATCCGCAGACGAGGACTCTTCGACTCGGCAGCAGACTCGCCCTCACCGACCTGAGACTCATCCGCCTCAGCCTCGACCGACTCAGCTTCCTCAGTCTCGCCTGCCTCAACGTCCGACTCGGTCACCTCGAATCCTCCGCCGAAGCACACGTCCTCCTCGTCCTCATCGGGCTCGGCTACCTCAGCCTCCGGCTCAGCAGCTTCCTCGACCACCTCGGCCTCATCCGCAGACGAGGACTCTTCGACTCGGCAGCAGACTCGCCCTCACCGGCATCGTCCACAGACTCGGAAGCGCCCTCAGCAGCCTCGGACTCGGGATCAGTATCGGAGTCGGACTCAGCACCATCGGCTTCGGGTTGCGCGTCCCTCATCGGTGACGGACTCCCCTCGGAGAGCTCATCCTTCGAGTCGCCCGACCCGACGACAGCATCGCCCTCCTGGGGCGCCTCAGCCTCCGCCTCCTCAACCGGAGCATCGTCCTGGTCCGACTCGGCTCCGATTCCGCCTTCTCCGCGGAAGGCTCAGGCCCATCCCCTGCGTCCGACTCGGCGTCCGACTCAGTGTCAGTCTCGGTGTCAGCGTCATCGGTATCCGCATCGGCCGATGCGGCCTCGGCCGCAGGGCCCCTCAGCAGGCCCCGCACCGTTGGAGTCCGCTTTCTCCGGGTGCGTCATCCGCGATATCCGGCGTCTTGGCGCTGAGAACTTGGGCGATATCCTCGAGCGAGGAGGTACGGGGATCGGTCACCTGCGGGATGTTCACGGCTTCCTCGGTGTGACGGGTGCCGTCGGAAGTGGGGACGTCGTCGGTCATAGTCGCATTCTTACTCAAGCATTGGCACGGCGGCGGCGGGCAGCGTCCTGAAACGCTCCTGGGAGTCGAGGGATGACCTTGCGGATGCGCACCGCATCCGGAGTGACCTCAACGCACTCGTCATCGGAGGCGAACTCGAGGGCCTCCTCCAGGGTCAGCTTACGCGGCGGCACTAGGCCCTCAAAAGAATCGGCCGTGGCGGAGCGCATGTTGGTCTGCTGCTTCTCGCGCACGACGTTGACGTCCATGTCCTCATTGCGCGGATTCTCGCCGACGACCTGGCCCTCGTAGGTCTCCTGGCCGGGCTCGACGAAGAACGTGCCGCGGTCCTGCAGGCGGATGAGGGCGTAGGCGGTGACGGCCCCGGCACAGTCGGAGACCAACGACCCCGTGGTGCGGGCCACGATCTGACCGGCCCAGGGGCTCGTAGCCCTCGGCGATGGATGAGGCGATACCGGTACCGCGAGTCTCCGTGAGGAACTGCGTGCGGAATCCGATGAGACCGCGCGCCGGGACGAGGAACTCCATGCGGATCCATCCGGTGCCGTGGTTGATCATGGTCTCCATGCGGCCTTTGCGGGCGGCCATGAGCTGAGTGACGGCGCCCAGGTACTCCTCGGGAACGTCGATGGTCGTGCGCTCGACCGGCTCATGCCGCCTGCCATCGATCGTGCGGGTGACGACCCGCGGCTTGCCGACAGTCAGCTCGAAGCCCTCGCGACGCATCTGCTCGACCAGGATCGCCAGGGCCAACTCGCCGCGCCCCTGGACCTCCCATGCATCAGGGCGTCCGGCGGACAGCACGCGCAAGGAGACATTGCCGACCAGCTCGCGATCCAGGCGGTCCTGACCTGACGGGCCGTGACCTTGGCCCCTTGGTGCGCCCGGCCATGGGAGAGGTGTTGATGCCGATGGTCATCGAGATGGCCGGGTCATCCACCGTGATCAGCGGCAGCGGACGCGGGTCGTCGGGGTCCACCAGGGACTCTCCGATGGTGATGTTCTCAATACCGGCGATGGCGACGATGTCGCCGGCATGGGCCTCCTCGGCGGGCCGGCGGTCCAAACCCTCGGTGATGAGCAGCTCGGAGACTCGCGCTGTGGACAGGGGATCCGTCATGGCGGGCCCACGACACGGTCTGCCCCCTTGTGCAGAGCGCCATTGTGGATGCGCAGAAGGGCCAGCCTGCCGAGGAAGCGCGAGGCGTCCAGGTTGGTGACGTGCGCCTGAAGAGGAGCTCATCGTGGAGGGGCCGGGATGCGCTCGATGATGGTGCGGAAGAACGGCCTCGAAATCCTCACTGCCGGCAGCTCGCCGTCGGCGGGCTGGGCGGTGTCGGCACGGCGGGCCCTTGGCGGAGGCGTAGATGACGGGGAGGTCGAGGACGGCCTCAGTCGATGTCGGGCTGCTCGTCGGACAGGGTCGGAGGCCAGCGAGAGCAGCAGATCGGTGGACTCGGAGACGACCTCGCTGATGCGCGAGTCGGGGCGATCCACCTTGTTGACCACGAGGATGACCGGCAGATTGGCGGCCAGGGCCTTGCGCACACGAAGCGCGTCTGGGGCAGGGGCCCCTCCGAGGCGTCCACGAGCAGGACGACGCCGTCCACCATGGACAGGTCGCGCTCGACCTACCGCCGAAATCGGCGTGCCCGGGAGTATCGATGACGTTGATGGTGATGCCCTCGGGGAGCCTGCGGCCACGGCCGCAGGACCGCGGTAGTGGACGGCCGTGTTCTTGGCGAGAATGGTGATGCCCTTCTCGCGCTCGAGCTCGCCGGAGTCCATGACGCGCTCGCCGGTGGTCTCCTCGGTGGCGCGGGCGCCGAAAGCGCCCGCCTCCCAGAGCATCGCGTCGACGAGGGTGGTCTTGCCGTGGTCGACATGGGCGACGATGGCGACGTTGCGCAGATCCTGGCGCACAGTCATGTGAGGCACTTCTTCCGTCCGAGGGCGCCGGAGCACGGTCGAGACGCGGGCCCACCGCTGGCGCACAGCGGGGCAAGGCTAGAGGCTGCCGTTCAGCAGTCGCCATGACGGGGGTGACACGAACGCTGTGCGCCCGCTCACGCTTCCGCGATCCCCTGCTGAGGCCCAGCCTCAGGTGATCGATTCCGATCTGGAGCCGGTAGGCGAAAGCAGGCCGCACCCCGACCATTGGTGACGGTTTACGACGCCGACGGAACTTCGGCGGGTGAACGTCTTTCTCTCATCCTTCTGAGCTCAACCCGCAGAAGGATGAGAAAAAGCACGTTCACGCCGGAAAAGGTACGTTCATGATCCGCCCCGCCCGTACTCGGGCTCCCTGGACCGATCTCGATGCGGAACCGGACCGATCTCGAGCCGAGTTACGACCGATCTCGATGCGGAATGCGACCGATCTCGGCGAAGGGAGCCGCCCGCGACGGCCTCAGCCCTCGCTCATATGCTCACGCCCCGCACAACTCCGCATACCCCGCGTACAGCCCAGGCTCCACAACTCCTCATGCGCCGTACGGCGCGATTCTGGAACCGGGAACGGCGTCGATCAGCTCGCGGGTGTAGTCCTCGCGCGGGTGGGAGAACAGGTCATCCGCATGGCCGGACTCGACCACCCGCCCCTTCTCCATGACCACGACGTCGTCCGCGATCTGCCGCACGACCGCCAGGTCGTGGGTGATGAAGAGGTAGGTCAGGTCCAGCTCTCGCTGAAGCTCAGCCAGCAGCCGCAGGATCTGCGCCTGGACGAGCACGTCGAGGGCGGAGACAGCCTCGTCCAGCACCACGATCTCGGGCCTCAGGGCCCAGAGCCCGGGCGATAGCCACGCGCTGGCGCTGGCCCCGGAAGCTCATTGGGGTAGCGCCGCATGACCGAGCGCGGCAGGGCGACCATATCGAGAAGTTCGGCGACGCGCTTGCTGCGCTCCTGACGTCCTCCACATCGTGCACCCGCAACGGCTCCTCGATGATCCGGTAGATGGAGTACATCGGATCCAGGGGCCGTAGGGGTTCTGGAACACCGGTGCATGATGCGCCGCAGCTCGAACAGCTGCTTGGGTCCCAGAGTCGACAGGTCTACGCCGTTGATGGAAGACCTTGCCCTCGGTGGGATCGATCAGATTCAGGACGATGTTCGCCACCGTGGACTTGCCCGAACCGGACTCGCCGACGAGCGCCGTCGTCGTGCCGCGAAGCACTCCGAAGGTGACGTCGTACGACAGCCTGGATGTGCGCGTCCGCGCCCTGGCGCCGCGCACGTCGAAAAGCCTTGGTCAGATGCTCGACCCGCAGGATCTCGGGAGTGTCCTTCGCGATCTTGTGAACGCCCAGTTCGTCGTCCGCGACCTGGATGCCCTCGGCGTGGGCGGCCTCGATGCGCTGAGAGGCCAGCGACGGCGCCGCCTCGCGAGTCGGCGGGTGTAGGGGTGGCGCGGGTTCTGGAGCACGTCCAGACTCGGCCCGACTCCACGATGCGACCGCGGTGCGTGACGACGACGTGCTCGGCCCGCTCCGCCGCCAGGCCGAGGTCGTGGGTCACGAAGAGCATCGCCGTTCCCCAGTTCGTGGATGAGACGCCCGAGGTGGTCCAGAATGCGGCGCTGGACGGTAACGTCCAGGGCGCTGGTCGGCTCATCGGCGATGAGCAGCCGGGGGACGGGCCGCCAGGGGCCGATGGCGATCAGGGCGCGCTGCCGCATGCCTCCGGAGAACTCGTGCGGATACTGCTTGGCGCGCCGGGCGGCGTCGGGGAGTCCCGCGTCCTCGAGCAGAAGCGCCACCTGCTCAGCGGTGGCGATCCGGCTCTGGCGGTCCCCCCGACCCCTCGATCCCCTCGAAGAGTCCTCATCCGACCCGTCGGAGTCATCCGGCCTCCTGCCCGGCGGCGAGCCTGGCGAGACGGTCATCCGCCACCCCGCCAGCCCGTTGGCGCTGTAGCACCTCACGAACCTGAGCCGATGGACACACCGGGTTGAGATTGGTCATGGGATCCTGGGGACCAATCCGATCTCGCTGCCGCGCAGGCGCTCATCTGCTTGTCGGAGGCGTGCGCGATGTCCTGGCCGTCGAACGGGATGCGGCCCCGGTCACCCGCCCGGTCCCCGGCAGCAGGCCGATGACGGCATTGGCCAGGTGGTCTTCCCGGGCCCGACTCCCCGACGATGGCCACGCTCTGCCCGGGGTAGGTCGTCAGGTTGGCCTGGCGAACGGCGGAACCATCCCGGTCGAGGGCGGAAGGCCCTCGGATTCTCAATGCGCAGCAGCGGCGCTTCAGCGGGTGCAAAGTCTTCAACGGCAGAAGCGGAGGCGGCAGAAGCCTCAGAAGCATCAACGGCGGTGTTGTCGGTAGTCACTGCGAGCCTTCGGATCGAGGGCGTCGCACCACATCGCCACATCATGACGAAGCCAGAGCACGGTGAGCGCAAGAGCGCCCGCGGTGCAACAGGACGGGAGATGTGGTCGCGCAGCTCCGTTTGGCCGTGGAGATGTCCGCGCCCAGGAGACCACCGAGGCCGGCAGCCCGATCCCGAGAAGGACAGCGTCGCCTCCGGCGACGATGAAGATGCCGAGCTCGACGGTGGCGGTGACGATGATCGGAGCGGCGGCATTCGGCAGGGACATGGCGCAGCAGGATGGCGAGCCGTCCGCTGCCGAGCGAGACCGGAGGCGGTCACGAAATCCTCGTTCGTGACACTCATGACCGCGCCCCGGGTGATGCGGGCGATCTGCGGCCATCCGAACAGCGCCAGGACGGCGACGACGGTCAGGATGGAGGACCTGCCCTTGAACATCTGCATGCGACGATCGCGGCCAGCACGAAGGGGCACGGCGAAGAACACGTCGGTGATGCGCGAGGCAGCGCGTCGAAGAAGCCCCCGAAGAACCCGGCGAGAGCGCCGATGAGTCCGCCCAGCAGCGTGACCGAGGAGCGTCGTGAGCACGCCCACGGTCACCGACGCGCGGGCGCCGTAGATGGTCGGGCGAAGATGTGCGCAGCCCTGCCGGTCGAAGCCGAAGGGGTGCTGGACGGTCGGAGTTCCGTGGAGTTGTTGAGCTGGCGGTAGGTGGGCGTGGCGCGGGCGATCAGTCCGGGGGCCACGGCGAGCAGGACGGCGACGGCGATGAGCAGGGCGGAGACCCAGAAGATGGGGCGACGGCGCAGCTCCTTCCACGCCTCCCCCCACATCGAGGAGGGGGCGGGTCGTCGGCGACGGCATCGACCGCGCCCAGCCCTGCTCATCGGTATCGGCGACGAAGTGCTCCTGCCCGATACGGACAGCGGTTGCACTGGCTGCACCGGTGGCACTGGAGGCGCGGGGGCCGTCGGACGGCCGAGGCCACCGAGCCTCGGGCTCGGGCTGCTCGTGGGTCTGAGCCTCGAGCGGCTTCTGGTCCTGTCCCTCAGTGCTCTGAGTGCTGTCGGCGTTGTCAGAGCTGTCGGAGTTTTCAGAGCTGTCGGGAATGTCGAGGTTGTCAGCCATAGCGGATCCTCGGGTCCAGGGCTGCGTACAGAAGGTCAACGAGCAGGTTGGAGACGATGAACACCAGGATGAGCACCGTCGTGAAGGCGACGACCGTGGGACCCTCCCGATTGATGATGGCCTTGTAGAGGGTGCCGCCCACGCCGTCGATATTGAAGATCCCCTCGGTCACGATGGCTCCGCCCATGAGCGCGCCCAGATCCGCGCCGAGGAAGGTGACGACCGGCACCAGCGAGTTGCGCAGGACGTGAACGACCATGACCCGACGGCTCGACAGGCCCTTGGCACGCGCCATGCGGACATGGTCGGCCGACAGGTTCTCCCCACCTCCGTGCGCGTCAGGCGCAGGACGTAAGCCAGGAGACCGCCCCGAGCACGATCGCGGGCATGAGCAGTTCCTTGAACCCCGGAGAGCCCCCGGCCGTCGTCGGCAGCCATCCGAGCTTGACGCCGATGAAGAACTGCAGGAGGAAGCCGATGACGAAGGTCAGGGACGGCGATGACCACCAGGGACAGGATCAGCACCGTGGCGTCGAGATCCGCCCTTGCGCATGCCGGCGACGAGCCGATGCCGACGCCCGCCACCGCTTTGAAGACGAGCGCCATGAGGGCGAGCTTGATCGTGACCGGATAGGCGCCGGCGAGCACATCGACAATCGGCCTGGACCCGCGAATGGTGGTGCCCAGGTCGAAGGTCACCAGCTCCTTGAGGAACAGGAAGTACTGGACGAGGAGGGCTGATCCAGGTTAATACTGGGCGCGTATCTGAGCCCGCAGAGATCGGGGTTCAGGGCGCGCTCACCGCCATGGCGGCGACAGGATCGCCCGGCAGGGCGAGACCATGGCGTGATGAGCAGCGTGGCCCGAAGAGACACGGGGATCATCTGCAGAAGCCTGCGTCCGCGTAGCGGAGCATCGGCATCTCCTTAGAGCAGGATGGGAACGGACGAACGTAGAGAGGTTCCGGGGCTCTCGTTCAGGCACGGCGCCCGGTGCGGCGGCGGTTTCCCAGGGTTAGCTGGAGCACCGCCGCGCCGGAGCCGGCCTGAGGCCGGCCAAGAGGACGACTGGGCCGAACCGCCCGCCGGATGACCGGCCGGCGGGCGGCCGGGCGACAACCGGACCGAGGTCAGTACGAGGAGATGGCCTCCGCCTGGTCCCACAGGCGCTTGGCCTCGGCCTCATCGAACTGGAGGACCTCGTTGCCCGCCACGGAGTCCTTCCACCCGGGGATGGTGGGACTGGTGAAGTCCGATGCGGGGGTGCGGGTGTCGTCAGAACAGGGTGTCGCAGATCTGCTTGCGGTTGATGGCGCGGGACAGCGCCGCCCGACGGGCACGGCCCTCCCTCGTCCATCTTCCAGTGCTCGGCATTGACATTGATGATGAAGTTCTGAATGAGGGCGCCGGGCTCATTGACGGCCCGCTCGCCGAGCTCGTCCTGGAAGGAGGCCAGGGCCGAATCAGGAATGGCATCGATCACGTCAACGGCGTCGGAGAGCAGATCATTGTAGGCCGCGTCGTAGCTGGTGTAGAAGATGAAGGTGATGCCCTCGTTCTTGGGCAGGCGAACGCCCTGGTAGGAGGGGTTCTTGGCCAGCACGGCCTGGGAGTCGTGCACCCACTCGGTCAGGGTATAGGGGCCGTTGCCGATGGGCTTCTGGCCGAAGGCGGCCATGTCGGCGTAGGCGGACTCGGGCAGCGGGTAGAGGCGGGGGTCCCCAGGCGCTGGACGAAGTCGTGGGCCGGGGCGGTGAGCTTGATCGTGAACGTCAGATCATCGACCTTCGCCAGTCCGGTCAGCTCGGAGTCCTCCTCCGCGGAGTAGCCCTCGATGAGCTCATAGGCATAGCTGGACAACTGGGTGTTGGACTTCAGCGCGCCGTAGTTCCAGGCCTTGATGAAGGAGTCGGCGGTAACCGGGGTGCCGTCCGAGAAGGTCCAGCCGTCCTTGAGCTTGACCGTGAAGGTCTGATTATCGGAGGTCTCGATGGATTCGGCGACCTCGTTCGTCACGGTGCCGTCCTTCTCGTAGGCGACCAGGCCCGCGAAGATCAGATCGACGATGCGGCCGCCGCCGGTCTCATTCGTGTTGGCGGGCAGCAGGGGGTTCTGGGGCTCGGGTTGTTGGCGCGCACGAAGCCGTCGGAGTTCGTGGTGGTGATGAACTCGTAGCTGGGCATGGCCTGCCAGTTGAAGGTCACGTCACTGACGTTCTTGGAGTAACCCCCAAAGCCGTTCTGGTACCACAGGGGGATGGCCGGCAGGTCCGCGAAGAGCTGCTCCTGAGCCTTCACGTAGAGAGCGTTCGACTCCGCATCGTCCTTGGCCGCGGCGGCCTGAGCCATCAGGTCGTCGAACGCGGTGCTGGAGTACTGGGCGTCGTTCGCGCCCCCGTTCGTCTGGAAGGGGCCGTCGAGGAAGTCCTCCATGGAGGGGTAGCCCGCCTGCCACCCGGCGCGGAAGGCCCCGACGATCGTGTGGTCGGTGATCTGCTGGCGCAGCTCGGAGAACTGGGCATAGGGGCGGCGGCTCCATGGAGATGCCCAGCGTGTTGCTGACGGAGTTGCACACGGCCTCGACCCAGTCCTTGTGGGGCCCATCGGAGTTGTAGGCGAACGTCAGCCTGCCGCCGCTCTCGGCGCCCTGGCCGTCCGAGGCGGCGCTGGGGCCGCCATCGGGGCTGTCGGAGCCGCAGGCACCGGCCAGCAGCACCGCGAATGTTGCGGCTCCCAGGCCGAAGTGACGGCGAGAGATCGTGGGATTGCTCAACGGAATTACCTCCGTTGGACATCGTCGGCATCGACAATCGATTAGCAACTATGCACTCATCCCGACATGGAGAATGTCGACACCGTGGCGATGATAGTAAACACCATCCGGTAATCCCATGGACACATTCAGGCGCATACTTATGTTTTTGGCCTCCGGTTCCCGCCTTCTGTTTTCCGGTTCCCGCCGATCGGGCCGACATCACCAGGCGGCCGCGAGCAATTCGTAGGAGCGCCGACGCGCGACGGCGTCATGAGCATAGGTGACCACCAGGATCTCCTCCAGGCCCCAGCGCGAGGCCAGCTCACGGATGCCCGCGGCCACGACGTCGGGGGTGCCGACGAAGGACAGCCCCATGGACGCCTCGACGACGTCCTCGCGCCCTCCCGCCAGGGCGCGCCAGGCCCGCGGATCGTCGTCGGGCGCGTCCAGCGGCGCCGGCCTGCCGCCGACAATGCGCGCGGCGGCCGCCATGGCCGTGGAGAACAGTCTTTCCGCCTCCTCCTGCTTGGGGGCGACGACGGCGTTGACGCCCGCCGCCACATGAGGCGCGCCGTCCCGGGAGAGCGGGCGGGCGCCGTCGCTCCCCGCGCCCGACTGGACTGGCCGGATCGGCTGGACTGGCTGAAATGGCTGAAATGGCTGAAATGGCTGCGGTACGTCGTAATGGCGGCCTCCGCCTGGGAGGGCGCGAAGTGCGAGGCGACGACGAAGGGGGAGCCCAGAGCGTGCCGGCGACGCGCGCACCATTGACCGACGAGCCGAGGATCCAGGCGGTCGGGGCGGTGCCCTCGCCCGGGATGGCGCGCACATGCCGCTCCGGAGGCGGCGGTCGGGGCGTCCACGGCGCCGTACCCGCCCACACCCTCGCCCGGACGGCGGCAGGAGCGACCCGGGCACCGTCCCCAGCACGTCGTCGGGAATGGCGCCGAGGTGGGCCAGGGTCTCCAGAACCTCGTCGGCGAAGCGGGAGGGATCGGCCTTGCGCCGCCGCAGAGCCGCCGCGGTCAAAGGGGTCGGTGCCCGGCGCGCCCCCAGCCCCAGCCCCACGCGGCCGGGATGGAGCGGCGAGCGTGCCGATCTGCTCGGCGATCACCAGAGGAGCGTGGTTGAGCGGCATGATGCCGCCGCTGGCGACCCCGATGCGCCTGGTGGCGGCGAGCACCTGCCCCATGAGAACGGTCGTGGCCGAGGAGAGGTAGGTCGTGGAGCCGTGGTGCTCCGCGAGCCAGTAGCGGGCATAGCCGGCCTCGTCGGCGGTGCGGGCCAGCTCCAGCATCTCGCTCAGGGCATCGGCGCGGGTGCGCCCGGCCGAGACCGGCACGAGATCGAGGACGGACAGCACGGGTCGTGCGGCGTTCATGGACTCACCCTACGGCGAGTCCCGCAGCGGGAGTCGGCTGATCGGCTCAGTCCGCCGGGGATGACGGGGCGGGCGTCCCGCCCTCCTCGCGCGTCCACGGGCGATGCCGGAGCAGCCGGAGCAGGAGCGCCATCACGACGGCGGTAGACCGCGGCGAGCACGGCGCCGGACAGATTGTGCCATGTGGAGAAGACGGCACCGGGCAGGGCCGCCTCGGGCGAGAAGTACGTCCCCGCCAAGGTGGCGGCCAGCCCCGAGTTCTGCATGCCGACCTCGATGGAGATGGTCCGGCACACGCGGGCGTCGCGTCCCAGGATCCGTCCGGCGCCGTAGCCGAGCAGATAGCCCAGCACGTTGTGGCAGGCGACCACGAGCAGAACCAGCAGACCGGCGGACAGGATCGTCGTGGCGGACTTGGAGACGACGGCGAGGACCACATAGCAGATGCCGAGCACCGAGACCCATGGCATGGCCGGCAGGATCCTCTCGACGAACCCGCTGAACAGCACCCGGACGATCAGGCCGCCGACAACGGGCACGAGCACCATGCGCACGATGCTCATGGCCATGGACCCGGCGTCCACGGGCATGTACTGACCGGCGAGCCACTGCGTGAGCAGTGGCGTCGTGAGCGGGGCGAGCAGGGTCGAGATGGAGGTCATCGTGACGCTGAGCGCCACATCACCTCTGGCGAGGTAGGAGATGACGTTGAGGAGGTGCCGCCCGGCGCGCAGCCGACGAGGATCACTCCCGCGGCGAGCATCGGATCGAGTTGGAAGGCCTTGGCGAGCACCCAGGCGGGCGTCGGCATGATGACGAACTGGGCGACGACGCCGACCAGCACCGGCAGCGGCCGCTTCACGACGAGCGCGAAGTCCGGCGGGGTCGAGGGTCAGGCCCATGCCGAACATGATGATGCCCAGGGCGTAGTTGGTTCCCGCCGACAGCGGCGAGAGCTGCGTCGGCACGAGCACCGCAACCGCGAAGGCGGCCAGGATGAGGACCGGGGAAGACGGTGACGGCAGTGCGGGCGGAGCGGTCCTCGGCGCCAGGGGTCGCTGCTGGCGGAGCTGCGGGGAACTGTCGGAGCTGCGGGAACTGTCGAGCTGGCGGAGCTGTGGGAACTGTGGGAATTCTGGGATTCGGGGGCGGTCATGCTTCTGTCCTCCTCCGCACGTCAGTCGCGCGGACGATTCATCTCGATTGCCGGTGGGCCGGCGGGGATCTACAGGGCGTTTCAAGCGGGCCCGGCCTGGCGAGACCCGACCCGCTTGAGCGCAACGGCGACCAGGGAGCCGCCCGACCGCCCGTCAGCTGCGCGGGGGGCAGCAGCGCGGCGACGACCGACTTCAGGACATCGCCGATGACGAAGGGCGCCAGTCCCAGCACGAAGGCCGTGTTCCAGGCGGCACCGGTGGCGACCTTGAGCCAGATCAGGCCGGGGATGTAGACGACGGCGGAGGCGAGCAGCATCAGGGCGAGACGGACCAGGAGCGGGCGCCGGGCGCCGTCGGCGGTGCGAGACAGCGCGTATCCGGCGACGACGGCGGCAGGGCGTAGCCCAGCACGTAGCCGAAGGAGCTGGTCACGCCACTACTCCAGCCCGCCAGAACCGGCGCGCCGGCCGCGGCGGCAGCCGTCGTGAGGGCGACCGAGCCGAGAGCCCGACGGCCGCCGAGCACGCCGCCGACGCCGAGCGCGGCCAGAGTGCCGAGCGTGACAGGCACGGGCGTGAAGGGCAGCGGCAGCGCGACCTGGCCGATGAGGGTCAGCGCAACGGCGCCGGCCACGACCAGTCCGATCTCACGGGCGAGGACCGCGGGAAGCGAGCGGGCCGCGATACGGCTGTCAGCACCAGCGGCGGCGTCAGGGGCGTCAGGACTGCTGGCGCCGCAGCGGCGTCAGAGAGGAGGAAGAGTGATTCATTGCCATGCCACAACCGTAGGTCAGCGTCAACGCCACCGCATCGGCCATGTGCGCCGGTTCCCACCGGCGGCTTTTTGTGGGATTCCTCAGAGGCGCGCGGATATCCAGGCCAGCAGATCGCGGGTGACCTCGTCGCGGTTGATCTCGTTGAGCACTTCGTGGCGCGCGCCGGGGGTACAGCTTCAGGGCGACGTCGCGCACGCCCGCGCGCCGGTAGGGCATCGGCCACCTCGCGCGGCCCCTCCCGCCCGCGCCCACGGGGTCCCGGCCGCCGGAGACGACCAGGACGGGCAGGTCCCCGGCGTCGCCCGGTAGACGGCGGATCTCGCCGCGGCGTGCGGCCCGGCAGCCAGGTCTCGGAAGAAGGCGTTGGAACACACGAAGCCGCACGGAGGGTCAGCCGCATAGGCGTCCACCTCGGTCTCGTCGCGACTGAGCCAATCGACCTCGGTGCGCGTCGGGCGAAGGCTCCTGTTGAACCCGCCGATCACCAGGGCGTGCAGTGCCTTCCCAGGGGCGGCCGGCCCTCGCAGACCGCACAGCATGGAGCCAGCGCGGCGGCCCCGGCCCGGCCGGCTGCTCCCGGATCACCGCCCGTGCCCATGACGATCATGCCCGCCAGATCCGCGCCTCGGCGCGCGGCGAGAGCCGCACCAGGAAGGAGCCCCAGGAGTGGCCGGGCATGACAACGGGAGCGTCTGGCCACGAGACGCGCACCGTATCGAGGACGGCGGACAGGTCGATCAGGACGCGTTGCCAGCCGTCGGCGTCGGCGACGTGCCCGAGGCGGCCGGGAGCGGCGGTCAGGCCGTGCCCGCGATGATCGTCGGCGACGACCGCATAGCCGGCCCCCACCGCGGCGACTGCGAAGCGCTCGTAGCGCGCCGAATGCTCGGTCATGCCGTGAACGATCTGGATGACGGCAGACGGCTCGCCGCCCGGGAGCCGGAAGCCGACCCGTTCGGGGCGAGGGGCTGCATGCCCAGCATGCTCAGAAAGCCCTGAAAGCCCAGTATGCCCAGATGGCTCAGCGCGGGAGGCGGCGTCGGTGCGCAGCGGGGCGATGCCGTCGGGCAGCCAGGTTCGCAGCGCCAGACCGACGCCATCGTCTGCGGCCATACGAGTCAGAGCAGTCTGCACGGCAGAAGGATATCGGTGCTGCGAAGCCGAAGCGGGCACTGGGTAGCCTGCCGAGTGCGAGCCTTCGTGAGCAACGGGAAGCAAGCCCTGGCGCTCGTGGCCCGGACGCTGCGGGCGCGGGACCAGGACCGTGCTGATGCCGCGGTACCGCTGCGAGGCCATGGCGGTGCCCTTCGCCCTGGAGGGGATGAGGGTGCTAACGGTCGATGTCGGCGCGGATCTGCTGCTCGACCCGTGTGTGCTCAGCGAGGCCCTGGACCGCGCCCCCGGCGCGGCGGTGGTGCACTGCGAGACCTACGGCAACCACGGCGGCCAGGAGCTGACCTCGGCGCTCGCCATCGCGAGGATGCGGGGGCTCCCGCGGTGATCCTGGACGCGACGCACTCGCTCGTGGACCGGCTGCTCGCGACCGCGGCCTCCCCGGGCGCCCTTGAGCAATCACCGGCGGAAGCGAGCCGTGGGATGCCATCGTGGCGAGCGCGCAAGCTGCCGCCCGTTCCGACGGCGCCTGGCTGGCCTGGTCGGAGAGCTCATCGCTCGCAAGGGATCTCAGGCGGGCAGTCGCCGAGCTCCCCGGGCGGAACGCGGTGGATGAGCACTGCACGGCCCTCGGCATCGAGCTCGGCCGCGCCTCTGACGCCATGCGCGCCTCGCTCGGGAGCCGTCGGGAGGAGCTGCGCATTCAGGTCTGCGCGATCGCCGACCGGCACGAGCGGGCAATCGAGACCGCGCTCGCGCCCGTGCCCGCAGTGCGCGGACAATCGCCCTGCTGGAGGCGCTGGATCCCGGGCCCTGCAGCTGCGAGCCCACACGGCCCGCCGTCTGCGGGAGCGCCTGACTGCGAGGTCTGCGGGCGTGCGGACTGCGTGGTCAACCCCGGTTCGGCGGGGTGCGTGGCGCTGAGCGCGGCCACCAGGAACCGGGGCGAGACGCCTGCGAGTCCGGAAATGCCCGGAAATCCCAGGAATTTCAGGAATCCCAGCGTCGGCGATCCCAGCGCGCACTCGACGAGGTGGAGGAGGCCCTGGCCCGCTCGGGACTGTGGGGGCCGGTGAGCTGGCCGGACCCGGGTGCGGGAGCCGGCACTCCCCCATGGCCGAGGGTCGTCACCGTGCCCACCGACGATCCGGGGCGCATGAATGAGCTGATCGACGTCGTCGGTACCGCACTGGGCGAAGGCGCGGAGGCTGGAGCCGGCCGCCTGCGCCTCGCCGAATGACCCACGAATGGGCTCTCGCCTCCACGGCGCCGGCCTGGACGAGCTATGCGCCCTGGGCTCCTGCCATCCCGCGCCTTCGACGCCATGGACGGGACGGCCCGCTACCGTTGGCCCATGGGCGCCCACAGCTTCACTCTGTTCCAGCCGCGTACCTGCTCATGCTCCGGCAGTCCCGGGAGTCCGCCCAGCAGCCCTTGCGCACCCGGGTCCTCCTCCAGTTGCGGCGGGCGACCGGCTACATGGACGGCTATTGGGCGTGCGGGGCGGCCGGGCACGTCGAGGCCGGGGAATCGGTGATGCAGGCCGTCGTGCGCGAAGCGGCCGAGGAGGTCGGCGTCGACATCGCGCTCGAGGATGTACCCGCTGACCGTCATGCACCGGTCCAACGACGTCGGCGGGGCCGCCCTGGAGCAGCGGGTCGATTTCTTCTTCACGGCGCGGCGCTGGAGCGGCGAGCCCACCGCAGCGGAACCGGAGAAGAACATGGGGAATGCGCTGGTTCGCGCTGGACGAGCTGCCGAGATGGTGCCCCGCACGAGCGGGCCGTGCTGGACCTGCTGGCGGGCAGCTCGACGGCGGCGGCCGGTCCCGGCGATCACGACGTTCGGCTTCGCGCCTGGTGAGAGAGGTCGCCGCCTACGGGTGGCCCGACCCCACTGAGGCAGCCCCACCCTCACTGAGGGCTCACTGAGGCGGCGCGCCCCGCCTCGCCCCGCCGTCGAGTTGACTTCTTCGAAGCGAGGGTCGACGGTGGCACCGTCGACCTCGTTCGAGAATGTCGACTCGACGGGGGCGAGCGCCTAAGTACCGCCGTCCGCAAGCGATTCGGCGCCCTTGCCTACTCAGAGTCCGAGGAACTCCAGGATTCGCGGCAACTCCCGGCGCGCCTGAACCAGTCCGGCCTCGTAGGCGCCCACGATCCGGTCATAGCGCAGTTCGCCATTGACGACCGCCATGCGGTCGGGCTGAAGAGGTAGACGCGCCCTCGCGCTGGGCCGCCTCGAGCTCCTCCATAGTCCGGTTGTAGTTCGACGGGCGGGAGATGATCCCCTCGGCCACGGCCGGGTAACGGCGGAACAGCTGCCGGTAGACGCCGGGGCACTTCGAATCCGACTTGCGGTATCCGGCCGGACGGGTCGAGACCACCAGCATGCGCCTGTAGCCGTCCGCGCCGCCGCATCGATGGCGAAACCACCCGTGGGCCCCAGGCCGCCGTCGAGGTAGGGAACGCCGTCGATATAGACGATCAGCATGAGCGCACGGGCATGGAGGACGACGCCTGGCAGCGCGGCAGGAGATCGGCCATCTCGTGCACGTCCTCCAAGCCCCAGTAGACCTCCTCGCCGGTATCGCAGCGGAAGGAGCCGATCCGCACAGTCGCCTCCGTGCTCTTGAAGACCGGCCAGTCGAAGGGGATGGACTCGTCCGGGGCGGCGGTGTGCCGGTAGATGTGCTCGGAATTGGAAGTAGCCCTGGCGGCGGACGAAGCTGCCCCACCACCGGTGCGCGGATCCGTGGTCAGCCCGACGAAGGCCTCCCGCGTGCGCCACAGGTCCCGCGAGACCATGTTGACGGTATTGGTGCAGCCCGCCGATATCCCGCCGACCCAGGGGAAGAAGAGGCCCGCCTCCAGGAGGACCTGGACGAGGGCGGCGGTGCAGGAGCCGCGCATGCCGCCGCTTTCTCGAAGACGAGAGGGCGCGTCGTCGACCCGGCGGGTGATCGGGCGGGGGCGTGACCCGGGTTGTCCACAGAACAGGGCGGGGAGTATGACGGCGCAGGGCTCGCGGTGCTCCGGTGCTCATAATGCTCATGCAGGTGGGCCCAGGCTATCGTTGCAGGGCCCGCCGCCGATCAGCCTGTCACGTCTCTTGTCCGCCCGGTATCGCCGACGGCGTCCGACGTAGCGTGCGCCTCATGCGGACACCGACCATCGCGGCAGCTGACTTGCGCAGCCTGACCGCGCGCAACCTGTAGCGCCCTATGCATGACTCCGTCGGGGCCGAGGACGGCGTCGTCACCGACTGGCACGTCCTGCACTACGCCACGCGCGCCATGGGCGGTTTCGGCACCACGTGATCGTCGAGGCGGCTCCGTCACCCCACGGGCGCATCTCCCCCTTCGACCTGGGCCTGTGGAACGACGAGCAGGTCGCCGGACACCGTCGCCTCGTCGAGGCGATCCACGCCACCGGCCTGGCATCCAGCTCGGTCATGGCGGCGCAAGGCGGGCACGCCCCGCAGCGCCCGACATCGCCGGAGGTGCGCACGGACACCATCAAAGCTGGGACCTGGGTGGCGCCCAGCGCCATCGCCCTATCCGGGGCACGCCGGGCCGCGCCATGTCCCGCAGGAGATCCGCGCGGACGACGGACGCCCGTCGCAGCCGCCGCGCCCGCGCCGTAGCCGCCGGTTTACGACCTCGTCGAGCTGCACGCGCCCACGGCTACCTCATCCACGAATTCCTCTCGCTGTCCAACGCACCCGCACCGACGCATACGGCGCTCGCCGGAGGGGCGGCGGCAGCTCGCCAGACCACGACCGCCGTGCGATGAGACGGTCCGAGACTCACGGCTCTGGGCGCGCCTGTCGGCGACCGACTGGGGCCGAGGCCTGCCGGATCGGACACGGCCGAGCTCGCACCCCTGCTCGTGGCCGCGGGGTTGATGTCCTGCACATCTCGAGCGGCGGGAACGCACCCGCACAGGTGCCGGTGGGTCCCGGCTATCAGGTGCCGTTCGCCGCGCAGGTCAAGGCCGCCGTGGCGGGATGACGACGCCGGGCGGCGGCGAGCGGCCGTGATCGTGGCGGTCGGGCTCATCACCGAGGCCGCCCAGGCCGAGCAGACGCTGATCACCGACCAGGCCGATGCTGCCGTCGCCGTGGGCCGTCCGAGCTCTGCGCGACCCGTACCGGCCGGTGCGCTGGGCCCACGACCTGGGCGTCAACGACTGGGAGGCGGCCGGACTGCCGGTGCAGTACTGGCGCGGTGCCTGGCGCTGACCGCAACGGCTGCTGCTACCCACTGCTCACTACCTACCTCACTACCGCGAGATCGTTCAGTATTCGCGTCGGATCGAGTTCACCCGACCGATCTCGACGCGGGACACGACCGATCTCGGCGAATAGCGAGCGAGCGAACGGCGCCTCCTCCGGTTCACGCCCCCAGCCAGAAGGCCCGCATGGCCCGGGCCATCCACAGTCCGTCGGCGACGCCGCACATCTCCCGCTGGGAGTGCATCGACAGCAGGGGCTGACCGATATCGACGGTGGTGATCCCCAGCCGCGCGGCGGTGATCGGGCCGATGGTCGTACCACAGGGGACGGTGTTGTTGGAGACGAAATCCTGCACCGGCACGTCTGCAGCGGCGCAGGCGCGCAGCCACACGGCGGTGCCGACGGCATCGGTGGCGTAGCGCGCTGCTGGGCGTTGATCTTGACCAGCGGCCCCGGTTGAGAGCCGGTCTGACCGCCGGGTCGTGCAGCTGAGGGATGACCCGGGTGGACGGCGTGACCGGCATCCGCGGACACGCAGATGGAGCAGGGCGAGCATGGCCGCCCGGCGTCGCCACTGATACCGAGCACCCGGCCAGTCGGCCCAGGACCGTCTCGAGGAAGGGGCCGCCGGCCCCAGAGCGGTCTGCGAACCGACTTCCTCGTGGTCGTTGGCGACCAGGATGATCAGCTCACCCTCCCTTCGACGCCGCGGGCGGTCCCGTCGGCGATGGCCTCAGGGCCGCCAGCGCGGCGTGGACGGAGGAGGTTGTCCAGCCGTGAGGCGGCGAGGAAATCGCGATGACGCCCGAAGCGGGAGGGCGGCTCGGTGGGGAAGGTCAGGATGTCGTGGAAGGCGAGCTGGTCGGGGTCGATGCCGGCGAGTTCGCACAGGTAGTGCTCGGGGTCGCCGGGGCGGGCGTCGTCGGCCGCCAGGCTCCACAGCGGCAGCAGGTGGGCCTGCTTGTCGAGGCGGAGGGAGTCGTTGACCGCTGCGGTCCAGGTGCGGGGCGACCTGGGCCACGCGCGCGATCGGGCCGGTGCGCACGAGGCGGACGTCCCCGTCACGGGTGACCAGGCGTCCGGCCAGGCCGAGATCGCGATCGAGGAAGGACTTGAGCAGTGGCCCGCCGTAGATCTCGACGTCGAGAACCTGGATGCCGTCGCGCACCATGGCGGCCCGCGGCGAGGCTTCAGGGCCGGGGAGTCGGTGTGGGCGCCGACGATCCTGAAGCCCGCCCGCTCCGCGCACCGCTCGGGCAGGATCCAGGCGATGATCGCGCCGTCGCGCACGGCGTATCCGCACCGCTGCAGCCCGGGTCCCCACGGCTGCGTCTCATCGGCGCTGGAGAAGCCGACGGCGTTCAGGCGCGCAGCCGTCTCGGCGGCCGCGTGGTAGCTGGTCGGGGAGGCGGTGATGAAGTCGGCGAGGCCGGCGGTGTAGGGCGTCGTCGTCGCTCAGGACGGCGTGCGCGGCGGCGGAGCGGGGCGATTCGGTCGGCATGGGTCCAGTGTGGGCACCCGAGCCGGCGGACCGAACGGCTTGCGCATCCGGGACGCGTCCGGGCGCAGTCGGGTCCGGGAGTTCCCCGCCGTGGACGGACTGCACGCGGCCCCGCCAGATGTGTCACAATCGCCCGCGGACACGGGGTGCGCCCGCCGGCGCTGAGATCACACCCGTGGAACCTGATCTAGCTCGTACTAGCGAAGGGATGTCCTCATGACACCATTGCGCCCCGCCCTGCCCAGAGTCCTATCCATCGCAGGCACCGACCCGTCCGGGGGCGCCGGAACGGCCGCCGACACCAAGTCGATCAGCGCCGCCGGCGGATTCGCGATGACCGCAGTGACCTGCCTGGTCGCCCAGAACACCACCGGGGTCCAGGCCATCCACCTCCGCCTTCCGATTTCCTGAGCCGGCAGCTGCGCTCGGTGTCCGACGACGTCGAGCTCGACGCCGTCAAGACCGGCATGCTGGGCACCACGGAGATCATCGCGGCGGTCGGCGCCTGGCTCGATGAGAACCCGCCGGCCGTGCTCGTCGTGGACCCCGTCATGGTGGCCACCTCCGGCGATCGCCTCCTGGAGTCCGAAGCAGAGGAGGCGATGCGCCACTTCTGCGAGCGGGCCACCGTCATCACCCCCAATATCCCCGAGCTGGCCGTGCTGCTGGGCACCGTTCCGGCCCGCACCTGGCAGGAGGCAGTCGACCAGGCCCGGCGATGGGCGCGACGCACCCGCGTACCGGTCGTGGTCAAGACCGGCCACCTGGGAGGTGAGGACGGTAAGTCCGGTGAGGTGCTCAATATCTGGGTGGACGACGCCGGCGTGCGGACAACCGCGAGCGCGCCCCGGGTAAGGACCTCCTCCACTCACGGAACCGGATGCTCCCTGGCCTCGGCCTGGCCACCCGCCTGGGCGCCGGAGACGCTCCCGAGGACGCCCTGGCGTGGACCACGCAGTGGCTCCACGAGGCGGTCGCCCACGGCAGCGCCCTGAGGGTCGGCACCGGGCACGGCCCGGTCGACCACTTCCACCACACCCGTCGTCTGGCCGACGCCGGCCTGGCCGACCCTGGGCCGAAGGCGACGGGGTACCGGCCGAGCTGTCCGCCCAGAAGACCTGGCTCCCGAGATCGCCCCCGCACCGCTGAGCATTGCCGCCGCCGGACCCTGGACCCGGGCCCTGTGGCGGGCCTCAGCGATATCGCCCGGGAGATCAGCACCGGCGACTTCGTGGCCGGACTAGTGGAAACGCACTCTGCCGGGTGGCCGCGTTCGACCACTGCCCTGGCGCAGGACGCCCTCTATCTGGAGGAGTCCTCGCGCGCCCCTGGCCCTGCTGGCCGCGACCGCGCACGCGCGACGCGATCTTCTGGGCCCGCGCCGCCGACACGGTCCTGAGCGCGGAGAGCGAGCTGCACCGCACCTGGCTGGCCGGGCGCCGCCAGGCGAGCCCGGTCACCACGCCTACACCGACTTCCCTCATCGCCCGGGCGCCGTGTCTATGCGGTGGGCGCGGGCGCGGCGCTTCCTGTCATTGGCTGTACGCCGAGATCGGGGCGGCGGTGCCGCAGGTGGACCCCGATCACCGGTTTGCGGCCTGGTTGTCGACTTTCTACCGGCCGCTTTCGCCGCGGCCGCAGCGCAGGCCGTCGCAGCGGTGGAGGAGGCGATGAAGCCGCTACACCTGCCGAGCGCGCGCAGGCGGCTCGGGCCTACCTGTTGGCGAGCCGACACGAACTGGAGTTCTTCGACCAGGCACTGCGCCTGAGGGCGGGCGGTTCGCGTTGAGCGCTCGGATACTCGACAGGGCCGGCAGTGCCGACAGGGCCAACAGGGCCGGCTCTGCCGATAGTGCCGGGGTCGCTTCCAGCTCGCCCCCGGCGCAGCTGCCGCCCGCTGGACGCGCGCGCACTGCTGGCGGGCGTGGTGGGCAACTGGATCGACAACATCCATGTCTTCCTGCCTTTGATCGCCCTGTCCCCGGCCCTGGCGACGGTGGCGGGTCCGACGGCGAGCGCCTCCGCAGAAGCACTTGTGGTCATCGCCATGCTCCTGGGGCGCCCGTGGGCCGGGTGGTACTCGGGGAGGGTGTGCCGACCGGCTGGGGAGCGCACCGTACCACTCTCCTGGCCATCGCAGGGAACGGCCGGGTGCAGTCTGAGCCATCGCATGCATGCCCACCCATCGGGTGCTCGGCACCACAACCCTGGTCCTCATTCTGCTGCTGCGCATGGCGGGCGGTGTGTTCGTGGCCGGGGGAGTACTCGGCAGCAATCCCCTGGCTGGAGTGGTCTGCGCCCCGACGCCGGGGCCTGATGAGTGGGCTCATCCTGTCCATCAGCTCCCCTGGCCCAGGCATCCATCGCCTTCGGCACCGCGAGGGCTGCTGATCCTGCTGGGGCCTGAGCGCTACGCCGCCTGGGGCTGGCGGGCGATGTTCGTCCTCGAGGGCGCTGCTGTCGGCGGGCATGCTCGGCTATTACTCCCGCCGGGTGATCGACGCCCCCTGCTTCCGCGACGCCGGGCCGACCAGCGGAGTCCGCGCCTGCGCGCTGCCGGCGGGGACCTGGCGCGCTCGCTTCTGGCAGGCCTTCGCCCTCGCCAGGCGGGCTTTTGGCTGCTGACCAGCTCCACCGTCCTCATCCTCACCACACGCCTCGTCTCCGACGTCGGCCTGTCCGCCGGCACGGTCGGACTGGTCGTGAGAGTGAGCCTCCCTGGCGCAGGCCGCGGCCATGGCCGGGGCCGGTCACCTGTCCACGACGGTGGGGACGACGTCGGCTTCTGATCGTATAGGGGACTGGTGGCGGCCTGATCGCCCCCTGGGGTGGCGGGCCACGATCAGCGCCACCGACGTCGGCCGCGCGGCGATGCTGGGCCGCGACGCTCCAGGTGATCACGGTGGCCGCCTACGGACCGGTAGCGGCCTACCTGTCCGAACGCTTTCCCGTACAGGTGCGCTCGACCGGCTACGGCAGCGCCTACAGCCTGTCGCTGGTGACGCCCGCCCTCTACCCCTTCTACCTGCCGCTTCTGGAGCCCTCGGCGGGCCGGACCGGCTCGGTGCTGATCCTCATCGTGCTCAGCGGTTTCCTGATGGTCGTGGGGCGGCTCTCGGCCAGCTCTGGGGCCGGGGGATGTGCCGGAGCTGGACGACGTGGCCGGAGACGCCCAGTGAGCATCCTCGTACGCGATCCGGATCTGAGCGGGTGCGCCCTGTTCTCACCGCCGTGCGGGCAGCGCACCGCTGGTGCACTGCCTGAGCGCGGCGGTATCCATGGGAATCGTGGCCGACGGACTGCTGGCGGCGGCGCCCGCCGATGATGACCGGAGCCCTCGACGAGGCCCCCACATGGTGACCTTGGCCACGCCCTGCTGATCAACCTGGGCACCCCTGTCCACCGAGCGGCTCGGAGGGCATACCGGCAACTGTCGAAGCTGCGCAGGGGCTGGGACTGCCGTGGGTGCTGGACCCGGCTGCGGTCGGATCGCACCAGTGCGCACCGCCATGGCGCGCCGGCTGCTGAAGCGGCATCCCGCCGTCGTGCGCGCCAGCGCCTCGGAGGGTCCTGGCGCTGACCGGTGAAGCCGGTGGACGCGGGGCGGACTCGACAGCCGTCCCAGACGAGGCGGTGCGGGCGGCGCGTCAGGTGAGCGCCCTCACCGGAGGGGTTGTGGCCATCTCGGGGGTCGAGGATCTGCTGATCGACGCCCGGCGCGAGCTGCAGGTGGCGCGCGGCACGCCGCTGCTGACGCGGGTGACCGGGACCGGATGCCTGCTGGGCGCTTGACGGCCGCCTGCCTGGGGGCGGGGCGGCGCCCTGGAGGCCGCCGACGCCGCCACCGTGTGGATTGCGGTGGCCGGGGGAACTGGCCGAGACCGAGCACCGCGCCCGGGCAGTTTCGGACGGCGCTTCTGGACTCCCTGGACGAGGTGGCGCTATGAATCCCGCACGTCCGCGCGCACGGCGATTCGGCAGCTGAACCCGACCTGCTACCTGGTGACCTCCGGGAGCTCGCGCCGCACGGCCGAGGTGGCGGCGGCGGCTGCCCGTGCCGGGGCGGGAATCGTGCAGGTGCGGGCCAAGGATCTCAGCGCCGCCGGCCTCCTGGAGCTGACCCTTGCGGTGGCGGGGGCGGTCGAGCGGGCGAACACGGCCACGCGCGTCGTCGTGGATGACCGTTGCGATATCGCCTTCGCGGCTATGAGGGTCGGTGCTCATGTTCATGGGGTGCACCTGGGCCAGGAGGACCTGCCGGTGGCCGATGCCCGGGCCCTGCTCGGCCCTCGGGCGGTGATCGGGCTGACCACCGGGACGCTGGAGCTCGTGCGCGGCGCGCAGGCGGTCGCGGACCTCATCGACTACGTGGGCGCCGGCCCCTTCCGCCCCTACTCCGACGAAGGACTCGGGCCCGTCCGGCTCTGGGGTGGAGGGCTACCGGCCGCTGGTAGGGGCCACGAACCCTGCCCGTGGTGGCCATCGGGGACGTCAGGCCCGAGGATGCCAGGGCTCTGGCGGGTACCGGCGTCGCCGGGGTGGCGCTGGTGCGGGGCATCATGGACGCACCGGACCCGACCGCGGCGGTCCGCGAGGTCCTCCGGTTTCGCCGTTCGCCCTGAGCTCTGCCGCCTGGCGGTCCCGGGGCGCTGCACGCCGGCCGATTCCCTCGTCGCCGCGCCGTGGGAAGGCAACCGACTCGGGCAGTCCGCTGAGGCAGGATGGTTCGTGACCACCGCCGCGCCACCGCCCGCACCATCTCCACCACCGCTGCCGCCGCTCAGAACCACGCCTGTGCGCGCCGTCCTCCTGGACGCCGACGGCGTCCTCCAGCTCATCGGCACGCCCTGGTATCAGGCGCTGTCCGACGAGCGGCGGCGAGCCCTTCGCGAAGGCTCTCTTATCGGGAGGGGCGATGCGCTGGCGGGCAGGGAGAGTCTGCGGGACCTGCTGGACAGGCTGATCGTCGAACTGGGGCTGGCCGGGAACGCCGACGAGCTGATGGACCTGTGGCGCCGGGCGACGCCCGATCCGCTCGCCTGGGAGCTGGTCCGCGAGCTGAGAGCATCGGGTTACCTCACCGTCCTGGCCACCAACCAGCAGCGGGAGCGCCGCGAATGGATGCGCACCGCCCTGGGCTACGACGGCCTGTGCGACATCGACGCCTACTCCTGCCTGCTGGGCGTGGCCAGCCCGATCCGGACTACTTCGCGCCGTCCTGACAATGGCTCGGGTCGATGCCGATGAGGCCCTGTTCGTGGATGACAGCGCCGAGAACATAGCGGCGGCCAGTGCGTTGGGCCTGCGCACGCTGCACCACCCAGCGATTCGGGCGGTCGAGTATTGCGCCGGGAGCTGATTGAGGCTTTGAGCGCCTGACCGGGCCGCCCGCCGCGCAGGAGCGCGACGCCCCGAGCCCGCCCTACTCCGGATGCGACAATTACTGATTATCACAACGATTCTGAGGATCTTTCAACGACATAGGGCACGACGTACGACGCAGCGGCCCCTTCTAAGGGAGGAGGGGCGAAGCGACGACTTTCTCATCCTGAAGAGCTTGACAGCAGGTCTTGTCGCGAAAGACTCACTCATAGGCAAAATTGCACACGTCGACGCCGACGCCTCGAGGAGGACGATATGACGACACGGGATGCAGCCGGGCCCGCGGCCCGATTCTGCGCATCGGAGCGCAGGACGCCACTATCCGCGCACTCGACCGCGTCCAACACGTCCAACGCCTCCGCTCGAGAACGCATCTCCGGCAAGCTCGACGAGCGTCTCAACGATCCCTCGCGCCGCGCCCCGCGCGTCTTCCTTCACGTCATCAGCCGCATTCACCGCCTCATCCCCAGCAGGCTGCGCAAGCGCGTGCCCGTGACCTTCATCGGCTATGCGCTCATCAACGGCTCCGCCTTCCTGATCGACATCAGCTTCCTGTGGCTCTTCTTCGACAAGCTCCACTGGCTCTACCCGCTGGCCGTCACCCTGGGGTACATGATCGCGGGCGCCTATTCGCTGCTGCTCAATCGGTGGCTGAACTTCCAGTCCCGAGGCCACCTGGTCTCGCGAGGGCTCGCGCTACGCGGTCGGGCTCGCAAGCCAGTACGTCATCTTCATCCTCGGCCTGACCTCCTTCCTGTACTGGATCGGGGTGCACGCGGAACTGGCCCGGCTCATCTCGGCCTGCTGCGAGGGGCGCCTACCCTCTACACGCTGATGAAGCTCTGGGTGTTCGGGGCACTCCCGAGCCCGATGACGACGACGGGCCCGGTACGCCGGTGGCCGCCCTGGCGGCGCATCCCGCGGACTGGCAGGCGCGGTCCGCAGAACCGATCTCGATGCGGGTTACGACCGATCTCGAGCCGGAAGCGGACCGATCTCGATGCGGGTTGACCGATCTCGGTGAACTCAGTGAATTCGGCGAGCTCGCCGGCCGGACCCGCACCGCTCCGAAGCACGCATCACCATCGGGCCCGCGCCGTCTCCCGCGGGCCGTCGAGTTCCGTGAAGCCGGCATCCACGACGCGGACGGGCCGTGAGGCAGCCCCCAGACCTCCGGCGACGGGAAGACCACCCGCACCCGATAGTCCTGAGCCGCCCAGGCGGGCGGCATGCGTCCGCCATCGCCGGGCTCTGCCAGGCGAGCTGGGCGGCGTGGGCGACCTGTGCGCACAGCTTGCCGCTGGTCATCTCCTCCAGGGGGTGACCTCGATCTCCACCGGCGCACCGGAGGAGACGGACGCATCCGTCAGATCGATGCCCGCCACCGCCTCGGGATCACGCGCGACGGCCTCGGCGATGGCGGCGGGCGGGGCGGCAGCTCATCCCCGTGGGGAAGTGGGTGCCCTCGACCTGCGTCTTGGCCAGCGCCGGAGGCAGCGGTCGGACCGGACCGGGCACGAAGGCCCGGGCCGAGGCCAGCCCCAGCCGGCGGGACCGTCTTGTCCGACAGTGACTCCCGGAAGGTCCTGGACCTCCTCCCAGCGCCGCCCTCGAGCGCGGCGCACGAGCTTGCGAATGCGCCCATTCCTCCAGTGCTCGACGGCGTCGTGCCAGGCCCCGCCGGGAGCGGCCTGCGGCGGGGCGAGCAGGGCGACGACGGCGCGGGCCGCGGCCTCAGCGACGTCGATGCGCCGCGGCAGGGTGAACCTTGTCATAGTGGACGGCGATCTGCATGCCCCAGGGGATCTCGTGGTCGGTCACGCCCCGACCCTACCGACCCATCCAACCCGGCGATCGCCCCGGAGCGGGAGTGGGAGCGGCACCGCGCCTCCATCCCGTACGCGGGGCGGCGCCGGGAACCCGCATCCCGGCACAGGCACCTCTCAGGGCGCCCGCCATCCACGACGCGCTCTAAGGTCGGGGCATGACGTTCTCACTGCCCGCACAGGCGGTCCGGCCCACGCGCCCCCGTCCGCTCAACGGCGCCACCGTCCACGGTCCGGCCGGTATCCGCCGGCTTCGCCACCGCGCCGAGATGCCGCTGGTGTGGACGGAGTGCGGCTGTCGGCGTCGTGGCGATCGCGGCCTGGGCGGCGCTGGTGGTGTGGCTCGTTACCGTGCCCTCCCCCACTGGACTTGCCGGGGACGTGCGCGACTTCTTCGTCAGCGACGGCGCGACGACGGGCGCCCAGATCCTCCTGACCGTCCCGCTGCTGCCGCTGATCCTCTGGGGCGCGCGTGCGCTCCTGTACGCGAAGATGCGCGCCTCCGCGGTGCAGATGAGCCCTACCCAGTTCCCCGAGGGCTACCGGATGGTGGTGGAGGCCGCCGAGCGCTTCGGGCTGCGGCGCGTCCCCGACGCCTATGTGCTCCTGGGCAACGGCAAGGTCAACGCCTTCGCCGCGGGGCACGGTTTCCGCCGCTTCGTCGTCATCCACTCCGACCTGTTCGAGGTCGGCGGCTCAGCACGCGATCCCGAGGCCCTGCGGTTCATCATCTCCCACGAAGTCGGCCACCCTCGCCGCCGGGCACGTCTCCTTCTGGCGACTCCTCGTCTTCCAGGCCGCGTCCTCAGTGCCCCCTGCTCGGCAAGGCCCCTATCAGCGGTCCCAGGAGTACACGGCGGACAATCATGGCTATGACGTCTCCCCCACCGGTGTGCCGGGCGTTGTGGGGCTGCTCGGCGCGGGCAAGTACCTGGGTGCGCAGGTCGGCCTGCACGCGACCGCGGACCGCGCCGCGCACGAGCGGGATTCTGGGTGCACATCGTGCAGTGGACATCGACTCACCCGATCCTGACCTGGAGGGCGCACGCGCTGAGGGATCGCAGCCGTCCGGGACGTCTCATGATGCGCCCCAAGACCGCCTGGTACCCGCCGGTGAGCCCTGCGGGTCGGAGTCGGCAGCGAGGCATGGCCGACTCCCGCGGACGTGCTCGCCCGTATGGACCGCAGCGCGCCGAGAGTGCCGGGGGCGGAGGAGCAGTTCGGCCGCTATCCGGGCATGTTCTACGCCGTGGGCCGCGACGAGCTGCGCCTGTCGGATCCGACCCGTTATTCACCCGCCCGACGCAGCAGGACGCCCTGCCCATCCTCGAACGTGACGGCGCCGAAGCCGCCCAGTCGTGCGAGCCTTTCGAAACTCGACCAGCAGATGCAGGCCGACGGAGGCGTGGTTGGTGGCATTGACGACGCTGTAGGGGTCCGCGGCGGGCCTGAGGCGTTCACGGCCTCGGCGACCGCGGTCAGAGCACTCTCCCGACGCGGCCGCGGCGCTCACCGGGTCGATGACGAGCCCTGAGACCATCCAGGCGTCCCTCGGCACCGGAGCCCGGCTCGGGCAGCGAGGCGCGCATCCGTTCGGGAAGCGGGAAGGCGCCCGACAGCGCGACGGGCGCGAGCAGAGCGTCATCAGTATCACTATCGTCGGCACCGTCGGCACCGTCGGCATGCCGGTCAGTATGACGGTCATCGTGGCGGTCATTGCTGTCCTCGCCAAGGTCGCCACCGTGGCCGCCATTGCTGGCATGAGCTGCCATGGCCGCTATCGCGGCCTGCAGGCGACTCACCGGCGGTCGCGGTCCGGTGCTCGCCGGCTGCGGACATCAGAGCCAGGAGGAGCACCGGGAGGGTGTCGATCATGCGGGGCGCCTGTTGGAGGGCCTCATCGACCGAGGCGCCTCTGAGCGTCAGGAGCCGCGCCACGCGGGGCGTCATCCGGCTCCGGCCGCGCGGACGAGGATCCTCCTGGCGGACGTGCTGTGCGGCTGGGGTGCGGAGGACTCATTCACCGGTTCAGTCTTGCGCATGTGCGCTGGCACACGCATGCCCTGAGAGGAGCCGGGCCATCAGTATCAGCCGGTGGTGGACAGGATTGACAGGATTGACAGGACTGAGCCCCGCCCGCCCTGTCATGCCATGGGGCGCCTCATGGCATGACAGGACGGCGAGCGGGGCGAGCGAGGCGCTCGATCAGCGGCGCCGCCGCAGGAAGAGCAGCACCAGCCCGGCGATGACGGCGATGAGGGGCGACCACGCCGATGGCCAGGGTGGTGCCGGTGACCGGCAGCGAGGACTTGCCCGGATTATCAGCGGACGCCGCAGCAGCAGCGGGGTCCCCGCTGGGCGTCGCGTTCTCAGCGGCGGCGGTCGCCGGGTCGCCCTGGCCGATGTGGCGGCGGCCGGGGCGGACTCAGAGGCCGCGGAAGGCATGGTTGAAGATCCTGCAGCCACCGCAGACCCCGTAGCACCTGGAGTCTCAGCGCCCGTCTCCTGCGCGGCCCGGGCCCCTGAGGCGGGGTCGTCGGTGGCGGTCGGCGCTGCGGAGGCCGGGTCGGGGAGGGCCGGCGCAGATGCCGAGGGGCGCCGCCGACGCCGACGACCCCGACGACTCAGCAGCCCCCGAGACCCCCGAAGAGTCGGTACTGGTCGATGCGGACTCGTTCGATCCCGACGAGTCGGCGGTCGAAGTCAAGCCGACGGCGTGCGGGTCGGAGTAGGCGGCGAAGTTCTGGGTGGCGTACCAGGTGTCGGTCGACTGGTCGTAGATGATGCCGATGCCCACGGCGTTGGCCTCGGGCGCAACCATGTTGGCGTAGTGGCCCGGGGAGTTGTACCACTGGTCGAACAGCTGCGCACCGACGTCGTCACTGCTGGAGCCGTACCGCATGGCGACGTTCTCCGAGGCCCCCGTCCATCCGCTCGGGTACTGATCGGCGAAAGAGGGGTTGTGGCCCATGGATCGCTGCACGACCATCTGCTCGGACCACCCCTGGGCGACCGAGTCGAGCTGGGTGTAGCGAGTCACGGATCCCAGGCCCCTGCTGCGGCCCGCAGCTCATTGACCTTGCGGAGGATGGTGTCCGCGTGACCGGCCCCTTCCGCCGTGATCGCCGCCGGCTCGATCGCGGTGGAGCCCTGCTGCGAGGACGGCCCGGATATCGGAACGGCCGGGGTTGCCTGGGCCGCCGGCACGGCGGCGAAGGCGACAGCGGCGAGCAGCACGGAGGAGAGGATGCGGGTGGTCTTCATGGGCTGTCTCCTGACGGTCAGAGGCGCGGCAACGCGGCCCAGCCCATCACGGCATCCGATATTGCGATTCAGTAACAGCGCCCTTTTTCACTCAAAGCATGCATGTCGCATTCTGACTGGACATCTGGGCGCAAAGGCGTTCTCAGGACTCCCCTACCGACGTCGGAGCGACTATTCGGGCGGGCATGCAGCAGGTCTGCCAGCTCGATGAGCAGGCGAACCGACCACCAGGCCCAGTCATGCCCGCCGCTGACGGGCGTGACCCTCACGTCGCGTCCGCTCAAGGCGCGCGCGAGGTCGCGCATGCATCAGCATCGGCCTCGAAGGTCCCGCTCAGGATCCGCGCCGTCAGCCAGTGCGGGCAGGCCGCCAGGGCCTCCGCCACGTCGAAGCGCCACAGCGAGGGGACTGCGCGATGGCGTGGCCGATCTCGCCATCGGCGAGGGCGAGCGCCCACGGGGAGGCGATTCCGCCATAGCTCTGCCCCTGACACGATCGTGTCAGCGCCGTGCGGGCTCACCGCGAATCGGCTCCGCAGGGCGGAAGGATCCTGTCGATGACGAGATCGACGTGTCCCCGGGCACGCCCACATGCTCGGCGCGGTACTCCTGATCGCGCGAGGTCGATCATGGCCACATGCACGGGCGGGAGGAGCCCGAGTCGATGAGCGTCGAGGACGGGCACGATGCCCATCTGCTCCAGCCATACCTGACCGTCGAACAGGATCAGCACAGGGCCGGCGGCAGGCACGTCGCGGGCTCGTAGACCCAGACGCGCTCAGAGTTCTCAGAGCTTTCGGAACCCCGCCCGAGCCGGCTGCGCCCGGCGCATCCGCTGCGCCCGCCGCGCCCGTTGCGGGCGGTGCTGACGGCGCACCCGTTGCATCCGCCGCCCGCCTCGATCGAGCCGGATCCCCGGAGCGGCTGTCGGCCTCCGTCGAGGACGCCGCCAGGGCTGTCGGTGCCGGCAGGGCGGTCAGGACGGACGGGTCCGACGGCGCAGGCAGCGGGACTGCGAACTCGGGGACTGCGAACTCGTGCACCCTGCCGCACCTGCGCGGCCGCGCCAGGCCCTCCCAGGGCGGCGCAGGGGCGGACGTCGCCGAGGCCACGGACCGGGGCACCCCGAAGGGAACTGCCGATCGTCCGCGAGGCGCGCGGATCCGGCTCGGCGGCGAGCATCGCCGCCAGACGCGCCGAGCGGCCGCTCATGCGCGCGCCATGGCGGAACGCTCTCGTCCTTCCAGATGGCGAAGCCATAACTGGCGCTCCAGTCCTCCGGGCACGGACCAGGTGCAGGTCCACACCTCGGTGCCGGCAAGCCTGGTCATCTCGAGGGCATCGGCGCCGCCGGACGCGACGAGCCCGTTGGCCTCAGGAGGACCGACGTGCCCTCGGCGCCCGCACGGTCCACGTCATCAGCACCCGTGCGGGGTCGTCGGGGTCCGGGAGCGATCTTCGGGCTGGGCCCCGCCAGGCGTCGTCGAGCACGAGGCGCCGCTCATCCGCAGTGCCGGCCGCCTCCCAGTCCCTCTCGACCGGGCCGCGGAGCCGTGATGCGGGCACGTCGCCCTCCGCGGCGGTGAAACCGCGCGCCTCGCTCCCGGTGCGCACGGCCCCGCCGGTCGGTCCATACCCGCGCCTCTCCCCCGTCTCCGCCGTCACCGCCGGCCCGCCCGAGCTCGGGCGCCGGGCCACTGCGGGACGTCATGCGCCCGCCTCCTGCGAAGAGCTGTCCAGGGCACGATCATCGGGGCTCCCGTGGCCGGGCACGGCAGGCACAGGCAGCTGATGCCGCACGCCTCCTCGATGAGCTCGGCGGTGACGACGTCGCCGGGAGCGCCCTGGGCCACGATCCTCCCGTCCTTCATCACGATCAGATTGGTCGCGTAGCGGAAGGCGAGGTTGAGGTCGTGCAGGACGACGACGAGCGTGTAGTCGCCCCGAGCGTGCAGATCGCGGCAGAGATCGAGGACCTCGAGCTGGTAGGTGATGTCCAGGAAGGTGGTGGGCTCGTCGAGGAGAAGCAGCGGGGTCTGCTGGGCCAGGACGAGGACGAGCCAGGCGCGCTGGCGCTGACCGCCGGAGAGCTCGTTCATCCGGCGATGGGCGAGACCCGTGATCCCGGTGGCGCTCATGGCCGTCTCGATGGCGGCGTCGTCCTCCTCCGACCACTGCCGGAGCATGCCCTGATAGGGGAATCTCCCCCGGCTGACGAGGTCGCGCACGGTGATGCCCTCCGGGCTCACCGAGCTCTGCGGAAGCAGGCCGAGTCGTCGTGCGACCGCCTTCGAGGAGTAGGTCGCGATGTCGCGGCCATCCAGAAGCACTCTGCCGCGCCGTGGGGGCAGAAGTCTGGGCCAGCGAGCGCAGCGAGTGGATTGGCCGCAGGCGTTCGGGCCGATGATGACGGTGAATGAGCCGTCTGGGATCGTGACGTCCAGATGCTCGCTGACGACGCGCTCACCGCTAGGCGAGGGTGACGTCATCGGCCTCCATGGGCGGCTGCGGCGCTCGACGGCGGGCATGTCCGCCCTCTTCTCCCTCAGGTGCACGCCCGGACGGCCCGGCCCCCTCAGTCGTGTCTTTCATACATTCTCCTTGGCGGACAGGACCCACAGCAGGTGAGACGCCGCCGATGACCCCGGTCACGAGCCCCACAGGGCATGGTCAGGCGGCTGGGCAGGGACCATGGACAGCAGGTCCGCGGCGACCAGGAGGAGGGCCCTGATCAGCGCGGGAGGTGAGGACCTGACGCTCGCAACCTCGGTCAGGCGCCGCACGATCTGGGGCGCGGCCAGCGCCACGAAGGCGATGGGCCCGCGGCGGCGACCGCGGATGCGGCCAGGACGACGCCGACCACCATGACGATCAGCCGGGTCCTCCGGTGCCGACGCCGAGCCCCTCGGCCTGATCGTCGCCCATCTCCATCACGGACAGACGGCGGGCGAAGGCCAGCAGAACCGGCAGGAGCACGAGGGACGCCTGCGGCGCTGATGCCCGCATGCTCCCACGTGCGAGCGCTGAGCGACCCGGCCAGCCACACCTGCGCCCGGGAGGCGAGGTCCAGATCGGAGCGCGCCAGCAGAATGCTGGTCATTGCCGAGAGCATCCCGCTGACGCCGATGCCGATGAGCACCAGGGCGATAGCCGCCGGTCCGTCCCGCTGCCGCGCCAAGAGGTAGACGGCGATGGCCGTGGCCAGTCCGGCCCCCACGGCGGCCAGTGAGGTCGCGAGTCCGCCCTTGCCGATGAGGACGATCTGCGCGGTAGCCCCCGTGGCCGCTCCGGTGGTGAACCCGATGACGTCGGGGGATCCGAGCGCGTTCCTGGACACCGACTGGAATACGCAGCCGGACGCCCCCAGTGCCGCCCCCACGCAGACGGCGGTCAAGAGCCGCGGCAGGCGGATGCCCCACACGACGCGCTCGGCCTTGCTCGGGCCTCCTCCCACCAGGGCGCCGACGACATCGCCGACGGAGAGTCTGACGGTGCCGATCATGAGGACGGCGCATCCCGTGACGAGCAGCAGCAGCACCGCGACGGCCACGACGATGGCCGTCGATGCGCTCAGAGACAGCCGCATGGGGCCCAGCGCGAACCGCATGGTCCTGCCGGTGACCCGACCGGCCTGCGGACCGGTGGCGGCATCGGCGCGCTCGCGCTCAACGGCATCGGAAGCGTGCATCGTCATATGCCCACCACTCTCCCCCGCCGCACGAGGTGGATGAAGAAGGCGAGCCGATGAGTGCCGTCATCACGCCGGGCGCCGATCTCACCGGGGAAGACCACGATGCGTCCGATCACGTCGGCGAGCAGGAGGAGGACCGCGGCCAGGAGCGCCGAGACCGGCAGGGAGCAGCCGGTGGTTCGGCCCGCTGACGGCGCGGGCGATGTGGGGGCGAGGCCAGGCCGATGAAGGCGATGGGGCCGCAGGCGGTCGTGGCGCCGCCCGCGAGCACCACGATCGCGGCGCTGGCCAGGGGTCCAGGTCAACGGATGTTGACGCCCAGCGACGTCGCCATATCGGTGCCCGGACTCACCGAGTCGAGGGGCCGGGCGAGCGCCAGGGAGATGAGCAGGCCGACGACGAGGCAGGTCCCGACCACGGGCAGGGACTCCCAGCCGCGCCCCTGGAGGGAGCCGGTCGCCCAGCTGCGGAACGACTCGTACACCGTCGCATCGGCGGACAGGATCAGCGCCCTGGTGAGCGCGCTGAGCACGATGGACAGAGCGGCGCCCGCCAGCACGAGCCGAGCGGGATCGACACCGGACCGGCCCGTGCGCCCCAGCCGGTGGACGAGGACGGAGGTGAGCGCGCCCGGCGAAGGCGAACCACACGTACACCATGATGCTCGCTCCGCCCGTGGCGATGAGCCCGATGATCACGCCCACCGCCGCTCCCGCGTTGACGCCGAGGGTGCCCGGCTCCGCGAGCGCATTCCTGGTCAACGACTGGGTGAGCACACCGGCCAGTCCCAGCGCAGCGCCCGCCAGGACGCCGATGAGGGTGCGCGGCAGCCGGGAGAAGCGGATGACGAGCTGGTCATCGCTGCCCGGATCGAAATTCGTCAGTGCATCCATGACCGTGCCTGTGGGAATGAGGCGCGAGCCGATGGCGAGGCTGGCGACCAAGAGGACGACCAGCGCCGCCATCAGCAGCGCGACCACCAGGACAGACGTCGTGTCCGGGCCATCAGCGGGCCATCAGGACATCCGGACCACTGCGGCGGACTGCAGGGGTCATGCGCGTCAGCTCGCCCCCAGCTGCTCGACGACTGCGTCAGCCACGAGCTTTCCGGAGTAGAAGTCGATGCGGAAGGAGGTGGGCCCTGAGGTAGTACACCTGGTTATTGGTTACTGCGGGAAGGTTCGCGAGCGTCTCATCATCGAGGAATTTCTGGACCTGGTCCTGACCCGTGCTGATGAGGAACACGCTCTCGCCCGTGATGGCTTTGCTGAGGTTCTCGTAGCTGACGAACATGAAGTCATTTCGCTGCCTGTTCCCGCTGTCGAGCGAGGCATCGGCCTCGACGACCCTCGAGGCCGAGCTGAGGTGAGCAGGTCGGCGTGAGCCGAGTCCTCTTCGCGATGGCCTGATCCTTGTCCTTGCCGTTGTAGGAGACGATGCTGGCCCCGCCCTCGGGCGGGGTGATCTTGCCTTTGGCCTCCTTGATGTAGCTGTCGAACTCGGTGCCCGCGGCCGTCGCCTTGTCCTCCAGCCCGAGCGCCTTGCCGAGCTGCGTGGCCAGGTCCTGCCAGCTCTGCTTGCCGTAGTCGACGACGAGCACCGGGAACTGCTGTTTGATGGTCTCGACCTGGTCCGCCACCGAGTCCTTGCCCGAGCTGGCGACGACGACGAGATCGGGATCGAAGCTGATGACCGCTTCAAGATCGAACTCGAGGTTGCTGTAGAGGACCTCGACCCCGCGCTCGTCGGCGACGGAGGCCCACTGCGTGAAGAAACCCTTGTCGTCCGTCAGCGGAGAGGGCGAGGTCGCCGCGGAGGCCACCACGGGGGCGTCGATGGCCAGGAGCGTACCGGGTGACACTCGGCGAGGTGGAGACGATCTTGGTGGGCTGCTTGTCGATGGTGACCTCGCCCTGCTCGTCCGTGACGGTGCGGGGCCAGTCGCCAGAGTCCGCTCCGCTCGAGTCGGAGCCGCCCGTTGCGGAGTCCGACGGGTTCTTCTGCGAGGCGCAGGCGCCGAGCGCGGCGAGGCCGGGCGACACCGAGGCCGGCGCTTCCGAATCCGAGCAGCGAGCGACGACTCAGGTTGTTCATGGGGGTGTCCTTCGATGCGATCGGGTGGGTCAAACACGACGCCCGCACCGGCGCTGGTGCACTTCTCACCATGATGTCGCCAATGTCGATGCGTGTTGGGAAGGCTAACTACTAGGATCGCGTCGCGCCAGAGACTCGCGGGCACCGCCGAGGAGACAAAATCGTTACTTTTTGGAATTCTCGCGGTACGCTCAAAGTCGTGACAACCGTGACTTGAGGATAGGCACAAGGCCCCTCGGCAGCACCCTGGCGCCGATCGGATCGCCGCTTGCCCGATCTTCACCGCCGCGCCGTCGCAGCACAGATCTTTGGTGCCACTGGGCCCATTTGAGCCCATTTGGACCCATCGCCCATCTACATCACACGCGCTCACCGGTAGCGCCTCGCCACGAAGGACACGCACACGAGCACCGCAACAGAATGGCTCAGGCTGAGGTCCTGCTGAGCGCCGAGGGCCACGCGCACGTCATTTTCGAAGGCGTCGAAGCGGACCCTGAGCAAATCGACTCCGAAAGAAGCCCGAGCCGCGGTCGTCACTCACCTGTCGCATCGCGCCCGAGCACTCGGGCACCCTGATCTCGACCACCATCACCGAACCCGCGGAAGCTGGCGCATAGCCGTCTACCCGGACGGCACCATCATCACCGAGGGAGCCCTGACACTGAGCACATCGAGGTAAGTCGAGCAGGCTGAGCAGGCCGGGCACGACTCGCGGCACAACTCGCGGCACTGCAACGCCCCGCATGCGGACCAGGCCATCCGTACCGGCTCAGCCAACTCAGCCGGCTGGAGCCGACTCAGCCGACGCGCTCCACACCCCTGCCTCAGACCCGCCGTCGGCAGCGAACCGCGCCCGCCCCGAACTCCGATACCCCCAGACCGCCGGCATCCGACTGCCACCGGGCCTTCTGCCCCGAACCGACGCCGCCGAGGGCCGCACCGCACCGCGGAGGCATCGCCGAACCGGGCACCGGCGCCGGCGCCATCACCGCCTCAGCAGCATCGCCCGCAGCCCCGGCTCCGCCGTACGCCTCATCAGCCGCACCGCACTCAGCGCCATCGGCTCCAGCATCAGCACCCGCCGCACCGCAGGTACGGCGTTCCTCACTGATCGCGCCGCGCTCGGCGTCGTCGGCAGCAGGCCGAGCACCATCGGCACCGACATCACCAATATCACAGCCATCACCACCATCGCCGGCGTCACCGGCATCGCCAACATCACCAACAAGGCCGGCGGCACAGGCAGCAGCGCCCGACGCACCGGGGCATCGCACGCGATGCTGGACACGCTGTATTCCCTGTCAGATTCCCCGTCAGACGGAGCGCATCCTCCGACGGCCGCGCCGGCTTCGCCGACGTCCGCCCAGCCGGCGACGTCGGCACTCTCACCGGCGACGCTGGCCACGCCATACTCCCCTGTCGACCACGAACCCTCCCTGACGTCGGCCACCCGGCCTCTCGGGGAATATGCCGCTGGACCCGCGCGAGAGGCGCGCTCCACATCGCTGCTCACGGAGATCACGCAACGAAGCACCCGCGGCCACCGGCCTGCGCGGGGCCCTGAACCAGTTCGGCCTGCACCTAGGGGCCCACCGAGCGGAGCGCGCCGAACAGGCCGACGCCGCCGCCGTCTCCAGCACTGGGCGGGGCGCGCACCATCGCCGTCGTCACATGGCAAGGGCGGCGCCACCAAGACGCCCACGGCGATCCTCCTGTCCGCCATCTTCGCGCGCTACGGGGGCGCGGGCGTCATCGCCTACGACAACAACTCCACGCGCGGCACGCTGGGGTGGCGCACCCAGCAGGGGCCGCACGACGCCACGGTCATCGACCTGCTTCCCACGTGGGCCACCTCCCTGTCCCCGCAGGCCCAGGCCGCCGAGATCTCCGGATTCGTCCACCACCAGCGCGAGGACCGCTACGACGTCCTGCGCAGCCGGCCCGAGGTCCTCGCGGATGCGAAGCCCGGCGACGCGGACAGCTTCGACGCCATCCACCCGTCCTGACCAAGTACTACCGCCTCGTGGTCATCGACTCGGGCAACGACGAGTCCAGCCCGCAGTGGCGCGCCATGATCGCGCGGGCCGACGCCATCGTCAGTGCCCACGACCACCCGACCGGACCACGCCGAGTCGGCGCGCCTCCTCCTGGCCGAGCTCGCCGGCGCCAACGCCCACGCGGCGCGACTGGCGGAGAATGCCCTCGTCGTCGTCTCCCAGGGGTCCAAGGGCGAGCCCGAGCCCTCTCAGCTCGTCTCCACGTTCCAGATCGCGCGCGCAGCCGTCGGCATCCCCTACGACCCCGCCATGGCCGGCAGACCACTGATCCTCGACTCGCTGGCGCCGCCCGCCCGCCGCGCCTGGCTCAGGGCGGGTACCGCACTCGCCATGGGGCTCGCCCTGGCAGTCGGCCGGGACCAGCGGTGGACGGGCCACCGCGCGCACGTCCCCCTGAACCGTCCCGAGTGATCGGTCCGAGCGCGGCGGCACCGGGACGCCGGATATGTGGCGGGAGGCATCCGCAGGGGCTCCCAGCAGCAACTCCGCAGCCATTGTCCACAGGTTCGACCCTCCGCCTCGCACGCCGAGAGAGCCTGCCCCTAGCGTGCGGGACACACTCACCTACTCGCTGCGCCCCTCGATCCGCGCAGCCCTGTCGAGGAGCCACCATGCCCGTATCCGATCACCGTCGCCCGCACTCCCACCCACGCACACCCAATCCGGTCCAGATGCCCCACGCCGGCGTCGCCTTCGGCCTGGCCGATGCCCCCGGCGCCGTGGGAGAACACCTTCGAGGAGACCACCTGATCGAGATCGCCCTGACGATGCGGGGCCAAGCTCGCCGCCCATGGGATCACCACCTGAGCTGGCAGACGGAAGCAGCGGCCCCGAGCTGCATGGCACCAACACCTACGAGGGCATGATCCTGCCCCTGGATAAAGACGGCCTTCGAGCTGGCGGGCCACAGCAGATCGAAGTGGAACACGATACTGGACGTGCGGGATCGCCCAGGCGGTCAGCACGACCGCCTGCCTCGAAGCCGCCGAGCACCGCCGAGCAGTGGCGCGCCGCGGTGCGCACGCGGCTGATCGACCCGGATGAGGCCCGCCCCGGGGAAGACCGGTCTATCGTCCCTTCGCCGGGAACCCTCGTCCTGGGCCTGTACCGACGGTTCGACGGCGGGGTCCATCCGGTCGTCCCCGCGCTCCCTGGGGACTGCCCGCTGACCATCGATGAGCTCTTCGAGGCGGGCCAGCGCAACACCGATGAGGCGCCTCTGGTCCACTCCGGCCCGATCGGCGCCGGAGCGTGGGGCCCTGCGGGAGGGCTCTTCACAGCTTCCAAGGCCGCCAACCTGGGCCGGATCCTGGGGGAGATCGACGTCGACACGAGCGCGGGCGTGCTCTTCGCAGTCCCCACAAGCACGCGCTGGGTCTGCACCCGGTGGACCGGCGGGATCCGGAGTGGGCATTGCGCTCGATGGTGCTGTTCATTCAGGACGAGATCGCCCAGCACGTCGATCCGCTGCTGTCCGCGTTCGTCTTCTACCGCGCCCCGACGGCGGAGATCGAGGCGGTGGCGCTGCCCGATCAGGGCCAGGGGTCCGTGGGCGGGACGCGGACGATTCTGTCCCTGCCCGCACCTCGTTTCGATGCGATCCTCGAGGCCGCCGGCACCTCGGGCCCGTCCGCCGGATGATCCGTCCCCGGATCGATCGCCGGGACTCAGCCCCGTCGTCCAACGCGTATCCCTGTCACCGGTCCCTCTGTGTTGGGCCGCCAGCCGAGCGCCGGTACGCCGTGCTCGGCGAAGGCCTGCAGGGCATACAGGGTTGTCGTCGGCACCGAGCTGGCCGGGGACGGCGAGCATGAGGGTGTCGGGCTCGGCGGCGTAGGTGCGTCTGAACGTCAAGTGCAGACCGTCGATAACGGGTTCTTCGTGTTCGGGGCGTGATGGGTGGGATGTATGCGGTTGTTCGAGGCTTTTTCTCGCCGGGGCCGTCGGGGTCGCTGGTCGACGGTCCCGGGGATGCGTCATCGTGGGCCACCCGGCTCCACGTGGTCGTACGCAGTCTCACCCGGTCGTACGTGAAGCCGTGAGGTCGTACGCAACTCCACGCGGTCGTACCTTGAAAACCTCCAGGTACGACCGCGCGACGCCAGGTACGACCACACGCCCCCTGCGTACGACCGCGCAGGACTCCAAGACACCGAACCACTGGCACCGCCCACCCCGACCACACCCTCACACACGAAGAACCCGGTAACGTCGATGTAGTCGTGGGGTCCTCGCCGCGCAGGCTGAAGAGACTGCGGTCGGTCTCGAGACGATCAGAAGATCGAGCGGGACACGCTCATCCGCGGGGTCCAGTCGTGACCGGCTTCCTCACCGGTCCCGCGACAACGACGGATCTGCTCCGCCTGAAGCCGCGAGAGACGCCCTCCGGGGCGGCCCTGATCTGGGCGGCATCGCCTGCTCCGGGGAGCCGCGGGAGATACCGATGACGATGCGCGGTCGGTGAGCAGGTCCAGGGCGACGATCTCCTCGGCCAGGTGGAGTGGGCTCTCGTACCGCTTGTCGATGACGCCGGTGCCGACCTCGATGCGCGACGTCCGGGCGCCCGCTACCGCGAGCAGCGGCACGGGCGAGGCCGCCTGGCGGGCGACGTGGTGGACGCGTCAGTAGGCGCCGTTGATGCCGATCTCGTCCGCCCCGACCGCGCGACCGCGATCTCGACGGCCTCCTTGAGCGCCCGGCCGGCGTCGGGATCGCCGGGGCCGCGACCGTGTCCGTAGTGACCGAAGCCGAGGAATCCGAAGCCTTCATGCAGTCGTCAACTATCCGACTCACGGGCTCGTTCCGGACCTCCACACGATGAGCGTCACCCGAATCCCCGCTCCCCCTCGGCCCAGCACCCGGTTGATGCGATCGATGGCGGCGGTGCAGCCCATCCTCGTCCGCCATCGCCTCGCCCAGCGCTCCAGCGGCGTCGGCCAGGTCGTCGATGACGCGCAGGCGCTCAGCAAGGGCCTCCCCGGTCACGCGCTTGAGCGGACGCGGCGCCACCCCCAGCTCGCGGAGACGGCCGGCCCAGAAGGGCTGATCGCCGAAGAAGGGGCGGATGATCTGCGGAGTCCCCGCATGGAGCGCGGCGCCCACGGTTCCCACTCCGCCGTGGTGGACGACGGCCGCGGCCCTCGGCAGGAGCCCATCCAGAGGGAGCCTCCTCGATGGCGAGGACGTCATCACCTCCCGACGCGTTCAACCCCGCCCATCCGGCCAGGGAGGATCCCCTGCGCCCCGCACGGCGCAGGCCGTCCACCACCTCTCGGGCGAGCCGCGCCGGGTCGCCGTGCATCATGCTTCCGAAGCCGACGACCACGGGTGGCGGCCCGGCGGCCAGGAAGCGCTCGACGTCCGCCGGAAGAGCCCCGGTCGCACGCGACCGCCAGAACCCGAGGGGGCTCTGGGAGGGCGCCACTCGGGCGGCGCCGCCAGCAGACGGGGGCTCCAGGCGCTGAGAATCCCCCGCGAGGCGATGATCCTGGAGAGGGGATCGGACGCGTCTTGAGACCGAGACGCGCCGACCGCCACTGAGCCACCATCCTTCGCCATGGCGCCTCGGCCGCCCCGACCAGCAACCAGGAGGCCCGGCGCAGGGACCGCGGCGTCCCGGCCGGGGCGAACGGAACCTGGAAGTCGCTCGTCGGCGGCCCGGTGGGGATGAGTTGAGCGGGCAGCCCGGGGGTTCCGAGTCTCTCCGCGATGCTCGCTCCGCCCAGGGCCTTCTGGGTGAAGACGACGACGTCGGCCCGACCGGCCTCCCTGTTCGCGAGCTCCGCGAGATCATTCAGCCACCGCCGCATCAGCGGCCGTATGCGACCCAGCGAGAGCGCGGCCCGGACCGGCCCCGCCCCCACGAGGTCGTCCTGGAGATCGAGGATGCTGTCGTCCAGGCCGACGAACTCGACGCCGAAGCGCGTGGCCAGGTCGCCGAAGCGCCTCGGCGCGGCGACGACAGGGCCGGCCCCGGACTCGGCGAGGGCGCGGGCCAGCGCCAGGAACGGCTGAACGTCACCGCGACTCCCAGTGGTGATGAACAGCGGTCTGCTGCCGACGATCGGCGAGGACGAGTCGGTCGTACCCATTGGTCCCCTCTCACCGTTGAAGCCCTGGCGGCTCGACCGGCCCGCCCGTCCTCGGCCGGCGGGCCGACGCGAAAGCACCGGCGCCCCTGCACGACTGCCCGCCCCACTGCTACGGTTTCCGGCATCAGCGCCCCCTGTCGACGGAGGATGAGACGATGCGGCTCAGCACGAAGCAAGTCCTGTGGTGCGGGATCACCGCGCTTCTCCTGAGCGCGATGAGCATCGCCTTGATCGTCATCCCCTGGAGGTCTTCGATAACGGCCTCCTCGTGGGCACCGACCGCGTCGATGGCCCTCGCACCGCTGCCCCTGATGATCGGCGCCCTCGGACTGGCATGCCAGCGCGACCTGCTGCCACCGAGCCATACGTCATGGGCCGCCGCCATCTCAACGCTATCGCTGATTCTCGGTGCCATTGCGCAGGTCTCGTGGACGGCGGCGTTCACCGCCGCCGACGTCGGCGATCCCATCCCGGTCTCCGGGCGTCTCTACGTACCGCTGGGCCTTGCGGCCTGGGGACTGGGAGCCGCGGCGATCGCGATCGTTCTCGACGGCGTCATCGCGGAACGGCTGCGCCCGAGGCCGCGCATGATCATCGGAATCGGGACGGGCGCGTTCCTAGCGCCCGTGGGCGGACTGGCCCCTGACGATGTCCTTGTTCACGATCGCCGGAGCCTCCATCGTGCTCATGGTCCTCGCATTTTCCCGCGGGCGGGGAGTCCAGCCCGTGACCGAACCATCCGAATCGACCGATCCGCCGCAGACGCCGGTTCAGCCACGGGCGACCGCCGCCCCGTCTCCCGCGAGGACTCTCACGAGAACCCGATGGGTGCGGCCGCTCGGCGCCTGCGCCGCCCTTCTCGGACTGGTGGGGCTGGTGGGAATCGGCTGCGCGGCCGTGCGCGCGATGCTTCCGTCGTCGATGGCGCACGATCTCATGGTCGCAGGCGTCCAGGTCGGACCATTCGCCATCCTCCCCCTGCTCGCCGCGATCGGTCTGCGGTTCTCGGACCATTCGCCGTATGCCCCGATCCACACCTGGGGTCCGATCGCGCTGGCGAGTCTGTCGGTGGTGGCGATGGCGATCGCGGAACTCCTGGACTCACCCGATCTCGACTGGATCGCCCTGGCCATGGTCGTCTCGGCCGCTTGCGGCGGCACCGCGATCGGCTGGACCATCATCCGCGGAGCGCGCATGTCCGCAGTGCGACGCGCCATTCTGGCAGTCGCCGCGGGACTGCTCTACACGCAGCTGCTGGCACTGGGAATTCCTCCCCGACAACCCATGCCGCGCCCGCCATCCCCCCGTCGGCGGGCTCATCCTCGCGTGCCAGCGCCCCCCGCACGACATCCGCGCAGGGAGGGCATGACCTGCACCGGGCTCCGCGTCCCGCCCTCGGCACAGGCGGGGAATCCTCGTTACGCTTGAACTCCAGGACCATCATCGCGTACTTCCAGCACAGTGAGCCCGGAATAGAGCTACTTCATGTCTCCTCAGTATCCTCGCCCCGGCCCCAGCGACGACAGCGCCGGCAGCCCCGCCACCGATAGCAGCAGCAACGGGGACGCGACGAGCGCCTCCCCGCCTATCGCATGGGGATGAGGCTCGGCAGGAAGACGGCAATGGGATGCAGCATCACCTCGCTTCTCCCTGCTCGCCCCTGACCCCCGTGTCCTCGCCGTCTTCCCTGGCCGGCACGTCACTCGTGCAGGCCGACGCCGATGATCACCTCCTCGCTGGGTGACAGGCGCATCCGCCTCCCTCAGCGCCGCCTTCCTGGCCATCGGGCTTCTCAGCCTCGCCCGCGAGCGCGGCTGGCTGGCCCCACGGCACGCTCTTGCCGCCGCAATCACCTCCGTCATATCCGGCGTCATCGGGGCCGTCGCGAATATCGCCACGACGTTCAGCTACGACGCCAAGAACCTCGGCGCCCCCGAGCCGCCGCTCGGTCACCTCGACATGACACTCAATCGTGCCTCCTGGGTCGTGCTCGCCGCCGCCGTGGCGATCGCCGTCAGCGGTCTGACCGTCAGCAGGCGGCTGGACCCGGGACTGCGCGCCGTCGCCGGGATCGCAGTGGGCGCGCTGCTGGCACCGGCAGTCTGGATCGCCTTCTCATTCCTCTGGATGTACGCCATGGCCGCTCCGGTGGTGCTCCTGGTCGTCTCGACCGCTGATAAGAAGCCGGCACGGCCACCGGCCGCGGCAGCGCCGTGGGCCGCAGCACCGCAGTGGTCGCGGCAGCGTCGCGGGCCGTGACGACCAGGAGGATCATGAGGACCTGCCGCAGATGGACCTGCCCCGATGGAGAGTCCGGTCGATACGGCTCACCGGCGCTGCGCCACGGCGCTCGGGCAGTGGCGGCCGCGTGCGTCATCATGAGGATCATTGATTTCCGCCGTCGCCCCACGGGAGGTGCTCCTGACGCTCGGAGTTCCGGTCGGCCTCATCGCCTTCATCCCCCTGCTGATGGCGCTCGGCCTGTGGGGTGTCCGGGCGCTTCTCCCGCCCCGCGGTGCACGTCTGGGGACCGGTCGCGCTGGGGAGCGCCTCCCGCTATCGGACTCGCGGTTCTGTACCGTCTGGAGGCATCGGGCACGGGTGCCGTCTCGACGTTCCCGGCCCATGCGGCGGTGGCGTCGTGCTGCGGGGCGGCTCTCATCTGGGTGGTACTCGCCTGGTTCTCCCTCAACCTGGCGTCACGGATCGTCGGAGGCATCGGCCTGGGGCTGATCTGCATGGTCCTGGCCGCGACGATGTTCCGGGACGCCATCTCCGTCCCCCCGGTCCTCGGTCTCGTCATCATCTCCATGTCGCCCGGGCTCCTCTCCCCCGAGAGGCCCCGACCGGCGGCGTGAGCGCCCGCCGGACCGACCCGCATCCGCGGTTGAGTTAGTAGCATCGACCCATGTGCTCCAACGACGCGACGCAGCCCCGCTCGGGCGTCCCGGCCATCACACGGCGCGCTCTGCCGGTTCAGGATCGGGCGGCCCTCCAGCCGGAGGAGCCGCCGGTCCCCGACTGGTACGCCAGCGATGAGCGCGCATTCGCCGACCATGTCCTGGCCGTCCTCAACCGAGTGATCCAACCCGCCGGTCGTCCGGGGAATCATCGCGGTGGACGGGCGCAGCGGCTCAGCAAGACCACCGTCACCTCACGACTGACCTCCGTCGTCCCCCGACGCGCAGGTGCTGCACATCGACGACCTCGACTGGAACGAGCCCCTGTTCCAGTGGGATCACCTGCTCGTCGCCGCACTCACCGAGCTGCGCCGGAACGGATCCTCGATCTCAGGCCCCGGCATGGCAGCGCCACGGACGCGAGGGTTCCATCACCATCACCGCGGGCGCACCGCTCGTGATCGTGGAGGCACGGGCTCCGGGGATGCGCGGTGGCCGACTCGTCGATATCCACATCTGGATGCAGACCGACGACGAGGTCGCCGAGCGGCGCGGCATCGCGCGGGACATCGACGAGGGCACGAACGGCGACGAGCAGGAGTCCGTGGAGTTCTGGCACTGGTGGGCGCGCAGCGAGCGCCCGTTCTTCGCCGCCGATCGACCGTGGGAGCGCGCCCGCTTCATCGTCTCCGGTCAGGCCCTGCCCGGGCTGGCGGATGATGAGATCGCCTGGGCGGAGGGGCCGTTGGCCCGGTCCTGAGCCGATGGCGCCCCGCGAGTCTCCGCCGATCCGCTCCCGATCCCTCCGCGCCAGTCCCCGTCGGACCCGTCAGCCCCGGTGCCCGTACATGAGAATGCGGGAATCCGCGGTCAGGATGAGGACGGGATTGCTATCGACTGATCCTCGGGCTCCCCGAGTTCTCCTCAGTGCATCTCTCCCGGAGTATCCAGGTCCCACAGCCTTCTTCCGCTATCAATGCTCCTAGCGGTCACCCGCCCATCGGAGTCGCGGGTCATGACGGCACCGCCTCTCGCCTCCCACTCGTCGTCCCCAATATCCGCACTCCACACGATCTTATGACGATCCTCGCCCTCACCATTCTTCCGAACGGAGACCATGCCGCCCCCGGAGACCATGACCCAGTATTCATCACTCTTCTCCGAGAGCCCTCCCATCGTCGTCCCCGCCACGGCGCCCTCGCCCACTTCGATTCCGTCCGTGAAGGCGTTCTCACACGAGAGACCGCGCAGATCGACGACGTCATAGGTCCACATCGACCCCTCACGCCATTCCCCGAACTCGCCGTCCGGAGTGACGCACCATCGAGTGCGCCCCCATTTCTCCAGAGGACCGGCCTCGCTTCGTCCGCGGGCGGAGACGTCGGCACCTTCTCCGCCGGAAGCGGGACCACGCTGAAGACTGTTCGATGAGGGAGGAGGGTAGGACACGTCCACCTGACTCCTCCGACCCGCACGCCTCGTCGCCCGACAGCAGCGGGCCGCTCTCGCCAGTCCTCTCCCGAAGATCGCCGAAGCGCTGGTCGACGATCTCCCCGGTGTCCACCGCCGACAGGACCATCCACCCGTCAACAACCACCGCGGCCAGCAGATCGTGGTCGCCCACACCGGTGTGGGGGTCCACATCCTTGAAGCTCGTCCCGGAGGCCTCGGCGCACGGAGTCGGGGGCGGCGACCACGGCAGGATCACGACGCGATCCCTCTCATCGATCCACATCACCTGGTAGTCCTGGGACCGGCCGTCCACCGGTGGCAGGGAGATACGTGATGCGCTCCTCCTGATTCTTGCTCACCCGGTAGTCATCGGACGGAAGCGCCGTCAGCACGGTCGTAGTCCCATCGCTCTCCGAGATGCCCACGAGCTCTCCACCCGTCGAGCACCGGAGCTCCGGACCGTACGGCACACAACGCGGTCGGGAGTCGGTCAACCGCGCGTCCCACCGCACCTCGGCCGTCGCAGCATCCAGGGCGACGATCACGGATGACGCCCCGTCGCTTAAACCGACGTAGATCACCGATGACCGGGGATTACGAAGTATTCTCCTCCGTCTTGGTCAGATAGGGAAATGACTGCATCCTCCCCATAATCCGAGGCATTGATGTCGAACAGGAGGCTCGGCTCATTGGCGAAAGGGCTCGGCCTGGGCGTGAAAGAGGTTAAGAAGAAGTAAGCCCCGATCACGGGAATAAAGCAGACAACACATATAATAGCTACCCAAAAAATTACCGGACGCCACACTCCATCGCGACTCTCAGTCATTTTTACCGCCTCACCCTCGCACGCCATTGCGATAGAGGTAGCCCCATAAAACATGGCGATGCTACCTACCGAAAAACGAGGGGTCAAGGACAGCGCTCCCCATGGACATGCATGAAGAGGGCCAAGAATACCAAGGCCCGGGGCGCCGCGAGCGCCCCGGAGGCAGGCCCTTAATACCAGGCGATCCCATACTGCCGGGCGATCCCAGGGACCCCTGGGCGCCGGCACATAATCTTCACTATGCTCGAAGCCCCAGGATCTGCAGTTATGAGTTTCCCAACGAGGGAAGTTCAATGCCTTCTACTGAACACCGCAATGCCAGCAACGCCGACGACACCGACAAGATTACGACAAGCGCAGTAGAGCCGTCCCCGGCAGCGCCTCCGCCTCACAGCAGCCCCGGTACGAGCCCCGCACTTCTCATCCGGAGCATCCGCGGAAACAGACTCTGATGAATCTGGCCCTGTGGTGCGGAATCCTCGCAATCCCGCTGAGCATCAGCATCGTCTTGGTTGTCATCATCGGAGACGTGATATCCGAGGACAATCCCTCAGTTGGGTGCCGGGCGCGCTGACGAACCTGGCCCCCGTCGTTCTGGTGATCGGCGTTCTCGCATTCGTGCGCGCGCATGAGCTGCTGCCGCGAGTGCACACGCTTGCGACGGCAGCGACCGCGATCGCCTCGTTCCTCCTCGGCGCCGCCGCACAGGCCTCATGGACGGTCGGCTTCGAGGCGGCCGACGCCGGAGACCCCACTCCGACCTTCGGCAACCTCTTCCTACCACTTTGCCCTGACGTCCTGGGGCGTGGGAGCGGTGGCGATCGCGATCGCCTTCGACGGCGTCGTCGGCAAGCGGCTGCATCCTGCGGCGCGCACAGCGCTGGGGGCCGGGGCGGGCCTGATCCTGGCTCCGGTCGGACTCACGATCACCATCACCCCGTTCACGGTCACCGCCGTTTCTACAGCGCTTGTCGTCATCGCCATTGTCTACAAGTCGCGCCCATTCCCGACGCCTCCCTTCCCGCCGAGCACGCATCCCCGTTCAGGGCCGGCCGCCGGCGAGGCCCCCATTCCCGCCCCGGGGCACCCGGGCCAGCACGCCCGCGTCCCCACCGTCATCAATCACAGGGCCGATCACTCACTCCGCATCGTTCTCGGGGCCGTTCTCAGGGCCGCCCATGGGGCCGGGTCCGGCCCTCCCATCGCCTCCGCCCGCAGCGCCACGCACACGGGAGATCGCCGCCACGTCTCCCACGTCTCCCGTGTCTCCCGCACCTCCCATGCCTCCACGCCCAGGTCTGCCATAGAAGCACAGAAGTCGAAGCATGCGTGTGCTGGGCGTCTGCGCCGCCGTTCTCGGACTGGCAGCGACCAGCTGCGTCGTCAGGACATAATCGCAACGGGAGGAGAAGGATCGCAGCTTCTCGCGATAGGCATGCAGATCGGATCCCTGGGAATTCTGCCCTGCTCGCGGCGAGTGGATTGTACTTCTCCGAGAATTCTCCATATTCGCCCGTGCACACCTGAGGGACCGGTCGTCCTGATAGTCCTATCCGTCGCGGGAACGCAGCAACCGCATGTCGGGGAGGTTCCCTTCTCCGGCCAGATCACACCGGGGATCGCCGCCTCGGTCCTCTGCAGCGCGGCCGCGATCGCCTGGGTGATCATCCGCAGAATGAATCTGCCCTAGCGCCGCGCATCGCCCTGGGAATCATCGCGGGACCGACCATCGCGGTAGTGGCGATGCCCATGTTCCCCGCAGTAGCGGTCATTCCCCTGTTGGCGGACTCGCTGATGGCCTGCCAGCGGCCCCGGGCGCATCTCCCGCAGGAAACCCGCCCGGCAACCGGTTGACCCCCGACTACCCCGACGGCCCCCGGCCGTTCACTGACTGGACACTGACTCGGCTTCGGCCTCGGCTGACCCGGCTGACTCGGCCTCGGCTGACTCGGCTTCGGCTCGCTGACCCGGCTGACTCGGCCTCGGCCACCTGCTCCATGCCGGTCTTGCGGGACAACGGCACCTCCGGCAGGAAGGGCCGATGACCGCGGTGACCACGAACAACGGGATCATCCAGCCGAAGATCGGCAGCAGGGCATCGGCATGGGAGCTCGCCACGGCGTCGTGCAGCGCGGTGGGCAGCTGATTCACCAGGGCGGGTGTGAGTGAGGAGGTGTCGGCGTCCTGGAACTTGGCCAGGGCGGCGAGCACGGCCGGGTCCGAGCTGCGGGCCAGATCCCCGATCCGTTCGGTGAGGTGGGAGGTCAGGCCGGAGGAGAAGGCCGCCCCGATCAGGGAGGCGCCGAGCGAGACCGCCACCTCGCGGAAGAAGTTGTTGCCGCTGGTGGCCGTGCCCAGGTGCCGGGCGGGGACGGCGTTCTGGACCACGGTGATCAGCAGCTGGAAGAACAGCCCGATTCCCGCGCCCATGACGAAGGTGGCCGCGGAGACCTGCCACACGGCGGTGGAGGTCGTCAGCCGGAAGAGCCAGAAGGAGGCGCCCGCCGCAATCAGGCTGCCCACCACCGGGTAGATGCGGTAACGGCCGTTGCGGGAGACCAGGATGCCGGAGAGGATCGAGGAGGCGAGCATGCCGAGAGTGATGGGCACCAGAAGCAGTCCGGAGGCGGTGGCCGAGTACCCGTAAACCATCTGCAGGTAGGTGGGCAGATAGCTCAACACGCCGATCATCCCGCCCATGGCGAGCATACAATGGTTGAGATGACGAAGGTGCGGTTGATCAGGATCGGCCACGGCAGAATCGGGTCGGCGGCGCGCGATTCCACGAAGGCGAAGAGCCCCCAGCAGATCAGACCCGCAACCCCTCAGGATGATGATGACAGGGCTGGTCCAGGCGTACTCGTTGCCTACCCAGGTGGCCATGAGGACAATGGCCACAGCGCCGGCATTCATGAGAATCGAGGCCCCACCAGTCGATCTTCTCGGTCAGCGGGCGGGTGGGCAGGCGCAGCACGATGGCGACTGCGATGAAGGCCAGGATGCCCAGCGGCAGGTTGATCCAGAAGGTCCAGCGCCAGGAGACCGAGTCGGTCAGCCAACCGCCCACGATCGGCCCCAGGATGGAGGCGATGCCGAACATGGCGCCCATGGGGGCCATGAGGGTGCCGCACGCGCGGTGGGATGAGGTCACCGGTGATCGCCTGGGAGGAGATCATGAGGCCACCGCCGCCCAGGCCCTGGATGGCCCGGTAGATGATGAGCTGCATCATCGAGGTAGCGGTGCCGCACAGTGCCGAACCCACTAGGAACAGGCCGATGGCCACCAGGAAGAGATTCTTGCGGCCCACCAGGTCGCCGAGCTTGCCGTAGACGGGCATCCCCACGGTGATGGCCAGCGTGTAGGAGGTCAGGATCCAGGCCATGTGCGCGGCGCCGCCGAGGTCGCCCACGATGGTGGGCAAGGCGGTGCCGACGATCGTCTGGTCCATGGCGGACAGGGAACATGACCACCAGCAGGGAGGCGTAGACCGCCCAGAAGCGGCGGTCGGGGTGGAAAGTCGCCTGCCGCCGGTTGTGCGTCAGTGCTCTCCGACGCGGTTACAGGTTGAGTCACAAGTCGTGCCTTTGCGTGTTGAAGGGGCGGAATGGTTTGAGAAATCTGGAGCTGTCCCGGTGGCCCGCTGACCGGGGCGGGGCGGCTGAGCGGCTGGGACTAGACGGGACCGGCCGGGACCGGATGGTGCCGAATGGAGCGGCGAGTCGGTGGCCGGTGACTGGCCGCCGGCTGCCCGACGGCTGCCCAATGAGCGGCTACTGGGAGGTCGGGGCGATGATCTCGCCGATGGCGGCAGTCACGGCGCGAACGGCGTCGGCCAGACTGAGGATCGGATCGGACTGCTCGCCGACCGATGCGGCGGCCTGCTCATGGCACCCCCGGTCCGACCGCTTCCAGTGCCGGGCCCGTCCGGGATGCCGGCCTGCCGGTCATCCGCCGGGCCGTTGGCGCCATCGTCGGCGTCGCAGGAGGCGGCCCACATGCGGATCGCGGCCTTCTGCACCGCACTGGACAGCGCCAGCACGGCCCTCACCTGGGGGGCGGAGGAGGGCAGCCCCAAGCGCCTGGAGGCGGCGTCCTCCAGAACACGCTCGACAGCCTGGAAGCGCTCGTGCACGGCGCGCTCCACCTCGGGGTTGTCACGCACGATCTGGGGAAGGCCATGAGCCAGGCGCGCTCGGGCTCAGGGCCTGCGCGCCGGAGATCAGCAGCGTGCCGAGGTCCTCCAGGAGGGGGCCGCTGCCGGCGACGAAGGCCTCGATCGCCTCGGGCTCAGGGGTCTCAGGGCCGATGACGAGGAGCTCGGCCTTGGAGGAGAAGTGGTTGAAGACGGTGCGCCGCGAGACTCCGGCGAGAGCGGCGACGTCGTCGATCGTCATGGCGGCGTAGCCGCGCTCACGGGTCAGCGCCAGGGCGGCGCCCGGATGGCGGCACAGAGTCCGCCGCGTGTGGGCGGCGCGCAGGTCAGTTCGGTCACGACCCCAATCATGCACTCGGTGCAGAGTTGCACAAAGTGCAGGGGCCGAGAAGTCGATCACGGACAGGGCACCTCGAATCGGGCGGATAGCCGAACCATGTCCAAAAACGGAGGAGATCAAGGCGATCCAACCTTCTCCATCTGCCGGACACACCAGGCCGAATCGCACAAAAGCACCCCCCACCCCGATCCCCTACCTGATCTCCTCCACTTTGGACATCCCACTACTCACACCGCCAGCAGCGCGGGCCAACCAGCTGGGTCTGACTGCGCTATTCCGCCTCGCATGAGCGGCGTTGAGTTCATCCAGAAGGCGCGACTTACCCAGAGCCCGCCCCCGCATCCAGTAGGCCTGGGCGTGGAGGGCGGCGCTTTACCCAGACCATGCTCACGCTTGAGAACGCCCTTAGCGCGCCGGGTGGCGAGGATTCGGCGCCGATCCAGGCGAACCAGCCGGACCAGTCGCGTCCGTCGATGGCCTGGGCCAGGCCCTGGCCATCGGGGAGCTCATCGACCCAGGCGGCCGTGACGCGGGAGCCGCTGGGCAGCGGGAGGCCTTCGTCGAGCGGTGAGTGGCGCTCCAGGTAGACCACGAGCGGGGTGTCGTCGGGCACGGCGGCGGCGATCGAGGTGATGGCCGGGTAGGAGGTGAGGTCTGCCCAGGAGGAGGTAGCCGGCCGGGGGCGGGTCGAGGAGGGTGAAGGGCTGGGCTCGAAGCGCTGGGCGACGAGCTCTCGCCGACCTCGCACCTGGAGGCCCAGTGGGAGGCCGGCCCCATGGGGTGGTGGAGGACGAAGTCGATGGCGAAGGTGCCGGCCTGCGGGTCCGGGATCCACCAGGGTGTAGCCGCGCTGATTGAGTGGAGGGGTTATCGGGGTTGGGGAACCACAGGCGGATCCAGGAGTCGGGATGGAGAGCGCCGTCGCGCAGCAGAGTGCCGGGCGGAAATGGATGCGCACGAAGTGCTCGGCCAGCTGATCCCTGCCGCTGACGGTGACGACGTGCTCCTGGCGCCGAGCGCGCGCAGCACAGCTCCTGGAATCCCTTGCCCACAGCAGCCCCTTCAGATCGTTAAGGTAAGTCTCAGCATACTTCAGGGCGCCGACATCAAAGAACGCGAGGTCGCACGCATCGCGAGCCGCGCGGGCCGTCGCCCACAACGTCACCGCCGTCAAGGACGCGACAGAGCATCTGGCCGCCGCCCCGACGGTGACCATCAATGGACTATTGACGCTCCACCGCAGCCTGCTCCCCGATTCGCCGGGGCATCACGGTATCCGGGAGGCGCAGAATTGGCTCGGAGGATCCTCTTACCGCCCTTTAGAGGCAGACTTCATCCCGCCACCTCCCGAACTGGTGCCAGCACTGCTGGACGACCTCATGGCATACCTCAACAGCGCCGCCCACGCCCCGCTCATCCAGGCCGCGCTCATGCACGCCCAGTTCGAGACGATCCACCTTGCGGGCGGACTCTGCGGCTTCGCGTATTCTGTCGGGCCTGCCGGGCACGCCGGTGCTGACGATCCAGACGGCGTCGAGAATCTACGGGGTATCGCGGACCGCGGCGTCCCGAGGTCTGGAGACCTTGAGGTCCGCCGGTATTCTGACGACCGAATCCATCGGAGCGAATAGACGGGCCTACACGGCACGCAGCGTGCTGGACACGATCACATGGGCGGAGCGCCGCTTGGCCGGCACGCGCTTCGACATCCGCACACTCAGGCATAGACCACGACCTCGGCATGATGCCCGCCGGCATCCAGCTTCCGATCACGGGTGACGAGCGGGACTCCCAGCCCTTCTGCCAGCGCCAGGGTACATGGCGTCGTGGCTGGTGTACTGAGTGCGCAGCGCCCATACGCGATCGGCGAGGAGCGCGGCCTCGTACCGGGTGATAACGAGATCGGCATAGCTGCGGCGAGCACTCTCGGCAGCCTCAAGGGGCAGGACTCCTCCGAGAACCATGCCGCGCAGGGCGGAGAGGACCTCAACATCAAGGATATGGGGAGCCGCGAGATCCCCCGCAACCGCATCAAGGAGGGCCGGGCCGGGATCCCGGCCGACCAGTACTTGGATTATCGCTGAAGCGTCGATGACGATCATCCGCGTCCCGCGCGGACGGCTTGGACGACCTGCACCGCAGTGGGGCCGCCAGAGCGGTCCTGGTTGCGCAGACCCCGCACAATCTGCTCGTTCGTGGGCCGGGAGGCGACGCGGGAGAGCTGCGCAGCGACATACGCCGACAGCGAGACCCCTTCAGCAGCCGCCCGCGCCTTGAGCTCGTCGGCCACATCATCTGGAACATCGCGGATGTACAGTGTCGCCACACCCAGATGCTAGCACAATGCTTGCACCTCACCCCTGTTCCGCGCGCAATCCCCAAAGCTCCGACAGGCGCACCTCTATCTACCGCCAGGCGGACCATAGGAAGGAAAGGGGTGGCTCAGCCATCAGCCCGCCGGATCCGGCTGAGCGAAATCGACAACGACCTCGTACAGGGCCTCGCCCTGTCTCATGGCGGCGAAGCCGTCGCGCACCGCTTGCGGGAGCATTGTCGGATCAAGGGCATGGGAGGACAGGGTCGAACTCGACCCGCACATCGCTGACGGCCTCACTCCAGGTGCTCGGCGCGTATGGATCGGCGACGCGGAAGGGCATGGGGGCGGCGTCGATCCCGCGCTCCGCACCGCCCGCTCACTGGCGGCGACCATCTCGGGGGACTCGGCGTCATAGACGAGACGACCGCCCGGGAAGCGCCGGGCCATGGCATCAACGAGCCCGCTGACCTCAGCATTCTCCAGGAAGTAGAAGACGCCGGGAGGCGACGGCGATCAGACCATCACTCGCATCGACCTCATCCATCCAGCGGTAGTCGGTCAGGGAGAAGGGAAGATCGCGCTCGTGCTCGTGGGGCTCCATCCAGGCGCTGCGGACCTCCAGGACCTCCGGGAAGTCGAGGTTGTAGACGATGGCGCCGCCATCAGCACTGCCGACGTCATCGATCAGGCGGTCGAGCCCGCAGCCGAGGTCGACGACGGCGGCCCCCGGATGACCGCGCAGATAGCGGCGGATCTCGGTGACGGCGGCCAGGTGGCGCAGGGCGTAGATCGCCGCGGGCATCTCCCCATGTCCTTGTCCCGGATGCCAGGGGCGACCCGCTTCGGCCAGTGCGACCGCACGCTCGGACCACGGGTCCTGGAAGCAGGTCGGCCAGGTGCGCGCGGCCCGGGCGCGCCCCAGCAGGGAAAGAAAAAGCATCTCCTGAACGTCACTATTGCCCATAGTTCTCATTATAGAGAGTGCGATGGACGCGCAGCCCGACAGGCCCGACAGGCTTGACGAGCCCGACAACGGCCACCGGACATTGAAGAACCGCGAACCCCGACGAACCAACCCGGCGCCGGCACCCATTCCCATCCACTCTGCAGTTGCACATCCGCCAGCCTCCCGTCCGCACGCCGCCACTGCGCGCGGACGATAATCGCCCGCTAGGCTGGCCACCGCAGCTCGCACGAGACGATGGAGTTACGAGCATGAAGGTACTGCTTCTCGGCGCCACCGGCCCGACCGGAGGCCACGTTCTGGCGCACGCGCTTGAGGCGGGAGACGCCATCTCCGTCTCGCACGCCGCCCTGAGGCGCTGGCCGCCATCAAGGACCGGATCACCATCTTCCAGGGGGACGCCACCTCGGTTGACGATGTCGCCCGCGCCGCGGAGGGGCAGGATGCGGTGATCGCCGCTCTTGGACGCGGGAGCTCTCTGCGCCCGGAGGGGCTTTTCACCGGCTCCACCAGGGCCGTCGTCGAGGCGATGACACGAGCGGGGGTGAAGCGACTGGTCTGGCTGTCCTCCTATGGCGTGGGTGAGACGATCAGGACCGCCTCGCCGTTGCAGCGCCTGATGTACCGCACCGTCCTGCGCGGCACCTACGCCGACAAGGCCGCGTCCGAGCGAACCCTGCGCGCCAGCGGCCTGGAATTGACGATCGTCTACCCCACCACCCTGACGAACAAACCGGCACGGGGCGCCTATCGCGCCGCCGAGACCATCCGCATGAAGGGGATGCCGAGCATCAGCCGGGCCGACGTCGGCAGCTTCCTGCACAAGGCGGCCCACGACTCCGAGTGGATCCGCCGGGACGCGGTCATCACCGACTGAACCGAAGCGCACACGGACGCGCGAGCGCTTGCCCAGAAGACGGAAGCACCGCGCCTCCAGAGCACCCAACGACCACCTCAAAATTTTGACCATAGTCAGATCTTGACCATGGTCAAGTCCTGCGAGCACACTGCCTCCATGAGCGATCAGGTCGCCCGACGGCGGGCGCAAACCCGGGAGCGCATCTTCACCGAGGCGATGCGGCTGTTCGCCGAGCGCGGCTTCGACCGGTGACGGTCGCCGACATCACCGAGGCGGCCGACGTCGGCAAGGGCACCTTCTTCACCCACTTCCCCTCCAAGCGGGACGTCTTCCGCTACCTGGGCGAGCAGGTCAGCGAGGTCATGGTCGACGCAGCCGCGAAGGAGGGCACCGCCGTGGAACGGCTCCACCGGGTCATGCAGGCCGCCGGGCAGTGGCTCGAGGCCCACCCCGAACCGGCCCAGCAGATGGCCAAAGCGCGAGCCTTCACCCCTGTCCGACCTGGGATCCGCCAACCAGCAGCGCCTCCAGCGAGCCCTGGCCGAGATCCTCACCGAGGGGCAGAAACGCGGCGAACTGCGCGAGGCACCCATCGCCGACGCGGTCATGGCCCTGCAGTGCAGCTACTTCGCATGCGTCCTGCTGTGGGCCGCCGACCCGGCGGGCGCACCCTGACCGATCGCCTGCGCGCCTCACTGGATATCACCATCAACGGCCTGACATGAATACCGGGAATACGCACCGCACTCTCACGGCAACAGCCTCCGGCATGGCGGCGTCGGGCATTATGCAGACCCTCCTGGCCAACGCCACACCGCGGATTGTTGACGAGCTGGCCGCCCTCGAGCTCTACGGCCTCGTCGCCGGCAGCTATCTGATCGCCTCCACCGTCACCCTCCCTCTTCGCCCAGTACGCCGACCGGCTCGGCCCGCAGCGAATCTTCGTCATAGGCCACCTCTGCTTCGTCATCGGCACCATCGCCATGGTGCCGGCTCGAACTATGCCCACCTTCATCGCCGCCCGGATCGTGCAGGGCGTGGGAGCGGGGCCATCGCCCCGCGGCTCTCGCCGCGCTCGGCCTGCTCCTGGACGAGCAGGCCAGGGCCCGGGCCTTCTCCCCAGCTGGCCGTTGCGCAAGTCGTGGCGAATGTCCTCGGCGGGCCGCTCGGGGGCTGGTTCACCGACGGCGCGGGCTGGCGCCCGGGCCTGCTCACGGTGCTTCCGCTGTCGCTGACCTCCCTGCTGCTGGCGACCAGTCTTCCCACGGCCGAGGCACCGTCGCAGTGGTGGCGGGTCAGCCTGCGAGAGCAGTTCGACCTGTGGCGCATCCGATCACTGCGGCGCCTCGCAGGAATCGCGGCACTGGTCGGGATGGTCTCGCTGGGTCTGCTCACCTATGCGCCGCTGGTCCTGCAATCGCTTCACAACCTCAAGGCGACGACGGCCGGCTGGCTGCTGGCGCCGGCACTGGTCGGCATCGGGCTGGGGACGGCCGCGTCCGGTCGCCTCGCCGACCGCCGCTGGACGCGGCCCGTCAGCTGGGCACTGGCGACCTGTTGTCTGCCGCTGGTCCTGCTGCCCGGAGTCGTCGCAATAGCCCTCATGGGGGCGGGTGTCGGCATCGGCATCACGTTCCGCTCCTGCTGCTCGACATCCAGACCGCCGCTCCGCACGATCGCCTCGCCCAGGCCGGAGCCATGGCCCAGCTCGGCCGTAATGCAGGGGCGGGCCTCAGGGGTGCCGGCACTCAGCCCTGTGGCTGCTCGCCTGGATGCCGACGAGGCCGGGCCCTGGCAGCCGTCTTCCTCACCATGAGCCTAGCCGCAGTCATCGGCCTGGCAGCAGCCCTCCGCCATCGGAACAAGGAGTCAGCATGATCATCGACCTGGAAGCGGTTCGGGCGACCGATATTCCGCGCGTGGGCGGCAAGGGGCGAACGCAGGGAGCTGATCGCCGCCAGCCTGCCCGTTCAGGCGGCTTCTGCGTGACGGCCGACGCCTCCTTCGCCGGCCAGCAGCAGACCATCCTGGGCGTGGTGGGGAGCGGATGCCGTCCTGGAGGCGATCCGCCAGTACTGGGCGTCCCCGGAACAACCACGCGCATCGCCGACGGCGCGCACCTGAGCGTGGACGGGACGGCGGGGCGGGTGGCGCATCTTTCCTGACGGGAATGCGCTGCTCGCCCCGCCGCACCGGCCACGATGTCAGACACAGGTAGTACACTCGGGCCATGCGCATGGTGACCAAACGGGAGCTCAGCAGAACACGGCCGCCGTCCTCCGGGAAGTCACAGCCGCCGAGGATGTCATCGTCACCGAGCGGGAGCGCCTCGGTGGCGGCTCAGCATCGTCACCGACGACGGTCCGCTATCCGCCTGAAGCGAGCTGGCCTGTACACACCCCCGGCAACGGAACCGGCGCCCTGGCCGACTGCACCGGCCGAACCGGCCTACACCGCCGAGCAAGTAGCAGCCCTACTCGAGGACTCGCGGGGACCGCTGAACAGTGGAGGTCATCTACCTGGACTCCTCCGCCGCTCTGTACGCGGTTCTCAACGTTCCCCAGCGATCGGCCCTGCACCACTGGATGGCGACGTCGGAAGCGCTCCACGTGTCATCACGTCTGCTGCGCACCGAAGTCGTCCGAGTCCTGCGCCGCGAAGGCATTCCGATATCCCAGGCCACCCCTCTGCTCGACCGAGTAGGCCTGCTGGACATCACACGAGAGGTTCACCGCGCCGCCGAAGACATCAGGCCTCACGTCAAGACGCTCGACGCCCTGCACCTGGCGACCGCAGTGACTCTGGAAAGGACTCTGGATACGCCCCTCACCATCGCCACCCACGACAAGACGATGACAGCGGTCGCCCATCAGTTGGGCCTCAGAACGGTTGATCCTGTCACGCACGGCGATCCGCAGGGGCTATAGGCACTGATTCCGGGTGGCGGGCAGGCCGGGTGCGCAGACGCGAGCAGACGCGCGCAGTCAGCCCAGCGTCGTGGCGATCCTCGTGACCTGGCGAGGTGCTCCCCGGCGCTGAGCGGTGCTCCCCGAGGCCACCAGTCCGGTGCCGTCGTCGGCGAACCGGTACTCGTGGACGGTGCGCGACCAGTCGTGCCGTTCGACCGGTCGCCGTCGAATCGCCGCCAGCAAGTCGCAGGCCTTGACGGCCTGGTCCGTGATCGACCCGGTGAACGTCTGCGGCGGGAATGTCGGGCGGTTGGATTCAAGACTGAAGAGCTGGTTGTGAAGACTGCCGACGGTGGTGCGCACCCCGTCGAAGTAGGCGCCGACGGTCAGTACCACGCACTCGTCCGCGACCAGGTCGAACCAGGCGAGGCACCGTCCTTCTGCAGAAGACTCGTCCATGCCGTCGTACCAGTCGTCGGGCGCCAGGCAGAGCCCTTTGAGGTCGGCCGGAAGAGCAGCACGCACGACCGCGATCCATGCGGCCTCCATCGGCACCAGCTGTTTAGTCATGTCAGCGCTCACGAGCAGAGTCTACCGATCCGGAGCCGCCGTACCCCTCTCCGAGCTGACGCTGGACGGCGACAATGCCGGCTTGTCGGCGCGGTTCCTCGGGATGCGGGCGGGGCAGTGGTCAGCATCTCTTCGTCACCCGGCTTGAACCGGGCGACGGCGGCCGAGCCCCAACCCGCCTGCTCACGGCCCGGGCCACCACCCCAGCGGGAACATCCAAAGCGGTGCCGACCTCCGACGCCCGGCGAAGCGGGGCACGAACCCTAGCATCGCCCCGCTCGAGTGCGAGCAACGCCCCGCGTCAGAGTCAGACCAGCGACATCGTCGCCCTTTGTCATTCAGACCCAGTGCCTTGTCAGCCCGCAAGATCGTCCGCGCTCACAGGGACCGGAGCTCTCGATCGAGGTCGTCCAGAAGTCGCTCAAGACTATCCTCGCGCTCAGCACGAGCAACCGCCGTACCGATGAAGCCCGAGACCGATGCCGCCCTGCCCGCTCAACAGCATGCACGAATCGAGGTCAACCTGTGCGTCCGGGAGACTCACCGCTATCTTCCGAGTCATACCAGGATCATGCTCGAAGAGCGCCCGGATAGTGCGAGCAGCCTCCGCAGCGGGAGGAGTCGCCCTGGCCCGCTCTACGAGATCAACCGCCCCGACTCGGGACGGGCCTGCAGCCTCGGTAAAGTCGGTTGATAGGCGCCGAATCATGTCAGTGGCGCTCGATACACTCCCCGACATGCGCACCTTCTCGCATGGTTCGACTCTCACCGATGGCGGCCTGGCCTGGACCTGGCCCCCGCGCTCACCCCCGCCGGCCTGGTCGATCATCCCGGGTTCTTCCACGGTTTCGCCACGCATCCGGTCGTGGTCACCCGCTCGCTGCTGGTCCTGGCCGATATCGCCGCCACCCGTTACTTCCGCCCGCTCCCGCGGGCATGCGCGACCCCATCCTGACTGCCAGCGGAGATCGTCTGCAGGCCGAGTGCTTCTCCGCCTGCAACGGGGTGCTGGCCCGCCTCGACCTCCTGGCCTCCGGGCTCGACGGCGGTCAGATCGACCACGGCACCACCAACGTCGACATCGGTCCGGCCATGCGGCGGGCCCTCGCCCGGGTGCCGCGCGGCGAGCTGCTGCACCTCGACGTCGGCACCGACCGGCTGCGCGCCTCCACCCCGGCCGAGTCGGTCGAGGAGCGCCGCGTGCAGATGCCCGACCGCTGGGTGCGGGCCTGGGCAACGCCGCCGAGCTGACGCAGCCCCTGGTCGAGCGCTTCAGCGTCGGTGCCGCCGCTGCACGCCGCTTCGTGCAGGCCCTCCCCGCTCCGGCGCGACGCGCACGGATCAGGTGTGGCTGAGCGCCGTACGGGGGCAGCTGATGACAAGGACCCACCGCACGCCCGGAGGTCCGGCTGCTGGGCACCCATCGCCTCGCCGCCGTCGCCCGGCTGCTGGCCAACCTGGAGGGCCTGACCGTCTACGCCCCGCAGACGGCGACGGCGCCACTGCACTGGAGTTCGCCCTGCCCGGCGCCCGCCTCACGCTCATGCTCACCGTCAGGCCCTCCCGCGGATTCTCCGGTGAAGGCTCCCTACTCACAGCCCTGGCAGCGCCGAATACCGCCGAGGACGCCGACCTGATCTCGGCGCTGCTGGCCTTCGATCCGCGCATCGATGAATCCCGTCTGGCCCGGGAGGCGAACCTTCCCGAGCCCCGGGTACGGGCGGCCCTGGCAGTGCTCGGCGCATCGGGGCGGGTCGGCTGGGACAGCCATGAACAGTCCTGGTTCCACCGCGAGCTGCCCCACGACCCGGACCGCGTCGAACGCGACAACCCCCGCCTGGTGGCGGCGCAGCGACTCGTCGATGCCGGGGCCGTCACTCGCAACGGCGATCACTGGCTCGTGGCCGGCGATGAGGCCGGATACCGTGTCCAGGGCGAGAGCTGCACCTGCACCTGGTACGTGCGGTACGCCGGATCTCGCGGCCCGTGCAAGCACGTCCTGGCAGCCCGGCTGATCACCAGGGCAGAAAAGGGCGACAGGGACAACAGAAAAGGCACACGCATGAACACCGAGCAGGCGGCCGCCATCGACGTCTTCCGAGAGCTCGGCTGGGTCGGCACAACCTCAGAGCAATGGCCGACACTGCCGATCGGCTTTATCCAACAGCGGCGCATAGCCCGCGACGGCCTGAAGTCGAGACTGGGATGAGCGCGACCCCAAGCGTTCCGGCTCCGCTCGACATTCCCCGACGACATCGACTGCATCGCGCTCCTGGCCTTCGCCATCCGGTGCGGCATCACGGCTCGCCGGGCGGTCTCACTGCGCTGGTCCAGGCTCTTCAGCAACGACGTGCACGTCGCGCTCCTCAGCGAGCGCGGCCCGAGGTTCGCCGCCGACTACATCAACCGGGAATCCAGCGGCCATGACATCGCCGACGTGCAGGAGACCCCGAGGCACGGCCCCGCATGGCTTCAGCTCGTACGCGATCTGGACCTGGAACCGCCCGCCGGCTGGGCTACGCGGTCGCCTGGACGACGCTGGCCCTGAAAGCTCTCAACGGAAGGCGACCCGCAGCCCTTCAAGGCCCAGGGCTGAGGGCATCTCAGCCTCGCCGTCGAGTGCAGCTGCTCGCACGGAGCCCTCGGCGATCTGCTGCTCCGGGATCTACTGCCCGCGAGCGCCGCCTGGACGTCTGCCTGGCAGGGCTGGGTCACGTCGCGTCCCAGTGACCGTGCCGACTGGGGCGTCTCCTGGCGGACCTGGAGATCACCGACGACGGGTCCGCGAGCACGCCGATCTTCTCCTGGGCGCCCTGGCCGTTGGAGGGGCCGCTCCTAGAGGGGCCTGGGAACTCGCTGCGCGACGGCGCTGGGCGACGAATACTGCCCGACCTGCTGGTCATCACGGGGGCTGCCCGCACCCAGAAGGCGGCCAAGGCGCTCCTGTCGGCCCCTGGCCGGCCGGCCTCGGCGAGCAGGTCGCCGGCATAGAACCGCTGCTGGCCGACCTGCTGTTAAGCGACGGCGGCATCGCTAAAGGCGGCGCGGAGGCTGCACGAGGCCTGGGGCATCGACTCGGAAGCGGAGGCCGAAACCGAACTGCTGCCCTGGCTCCCGGTCCCGCCCACCTGGCGGGTCCGGCCTTCGACCCCCGGGCCCGCCACCGCCGAGCACTCACCGAGCTGGCCGCCGCACTCGAGCGCTCCCCGGACCCGCTGCTGGCGGGAGCGGTTCGTCGCCACGCTGCACGCCGTCGTCCGCCGCGATCCGCAGGAGGCGGAGCTGGCTCTGGGCAGGCTCAACGGTGTCAACGCGCGCCACCGCCTGGGGCTCGACGTCTACGCCAGTGGCAGCAGCCCCCTCTTGAAGAATGCCGACTACGCGGACGAAGCACGCGAACGGGATCTCGGCCCCAGACTGGCGGAGGTGCCCGTGGTCGTGTCGCTGCCGAGTCGCGACGATCTCACCATCGATCCGGAGGATCTTCTCGATCGGCTGCAGCAGTTCGACGAGGCCGGCGTCGCAGTGCCCGCCAGGGGATCTCTATTGAGCGCTGCTGCGCCTCGATACCACTGCCGTCCACAGAGGACCTGATCTCACGCGCCCGGATGATCCGCGCCAACGTGCGGTTCGCCGACGGCTCTGCTCTAAGAGGCGGGACTCGGCCTCCAGTCGGCCCCACACGCGACTCTGACTGCCGGCCAGGCGCTGGCCCAGCTGATGGAGCACCCTCTGGTCGAGCCCCTGGGACGATGACAAGGAGCACCTGACCGACGTCAGCCTGGCCGAGCAGCCCGGGTTGACCGGATGGCCCGACACATGTGCGGGAATACTGGGGATTTCACTACCTGCTTCCCCGCATGTCGAATCTCTTGATCCGGAGTGTCCACTTCGATGAGGGGCATGGAGAGCGCGCGGCAGACCGTCCAGGCACGGCCATCCGCTCACGCGCCGCACCACAGTGAACCTGCTCGCCCTCGTGGTCAACGGCGAAGACCGCGCCAGGGCCTTCGAGGGCTGCCGTCGACGCTTGGAAGCGCGGCCTGCTGCTGCCCGGAGCGATTCCGGCCCCGCAGCCTCCCCAACCGGTTGGCGGCCTGGGCGATCGTACTGAGGGACCTGGCCGGGGCGGGGCGCTCGCACTGTCCTGGCGGGTGCTCGATGAGCTGCTGGCTCTGGCCGCCGTCGAGTCCCGGCTGCCCGCAGGTACTAAGGGAGTGGTGACGGCAACCGCGCACCTGACCGAGTCGGTGCTGGCCGCCGTCGAGGCCGGAGAGCGCCCCGCCTCGGTGCTGGACCAGTCCGGGCTCCGTGCGGTCGCCGGACGCAGCGGCAGCTCCGAGGCGGTGAAGCTGGCCCGGGAAAATTGTCGGCCGGCTACCGCGGGTGAACGGTCCCAAGCCTGCCGGGACGACGATCCGCCCTTGGCGCTACGAGGACGTCTGGAATGGGGACCCCGTTTGGAAGCCGATCGACGATGGGATCTCGGTCAAAGTGGTCGAGGTCAAAGAGCGGACTACGCTGTTGCTGACGACCGGAGACGGAACCCGTTATACAACGCCCATCGGCTGGACCCACGACCTTGCGTTCCGTCGACAGCGTTGGTGCGTCCATGTGGAGACGGGAGCCGGGGTCTGGCTGTGGTGGGACTCGAAGAGAAAGAAACTGCGAGTCAGCGACAAGCATCGCAGCATGGAGAGCAGGGAACCTCTGAGCAATGGGCTGGCGGGCCGTGGCCGTGGCCTCGTGCAGCAGCAGCAGCGACTACTACTGGCTGGGAGAGCTCCTGCGAACCAACACGCTGGCTCCGGCCACCCTTGCCGCCGCAATGCCCTCTCTTCTGCCCGCATTGGCGACACCGCTGCTGCGGGGAGTTGAGAAGAATCAGAAGTACTGCCATGTGCTGTGGCCGATCGTCACGGAGGCCATCGCCTACGCCGGCGCGCAGAAGACCCCGCCCCGATGGTCCCCACGAGCGCTGACCCTGGCATTGCAGATCGCACCAGTACTGCAGGAGGCGGCCCGCCGAGGCAAGATCGCCCCAGTGGGCTGGGAGGCTTGGACTCCCTCGTCTCCCGCGAGGGGAAAGACCGGCGAGCGCGCCCGAAAGCTTCGTGAGCTGGTGGCAACGATATCCGAGGCCGAAGAAGACCGGCCGACCAGGTGAAAGGCGCTGATCGAGCTGCCTCGACCACCTGGAAGTCGAGCGTGTATTTCGTCCTGGGCGCCTCGGCAGGCGGTACGGCGGTGATCCGCTTCGCCCTGCCCACCCGGGCACGCCAAAGGGCTCATCCTCTGCTCCCCGCCATGCACAGAATCTCGGGCGTTGTAGTTCTCCACCGAGCCGGACTGCCGACGCGATGCGCAAGCGTCCCGCTATGGAGTGATAGCGCAATCTGAAGCAGCTTTGGCCAGCCGGACGTCGAGGTGAGCAACTGGCACCCGAGCACACGAGCGAGAACCACGTACGTGGCATCGTATGCGGTCATATTGTGGCGCTGCGCCCACACCTCTGAGAGAAAGATCATCCATGGGAAGCTGCTCCACTCCCAATTGCCTGAACTCCCTCGAACCCTCGTAGAGCTTGCTCCTCAGTGATATGTCCGCCCAAAGACAGGCCCCGGAAAACCGAGGCGACTTCCGCGGTCAGGTGCTGAGGAGCGATGTAGATCATGGCCGCCCAGCAGCGCCGCCGCCTTGCCGCCACGCCGCGTCCCTAAAAGCACCTCAACAACGACAGCGGCATCGACCACTAACGTCATCGCCCGTCTCGCTGCTCGGCTGGCACATCTTCTGCCGAGGCAGGTCGCAGACCCCGCGTTCGGCGATTCGGGCCAGCAACTCGGCGCGGCTAGGGCGATCAGCGATCCGCTGCAGCTCCACCAGCAGATAATCGCTGAGCGAACGCCCTCCATTGCAGCTTTTTGCGCCTTAAGAGCGCGACTGGTCGCCTCAGGCACGTTGCGAATCTGAACCGTCGATCATGCATTTAATATGCCGCGCATGCAGCGCGTGCAAGAGATGGTGATCGGGTGCGCATGTCCGCTCAGCGGCTCGCTTCGCAGTCCTCGATCTCGGCGAGCTTCTCGCCGTAGCTGCTGAAGGGGTCGTGACGTAGATCGAGCCAGAGGTCCACCAGGGCCCAGGCGGCAGGCGCCGCGATGCGAGCGGTCACACAGTCATCAGCACTCGATAAGCGCGATTCCGTGAAGATCGCCGAAAACATGATCCGCACTCGCCAACGCCCACCCCGACGCATGGCCTGGAGCCGAGATCATGCGGTCGAAGGGATCCCGGTGCTCCCATATGAGCGACGCCGCAGCGATCATGTCCTGGGCCTCTAAGGACAGCGGCCGAGCATCCAGCTCTACGAGCTTGTCATTCCATTCCAGAGCGAGTGAGTTCAGCCTGGGGCCCACTTGCCCAAACGAACTTTGTTGATGAGTTCGTAGCGCTGGCGCTAGAGACCCATAGCCGGTTGCGAGGATCGGACAGGGTATGCAGAGCCGGCGCGTTGATCCTGCGACCCCGGTACCCAGGGGCCACGCAACAACGTTGGTGTCCAGGATGAGTGTCCATAGCCCACTACTCCCACCGCGCGAGTTCATCCTCCGACATCGGGGCGAGGAGGATTTCATCCGGGATGTCGTACTCGGCATAGCTGGGGAACACCCGCCGCTCTGGCGCCTTGATAGCAACGATCCTGGCAACAGGCTGCCCGCCCGGGCAATCGTGACATCCTCGCCCTTCTCAGCCCGGACAAGAAGGTCGGAAAAGACGGGCCTTGGCCTCGGCTACATTGAACTGGGTGCTCATAGCGCCGATGATGCCCCCCTCAGCCATTGTTGGTCAACATTAGTATGACCAACTATCGGGCGGGCACGCCCGGATCCTCCAGCGCGGAGCAGCCGACAGTGACGCTCGGGTGTTGGACGAGCGGACCGATCTCCACCAGTAAAACGCATCAGCAATGATTGCCGGCCCTCATACGCCTCGATCTCGGCGAGCTTCTCGCCGTAGCTGCTGGAGGGTCGTGCCGTAGATCGAGCCAGAGGTCCACCAAGGCCCAGGCGGCGGGCGCCGCGATGACGTTCTGCCCCATGCACAGAATCTGGGCGTCGTAGTTCTCCACCGAGCCACGCACGGTGACGAGGTCGTGGGCCGTCGCAGCCCTCACACCCCTGACCTTGCTGGCGGCGATGGCGGTGCCGACGCCGGTGCCGCACACGGATGCCGCGATCAGCCCGCCCGTCGACAATGGCCTGTGCGGCCCGGAAGGAGACCTGCGGGTAGGTGATATCGGGCTCGGACAGATCAGTGACGGCGCTGACGCGCTCATCCTGTGCAGATGCTCTTTCAGAGCATCCTTGAGAGCTAGACCGTTGCCGGGGGCGCCGATGACGATTCGCATACTCGTAGCCTCTCAGGCCGCGACTCGGGAGGCGAGCCAAAGGCCCGACAGATATGACCGAGCACCGTCCGGTTGCCGCGACGCTCTCGAATCTCTCCGCCGCGGTTTCCGGGCACCGGGAAAGCTTATTCATGAGCTCTCTCGTGTTTCCGCAAGTTGCGTCTGTTGTGCGGGGAGGTGTTGGACAGTCCTCAAGAGCCGCGGGCGGGATGCGCGCTTGGTCGCCCCCGGGGCACCTCGCAGTGAAGGTCGGAGGTGGCGGGGATTCCAGCCATCAACAGGGAGCTGCCGCCCTCAACGCGACTCCACCCCGATGCTGAGGCCCGGCCCTTGCGATCAGCCCCGAACCCGCGTTGCCGGTGCAAGCCCTCGTCCACGACAATACTCACGCGACCTCGAGCGCCCTGGCCCGGCCCGCCGGACGGCCCTGCTCTGGTACCGGTACGGCGCATTGAGGGTGCCAGGTGTCCAAAACGGAGGAGATCAGCCCGGTCACCATGCAGCGCGACACCGAAAGCACACCGGAAACACAGCGAAAACACGCCAAAAACACCAGTTCATCGCACGGTTTCTTGAAGACACCCAGGCCACCGAGGCTTTAATCCCCTCCGTTTTGGACAAATCCGCCCCAACAAGCACGGCCCACACGAGTCCAGCAGCCGAGAATTCCTTCTCAGCCACAATCGACGGCCAACCCTTCACCATCGACCAGTCGACCGTGAGCTGCGCCCTCGAGGGCGGATCGAAGTCCATTAGCGCCGAATCGGCGGACGCTGAAGAAAAACCCATTTACTTCATGATGATCCTCGACAGAAAGGATCACGTAGACACGATCACGACTTCTCGAGGACACGACCAGGGAAACGTCTACAGATTCGAGTACATGCTCCGTTTCACGGAAGCCTCTAGGACCGCCCATGCCGAAGCCACAGTGGAGGGATCGACCTATACCGTGACGGGTGAGGCCCCGCCTCGGACACAACAGCTGATTCAGCCCCTCTCAAGGCCTTCGATATGACCGTCACCTGTTCCCGAATGGCCACTCCATCTCCATTATGAGTCCCCGTCGCCGTCATCCAGATTCTCGAAATAGCGAGCGACGGGTCAGCGCTGATACCCGTATGCCTCATAGGCGGCTCTTGCGGATGCACGCTCGGGATCATCCCCGGTTTCCACCATGATCATGGTCATCCCCACGTCGTGGGCACGGGTCGCAATGAGCAGTGATGCAATGACACGCGCGAGAAGTGATCATGATGAGCGCGGACATGCGAGGAATTTCGGAGAAGATCTCCGAGAAAATCTGGCGAGACATATCGAGACACATACCGAAGATCCCGAACTTATGCAACGGGCCACGGAACGGAAGAGCCGTTAGTCCCAGATTGCGAATGCAGATGAATGCGCAAGAAGCAGAATTCCGCAGCCGCCCACCGCTGTTCACCCAGAGAAGACGGCCCTGATGCGCGCATAGGCATCACTACACCCCCTCATTTCTCCAGCCGCCATCCATCTATCCCTTATGCTGCTGAGTGCGGGCGCCGCCGGCGTCAGCAACAGGTTCAAGTCGTTTGAGCCGCACCTCCTGACCACGACATATTAAGGACGGCATCAACCATGAGAATCCGAAGCATCCAGACCATCACGGCTCTAGCCCTGACCGCGACCCTGTCCACGGGATTGAGTGCTTGCAGCGGCAATGGCAAGGACAATAGCAATAGCGCGCCGAGCGCCACTGAGCATTCATCCGAGAGCGCCGCAAACGACAGTCCAACTAACAGCATGACCAGCACGGCTGCGGCGGCTGTCCGGACTCCTTCTCAGCCACGATCGACGGTCAGCCCTTCACCATCGACCAGCCGATCGTCGCCTGCGCGACAGAAGGCGACGCGACGTCCGTTAACGTGACCGCAACAAACAGCGAAACCGACTACTTCACGACGGTCTTCGGCGACGGTGGCGAGGTAACCTTGATCATGGCTTCTCAGGGAGACGAGATGATGCTCAACTTCATGGATGCCACAGGAATCGGCCACGCCGAGGTCACGACCAACGGGTCGACCCATACCGTGAGGCGAGGTTCCCGCCGCGAACCGGCGGATGAATCCGCTCCTCTCAAACCCTTTTGAAATGACCGTGACCTGCCCTGAGCACTACCGCAGCCTGGCATGGCCGAGGAACGTGTGCCGGGAGAGTCGCATGGAGGCGACTCTCCCGGCACACTTCCATCCGGCACCGCTGACGATTGCATGCCCGCAGCCTGGCAGGCCTCGCCGCGTGCCGGAACAGCCCGGGCCCCCTGAAGCCCGAGGATCCGCAGTCGAGAGCGCAGGTCGTATCGGTCCCGCCTACGGATCCCGGCTACCGATCAGAGATAGGAGGCGCGCAGGTCGGCCGGGTCCTTCGCCGACAGGTCGGCCAGCGTCACGTCGAAGACCGTGCGGGCCCCGGTCTCACCGCGCGCGGCCATCTTTTGCCACCGCCCGACCCTGTCGCCGCCACGACGGAGCCGGTGAACTCGGGGTTCGATCCGAGGCCCAGCTCGAAGGCGACGTTCGCGGCGACGCCCGGGGAGGTCTCGCCCCGACGAATCACTGTTCCTCCGTGCGGAATGCCCGCGTGCTTCGCAGCCATCTCCTCGGCGGAGATGAAGGTGACGGTGGTGTCGTAGTCCGCGAAGTAATTCGGCATCTCCACGATCTCCTTCTCAATGAAGGCGAGATCGGCGCCGTCTTCCGCTACGACATAGCAGTCGCGCCGATGCATCGAGCGAGTCGTCAGCTCGACGTCGTCGCCGGCCTTGACGGCGTCGACGGTCTCCCGCACCGGCAGTGTGTACTGCCTCGCGTCCGCGACACCGGGGATGCGGCGGATCGCGTCCGAGTGCCCCTGGGAGACGCCAGCCCCAGAAGGTCGTGGTGGCGCCGTCGGGTAGGACCGCCTCACCGAGGACCCGGAGCATGGAGAACAGGCCGGGGTCCCAGCCGGTGGAGATGAGGGCGAGGGTGGCCGACTCCTTCGCAGCGGCATCGACGGAGGCGAAGTAGTCAGGGGATCTTGGCATGGGTGTCGTAGGAGTCGACCGTGTTGAAGAAGGCGACCGTCGCCGGACCCTGCTCGGCCAGGTCCGTCGCGGAGCCGCCGCAGTTGAGGCAGACATCGACTTTGTCCGCCCAGTTCGACATGTCGTCCACGTGCGCCACCGGCGCGCCCTGCGTCGCGATCGAGCCCGGATCGCGCCGGGTGAAGACGACGACGAGCTCCATGTCATCGTTCTTGGAGATCGCCTGCTCCGCGCCCCGCCCGAGGTTGCCGTATCCGTTGATTGCGACCCTGATCATGAGTTCTCCTGCCGTTGTTGCTTTGCCGCTTAGTCTCCCATCGGGGCCGGACGGGCGCGAGGCCCGGCGGGCCAGGCGCGATGAGGGATGAGGAACACCTCGCAGGGGCCGGCTCACCCGGCTCACAGGTGCTCACGTACTCGCTCGCGCCACGCTCGACGACGAGGCATCCACGCCTAGAACACGCCTAGAAGCAGACTCAGGCCATGTAGGCGGAACCAGTCGGATCGACGCTTCTGAGCCGGCTTCACCACGTGAAATTATCCGCGTGAGCGAGGGATGCGAAACAGTTGCCCGGTTTTTACCTAAATGAAACCGCGAACAGCGAATCGGGTCTGGAACAGAATCCATCAGGCTCATACAATAAGTGCGAATTCGCCATTCCACACAAGAGCTCAACAATTCCCCTTCGTCAAGGATGACGAGGAGACGTGGAAGCTGGTGAATTTAGATCCTCAGGAAGGAATCTCATGAAACATCTTCATCGATCCGCACTCGGAACGCTCGCAGCGATGTCGCTCATATGGACACTCGTTCCCGCAGCCACGGCCGATCAACACAGCGGGAAGCCGACGGACGGCGACGGGATTGTCGGGATTGCAGCTCCGGAATTCCTCGACCCCAATAGCGAACCATCAGTCACGCCCGAGCCCAGCATCGAACCAACAGCCGATGCGCCCATTGATCCCCCGGCGCCGTCCGCCGCCCCCATGCTCAATGGCTGGAACGAGGATGGCGGTCGCCGGTACTACTATGAGCAGGGCAAGAGGAAGACCGGATGGGCTCAGATCGACGGCTCCTGGTACTACCTCGGCACTGACGGCGCCATGCAATCCGACAAGTGGGTCTCCTCGGGCGGGCAGTGGTTCCACCTCAGCGCTGATGGCACGATGTCCACTGGATGGACTGAGTCGGAAACGCCTGGTACTTCCTTAATGCCGACGGCGTCATGCAGTCCAATACCTGGATCGACTCCGGCGGGCGGTGGTTCTACCTGGGACGCCTCGGGCGCCATGCTCACCAGCACATGGCTGTCCCAAGGAGACTCCTGGTACTACCTGGGCGCGGACGGCTCGATGGCAACTGGATGGGACCCAGATTGATGGCGCCTGGTACTACTGGGCGGCGACGGCGCCATAACCACCGGCTGGACCCGCGTCGGAGGCTCCTGGTACTACTTCAACACCAATGGCGTGATGCAATCCGACAAGTGGATCTCTTCGGGCGGGCAGTGGTTCCGTCTGGGCGACTCGGGCGCCATGGTGACGAGCACATGGCTTTCGCAAGGAGGCTCCTGGTACTACCTCTACGCGGACGGCTCGATGGCCACCGGTTGGGCACAGCTCGGAGGCACCTGGTACTACTTCGGCACCAACGGAATCATGGCCACAAACAAGTGGGTCGGTGATTACTATCTGCAGGACGACGGGTCCATGGCCACCGGTTGGGCGAAGGCTGGAGGTACTTGGTACCGCTTCAGCGGAAGTGGTCGATGGGCCAGCGTCTACTCAGGGACGTGCACCTGCCCCAGTTGGGCGCCGATCAAGGGGAACAAGGAGAGCATGATCTACCACCAGCCATGGAACCAGGCCTACGGTCGGACCAAGGCAGAGGAGTGCTTCGCCTATCCGTCAGATGCGGAAGCCGCGGGATACCGGGCCGCGAAGGGTAATCGCCTTTCATCAGATGTGGGCCGGAAAACCAATTGGTTTTCCGGCCCACACTCCTGGACTTCTGAACACATTATGAATGCGCTAATTTATGGGCGGAGGATCGTAATATCCAGGTAACGCGTTCCGGTGGGTTAGTGGCCTTGGGCTTCTTCAGCGTCGTCGGTGAGGGTGGGAGATGCGTCTGACGAGGTCGAAGGGGTTGGCGGTGTCGGTGGTGGTCAGGGTGCCGGAGATGGGTTGGGCAGGCCCGCCTTCTACTGAGTAGGTGGCGCTCCAGGTGGTGGTCAGGCTGATGACGACGTTGTCGGCGGTGTGGGAGTACTTGTGAAAGACCGTGTGATCGGGGTAGGCGGCTCCCGGGTCCTTGGTTGTGGTTGTGGTGCCGTCGCCCCAGTCCCAGGTGTATGACGCCGGGGTGGCCACGATGGTCACCGGAGTGCCCCCGACCTGGGTCTCCATGGTCTCGGGGTCCCCGGAGGTGTAGACGATCACGATTTTGGATACCAGTGCCTTGGCGCCCGGGGGCTGGCGTGTAATGCCTGATCCGTTGGCCATGACTTTAGAAACGTCCGAGGACGTGACCACGACGGGCACGCCGGCTGCCCCTGCAGCTTCCACGGCGGCGGCGGGTTCTTCGGGCGCGGACTGGGGTCTATTGAGGAGCATTAACATTAGATCGACCGCTTTTGACGTGCAAAATACGCGAGCTAGCCCTGTTTCCGGCAGGCAGTCATCCACAGTCTTCGAGAATTCCTCCGCAAGCGGATCACCGCCCCCTCCCCACAGAAGCCTCCCGCCCTGCACCACCGGAGCAGGCGCCGCCTCAGGAATCGGATCAGGGAAGACTAAAGTTTCTTGTTTATGCGATATTCCTGCAGAATTATCCTGAGTCTCCAACCGTCCATCCTCATTCCGCAACTGCAGATGGAACCACAGCCATCACTGTGACGAACACTGTTATGCAGGCAATCGTCTTGCTCTTAAGTTTATTTTCTCACTCGACCTGCCCTCCTCTGATCTCCCAGTGTCCGTCCGTGTACTTCATGGCAAGAATTAAGACTGTATGGGTTTGAGGCTCGCCTACCTCTGAGTGGTGCTCCGGTGCCGTCGTAGGTGTGGGCGGCCTCCTGATCGAAAGGCAACGTCCACTCGGGAGTACTCACTACCAGGGTCCGGGATCAGAGTAGCCGGTCTGGGTGATGGTATGAACCCACGGATCTCTCCACCCGCCGGATTCGTGAGTTCTTTCATTAGTGATCACCGAGTTGCAGAACAGGCAGTCCTGCCGACTCATCGACTTCCACTGCTCCAGGTCCCCCGTGGCATACACATAGGGATACAACTGAACGAAGTAAATCGCCGTCGCAATAGCACCCTCAGAGGAATTCTCATCCATATTCTCCGGCTTCTGCGGAGCCGGCATCGCCAGGGCCGCCTCACGCGCAGCCGCCTGATCGGCAGGAAGGTCCACCGTCGGAGATGCCGTCGCAGAGGCAGACCCAGCAGAAGCCGACGGACCGCCACCACCACGGGCATCATCACCGCCCCTGCCGCAAGCCGCCAGCGCTCCCATAGCCCCCAAGGCCCCCGACGCACTCAGCACCACAACCAACACCGCCCGCAGACAACTGTCTCCGGCACGGCGAACACGGCTTCTTCCGGCACGGCAGACGTGCACACAGAGACGGGACCAGACCGGGACAGCCATCATCATCACCACTATCAACAACGACGATTCAGGGAAAAACAGGCATCCATGACCTTCGCGGCCCCACCCAGCGCCTCAGCACCACTCAGGACCGAACAGGCATCACAGCAACACTGTAGCGACCTTGTGAGGTCCGCCACCCTCACAAACCCTTCTGTGGAAAAACCCAGACACCCACCACCCGCCTAACCCCAACAACACAGGCCATCGCAGACCCGTCCGGCCACGAAACCATAGCGGCCCTGGCCCCGGCTCTTGGCCTGCTCAGAGCCCTAAGCGCGGCCCTGATCTACCTGCGCCGCAGCCACACCCAGGCTGACATCGCTGACATCCTGGGATGTATCCCAACTGGGCCTTGCCCCTGGCGTTTACTCCTGCCCCACCTGGGCGCCGATCAAGGAGAGCATGATCTACCACCGGCCAGGCCGGCACTCCCCACAACAAGACCAGGGCCGAGGTGCTTCGCCTACGGCTCTGATGCGGAAGCCTCAGACTACCGGGCCGCGAAGAGATAATCGCTTCTCATCCGATGTGGGGCCGAGAAAGCGAGTGACCTTCCCGGCCCACATTTCTGGACTTCGGATCGATCTCAGTGCGGGCATTGGCTGAACTTAATAGCGACAGGGAGAGCTCCCGAGATCACTGGATCGTCGCCGCCCGACGTTCTCCTTACTTCTTATCCTCGAGGGACACCGAGCCGGCGTCGACGCTCACGTCGATAGCGCCTGCGGGGGCGGAGGAGTCAATGGTCAGGTTGTTGCTGACGGACCCGGCTTCAGCGTTCGAGTTCACCGTGTAGTTGCCGGCGGGCAGGGCGAGCGAGGCCGACCCCGCGCCCACGTCCGCCGTCAGCTGCTCGGGCACCTGCGTGAACGTACCCTCGACAGATCCGGCGCTCACCTCACAGCGACCCTGTTCGGCGTCATCGATGTTCAGGTCGGCGCTGCCCGCATCCACGATTCACGGTCGCGGCGTTCGCCGCCCCGACAGGCTAAGGCTCCCGGCACTGGCGTCCACGGTTGCGCCGTCCACGTCGGCCTTGACGTCCAGGCTGCCGGCGTCGACACTCAGATCAGCCGTCAGGCTCTGCTCGCTATAGGGACTGCGGGATCTCCAGGCCACTTTCTCAGGCTTCTGAAAAGCCGGATCTGGGGCAGCCACTCATTGTCGGACTCCTGCCAGACATGGACCGTGCCGCCCTCGGCATCCATGTGCCACTGGTCCGTCACGTTCTTCTGGGTCAGCACAAAGCCCTCCGAAGCTCCACAGGCAACCGATAGGGCACCGGCGTCGACATCAATATCCAGGTTCGTCATGCCGTCGGCGGCGACGGACACGAGGGTCATAGCTGCGGACGCGCATGGTGGTGATGAAGGCCCCGAGAAAGCCCAGGATCACGACGGTTGCCAGCAGGACGATACCCAGCCAGGTGAATGGGGACCAGCGACGGCGCGGCAGCCACCCGGCCTGAGGCTCAGTAGCAGTCATGGGGTGTCCTTTCTTCGGCGACGTGGACCAGAGCGGCCAGGACGCGGCGGTTCGAGTGCTCGTCGGCGGCGAGGCCGAGTTTGAGGAGATGGCGGAGACGTGCTTTCTCGATGCTGGCGGCCGACAGGTGCAGGGGCCTGCGCGATCGCCTGGTTGGAGCGCCCAGCGGCGATGAGTGCCAGGACCTGGCGCTCGCGGCCGCTCAGGCTCGACAGGCGGGAGTCGTGAGAGCGGCGGTTGAGCAGCTGGGCCACGACCTCCGGGTCGAGGACCACAGCCCCGTCGGCGATACGGTCCAGGGGCGTCGAGGAAGTCGACGACGTCCGCCACCCGGTCCTTGAGCAGGTAGCCCAGCGCCCTGGTGCTGGAGGCAATGAGTTCCCCGGCGTAGCGCTCCTCCACGTACTGGGACAGGACGAGGACCGGCAGATCCGGGTAGCGCTCGCGCACCTGCAGAGCCGCACGCACGCCCTCGTCGGTGAAGGTCGGGGGCAGGCGGACGTCCAGGATGCAGAAGTCGGGCGGGTCACAGGCCAGAGGGAGTCCATGAGGCCGACGGCATCGGGCAGGGCCGCCACGACCTCGTGACCGACCTCCGTGAGCAGCCGGATGAGCCCCTCGCGCAGGAGAACGGAGTCCTCGCAGATCGTCAGGCGCACGGGAGACTCACCTCCAGACTGGTTGGGCCGCCGTCAGGGCTGGCCATGTGTAGTGCCGCCGGCGCCGTGGACACGCTGGGCACTGCCGTCCAGCCCGCCGCCGGGCACGATCCGGGCGCCGCCGACGCCGTCGTCCTCGACGCGGATCCATAGGCTTGCCTGCGGGGTGCCGGCCTCGCGGATGCGTCCCTGGACGCGGCACCCGGTGGCCCGGGCATGCTTGGCGGCGCTGGTCAGGGCCCTCGGCGATGAGGTGTAGGCGGCGGTCTCCGCTTCGCGGTATCGGGGGCCGGGTGCGGCACTTTCTCCGCCCGGCCCGACGGCGTCGTCGAGCCGCATGTCCAGCTCAACGGGCAGAGGGTTGCGAGCAGCCAGAGAGGACAGGGCGGCGTCGAGGCCGCGATCGGCCAGGACGGAAGCGTGAATGCCGCGGGATACCTGTCGCAGCTCGGTGAGGGCGGTCTTGGTGGAGGAATGGGCCCTCTGCGATGAGAGCGCGGGCGCCGTCGGGGTCGGAGTCGATCTTGTGCCGGGCCAGGCCGAGGGTCATGCCTACGGAGACGAGACGCGGGCTGAACGCCGTCGTGCAGGTCGCGTTCGATGCGAGTGCGCTCCAGGTCGGCGGAGCGGACGGCACTGGCACGCTGCTCGCGGGTGGCGTGGACAGCCTGGGCGAGCTCGCGGCGGCTGGGGAGACTGACGAGCGCGGGGGCGAGCGTGGGCTCTGGTGACGCCGAGGAGCGCCCAGTGCCATGAGGACGCCGAGGACCAGCTGGATGAGGCGAGGGCCCTATCTGACGTCCACGAGGTGACGCAGCGCGGACCCCCAGGAGCCCGCTCCAGCCAGGGTGCACCCAGGAGCACGAGCCCCATCAGCCAGCCGACCACGAAGGAGGCGAGCGGTCGGCACACGGCCAGGACGTGCCCCTGACGCCAGAGCCAGCGCAGATAGGGGCGGGGTGGGACCCGGTCGGCCGCGAGGCGAGAGACACGGGAGTGCGGGGCAGGCCGTGAGGGTCCTGGACCCGGGCGGTCTCAAGCGTGCAGGCCGATCATGAGGTGGACGAGCAGGATGAAGAACAGCAGGCCGATCCCGAACAGGGGCGATGGTCGCCGCCGCAAGCGAGAACAGGGCGATGAGCAGGACGATCGGTACGGTTCCGGCCAGGCCCAGGACGGCGAGGTGCGCGGCGGTCAGGATCAGGGGAGCGGGCCGACGGCGCCGCGGACGGCCGGGTCGGGGCGACGGCGCTGGGCGGCGACGCCGAGGCGGTCGCAGGAGAGGTGCCCAGGGCTGGGGTGGCGGGCCCTGGGCCCAGGGGAACGTGCTCCACGGTCATGAGAAAGACGCTAGTGGCGGGTGGCACAGGCGGCCACCGGATGACCGGATAAGCGAGTCGTGTTTTCCGTAATGCGTGGATGGGAGTGTGGATGAGGATGTGGCGCGCCCGAGCCGCTCGACCGACCCGCCATCAGCGCCGTTTGACCGGCTGTCCGGCGCCGTCGTCAAGCCGGCCGCCGATCAGGCGTCGTTGGTGATAAATTTATCAAAGCGGAATCACCGTTGATAAACTTATCAGGTGCGCACGCCTCTCGATTCGCCACGAGGTGCAGAACCTGGATGACCGCCATGCGCTCTCCCAGGTGCTCATCGCGCTGGGAGACGCATTGACGTATGAGCAACGGGTGGAGGCGCCGGGGGCGGTGCGCTTCGAGGCGGGCGCTGCCGACCGCTGTGTTCCTCACAGGACTGCCGGAGTTCACGGATATGGCGGGAGCGCGGACGGGTGCGACCTTTGCACGTCGATTCCAGACGGTCACGCTCGAGGCCATCGACGACGCATCAATGCTCACGGCGCTGCAGCCATTCGTCTCCGAGGGCTGGGGAGGCTGCCGGGAATGGGACGTCTGGCGATGGGCCTGGCCGCGTGTTCATGGAGCCGGCGGCGCAGCGAGCGATTGTGGAGAGGGCCTGCGGGGAGCCCTTCCTGTTCCAGCTGGCCGGCGAGCGGGCCTGGTACGCGGGCGACGGCGATGTCATCACAGCCCGGGAGGTGGCACGGGGGCTGGCAGGGCGCAGCAGGCGAGGCGGAGGCACATGTGCAGCGGATTCTTGAGCGTTTGCCGCAGCGGGAACGGGAAGTGCTGGAGGCGATGGCGGGACTCGACCCGCAGGACCGGACCCTGACGCGGATCGCGCAGGAGGCGGGCTTCACCCGGTCGACTGACGCCGGGCCTGCCGCGCAGAGGCTCGATGTCACGCGGGGCATCATCCGACGCGGGAAGCCGTACACGTTCCGGCACCGCGCGGTGGAGGCGTATTTGACGAGCGACTGGCCGCGACTGGGGTGAGTTGCCAGTTGCAGGGGTTGTCGGATGGCGGAGAACCTTCCTCCGCCGTGAGGGCCTGCCCGAATTACCTGGATCACGCTCCGGGAGCTATCACCTGGAGTCCCACCGATCTGGCCGCTTCGCCGAGCCAGCGGTCATAGGTGAGGGCCGTAACGGCATCAAGACGCATAACCGCCTTGAGGTGCAGTGCATCAAGGGTCCGCAATACTGCATGGGAAGAAGTCCTACGCTGCGGTAGACAGCCCGATCAAGAGCAGCGACGCCAACGCCGTCGAGGATCGGAATCGTTGCGCAGTTCGCGCCACGGCAGGCTCCACTACACCTCCGTCGAGCCTGTCACCTTCGCCCAGCCTCACAAAACGACGCCACGTGGAGGCTTGTTCCTAGGCCCCGCACGCCATCGGCCGTCTTCGTCGGGGCGGGCCAGTGCGCACGCGAGGCCGATTGATGGGGTTGCCAGGCCGAATGTGTCCAAAACGGAGGGGATTAAAGCCTCGGCGACCCAAGTATCTCCAAGAAACCATGCGATGACCTGGTGCTTTCGATTTCACGCTGTGCGAGGTTCGGGCCAATACCCTCCGTTTTGGACACCTGGAGCGGTCAGCGGGCCACATCATTTCTGCATCGGGCCGGACTGGGACATTCGGGGGCACTCTGGCCTCGTCGTAGGGGGAGGAGCGCCACCGACTCGGGTTCGGGGCCGATGACGAGGACCGGGAGAGCATCATCAAGGACCAACGCCTCTCCACCCAAGGGGTACCAGGCGATGAGTGCAGGTGGGATGATCGCGCTGAGGAATGCATGCACGACCTTCGCTCGCGTTTCCCGGCCCATGGACGGTCGAGAAACACAGGACAAGGTCGTGGAGTGCAATGCCCAAGGTGGGGGGCGGACGAGAGCAGGGGTTCCGTGACACGGGTGGGCGGTAGGAGCCCTGCATTCGGCGCGAAGACTCCTGCGCCCCCAAGCTAGCCCCTCACCATGAGGGCACCCTGGGCACCGCCTGCCGCGCATCCTATCCCCACCCTCAGGGGCACCCACCGCCTCCCGCACAACAGCCACATCTCACGCAAACACGAAAGAGTTCATGAATGAGCCTCGCGGATTCGGCAGGGTTCGGCGCGGCTGTCCTCTTGGGGTTCGCCTCGCCTGGGCTCACTGCCGCAGGTCCTGAAGTAGCGGGCGACGGGCCAGCGCTGATAGCCACCCGCCTCGTAGGCCGCCGGGCCGGGGCGTGGCCAGGATCGCCCCGGTCTCGACCATCATCATGGTCATTCCGCATCCATGGCGCGGTTCTGGCTGTGCTCCATGAGGGCGCGACCGATTCCTCGTCGCTGGAAGTCAGGGGTCGACGGCGATGACGTAGACCTCCCCCATCGAGTCTTCGGGGTGGATGCGGGTGCACACCACCCGGCCATCACCCCATCGACGAGGGCGACATCAACGGTCTCGGGTTCGTCGTCGAGTATCTGGCCCAGGTCTGAGAGCTGGCGCGCTTGCCAGCCATCGGGGTGAAAGCGTCGTAGACGAAGCCGGGCACCGCCTTTTTCATCTGTGGGAATACCGGCTCCCACGCGCGCAGTGCGATGTCGAGTGCATTCTGGCGCATCGATTCTTCATACCGGACGATCCGAAGATTCATCTTCCCTGCCAACTCAAACGGATTCACGCGGCATGAAGAGGCACGATGGTCGCGATTTGCTCCGCCACACGATCCCTGAGCAAGATCGAGGTCGTAACGGGCCTGGAGGTTCAGCCAGAACTGCGCGGAGGTTCCGAGTACTCCCCAGGCGCAGAGCGGTATCAGCGGTGATGGCGCGTTTGCCGTGAACGATCTCATTGATGCGCCGGGGGTGGCACGCCGATGGACACGGCAAGCTTATGCTGCGTGATCTCGAATCCCGGATGAAGTCCTCCATAAGAATCTCACCCGGATGAACAGGCGGGATCTTAGCCATCTCATCCTCAGTGGTAGTCAACGATCTCGACCTCCTCAACTCCCTGCATTGGTCCACGAAACAGATCCGCCACTGCGCATTGATCCTGATACTGTGCTGACCCGATCGGTCACCACGGAGAGCCTCAAGGCGGTTTCCCGGCGGGACTCTCAATTCATCAACGTCAATAGCCGCTTCGAGCAGGCGGAGCTTGCGCAGCGCTACGCCATGAATCCTCGGGTCAATAGACGGTACGCGCTCACGTCGCCACAAGCGCTCAGTCGCTCGATCAGCGAAGGACCGGATCATCACGCTTACCATGCCACACATGACGCGTTGCGTCAATAACGTCACACGTTAAATCGAAATTCAACCACGTCGCCGTCCTGCATCACGTAATCCTTGCCCTCCATGCGGACGCGGCCGTGGGCGCGGACCTCGGCCACGCCTCCGTATTCCATCAGGTCGTCGTAGCTGACGATCTCAGCCTTGATGAAGCCGCGCTCGAAATCCGTGTGAATAACACCGGCGGCCTGCGGCGCTGTCATTCCCTTGCGGATGGTCCAGGCGCGCGACTCCTTCTCCCCCGCCGTCAGGGTACGTCTGCAATCCGAGCGTGTCGAAGCCGACTCTCGCCAGCTTGTCCAGCCCCGACTCCTCTTGACCGTTGTCATGCAGCAGCTCCGCCGCCTCGTCGGGCTCCAGCTCCACCAGCTCGGCCTCGAACTGAGCATCCAGGAAGACCGCCTCCGCCAGCGCCACCAGCTCGCGCAGCTCGGCCTGCTTCGCCTCATCATTCATGCCGGCGTCGTCCATATTGAACACGTAGATGATCGGCTTGGTCGTCATGAGCTGGAAGGTGCTCAGCACATCGCCGTCGATCCCGGCCTTGACGGCAGCACCGGAAGCCAGCGCCGCGGAGAGCACGGTCCCCTCCCCCAGCACTGCGAGAGCGGCGCGCGCCGTCTCCAGCACCGCGGCCTCGGTCTTCTTGCCGCGCACCTCTTTCTCCAGGCGCGGGATGGCCTTCTCCAGGGTCTGAATGTCGGCCAGGATCAGCTCGGTGGCGATGGTCTCAATATCCCCGGCGGGCTCGATCCTGCCGTCGACGTGGGTGACGTCGGGGTCCTCGAAGGCGCGGGTCACCATGCAGATGGCGTCGGCCTCGCGGATATTCGCCAGGAACTGGTTGCCCAGCCCCTCGCCCTCGCTCGCCCCGCGCACGATCCCGGCGATATCGACGAAGGAGACCGTCGCCGGCACCACCTGGCGCTGTGGAACAGCTCTGCCAGCCGGTCCAGGCGCGGGTCGGGCAATGGCACGACGCCGACATTCGGCTCGATCGTGGCGAAGGGGTGGTTCGCCGCGAGGACGGTCGCACGGGTAAGGGCGTTGAACAAGGTGGACTTGCCGACGTTGGGCGAGTCCGACGATTCCGATGGTGAGTGCCACGCGCGCGATTCTAACGGCCGGCCCGCCACCCGGACCCCCACGGACCGATCTCGAGCGGAACTCGACCGATCTCGGCGCGGAACTCGACCGATCTCGACGCGGAGGCGACCGATCTCGGCGAATGGGTGCGTCAGGAACGGCCCCGCCCTACGCGTCCGTCACCACAGAGCCGAGGTCGTGCCAGGTCGTGCTAGAAGCCGCCGATGGCGTTGCCCACCAGACCCAGCGCCGCCGCCACGAGCACCGCGGCGGCTAGAACCGCGACCGCCCTGGCCGCGAACAGGCCGATGCGCATCGCCCACACGGATCGCGCGCCGTCGTCACCCTCGAGGCGGCCCCGGCACCAGCCGCGGCCCCCACCTGAGCAGCGCCACGACGCCCGCCAGCGCGATCAGTCCCGCCAGGATCCGCACGGGCAGCCCGCGGGAGACAGGGGCTTGACCGCACTGGAGACATCGCCCGCTCCGAGGCCGGGTGTCCACGATGCTCGCCACGGCGTCGTCGGCGTGCGGGCTCGACGGCGCCTCCAGTCCCACGGCGGACCACAGCCGGGATCCTGCCCCCACCACTGCAGCATCGTCTGGAAGCGCTCGGCCCACAACGGCCAGGCGTGGCCGCCGGTCTCCGGCGTGTCGGCCGTGACGGAATCGGGCTCGCGGACGGCGTCGGACATGCGCCAGGCGGTCTGCGCCGAACCGAGAGGGTCGTCCTGGGCGCCCATGATGTAGAAGCGGGTATCGCTGGGGTCGTGCTCGGCCAGCATGGTGGAAGGGTGTGTTTGTCGGCGATCCAGCGGCCTGGGTTGGCCAGACCGCCCTCGATCGGCTTGTTGAAGGCCGATATCGCTCCCGCGGAGCCGAATTGATCCGAGTTCTCGATGGCGGTCCATGCGGCGCGGTAGGCGCCGGAGGAGATGCCCCATGATCATCCACGCCCTGCCGATCAGCGGCGACATTGGGGAAGGACGCCCTGAACCATGCGCGGAATCTCCTGGGCCGCCCAGGTGCCGACCGCGGACGCCCTGCAGATTGGCGCAATCATGCGGGATTTGTCGTCCACGTCCAAGGAGGGATAGACGATGATGGTCGGCGGTATGCGTCCGGCATCGATGGCGGCCTGAAGCGACTCGGGCGATCTGCAGGCCGTCGATCATGGAGTCCGGGGTTCCGGTGTACCCGTGAAGCTCCTCGATGACGGCGTAGGTGCGCCCGTCGTCCGCCTTTGTAGCCCCGACGGCAGAGATGACCTTGACCTGCAGTTGATGCCGCTGATCGGCCCGGTCCAGGTCGTCACCCGCGATCCGTCGCCCCCGTCCCCGAAGGTGGCCTTCCAGGCGTCGGCGGGAGGCTCATCGAGTTCTTCCGAGGTCGCCAGGGGCAGGACATTGCCGGTGCCGGTGGACTGGGACGAGAGCGACCCGAAAGATGTCGCCGACGGTCGTGAGGTAGTGGCCGGCCCGATTGACGATCAGCCCGCCGACCGCCAGGACCATGAGCGAGGGCAGGACGACGGCGAGGGCCCCCGCCCCCAGCGCGACACGCGCCCGGATCGAGGACCGGCGCCCCGTCCGGCGCGCCCCAGCAGCAGCGCCCCGAGCAGAACCGCGCACACGAGAAGGACCACCATTACGGAGAGGAGATATCCCGATTCCAGGGAGACGCCCTTGATCGCTGTCATGACGGCAATTCTGCCAGCGCCACCGGCACGCGCCGCCGTCTGAGACGGTCATGTTCGGCCATGCTCGTGCCCGGACGATCGCGACTTTCGCGCCTGAGCACTGGCGCATCCTCCCCGCCGCATCCCCACCGGTAAGAGACTACTGATTCACGTCACACCCTCGTGAGACGGTGCGGTCATGACCACCATCGCCCTTCCTCTGCTCTTCCTCCTCATCGGCGTCGGCCTGGGGGCGGCACTCGGGTGTTCGCCGCCCTGACCCTGCACCGCTCACCGTCAGACGGCCGGAGAGGACGGGGAGCTATGTTGCGCGCAGAGGCGGCGCAGTGGCGGGCGCGGGCCGAGGAACTGTCGGAGCGGGCCGAGCTCGCCGAGGAACGGGCCGAACGCGATGGTTCGGTACCCTACGAGCGCTCGCACCCGTGCGCGCGCGCAGCTGGAGCAGATGGGCTCCAGGTGGAATCCGTGGGCCCCGCGTAGAGGCCATGGAGCGCCAGCGCGCAGCCCAGCACGCCACTCTCACTGAGCAGCTGCGAGTCAACGCCGAGGCCGATCGGGAGCTCCGGCGGGCCACCACGACGCTCGAGGGGGCTTTGCGCTCGCGCTCGGCCCGCGGCGTGTGGGGAGAGGTCGAGCTGGCACGAGTGCTCGAGATCTCGGGGATGATGCCGCAATGACTTCGTCGAGCAGCGCACGGTCGGCGCTGTCATAGGGGAGACGCGCGGCGCCGCCCCGAGCCGGGACGCAGCCAGGGGCAGGCCCGATGTCGTTATCCACCTGCCGGGGTCGGGGCATCTGGCCCTGGACGCCAAGGTCCCTCTGGACTCCTATCTCACCGCTGCATCCATAGGGCAGACGGACGAGGACGCAGACGGCACAGACGACTCCAGGCGCCTGAGCTGCTGGTCGCCCACGCACGCGCCCTCCTTTCGGGGCCATGTCGATGCCCCTGGCCGAGCGCCACTACGACAAGCACTCGAACGATTCTCCTGAGCTCGTCGTCCTCTTCATCCCCGCAGAGCCCATCCCGGCTGCGGCACTGGACGCCGACCCGGGGCTGCTCGAGCACTCTCTTGGACGAGGCGTTGCCCTGACGACTCCCTCATCCCTGTTAGCGCTGCTCCGCACCTGCGCCACGGCCTGGGCCCGCACCGCCGTCAACGATGACGCACGCGAGCTACTCGCGCTGGGGCGCACCCTCTACGAGCGCCTGGGCACGGTGGCGGGTCACCTCGATTCGCTGGGCACCGCCCTGAGCCGCTCAGTGACCGCATACAACCGGGCTGTCGGGTCGATGGAATCGCGGCTGCTCGTCACCGCGAGATCCTTCACCACCCTCGGCGAGGGACTGGCATCCCCCGCGCAGATCGACCCCGACGCCGCCCAAGTGAGGCATTCACAAGTGCGGAGGTCGCCTCCGCCGCCCCTCAGGCCGCCGAACCGCCCACCTCCGCAGAGAGCCGCGAAAAACCAGCAGGTTACGGAACAATAACGGACTTTTAACGGGTTGCGCACCATAAAAATGCACCGCCCCTACAGTGCACCCACAGCAAGCCACTTCCTAGAAAACCGACATGCAAGAGGAAGATGACCTGGGTTCACCTCGGCAGTCATGCCCTCCAACCGCCGCATATTGCTACCGCCGGCCAAGCACCTGTAGGCAGACGAACGGCCCACGATATAGGGTTTCCCACGTTCCCTGGTACGCAACGAAAAAGGTTTCTTGTTATGACTACGAGTCTCCTGACCAGCACCACGACCCCGATACCGACCTCGACCTTGACTTGGACCTGGACCTGAACACGGCCACAGACACGAACGACCCCGCATCACCGCCGAGGTCGAGCAAGTCATCGACCGCTTGAGGCCTCGCCTCCGAGCAGGAGAATCTTCAGGCCCAGCTGGCCGTCCTGCGCGACGAGGAGACAGACTCATCCTGCGCGGCCTGGGCTCACGGAATGAGCTCCTCGGAGCTGGCGACCAGGGCGCGCCTGACCGGAGCCCGCGTTCGCGCCATCGCCGATGCCGCCGCCTCATCCTCGGCGCGTGAGCGCGTAGCAACGGCGTCACCCGCCTCCTCTCACACACACCCCGCCCTGTGCACGACTTACGGCGCAGCTGGCCAATGCTGTCGGCATCGGCTCAGCCAAAGGCGTGGCCTCCTCGCTGGCGTCCAACCCCGACGTCTCCGGGCGCGCGGGCGGGTCCCTGCTGCTGCGCTGGGCCGCCCTGACACTCGGCGGATACGTCATCCCTCGACCGAGCCCGCCCTGGCAGACTCAGGGCGAGGACACCGCTCACGCGTTTGGAATGCCTTCAGGAGGAGGGCCTCGTCACCCGAGTGACGACCCTCGAGGCCGGCATGGGTCGTCCCCTTCGGAAGGTCTGCGCCGATCACACACCGCCCTGTCCCAAATCATCGCAGCCTGACCGTAGGCTCACCGCCGATCCGCGCCACGCACAGGACAGGGCGACCGCCTCAGCGGCCCGGTTCAGGTCAGCGCCAAACCGCGCCCGCGCACGGGGCGACCGAGCGCAACGCGCAACGGCAAACCCTGTCAGCAGGTGTGATCGGCACGCGGGCCTGCAGCGGCGATCCGGGGCCCGGTCCCCCGGCGGCGGTCTTGAGGTCAGCGCGCAGGTTCTTGGGAAGGAGAAGGAGATCTCCTCCGTGGCGGTGCGCACCATCTCGACCTCGCCGAAGCCCATCTCGCCCAGGCGCTCGATGACCTCCGCATCGAGTATCTCCGGAACCGAGGCGCCCGAGGTCAGCCCCACCGTCCGCGCCCCGACGAACCAGGACTCCTCCAGTTCGCGGGCGTAATCCACCCGGTGGGCGGCCGGCGCGCCCGCCTCGAGAGCAACCTCCTTCAGGCGCACGGAGTTGGAGGAATTGCCCGAGCCGACACGACCATGACATCCACCCGAGGAGCGATCGTCTTGACCGCGCCCTGACGGTTCTGCGTGGCATAGCAGATGTCATCGCCCGGCGGGTCGGACAAGTGCGGGGAAGCGCTCGCGCAGAAAAGCGAACCGTCTCCAGGGTTTCGTCCACGCTCAGGGATCGTCTGACTGATCCACGACCTTCTCCGGGTCGCGCACCGATGACGGCGTCGACCTCGCAGGGGGCCGTTGACAACCTGAATGTGGTCCGCGCCTCCCCTGAGTGCCCTCGACCTCCTCGTGACCACTATGTCCCACCAGAATGATGTCGTAGTCGCCCTTGGCGAAGCGGATCGCCTGCTTATGCACCTTGGTCACCAGCGGGCAGGTCGCATCGATCGTCTGCAACTGGCGGGACGCCGCCTGGGCGTGCACCGCCGGAGAGACGCCGTGGGCGGAGAAGACCACGCGCGCGCCCTCGGGCACCTCATCGGTCTCGGACACGAAGATCGCCCCGCGCCGGGACAGTGCCTCGACAACATACTTGTGTAGGACGATCTCCTTGCGCACATAGATCGGAGCCCCGTAGTGCGCAAGCGCCTGCTCGACGGCATCGACTGCGCGGTCAACTCCGGCGCAGTAGCCGCGGGGAGCCGCCAGGAGGATTCTCCCGGTGCCGGGCTCAGTGGGTTGTGCGGTGGGCTGATCGGTCACGCGACCACTGTGCCACAGCCCGCCGCAAGCCCCCAGAGCAGAACGTGGCACAGTGGTGCACGTGACAGAGCCCAGCGCCTCCCAGCCCGTGCCGTCCGACAATCCCGCCTCGACCGCCGCCTCACCCACCGGGGCTCCGCTCGCCCGGCTGGCCCGGGACACCACCCGCGACAACCCCTGGCCACTGCGTCTGCTGTCGTCCAAGATCGACGACTACGTGGCGCGAATGACCCATGTGTGGGTCGAGGGGCAAGTGGTCCAGTTCAACCGCCGCCCCGGCTCGGGCATGCAGTACCTCTCGTTGCGCGACACCGACGCCGACATGTCGATGTCGGTATCGATCTTCACCCGCGACCTGGCGGCCCTGGAGACGACCACGGGAACGCAGGGTGACCGAGGGCGCGCGCGTCGTCGTCCACGCCAAGCCCCGTTTCTGGGCCAAGCGCGGCAGCCTGGAGCTGCGCGCCGACGACATCCGGCCGGTCGGCGTCGGCGACCCTGCTGCGCGCGCATCGAACAGCTGCGCCGAGTACTGGCGGCCGAGGGCCTGTTCGCCCCGAGCGCAAGCACCCTCGCCCTTCCTCCCTCGGAAGGTCGGCCTCGTGTGCGGTCGCAGCGCAAGCGCCAAGGGACGACGTCCTGGTCAATGCCCGGCTGCGCTGGCCCGGGCTGCCGTTCACCGTCCGCGAGGTCGCAGTTCAAGGCGCGCAGGCCGTGCGCGAGGTGACGGCCGCGATCCGGGAGCTGGACGGCGATGACTCCATCGACGTCATCGTCGTCGCCCGCGGCGGGGGCGCCGTCGAGGACCTGCTCCCCTTCAGCGACGAGGGCCTCGTGCGGGCGGCGGCCGCGGCCCGCACCCTGATCGTCTCCGCCATCGGGCACGAGACCGACTGCCCACTACTCGATCTCGTCGCCGACTACCGGGCCTCGACCCCCACGGACGCAGCCCGGCGCATCGTGCCAGACCTGGCCGAGGAGACGGTCGGGCTCGACTCGGCGCGCGAACGGATGCGCGGCGTCCTGGCGGCGCGCCTGGAGACGGAGCAGCACGGCCTGGACCAGGGTGCGCCCGCCCCGTCATGGCCGACCCCACCGTCATCATTCAGGGACAGGGAGACCGAGCTGGCCCAGGCCCGCGAGCGCGTGCACCGCGCCCTGGACACGACGCTGTCACTGGCGCAGGCGGACCTGCGCGCCGAGCGTGCGCACCTGACGGCCCTGTCCCCTCAAGGGTGCTCGACCGCGGTTACGCCATCCTGCGCAAGCCCGGCGGGACGATCGTCACCAGCGCCGAGGACGTCAGAAGGGAGACCTGATCGAGGGCGTACTCGCCTCCGGGCGCATGGTCGCCCGGGTCGTGGGCGCCCCAAACCCGCTCCCGAACCCGAAAAAGCTCCAGAGTCTTAGCTCCAGACCCGCCCGCGCGGGGCGGGCGACGTGCAACAATCCACACCATGAGCCTGTCCTCTTCCACTGGCGCCACTGACCCGCCACCGGCTCGTCCGACACCAACGCAGATGTCGAGACGCTGCCCTACGAACGCGCCCGCGAGGAGCTCGTCTCCGTCGTCCAGCGTCTCGAGGCCAGTCAGGGTTCCTCTCGAGGAGGCGCTCGCGCTGGGAGCGCGGAGAGGCTCTCGCCGCCCGTTGCCAGCATAGGCTCGACGACGCGCGCCCGTCTGGCCGCCGTCGCCGAGCGCGGAAAGCCTCCTGACCTGTCACCTCACCGCAAGGAGCCACCATGAGCACCCCCGGCCGTCCAGGAACCGCCTAGTCATCGGCGAAGCCCCTCGTCGACGTTGTCATCCGCCCCGACGAGATCCCCACCGACATCCCCGGCGGGTCGCCGGCCAGCGTGGCTCTCGGGCTGGCGAGGCTGGGCCGCGACGCCGAGCTGGACTGCTGGATCGGCACCGACGCGCGCGGTCAGGCCGTCCGCAAGCATCTCGAGGCCGACGGCGTACGGCTGACCCTGGGCTCCGAGGGACGCCGCGCGCACATCGACCGCCGAGGCCACCATCGGTGCGGACGGCGCCGCCTCCTATGTCTTCGACCTGAGCTGGGAGCCCCCTACCCCACCCGCACCGAGGGCGCCGAGCCTCCCTGCTCGTCCACACCGGTTCGATCGCCGCGATCCTGGCCCCGGAGCGGCCACGGTGGAGAAGGTGCTGACCGATTTCCGGGCCACCTCGACCGTGTGCTACGACCCAACGCCCGGCCCCAGCTCATGGGCGAGCCGGCAGGCGCGCGCGCCATCGTCGAACGGCTCGTCGCCCCGTCCGACCTGGTCAAGTGCTCCGATGAGGGACATCGCCTGGCCTCTACGGCATCGACACTTCGAGGACTCCGCACTCCAGAGCGTCCTGAGCGACTGGCTGAAGCTGGGGCCGTCCGTCGTCGTGGTGACACGGGGCAAGCACGGCGCCCTGGCCCTGACCGCCTCGGACTGCGCCTGGAGGTCCCCGCAGACCCGAACGTCGTCGTCGCCGACACGGTCGGAGCCGGAGACTCCTTCATGGGCGGGCTCGAGGACGGACTGTGGTCCGAGGGCCTTGCAGGAGCCGACCGGCGCGAGGCCCTGCGCACCATCGACGCCGCCACGCTCGAGCGCATCGTGCGCCATGCAGCGGCGATCGCCGACATCACGGTCTCGCGGGCGGGTGCGAATCCGCCCACCCGCGCCGATCTCGAGGCCTGAGGCCGACTAGCCGGGCTCGCGGGGCCGTCTCGGATTCTGTCCCGAATTTCAGGAACCGCGAGCCCGGTCCGGTCAGTACCGGCCCGGAACAGCATCAGATGCGCCCTCGGTGCCCGTTGAGGCGAGCTGACGCCACCGGCATCTTGAGAGAGCACCCGTGCCGGCAGCTCACCTACCGGGATGCATCCGGTGCGATACGCCCGGGCTTCCGCACCGGATGTAGGCACCCGAGCCCGAGGCGCAAGAAGGCGCGCCTTATCGCCCCATGCGTCGTTCGCGACAGCGTAGTCGCGCAGTGCGCGCAGGAAGTCGATGCCGGAAAGCCGGCCAGTTGACCTCGCAGAAGTAGAACTCGGATGGACTGACTGCCACAGTAGGAAACCCGACAGCCGCTGCTCGCCGGAGGTGCGGATGACCAGGTCCGGATCCGGCTGGCCCTTGGTGTACAAGTGGTCGGTGATGTCCTCCTCGGACAGCGTCGCCGCCACATCCTCGAGGCTGTCGCCCGCGACGGCCCGCTCCCGCAAGATGTCCCGCACGGCGTCGGCGATCTCCTGACGACCGCCGTACCCCACCGACCAATATTGACGTGCATGCGCGTGTCGCCGTCCTCCGGCCCGTCAGCTCCCGCGCGCCGTCTTCGGCTCCACAGGGGCGCCTGTGCGGAAGCAGCGGACGCGGTTGCGGTTGAAGCAGCGGAGGCGGTGGAGGCGACAGCAGTGCGCAAGCGCTCGGCGACGGGGGCGGGCAGCAGATCGACGGCGCCGACCAGGCGCAGGCGCCAGCGGCCGGTGGAGGCCAGTTCGTCGACGGCATGGGCGATGATGTCGAGCAGGGGGAGAGTTCGGCCTGGTCCCGCGAGAGGTTGTCGGTGCTCAGGAGCCACAGGGTGACCATGCGTGACCCCGCCACCTCCCGCCCAGCCGAGGAACTCCTTGATCTTGTCCGCCCCGCTTGTGCCCCTGAGCGGTCCCGAAACCTCTGGTTCGCGCCCAACGCCGATTGCCGTCAAGGATGACGCCGACGTGACCCGGCACTCGTGCAGGTTCGATCTGCGCCGCCAGGCGGCGCTCATAGAACTCGTAGACGAGGTTGTTCCCTGCCATGCCTCTCCTCCGGGTGCGATCGTCCGCCATGTGCGGGCGCCGGCGGGCCCCTGAGGCAACGGTAGCCGAGTGAGGCGCTTCCCACCTTTTCACGAAAACTTACGGTAACGTAACCTACGGAACCGTAAGTTATTAGCCCGTGGGCGCGCGCCCCATCGAGGAGGTCCGCACATGAGCATTCAGGCTCCTGCGCACGAGACCGTATCCGAAGACGCCGGCACGCACAGCGCCGCCAAGGAGAGCACCATGCAGAGCACCACAGGCACGACAGGCACCACGGGTACCGGTACGACGCCCAAGAAGCCCTCCTCACCTACGACGGATACCCAAGCCGCACCTGCGCGGCTGGATTCACGCGTGCACTGCACCCCTGGCGCTGGCCGCCTGCATCGTCCTGACCGTCTTGGCTCCCACCGCCGGGAAGTCCCGCATGCGCCGCCTACCTGGCCTGCTCCCTGCCGCTCTTCACCAACTCCGGCGTGTATCACATCTCCAACGGTGCATTTGTCGCGCCGTCGTGTCCGCCACCCTGCAGTCCTTCGACCATTCCAACATCTTCCTCCTGATCGCCGGGCACCCTACACACCGCTGTCGGTGGCGCTGCTCAGCAACCAGAGCCACCGCGCTCGTGCTGGGCATCGTGTGGGGCGCGGGCGCTGCTGGGGATCATCAAATGCCTGGTCTCGGGCGGAGCGCGCCGCGCTGGCTTCTCCACGGTGCTGTACGTGGCCCTGGGCTGGGTGGCAATCTGGTTCCTGCCCCAGTTCTGGTTCGCCGGCGGACCGGCGATCGTGCGCCTGCTCGTGGCGGGGAGGCTCCTGTACACCATCGGCGGCGTCATCTACGTTCGCCAGCGCCCCGACCCCCGGCCCGAATGGTTCGGATTCCACGAGATCTTCCACCTGTGCACGGTGGCGGGCTGGGCCTGTCATTGCGTCGCCTGCTGCACCTGGCCATCCTCAGCTGACAGGGCGAAGTCAGGTCGATGTCAGGTCGAAGCGCTGAGGTCCGCCGAGGCTCGGGGCTAAGATCACCGATTGAACTCGTCGTTCAGTCTAGGAGGATCCATGGCCGAGGAGACTACCGAGCAGCAGAGCACCTGGCTCACGCATGACGCTTTCGATCGTCTGACCGAGGAGCTGCGACGCCGTAAGGATACCGATCGCAAGGAAATCGCAGCGCGCGTCGAGGCCGCCCGCCAGGAGGGCGACCTGCGCGAGAACGCGGTTATCACGCTGCACGCGAGAGGCCGGACTCAACGAGGCTCGCATCATTCAGCTCACCGAGCTGCTTGAGCACGCCCAGATCGGCGAGGCCGCCTCCGACGGCTCAGTGTCCGCCGGAACGATCGTGACCGCGAAGGTCGCCGGCAAGGAGCAGCGCTTCGCACTCGGCGGGCAGGAGATCACCGCAGACGTTCCGACGGCGTCAAGGTCTTCTCCCCGACGCACCGCTCGGCAAGGCGCTCATGGGGCACCGAGCCGGCGAGACCGTCACCTACGCCGCCCCTACCGGCAAGGGAGATCAAGGCGGAGATCGTCGACGTCACCAGGGTCTGAGGCAATCACGCCTGTGGGGCTCGCTTTGTCAAAGCATTCGGCTGCTTGTGGGCTGCCGCGGCGACTCGCTGCGGCAGCCCACAAGCTAGCCACGGCGAACGCTCGCGAGTAGCGGACGGCGAACGGCTCAGCACTCAGACGCACGATGTCCAGCGGTAGCGTTGGGCCATGACCACCTCACGATCCTCGATGCCCCCTCGCAGCACCGCGATCCCCGGCCGCGAGGCCGGCCTGCTGCCGGAGCCCGGTGAGCACGTCGTTCTCGGCGCCCCGTTGAACGGCCCCTGGCCGGAGGGGCACTCACGTGATCTATCTGGCGGGCGGCTGCTTCTGGGGCGTGGAGAGGATCATGTAGCGCCGGCCCGGTGTCGTCGCCACCGCCGTCGGCTACATGGGGCGGCACCACGCCGAACCCGACCTATCAGGAGGTCTGCACCGGGGCCACCGGCCATGCCGAGGCCGTGCGAGTGGCCTACGACCCCGCCGTCGTCGGAGAGGACGGCAAGGCGCTGCTGCGCACCTTCTGGGAGAACCACGACTCGACGCACCTGAACCGGCACGGCAACGACATCGGCACCCAGTACCGCTCAGCGGTGTGGACGACGACGCCCACCCAAGCGGCCGCCGCTCACGAGGTCCGCGATCTCTTCCAAAGGGCGAATTGACCCGCCTGGGGCTGGGAACCTGCGTGACCACGATCGGGCCGGCCGACGAGTTGTACGCCGAATTCGGTGGCCCCTTCTACTTGGCCGAGGGCTATCACCAGGGCTACCTGCACAAGAACCCGGGAGGCTATTGCAACCACGGCCCCAACGGGGTGACCTGCCCGGTGGGAGTCGCGGACCTGCCCGCCCAAACCGATGTCCTTCCACCTGAGAAGACGCCGCATGCCTGAGTCCGGGATGCCGGTATCGCGGGCGGGCTATGCGGGCGATGAGGGCAGCACCTTCAGCTGGCGGGCCGCCGATGAACTCCTCTCCGCACTGGCGGCCAGCCCATCGGCACACCACCATCTGGCCGCCGTAAAACAGGCCACCGCCCGGGCAGAAGCACTGCTGGGCGCGCCCGCATCCTTCGGCGCTCTGGAACGACATGGGCGTCGTACCATTTCTGTCCATCTCGGCGAACGAGAGCTCCAGGCTCTGACACAGGGATGAGGGCGCCCGCCCCGGCATGGGGCGGACGCCGACCTCAGGCGCCCAGGGCCAGGGTGCGCCGCAACCCCGAGCATGACACATCCGACGAGAACATCCACCACTCGCCACGTCCTCGGACTCGACAACGGCCCGCGACAGGACCCGTGCGCCCAGACCGAGCCCGGGCGAACCAGACGATGGAGGCCGCGCAGGCACCAGCAGCAGCCCACCACCGCGCCGGTCCGAAAGTGTTGGTCACCGTACCGAGAGTCAGGACGGTGTCGAGGTAGACAGTGGGGATTGAGCCAGGGTCAGCGCCAGAGTCGTCGCCGCCACCGATGCGGCCGGGCGCGCCGCCGACTCCTCCAGCGCACTAGGACGCAGCGCAGAACGGAATGAGGACAGGGCAAAAGCTGCCAGGTACGCCACCCGCCCCAGCGCAGGATCTCGAGTAGCCAGGGAGCCAGTCCAGTCACAAGGCCAATCGCTCCAGTTCCCACACAGATCAGCACGAGGTCGCTGAGGGCGCAAATCGCGATGACCAGACCGATGTGCTCACGGCGCACCCCCTGCCGCAGCACCCAGGCGTTCTGCGCCCCGATGGCGACGATAAGTCCAAGTCCGGTGCCGAAAACCGGTCAGCGCGGGAGTCATGCTGAGCGGCATGGATACAGCGGATGGCAGATACAGCGGCAGGATGGACAGCGGCCGAAGAAGTCAGTGCGATGATCGCGCCGAGGCTGAGTGACGACGCCTTCTTGAAGGCCAGCGCGATAATCTTCATGCCGTGAAGCCATCCTTCATGCATCCGGATCAGCTCGCTGCCCTGAAGCCATCACCGATACCGGCACCTTCGAGGCGGCGGCCCGTCGTCCGGGGTTTCGACCTCGGCGGTCAGCCAGCGGATCCGAGCCCTGAGTCCGCGCTCGGCCGCGTCGTCGTGCAACGCGGCTCACCGTCCGCACCAACGCCCGACGGCGAAGTGGTACTGCGCTACGCCCGCCAGCAGGCACTCCTCGCCGCAGAGATGGCGGTTGAGCTCGCACTCGATGACCCGACCGAAGCGCATGCCGCCGTCGGAGCCAGGGGTCCCACGGAGATCGAGCTGTCGGTGGCCATCAACGCCGACTCCTTGGCCACCTGGTTCCCCGCGATCTTGCGCGAGGCCGCCGAATGGAACTGCCGACTCCGACTGGTCGTGGCCGACGAGAACAACACCGCCGAGCTGCTGAGATCGGGCCAGGTCATGTGCGCCGTGTCCTCGTCGGGCACGCGCGTGGCCGGCTGCCGAGTGGAGCGCCTGGGAGCCGTCTCCTACTCCCCCGTCATTGCGCCCGGCCTCCTCACCGGCGGCGTCACGGCCTCCTCACTGCCAGTGGTCCGCTTCGACGCCGACGACGACCTGCAGGACCTCGCTCTGCGCGCAGCGGGCCTGCCCGCCACCGCACCGCGCGCCATCGTCCCCACGGCAGCAGGGGTTCGCCGCGGCCATCGAGGCGGGCCTGGGCTGGGGGCATGCTGCCCGCCGGCCAACTGGCCGATCATCCGGGACTTGTCGCCGTGCCCGGGCTGGCAGGGCTGGATCGCACGCTGTTCTGGCACCGCTGGTCGATCGCCTCGGCGAGCCTGGATCGGCTCACGACGGCAGTGCGTCAGGGCATGCCCAGATCAATGTCGCGAATCGACGTCAGATACAGATACGGCACCAGTGCCGCTCGACGCGGAAGGAATACGACCGATCTCGACGCGGGTTGCGACCGATCTCGACGCGGAACCGGACCGATCTCGACGCGGGTTGCGACCGATCTCGACGCGGAACCGGACCGATCTCGACGCGGGTTGCGACCGATCTCGGTGAAGAGCAGAGGGCCGGGGTGCCAAGATCGGGGCATGAGTGACAACGGATACGGTCGGACCCGTCGGGACGGCTCCCGCAGACGCTATGGAGGACGCTCCGGCGACAGGGCGCGGGGGCCGAGCGCGTCGGGTCTACGACGACGAGCCGCGCGATGGCTCCCCTGTCTGACCTCGTGGGACACCTTTCACGCTCTGGATGACCGCTCCTACGCGGCGTAGCAAGGGCGATCGTGGGCCGCTACGAGGCGCCCGACGGCTGGGTGCTGCATAACGACCGCGTCCAGCCCGACCCCTACGTTCCTCCGACTCGCATCCGCCTGGAGATCCCGGCCGACCCTGCCCGGCCTGGAAATCCTGGAGGATCGCGAGCTCCTGGCGACCGAGGATCGCCGTCTGGCGGTGCGAGACTTCCTCACGCGCGAGCTGCATGCGGGCTTCAAGGGCACCAACCTGTCCATCGCCGCCCCGGGTCAGAGATCCTGAGCGCTCCGCCGTCGTCGTCCCTGCCCGAGGGCCCGAGGACGGGACGGCGTCGGGAGACTGGACGCTTCAGGTGCGCGCCCGCATGGCGCTGCCCGCGCGCGGCCGCTCCATCCAGGGCCATGAGGCCGCCCGCATCGTCTCGCGCGACCTGCCCCGCGCGCTCGACGCCGCCCTGGACCTGACCGGCGAGCGGGCCGAGCGGCTGCTCGCCCACGTGTCCGCGCTCGAGGACCATCGAGCACTGACCGATGCCGTCCGCTCAAACGGCTGGGTCTCCTTCCTCGCCGACGGCGCCCTGCTCGCCGCGCCGCTCAGGAGTGAGCGACGAGCCCATGCGCTCGGGCGCCGTGCCGCTGCAGGCCCCGGAGTCGCTGGCCGCCGACGTCGTCCTGCCGCATGCCGGACGGGTGCGCGGCACCGTCATCGGGGCGGGGGTCACCGTCATCGTGGGCGGGGCTACCACGGCAAATCAACACGCTGAATGCTGTGGAGCGGGGCGTCTACCCGCACGTGCCCGGGGACGGTCGCGAGCTGATCGCCACCGTGCCCGACGCGGTCAAGGTGCGCGCCGCGGACGGCCGGGCGGTCACCGGCGTCGACCTGTCGCCCTTCATCTCGCATCTGCCGGGCGGGCGGGACACCGCGGCCTTCACCTCCAAGAACGCCTCGGGCTCGACTCTGCAGGCCGCCCTCGATCATCGAGGCGATCGAGGCGGGAGCGACCGCCCTGCTGCTGGACGAGGACACCTCGGCGACCAACCTGCTCATCCGCGACGCCCGCATGCGCACCCTGGTGGCTGATGAGCGCGAACCGATCACGCCCTTCGTCGACCGCATCGGGGCGCTGGCGGCCGCCGGAGTCTCCACGGTCATGGTGATGGGAGGCTCTGGCGACTACTTGGATGTGGCCGATCGGGTCCTGCTCATGGACTCCTACGAGTTGCGCGACGCCACCGAGCAGGCCGCCGCCGTCGTGACCTCCCAGCCGCGCGAAACCACCGCCCTGCCGCAATGGCCGACGGCGAATCCGCGCAAACCGCTGCCCTCGCCCCCGCGCGAGCGGCGCGGACCGATCCGCACGCGCTCACGCGGCCTGGACCAGATCCAGTTGGACCGCGAGGAGATCGACGTCGCCGACGTGTCCGGCATCGTGGACCCCGGGCAGACCGAGGCGATCGCTCACGCATTGCGAGCCCTGCTGGAGCAGCGCTTTCGACGGGGTCTCCACGCTGGCGCAGTGCCTGGAGGACCTGGACGCGCTGCTGAACGACGAAGGGCTGGACGCGCTGGGCTCAACGCATGAGCGCCCGGCCTTCTTCGTGCGCCCGCGCATGGTGGACGTCGCCGGTGCGGTCAACCGCTACCGGAGTCTTGACCTGGCCTGAGACCGAGGCATCCGCCCTGTCTTCGGGCTGCCGCCGCACCGGCGACGCCTCCCGGAAGAGCGGGCCGAGGCTCCCTGCCGGGGAGCGTCCAACCGCTTCAGCGCAGGGCGGCGAGCGCCCGATCCTGATTGACGATGGCCTCCACCATCGCGGGAACCTCGCCGTCGTGGTAGGCCGCGGGCGTGAAGGCGCCTTGTCGAAGTCGGTGGCCATGGACAGGGTGACCTGATTCCCCACGACGCCGGTGGTGAGTTGACTCAGGACGCCCCGCAGATGCTCGATCGCACGCAGCCCGCCATGGTAGGAGTAACCGACCAGGCCGACGGCCTTGTTCGCGAGCACGGACGGGACGATGAAGTCGATCGCGTTCTTCAGGGCGCCCGGAACGGAGCGGTTGTACTCGGGGGTGACGAAGATATAGGCGTCGAAGCGGGCCAGGGCCTCGTTCCATGCCACAGAGGCCGGAGTCCTTCAGGGCGGCCGTCATCGGGGCACTTCCTCGGCGAAGACCGGAAGATCGAAGTCGGCGAGCTCGAGGACCTCGGCCTCCCGACTCCCTCGACGGTGCTCGCCTTCTCGGCGACCCAGCGGGCGACGCCGGAGCCGACGCGGTTGGGACGGACAGAGCCGGTGATGACGGCAAGACGGGTCATGGTTCCTCCAAGGAATCGATGCGGGACCGGTCGCGCGAGCGGCACACCGGTTATTGACTTGTGAATTACATTAGGCCCTCAGTCCCATAAAGGCGCGCTGCTTTTCGATGAATCGTCTCACTGAACGATGCGGCCGGCGCCCCGCCATCCCCCGGAGCGTCCCCACAGAGCACCCGGAGGTGGCCGAGGCGGCAGAGGTGGCGGGAGCGCCGGCCCCGAGGACACTCACCGACACTCACCGCGCGAGGAAGAAACGGGCCGAAGGGTCGTCGGTCTCTCGTAGGCGTATCCGAGGCGGTCCAGTGCTCGGTGCAGTTTCGCGGTCAGCAGCCTGAAAGCCGTCAGGATGCGCCTATAGTCGGCACCATCGGTGCGGGTAGTGGAACAGCGTGACGTTCCAGCGGGTGCCGAGCACCTCAGGAAGCGCGCATGAGGGCACCGGGGCCTGGGGAACGCAACGCTGAATAGCTGCCTCGACCAGCCCTGGGGGCGCGTCCGCCGACCGCGGAGCGCACATGGACCTGGCGAGCCTGTCGTCGGTCAGGTCGACGACGCTGTAGCCCACGGCCCAGGTCGCGCACGATCTCAGCGCGCCCTCGCGCCCACGAGTAAGCCGCACACCCATCGAAAATGCGCGCCGGGCGACCCGGGAGGCTGAGGCGAGACCCGGTAGTTGAACTCGGTGACGGCCCGCCCGCCCAGCACCGAGGCGAAGCGGAGGAATTCTCCCGGACCTCGGAATGGTGACGCGCCGATCGCCCGCGCTGCTCACTGATCTCGCTGCGCTCAGAGATGTAGCGCAACTGGTGGAAGTTGAGGTTCGCCCCCGAGAGCGCGCAGGCCAGTCGCCCCTCCAGGCGGTGGGCGGCGACGTACTTTCTTCAGACCCGCCAGGGCGATGGCGCCGCTGCTGGCTCGGGCACGGCGCGCAGATCCGAAGAGGTCGCGCACGGCGGCGGAGGTCCCGTCGGAGGAGACGGTGATGACGTCGTCGAGGAGGGCCGAGCACAGGCGGAAGGTCTCATCGCCGATCCGGCGCACGGCGACGCCCTCGGCGAACAGGCCGACGCGCTCGAGAGTGACCGGCCCGGCGGCGTCGAGAGCGGCCGCCAGGCAGGCGGACTCCTCGTGCTCGACGCCGATGATGCGACATCGGGCATGAGCTGCTTGATCAGGACGGCGATCCCAGCAGCCAGACCGCCGCCGCCCACGGGCACGAAGACGCGGTCGAGCTTCCGGGCGTCCTGCTGAATCATCTCCAGCCCGATGGTGCCCTGACCGGCGATCACCCGCAGGTCGTCGAACGGGGCGATGAAGGTCAGCCCCTCGGCGGTGGACAGGCGCTGAGCCTCGGCCTTGGCGGCGTCGAAGCTCTCTCCGACCAGGCGAACTCTCCCCTCGCGAGCGCACGGCGTCGACCTTGATGCGCGGGGTGACGGTGGGCATGACGATAGTGGCGCGGGATACTCCAGGATCGGCGCGCGCGCGACTCCCGCGTGGCTGCCCGCCGAGGCGCGTCGTGCCGCGGGCGCGCTGGGTTTCGGGTCAGGGGAGCGCATGGCGTTGTAGGCGCTGCGGATCTGAAGGAGTGACTGCCGGAGGTCCTCGCGCTGACCTCCACGGTGCTGCCGAGGCGCGGACAGGGCGGGCATCTCCTGCAGGGGCGTGTGCCTCGGCGGCCTCATAGACGGGGCGCGCAGTGATGGCGCGCAGGTACTGGGCGGAACTCAGGGGGCGTCGACGACGGGCTCATTCACGGGCCCAACCCTAGATGATTGGTTCTGGAGGAAGAGGTGCGAGACGGCCCGGCAGCCGTGGGCGTGGCGTCGCTGCGGTGACGACCGGCCTCGCTCTGTCTCTATTCTGTGATGCGAGCATGGACAGACGGGAGACGAAAACGGTATCATTTACTTGTCAATGAGCACATGTTTGACGCCTGATGTTCCCGACCTCTTGTGAATTTTTCCCTGTTTCATGCGAGAGGTCCGCAGTGGCGCATATCCGTACTGTTCATGGTGATCTCGAAAGTTTGGCGCCGACGATGCGGTGATGGCGTCACTGGTCTTGATGTCGCTGGGGCGGTGGGTGGAGCCGCTCAAGATGCCCGGATCGGTGAGCTCGCTGTGGTGGAGCGGTTGTTGCCACCTGGACGTGCCAAGGCCGCTTGGGCGGTCAATACGGAGGCGTGCGTGGAGTTCGCAATCTGCGGCCATTCACCGCGGCAATGACGGGCTGCAGCCGCCGCCACGCCCACCATCGGCGCAGTAGCGGGCAGCCAGGCTGGGCGCATGCGAAAGGGCTGGACTGGAGCCATGGTCACCTGGACCGACGTGGCGCACCGCGTCACGGGCCGCTGGAAGAGGCCGGTGAGTCGCTGAGATCCGTGGGCACCACCGTGGCCGACCTGAAACAGGATGCGCAATGCGCGTACGCAGATCGTCCGCAGGTTCTTGGCGTGGATGCGCGCGCGCCGCCCTGGGCCGCTGCACCGCATCCCATGGTAGTTCCACGACCAGTCGCCTCCCCTGACCAGAGCCACCTTTTCGAGGCCTCCGCGGGCGTGGCCGCGGTGGGAGAAGAAGGTCCGGCCGCCTCGACTAGCTGCCGAAGCTCACCCCATGGTCACCCTCCACCCTGACGGCACAGTCTCCACACACCCCGCCACCAACGCAGACGCCGACCCGGCTGCGCGGCGAGGCGGCCGGCGCGAGCGGGCCGGCGCCGGAGCGGCTGCCGGGCTCGCCGGGCTGACGGTCGAGCAGATCCAGGCGCAGGCCGCCGAACTCGAGCAAATGGTCTCAACCACTCCTGACCCACGCCAACGAGGTCGATCGACCTACGCCAGCGCCCCTGGCCGATATCGCCACACCGAACCCCAACCCGGGCCCTCGCCAACACCACCCAACCCCAACCAGCCTGCACCAACCCGTTCTCAGCAAGGGCGAGACACTGCTGCTCGTAACTCTCGCGGTGGCCGCCTGCGCAACGGTGGACAGCACAACGGCGGCGGGGATGCCAACAACCAGGATGATTGGCTCGGCGATGGGGGTTCCCGGTGAGCACGCGGACATGCCCGGAGTGAAGCCCTGGCAGTACCAGGGCGACTCCGACAACGAGGGATCAGGCCCATACGCCCAGCGGAGCCCGACCCTGGGGGACTACGCCAACCACGAGGCCGCCACCCTCGCCGCCGATGGATTCTCCCCATGGTGGCCGGACGCCGCGGAGAACCTGCATCACCACCTCGGCAACACCGGCGACCCGCAAAGCATGAACGTCGACAAAATGCTCACCGACCTCCCCCAACTATCCGGCAACTCGGAGAACGCTGTTAAGGTAATGGCGGGCAGGCGGTGACAAAGTCGCAGGAATCGGGCGCGACCGCCGATGACCTCACTCTTCACCACCGACGTGGGAGTCGGGAGTACACCAACCAGAGCACGCAACCGAACTGGTTCTACGCCACGGGCAATTACAAAGCCGCTACGGACGGCACCATCACCGTCTACCCGCCGTCGGACGACAACCCCGAGTGGACGTACAAGTACGACTACCGCGTCCACACCGCCGACCGCTACAACTGGGACGGAACCAAATCCACAGGACATCGTCTGCGTGTAACAACGGACAAGCAGCTCCAGAGTCTGCACCAGGCCGGCCTCGCCCAGGAATACGACCTGGTGGGCGAGTCCTCGGTCCAGCACGGAGAGGGCCCACCATGAGAACAAGACACGAATTCATGTGGCGTACGGCAGCTGGTGCGGTCAGCGCAGTCCTGACCCTGACTGCTATAACGGGGTGCGGTCTGCCACGCCCCGACAACTCATCTACCGCTGCCCGTACATCTCAGACTGCTCAGGCGATCGGCACTGCCAGCGTCCAGCCGGACGCACCCTACCCGGCCGACATGGACCACCTGGACGATATCCTCGCCAGCGGCGACGGCCACACACTGCCCCAAGACGCCGAAGTCACCTCCGTCAGCCCCGCCACCAACTTCGCCACACGAGTCCCAAACGGCTGGGGCTACATCATCGCCTTCACCGCCACCGACACCAACATCCGCACCTACGTCACCACATACATCGGTTTAAATGGCGAAATCATTGAACGTTACCCGACAGTACGGCCGGAGAATAAGGACCTAGAGGACGTCGACCTCAACAGCATCACCAACCCCTGGAACACCAACCTCGGGGACGCCATACTTCTCCTCGAACGCCCCCTGGGCCGCGGCTGGCTCATCATCCGCGACTCCACCTCGCTAAAACCACCAGAACCAGCCCATGATGGGCAGCAGGCACGCACTGCACGGCGCACAGCAACCAGCGCACAGCTCTCATACTGGCTGCTGCCACTGCTGCTGGGTGCGGTCTGCGGCGACCCAGGCAGCTCATCTACCGCCGCCCGTGCACATCTCCTAGACTGCTCAGGCGACCGGCACCGCCAGTGTCCAGCCGGACGCGCCCTACCCGGCCGATATGGATCACCTCGACGATATCCTCGCCATCGGCAGGCCGCGAGCTGCCCCAGGACGCTGAGGTCACCTCCGTCAGCCCCGCCACCAACTTCGCCGCCTCATACCCCGGCGGCTGGGGGTTACATCATCGCCTTCACCGCCACCGACACCAACATCCGCACCTACGTCACCACACACATCGGCTTAATGGCGAAATCATTGAACGTTACCCGACAGTACGGCCGGAGAATATGACCCAGAGGACGTCGACGCCAACAGCATTAGCCAACCCTGGGAATGGGACTTCGACGACACTGTCCTCCTTCGAGCGCCCCTGGGTCGCGGCTGGCTCATCATCCGACACTCTGCCAAAACCAGGACCGGTGTCGGTTGTCCATACTGGAGGTTTAAAAATCAGCGCTACGCCCAAAGGCGAATAAGAATTCGCACGACGACTCATTTCAGCGCTCGTCGGGCTCGCTCGGCTCTCATCCTCGGCTCTCAACCTCCGCGATGGACGAACGCCGTCAGTACCGCGGCAACTTGACAGAGACGCGCACCGCGCCGACGTCGGCGCTCGTGGCCAGCATGGCGTAGCGCGCAGCGCAGCACCGATCCTGCGGGGGCGTGAGCGGCGGCGACCACGTCGCTCCCCGCGGGCCTCCTCTCGCACGGCGGCGGGCGATCTCGTCGTCATCGACCATGAGCTCGATACGGCGCTGCGGGATGTCGATCTCGATGCGGTCGCCGTCGCGCACCAGACCGATGAGCCCGCCGGCGGCAGCCTCCGGGGAGACGTGGCCGATGGACAGCCCCGAGGTGCCCCCGGAGAAGCGGCCGTCGGTCAGCAGCGCGCACTCCTTGCCCAGGTGCATGGACTTGATGTACGTGGTCGGATACAGCATCTCCTGCATTCCCGGACCGCCGCGCGGACCCTCGTGGTTGATGATGACGACGTCGCCGGACTTGACCTTCTTGCTGAGGATCCCCCGACAGCGGTGCTCCTGAGACTCGAAGACGACGGCGGGACCCGCGAAGGTCAGAATCGAGGCGTCCACGCCCGCGGTCTTGACAATGCAGCCCTTCTCCGCGATGTTGCCGAACAGCACCGCCAGTCCTCCGTCGGCGGAGTAGGCGTGCGCCATGTCGCGGGACGCAGCCCGCCTCACGATCGGTGTCCAGGGAGTCCCAGCGCGAGGCCCGGCCGAACATGGTGGTGGTGGGCACGCCCGCGGGGGCGGCGAGGTACCGAGTGCGAACCGCCTCGGAGATCTCCGAGCCGGGCACGCCATCGGCGCCGGGGCGCGCGATGTCGTAGGCGGCCAGGGAATCGGCCAGCGTGCCCCCGCAGCACGGTGGACGTCGTGGTGTCCAGCAGGCCGCAGCGGTCGAGCCTGCCGAGAAGCCCCATGATCCCGCCGGCGCGATGGACGTCCTCGATGTGGTAGAGGTTCGTCGAGGCGCCACCTGGCCAGATGTGGGGCACTTGCGGGAGACGGTCGATGTCCGCCATGGTGAAAGTCGACCTCGCCTCCCTTAGCTGCGGCCAGCAGGTGGAGGACGGTGTTGCGGACCCGCCCATGGCGATGTCCAGGCTCATGGCGTCTCGAAGGCCGCCTTGGTGGCGATGGAGCGCGGCAGGACAGTGGCGTCCTCCTGCTCGTAGTAGGCCTTGGTGATCTCGACGATCGTCGCCCCACCTCCTGAACAGCTCGCCGCGGTCCGCGTGCGTGGCCAGGGAGCCATCTATCGGCAGCGCCAGCCCGAGAGCCCTCGGTGAGGCAGTTCACGGAGTTCGCGCGTGAACATGCCGGAGCAGGAGCCGCAGGTCGGGGCAGGCCAGGCGCTCAATGGCGCTGATGGTCCGCTCGGCCACGGTCGGGTCGGCGGCGTCCACCGCGGCGTCGATGAGGCCGAGCTTTGCGGTGGCGCTGCCGGCGGCGACCATCTTGCCCGGACTCACTCGGCCCGCCGGAGACGAAGATAGTGGGGATGTTCAGGCGCATCGAGGCTAGCGAGCATGCCCGGAGTGATCTTGTCGCAGTTGGAGATGCACACCAGGGCGTCGGCGCAGTGCGCGGAGACCATGTACCCACGGAATCGGCGATCAGGTCGCGGCTGGGCGGGAGTAGGCATGCCGTCGTGTCCCATGGCGATGCCGTCATCCACGGCGATGGTGTTGAACTCTTGGCAATGCCGCCAGCGGCCTCGATCTGCGTGGCCACGAGGCGGCCGACGTCGCGCAGGCCCACGTGCCCGGGCACGAACTGGGTGAAAGAATTGGCGATCGCAATGATCGGTTTGCCGAAATCGGAGTCCTGACGCCAGTGGCGCGCCAGGGATAGCGCGCGCCGGGCCATATGCGGCCGGTGGATGTGGCGCTGCGGTACTGCGGGCATGGCGATCCTTTGCGGACGTGCTGGCGGAACAGCGTCGCAGGTGCCGACCGCAGAGGAGGCCGACGCTTCACGACGCCGTGTCGGCCCAAGCGTAGTCTGCGGCGCCGGGCTGCGACGCGCCGCGATCCGCCCACACACCCGTGGCAGGGGCCGAGGGGGCAAACGATCCGGTGCGCCCGCCTTATCTCCTGATTCCCGAGGTCTCGCTGGGCGACATCCGCACACCGCCCACGGCCCATTCACGGCGGCCCGGTTCCTCGGCGGGGAGCTTCCGAGTCGATCGCCGCCCCGGCGGAGGGCGCCGGCGAAAGCGGCACGAAAGGCACAGCGCGAGAATCCGCGCCAACAAGCCATTTCAAGCGCTTGAATACAATGCTCGACCTCAGGAGAACGCGGCTCCGCCGGGGACGGCCGGGCTGCCAGCACCCGTCGCTAAAGGCTCCGGAGCACAGAGGCGGGGATGGCGAGGCGGTATCAGGGCGGCAGATGCGGCAGATACGGAAGAAAAGGACCCACAGCAATAGTGAGGCCACAGTGAGGCACAGCACCGTGGTATCTCGCACGTGCGCTGCGGAACCGGCGCGCCTGCGCATGGGATGAGCGGCACTGCGCAACGTCGCCTTGCGCCACTGCCATCGCCCGGCGAGAGAAATTTCGGCCAGGATGTCCAAAACGGAGGGGATCTATCTCGAGTGGCTGCGCCGATTCTGACGATGCGGGTCATCGCGCCATTTCCTGCGGGATGCCGGGTCGGCTGGAGCGTTAATCTCCTCCGTTTTGGACACATCCTTGCTCCAGCGGGCATCGCGGGGCACTCCCGGTGAGTGGTGGACAAGAATCTGGGACCCACGAGCCCACCCGCGCCACGATCCACGCCCCAACACAACAACCAGACACCACAGGAAGTCGGCATCACATGCGCGGACTCGCCAGGGCTGACCGCTCACCCCGGTATACGGCTCGCCCCGATCAACGCCCACGATGGCGGCGCTGGCGTTCGCGGCGCCGGGCCCAGGCCTCATCCGCTGCAGTTGGCGCGCGCCGTCCCTGTTCCTGCTTCGCCCGGGCCGACTGCTCCTGGCGGAGGCCGCGAGCGCCGCTTTGGCCGCAGTGGAGGGACGGGAACGGCCGCTCTAGCCGCCTGACGGGCGGCGCGCTTGGGATTGACCGCAGGGCCAGCGGGTCTGGCACTGCCGGCGCGGCCCGGTGGCAATCACCGTGCGTCGAGCACCTCGGCACCGTCGATGAGGTCACGCCGCGGCGAGGAGGAAGGCATGCACCTCCATATCGCTGGGCTCCGCACCGAACACGTGCTTGAGGCGCGCACGGCGCGCGTACCGCGCCCCCATCAGCAGCCCCTCCAGCGGTGCCGCCGCCGTCGGCCCCACTGCTGTGCTCGAGGACACCGACCCAGAACTGCCCATCGAAGAAGATGGTGAACCGCCGAGACAGTCGGCAGGGCGGAGCGCTTGGAATCCGGGACGACGAGGATGACGAGGGCGCTGAGGACGATGAGGGCACTGAGGACTCCTTCGGGTGCGAGTGATCGCACCTGGTGGCAGCTGGAGTCCCAGCGACAGCGGCGATGAACCTCATGCCGTGGGTGACGAACGCCTGGTTATCGCTTGCCCTCAGCGGACTCGGGGCCGCCTCACGGCCCCAGCGGCGTCATCCGGACTTCCTCCGACCGTGCACCAGTGCACCGGGAGTAGCAGTTGGTGCCGCGACCAGACTACCTCGATACCTTGATACCTCGCCTGCAGGACGCGGCTCTTCCGGTCGCGCGCAGGGGACTCCTCATCTGGCACATCCGGCAGGACAGCGCTCTGGCATGGAACCGCCACCTGGCCAGGGACCACTGATTCAGGAGCCGGTGAGCCCTGACCCGAAACCCTGATTCGGGCGCCGATCCACTGCCCCCTCGCCGCCGTGAGGCATCCCATCGACCCAAGCAACCCGCCAGATATTCGCCTGGCCCACATCATGCGGTTAGGTGGCCTCACCTAGCCCTTCTCCCTGCCTTCCGAGAGGATCCCATTCACGAGACACCGCCGTCCCCTCATTCGCCACCTCACTGCGGCCGGCGCAGTCGCCCTTGTTGCCGGGAGCGCCCTGCTGGCCCCCACTGCCGCCGCGGATCAGCCGATCCTCACGTGCGCCGGAAGCGGCTTCATGTGCATGGGCACCGGCCACTTCGGCACCGTCTCAGCCTCCCACACGGACGGCCCAGCCCGCCCCTGACGCCGTCTGGGGCGACGCAACGGCCACGCTGACGGACCCCCGGCCGATGCCCTGATGTGGAACCGGGCAGCACCGTCACCCGGAACTACCAGGTCGCCGTCCCCTCGCAGGCCTCCCCTGATTCACCGCGCCGGGCCTCCCTGACCGTGAAGAACAACGAGGGCCTGTTCGCGAATCCCGCTGACATGCGCTTCCACATCACCGATGCTACCGGCACGGAGCTGGACGGCGGACCTGTTCTCCTGAGGAGCAGAAGCTGAATCCCGGCGAGGAGACAACCGTGACCTGCATCGATTCCCCGACGGCGGCACGACCTGACCGCCTTCCGCCGCGGCAATTCTCGGCGGGGAGGTCCTGGCGGCCTGACGTTGACTCGCAGACGCCGCCCGCCCCGGCCGCCCTCGATGCGCCGGCCACGCCTCCCACGCGTCACGGTTGACGGGGAGGCCGTGACCGGCACGGTGGAGAACGGGACTTGACGGCCTCGGTACCGGTGACCCGTCAGGCTCCCGCGGGCAATGGCGAGGAGGCCACCCACACCCCGGAGATCGTCGTGACGGCGTGCCGGTGACCGCCCCGTCCTTCCGCATCACCACCGCGCCGCCGCCGACCCGACCCCGGCGCCGCCGGCATCGCCCAGCCACAGCCCGCCCAGCGCCACGGCTGAGCCGTCGGCGTCGCCTTCAGTCCGCCGTCGGCGTCGTCATCCGCACTCGTCAGTCGACCACCAGCACCACCGCGCCGACCTCGTCGTCGGACCCCGGGCAGGGCACCGACCCGAGCGCCTCTCCATGGGCGACCCCGGCCGGAGCACCCCAAGGCGGGCGGGCGCCCGGCGGCCTGGCCAAGCACCGGTGTCGGGACCACGTGGCGTGTCTCGGCGTTGCCTCGCCCCCGGCCGTGGCGCGGGCACCGCAGCACCCAGGCGAGCGCGCCGCGCCCGAGCCGCAAGAGCCCTGCAGCAGCCGATCCCGCATGCGGCGCCTCACACCGGCTTCACGGAGCGCCTCTCGCTCGTCCGGCGGCACCTGCGCCGTCAGCATCATGGGCGAAGGAGCAGGCGCCGCAACGGCCGATGACTGAGCTGCGCCCTCACCGCTGCTCCCATGAGGGAGGCGGTGAGGGCGCGGCCCTCCGGCGACTCTCCTCGACGCCGCCGTGCAGCGGCACGAGGCGACTCAGGCGATTGCGCGATCAGACCTCAGATGACGCCGAGGATCTCGGTGACGAAGACGAGGGTGTCTCCGCCCCTGATGCCGGCTCTGCGGAACGCCGCGGTCGCCGTAGCCGAGCTCGGAGGGGATGGACAGCAGCAGACGGAGCGACGCGCTGGCCGACAAGAGCGTCGTCCCAGCTGCGATGACCATGCCGACGCCGACCTGGAAATCGAGCGGCTGGCCGCGATCGTAGGAGTTGTCGAAGACGTCGCCGTTCCAGACCTGACCCAAGTAGTGGGCGACGATGGTGTCGCCGGCCCGACCACCTTGCCGTCGCCGGCGTCGAGGACCTGACCTGAAGCCCTCGGGGCGTCGGTCCCGGGAAGGTGAGCGCGGGCTTGGTGCCCCTGGCGCCCTCGACGGAGGGCATGCTGGTGTTGATCATGCCCGGAGCCTACGTGAGGCGGTCCGGCTGTCGGCGCTGCGGCCCTCGGCTCAGCAGCGAACTGAGCTGAGCTGCCCGGGGACCCGCGACGGCTCAGCTCAGTTCAGCCTCTGCGCCTCTTTCTGCGTCAGTGTCAGTTGTCGCGCAGAATGGCCAGGATGCGGAGGAACTCGACGTAGAGCCACACGATGGTCAGCGAAAGCCTGAAGGCGCCCGACCAGGCGTACTCTTCGTCGGCAGGCCCCGTTCAACACCCCGCTGGATGGCCTCGAAGTCCATGGCGAGGCTGACGGATGCCATGACCACGGCCAGGAGGCCGACGATCAGTCCCAGGGGAACTCCGAAGACCCTCCCACACCGCGCAGACCCCACGGATCGGTCTGAGACACCCGTGATCATGAGGCCGAAATTGACCACGCTGAACAGCAGGTAGCCGCACATGGCGATCACGAAAATGCGCGCCACCCCTGCCCGGAGACGCGGAAGCCGGCGAACTTGTAGGCGCACAGCATGACGATGAAGGTCGCCGCGGTGGCGACCATCGCCTGCATCACGATGCCGGGGTACATGAACTCCATGACCCCGGAGAACGCCCCGAGCATGGCGCCCTCGAAGACCGCGTAGGCCATGATGAGGACGGGGCTGGGCTCCCGCTTGAAGGAGTTGACGAGCCCCAGGACAAGGGCACCGATACAGCCGACGAGCATGGCGAGGTAGCCGTAGCCCATCGTGGCCGGATTGGTGGCGAGCCGCTGTGACCACGGCTCCCACGCCGAGAATGATGGCGAACATGCCGGCGGTACGCACGATGACGTCGTCATACGTCATGCGCCCGCGGTCGACATTGGTGGCGCTCGGCGCGCCGTACTGGCTCTCCAGATCGGCGACCTGCTCGGCAGAGACCTGAGCGGGCTGGCCATAGCCCTGGCCGTAGCCCGCGCCGTAAGCGGTACTGGTGCCGACACCGTAGCTGGCTGGCTAGGGCCGAGCCGCAACCGGCTGGCTGGCCGGCTGGCTACCCGGGCATTGTCGGTAGCTGCTGGGCGTCATCGACTGTGGAGGTGGGTGACGGAGCCGCGGCCGTTGGAGCTGCCGCGCTGCGAGAGAAGAATGGATTGCTCAAGGCGGTGTCCTCTCAGACGGTGACGAAGATGGATGTCGGCCGGCACCGGGCCTTCCCGACACTGGTACAGCATCTCATGACTCATAACACCTATATCGTGCCCGAGATTCCGAGGAGCCGCAGGGATCACGAGAACATCTCATCGTTGTCGGCAGGCCGCGCCTGGCCTGCAGCTCGAGATCGGAGCTGGCACGGCCGATATGACGAGCCGCCTCGTCCTTCAGGAGGAGCCCACCGCCCGTAACGGTTCGTCACTCGGACCGATGGGCGTCATCCGGCTCGCCTCTAGTTTGAATCACCCGGGCACCGCCCTCCGCGAACGTATTCAGGCCCTAAGGAAGAGTGATTCCCCATGATTGAGGCCGTCAACCTGACCGAAGCAGTACGGCGACAAGGTCGCCGTCGACCACATTTCCTTCACTGTCGAGCCCGGCACCGTCACCGGCTCTCGGCCCCAACGGCGCCGGGAAGTCCACCACCATGCGCATGATCATGGGGCTGGACAAGCCGACGACGGGATCGGTCAAGGTCAATGGCCGCCCCTACCGGAAGCTGACGGCGCCTCTGTGCGAGGTCGGCGCCCTGCTGGATGCCAAGGGTCTGCACGCTCGCGCTCGGCCCGCGCCCACCTCCGGCAGCTGGCCGTCTCCAACGGCATCCCGGTCAAGCGGGTGGACGAGGTCCTGGAGATCACCGGATTGACGGACGTGGCCAAGAAGCGCGTCAAGGGCTTCTCCCTGGGAATGGGCCAGCGCTGGCATACGGCAGCGGCCTCCTGGGAGACCCGCAGACCCTCCTGTTCGACGAGCCCGTCAACGGCCTGGACCCCGAGGGCGTCATCTGGGTGCGCCAGACCTGCCGCCGTCTGGCCGACGAGGGCCGCACCGTCTTCATCTCCTCCCACCTCATGAGCGAGATGTCCAGACCGCCGACCATCTCCTGGTGATCGGGCGGGGCCGAACTCCTCACCAGGGCCCGGTCGACAGCGTCATCGCCCGGCCACCACCGACAAGGTCCGCGTGGCCTCCCCAGGCGACCCAGCTCGCCGAACCGCTGGCCCACCACAAGCCGGACCACACACGGCCGTGGCCCCCGGCGTCCTGGAGACCACCGCCGCCAACGCCGCCAATCATCGGCGAGGCCGCCGCCTCGGCCGGCATCGTCCTGCATGAGCTCACCACCATTCTGCGCCAGCCTTGAAGACGCCTACATGACCCTGACCAGCAACCTGTGGAGCACCGCACCGACGGCGCCTCAATGCCGACCCGCCGGACAGCCCGCCCAGAGCCTCGACCCGGGCGCGCACCCGGACACCGGATGGCCTGACGCCGCCCCGCCCCGCCTGCTGACACGACTCTTCCAGACTCCGCACACACGCTCACGAAAAAGGCCCCATCATGACCACAGCCGCACCTGCCAGTCCACACCCGGCGGCCTCGACCGCCAGGAGCGCCCCGCCCTCCCCGCCGCCGCATCCAGGGGCGCCAGACCATTCTTCACGCCATCAGCGTCGGAGTGGATCAAGATCTGCTCCCTGCGCTCGACCTGGGTCACCTCTTCCCTCACCGTCGCCATCACAGTGCTCTTCAGCGGGCGCGACCATCGATCTCGGACGGATCGAGGGCTGGCGAGGACATGGCCCGTTACAACATCACCCCGGCGCCACCTTCGGGCAGATCGTGGTGGCGGTCCTGGCCGCGCTGGTGATCACCGGCGAGTACTCCTCGGGACAGATCCGCTCCTCCCTGGCCGCCGTCCCCCACCGCGGCCGCCTGCTATGGGCCAAGGCACTCGTGACCTCCGTGGTCGCCTTCCTCCTGGGGAGCCTGTCCATCTTCCTGTCCTGGGCCATCTCCGCCCCCTTCCTGGGCGAGCACGCGGGATCCCTGACGGACTCCCACTACCTCGGCTTCATCTGGGGCACGGGTCTGGCCTACGCCGGAATCGCCCTGATGACCCTGGGACTCGGCTTTCCTGCGCCCACCGCCGGTTCCATCACCGTTGTCACCGTGCTCCTGTTCGTCATCAACCTGCCCCTGCAGATCATGGCCCAGCAGTGGGACTGGGCCGCAAAGATCATGGGCGTCCTGCCTAACACAGTCAGCACCGCCGTATCCGACCCCTTCCAGCTCACGCCGCTGATGGGGAGTTCAGAAGCCGGCCAATACTTCCTCGAGCACAGCCAGGCCGTCTTGGTCTTCGCCGCCTGGGCCGTCGTCCCGCTGCTCATCGGCTGGTTCGTCTTCGCCAAGCGCGACGCCTGAGCGCCGGCACGGCTGCGGTGCCCGCCCACCGGAGCAACTACAGCCCCCGGCAAGCCCCCGCACGCCCCTGACCACCGCCGACGGCGCCCGATGAGCACATCGCCCTGGGCGCCGTCGGCGCACCCGATCGCATCACATGCACCGCCCACCCCACCCGACAAGGACGCGGGATGGACACAATGGCTCCGTGGACCACGCAGACAACCCGCCCAGGAGCCGGAACGGGAGCAGTGCTGATGAGCATGCTACCCACGGCGATGCGCCCTCATGCGCTGGCAGAGCAGTCACCGGTCATGGCCGACTCCATCCTGGCTGCCGTCGTACTCATCCTCACTGTGCTCCTGGGGCTCGGTCCCGTGCTGACCGCGAACACCCCCATCGCATCCTGGTTGCCCATCACCATCACGGCGATAGCCCTGTGTACGGCGGCACTGTGCGTGCGACGCACGTATCCGGTTGTCGCGTGGGCAGCTGTCGTCCTCATCCCAACGGCGCATCACATCGCCATTTATCACATCTACCACTGACCCGCAAACCTTCACGATCATCGTGAACCTCTGCCCGCCTATAACGTGATCGCAATACCCATGTGCCCGGCAGCGTCACATGCGCCGCCGCCCTCCTGGGTCTGGGCGGCGGCTCGCCTCCGCGGCGCCTCCACGATCACCAGCATCTGGCTGGAGGGCCTATCCGTCACGGAGACGGGACCTGTCTACCTTCGTCTCCCGCTCTCATCTGCATCATCGGCGCCCTGGATCGGCATGCTCCTGAGGATCCAGGAGGTTCAGCTGCAGGAGATGCGGATGCGCCCGTGCGCCTGGCGCTGGCCCGAGCAGGAGGCGCTTCTCCGCGGCCAACGAGCGCAGCCGTATCGCCCGCGAGATGCACGACGTCGTCGCCCATTCCCCGGCCGTCATGATCACCATGGCCGACGCGTTACCGCCGCCATCGACCGCAACCCGGCGATGCTGGCGATGCGCTCGCACATGCTCGCGGAGACCGGACGCTCCGCTCTGCCGACACGCGCCGGCTCGTGGGCGTGCTGCGCGACGGCCCCGAGACGTCTTCAGCACCAGCAGCCCTGTCGGCAGCTTCAGCCCAGTCGGCCCAGTCGCCCCAGCCGGCCCAGTCGGACTCGCCTCCCCAATCGGTACTGCGCTCAAAGACGCGGAGCAGCATATTGGCCAGAGCATCGACGGGGACGCCGACGACGCGATTGCCGATGCCGATGCGCTGTCACCGCGGCAGTGCGCCAACGAGCACCGGCTCGGCACCGTTGTCCGCGAACTGCCCGTACCCGAGTTCGCGCTGCCGGGCACCGTCGCCCCGTCGAACCCAGCGAGAAGATCGCCGACCTGCGCAGGGAGGCCACTGACGCGGGCACGGACACCTCCCAGGGCGACACCCCCATGGCGCCCGCGCCCGAGCAGGCGGACCTGGCGACCCTCGTCTCCCGGTTCAAAGCGGCCGGAGTCCCGTGCACCTGTACACCTGGACGCGGCAGCTGCCCGCCCGAGGACAAGGGCCCGCAACTGGCGATGTTCCGCATCACCCAGGAGGCGCCGACCAACGTTCTGCGCTACGCGCCCACCACCCGCGCGCGGTGAGGTGACTCAGGACCGCCACGTAGGAAACTCAGACCTGTACTGCACAGACGACGACGCTGCCTCGTCCAGGCATGCATCGGAGCAGGCTGATCGGCATGCGGGAGCGCGCGGCCGTCTCATGGTGGCTCTGTCCAGGCGGGCCCGACCGCCACGGATGGCGCGTGCGCGCGACCTGCGCTGATGGAAGACGACGAAGGGACCTCTCCGTGGCAGCTTCCGCTGTGAACTCCTCCACCGAACGATCCGGGGATGCGCCGGTCACGGTGGTGCTGGCCGACGACCAGGCGCTCATGCGCATGGGCTTCCGCATGGTTCTCGACGCCGAGGACGGCATTGAGGTCATCGGCGAGGCCTCCGGACGGCGCCTTCTGCCCCGCTCCAGCGCGTGCGCTGCGCCCCCGACGTCATCCCTCATGGATGTGCGCATGCCCGGCATGAACGGCATTGATGCGACGGCGGCCATCACCGCTCAATGCCCCGCCACGAAGATCCTGATCCCGACGACCTTCGACCGACAGAGTACGCCTTCGCGGGCGCAGCACGCCGGAGCTCAGCGGATTCTGCTCAAGGACACCCGGCCGGCGGAGCTGGCGGAGGCCATCCGCACGGTGGCCAGCGGCGAGGCCGTCGTCTCTGCGTGACACGAGACGCATGCTGGAGATAGATGCCTCCCATCCGCTCGACAACAGCAGCGTCGGCAGATCGACGAGGATCCCCGGACTCACCTCGCTCACGCCACGGAGAAGCGAGATCCTCGTGCGCCCATGGCGCAGGGCATGAGCAATTCCGGAGATCGCCGAGCGCCCGGTGGTCTCGGCCACGACCGTCAAAACGCACGTGGGCAATATCCTGGCCACAACTGGACGTGCGCGACCGCGTCCAGGCCGTCGTGGTCGCCCACGAGACGGGGCTTCATGGCGAAGCCTGAGGCTCTCCCGCCGCAGCCGCCGGGCCCGTCACCCCGCCGGAGCCCTCGTGACCCGAGCCGCTTGCAGGCGAGTGCAACCGCTGCTGGGCGTCCGCGAAACCGCGTGACGACCTCGACGACATCGGCCGCCCGCTCGAGCGTGACCGCGAGCTTCCGTCCCGCTCCCGGCGGGGACGTCGGACAGACGAAGTCGGCGGGTCCTGCCGGCCCGGCGGCCGCCCGATCCCCACGCGCAGGCGCGCATAGTTCTGGCGCCGAGGGCCTGGGCTGATCGAGCGCAGGCCGCTGTGCTCCGCCCGCTCGCGCGCGCGCTTGAGGCGCAGCCCGCGGCGCGGCAGGTACGAGTTCGTCGTGGATGACGAGCAGCCGGGTGGGCTGATCGACGCCGTAGAACCGACGAGTCGCCTTGACCGGTCCGCCCGAGACGCCTCGCGTAGGCCGGCGACTCGGCGAGTGATGGCTCGGCCGGGAGCGCCCTCCGGGGAGCTACGCCCAGGCGCACCTTTCCGCCACCGCGCACGGGTCCTTGTGCTTGAGAGCCGGGACCCGGCGCGCCCGGCCAGGACGTCGATGACCATATGGCCGACGTTGTGGCGGTTGCGGGCGCACCGGGTCCCGGAGGCGTTTGCCCAGCCCGACGACGAGCCAGGGCCTCGCTCATGCGGGGTGCTCCTTCAGGAGACGAGAGCTCGGAGGTCGTTCCGCGATGTCACCGGCGGAAGCTCTCAGGCTCTCGCCAGTCGGCGTCGGCTCGGGCGCCTTGTCGGCGACGGCGGCCTCGGCGGCCACGTTGACGACGTCGATCTCGGCGTCGGTGATGGCCCCGACGCCCCTTGGGCAGGGCCAGGTCCGCGACGCGGATGGCGCCGCCTCGACGCCGTGACGATGTCGACCTCGATGGACCTGGGGATCGAGACCGCCGAGGCAGGAGACGACGACGTGTGCAGCTCGATGATGTGGATCGTGCTGGGCGCGGCGTCGCCGACGACGGTCACGGGGATCTCGGACCGACGCGCCTCGCTGCGGTCGACCAGGAGGAAAGTCGACGTGCTGCACACCGGGCGGATGGGGTAGGCGCTGGACCTCCTGGTCAGGGGCGAGAAGGCGCTCGCCGTCGATGTCGAGTCTGATGAGCGCGTTGTCGTTGTTGCGCAGGGCGAGGCGGGTGTCGTGCTCGTCGAGGAGGACGTGCGCGCGCGGTGCCGTGGCCGTAGACGACTGAGGCACCCGGCCGGCGCGGCGGGCCCGGCGCGAGGCCCTTGCCGAGGACGGTGCGGGCAGTCCCTTGAGGGTGATGGCGTTGTTGGCCGCGAGGCTCTCCTCGTCATGGCGGGCGGCGCCCCGCGGCGGTCGTAATGGGCGGAGCGCGACTGGTGCTCCGGCGCGGCGCGACAACGCAGCACCGTCCGGCACCACCACGTCGATCACGGATGCGCGCGGTCAGCGCGTCCCTCGCCGGGGCAACGCAGGCGAGAATACGGCATGAGCGCACGATTCGGTAGCCGCACCCCGGTGAAAGCTCCCCACGAGCGCCCCGCTTCCGTCTGCTCTCTGTGGTTCGCCCTCTGTGATGTTCGCTGCTCCCGCAAGCGATTCTCGCGAGATCGGTCGTACTCCGCACCGAGATCGGTCCCGCCGCCTCGAGATCGGTGCAACCGCGCCGAGATCGGTCCGGTTCCATTGAAATCGGTTCACTGCGTTCATCTCGGGACGGCCGAGCGCGTAAACCCCTATCCGGCTGGGGACGGCCAGGGGGTGAGGGGCGGAGCGACATCGGTATCCGGAGGCTCGGACCCTTCCGGATAGAAAGTCAGCTTCTGTTCGGGACCGGCCGCCACCTCGAGCACGCGAGCACCCACCAACTGAGCAATCTCAGTCGCCAAACCGGTGTAATCCTCCTTCTTATCGTTATCATCCTGAGTGCCCGGTTGATCGCTATTAATGGCAACAGTTAAACAATAGTCATTGGGGAAGCGCCACATGAGACACGAATTAATCTCATCGCGACGAACAATAACACCTTCACCCTCAAAACCATCCAGGACAACCGGCTGAGCACTCTTCTCAGCCTTAGCGTCTTCCAATGTCAAGAAGCTCGTCGACACCCCTGGATTGAATCCATACCTTACCTCAATATCGTGCAACGGACCATTTTCGACATATCTAACATAGCAGGCGAAACTCGACTTTGTTTCTCCGCTAGCACCTACAGCGGAAGAGCCGTTATCACAGGAGGAGGGCTGTGAACGTAAGAAAAAGTTGGTGATCTGCCCTCCGCTCCTGGACTCAGATCGGCGGCCCAGTGAGCTCGCATTTTACCGGAATATTGTCGGCAACAGCCGCCGTAGCCGATGCCGCACGTCAGCCGACGCCGACGCCGACGCCCGAGCCTCACGCTGACGCTCCACCACCCTCACAGCCCGCACCGACAGAACCAGCCCCCATAACACGCCCAATTACGGTTATTCGCACACATTCCTGAACACAAACTCTCAACTCCAAAAATGATGACATCCTACTGGAACTTAGTCGCAGCATCTCCCCCATCCGCGACCATCAGAATACAACCCTTTATACTAAAGTGCGGATTGCTGCAAACGCAAGGCCCACAACAAACCTCACCCTTTCTCGAACTCAGGACACTGAATAGGCCACCCCATTGGGGCATTAAAGGTGCTCTTCGCTACCGGCCACCAAGAAGGGACACGCAGCGGCGCACCTCGTCAATGGGCAGCTGCCCGGGAGCAGAAGCCTCAATGCACCCCTCCTCGTCGGGTACGACAGCGAAGGTGAGCGCCGAGCCGAAAACCGCCGCCACACGGCTGATCATCCCGAGCGCCCCCATGGACATGGCGGCCACCGGTACGGGCAAGCTCGCTGCAGCCCGCGCCGTCACGCCCAGCAGGCGCGCCACGTCTCGGCACTCGCCGGCCAGACGGCGATCTGGCCAGGTCGGCCCCCTGCTGCACCATCCGGTTCAGGACCTTCTCCAAGTCATCGTCGGGAGGGGTGCCCTCGAAGTCGTGGAAGGACCCCGCCGCATCAACGCCGAGATCGCGGGCCCGCGCGGCAACCTCGGGCAGGCATCCCCGTTGGACCTCGATATCAACAGCGGCCGGACGCCGCCGCGGCTCCCATGCGGCCAACTCATCAAGCAGGAGGCGCATCACGCCGGCGTAGCCGGCATCGTCCAGCACGGCCCGACCGCCCTCCGCGGCCGTGACGGCAGGTGAGCAGCACTGGCGCTGGGCAGCAGCCTCTGACCAGGGTCAAGGCCTCCACCACGCAATCGGCAACAGCACGCAGGGAACTCGCCTTCGGGCGGGGCGTCTCCCCCAGCGCTCGCCGCACTTCTTCCAGCAGATCGACGCGCAGCTCCAGGACATCAGCACCCGCCCGAGCAGCCCGCCGCGCCTGCCGCCGAACGTGATCCGCCGTCGGCGGTCAGGGAGACGGCCATCAGCGGGCCCCTGGCAATGCGGCAACGCCCCCAGACGAGCGCCGGGACCGCGCCGTCGGTCTCGACCTTCGGTGCCGCCCCATACCGGCGCCACCCGTCACATCCTCCGACCGTCCGCCCCGCTCATCGGCCACCCCCGGGCCAGGGACAGGCGATGCGTCGAGGATGTCGTGAGGCTGGTCACGACGACCCCACGGGCGCCCCGCCGCAGTCGTCTCAGCCACGACGCGGGCGACCACCTCCTCCACACGAGGCGCCTCGCCGCAATGACGTCACGACGCCCCGGCCGCAGATAGCCCCAGGACTCGCGCTCGGCCGCAGTTGGTGCGACGATCGCATCGCAGGAGGCCAGGCATCCTCAACACTGAGCTCGGCATCAGTCGCCTCGGGGTCGAACTCCGCCAGCCCCAGGGCGTGAGCCGTCACGGTGGTCGATCGCCGGCCCAGCCCCACGAGGCGACCGGTGGCGGCGCAGATCGACAGTCCGAGCAGCGCGATCAGCAGCTCGCGCACCTCGACGCGGGGCGGCTTCTCAGCAGCGGGGTGACGCCGTCGGCGAGGTAGCGCTCGGTCAGGCGCACGCTGCCGATATCGAGCGCTGATCGCAGCCGCCGGGGCGTCCGCCGCCAGGACCAGCCGGTGGAGCCTCGAGATCGACGACGAGCCGCGCGCCGCCCGCCGTCCGACGACTCGCGACACTGCGCCCCAGAAGGGAACCCTGCAGCGAAGGCCGCCTCCTCCCGCCCGGAGACCACCTCGGGGGCCACGCCGAGCAAGCGCCGGACGCCCGCCACGAAGTCCTCGCGGTTGCGGGCATCGCGGGTGGCGGATGTGGCCACGAAACGGCGATTCCTCTCCCCGGGCTCCACATCGAACTCGGCGCAATCGGCGGCATAGTCCTCACGACGGCGAGCGTCCGCTCCAGGGCAGCGGGGTCGAGCACGCCGGTGCGGTCCACCCTGCCCCAGACGGACGATCTCATTGCGACGACGCAGCGGCTCCAGATGGGCGCGCCCTGGGCCCGTCCCGGATCAGGTCGGCGATGAGCAGGCGAATCGTATTGGTGCCGCAGTCGACAGCGGCGACGCGTGTCATGGTCGGGTTCTCCTGGGTCGGTTCGGGCGCTCAGCGCGAGCTCAGCACAAGCACCGAGCAGGATCCTCCAAACCGCGCTCGATGAGGACGGCGAGTGCGAGATCCCCGATCGCTGACCCCGCGGCTGCCGCCAGCGCGCTGCCCCACCAGGGCGGAAGACACTTGACAGAGCGGGCATGCCCCTGGCCGAGACCCCTCGATCTCCTCGGGTCGGCCGAGCTCGGCGCGACGGGCCGAAGTCCTCGTGGGCGGCCGCATAGGGCGGTCGGCAGCGCTTCATCGGTCGGCCAGCCGCGCATTGAACTCCTCCATGAGGTGCCCGCCTCGAGAGCGGAGCAGCCCTTCACGGCTGCGACGCGTAGAGGTAGTAGGTCGTGGGAAAGCGCGAGCCGTCGCGCAGGCGCGGGCGGTCCGTACGACGACGGGCGCCCGCATACGCAGCGCCGTCAACACCGACCACCCCCGGGCACGCGGGTCGATGCTGCTCGCGCAGGGCGTCCAAATCGGAGGAGGAGGACCGCGACGCCGCCGCAGTGGCTGGAGTGGCTGGGCAGTGGCTGGTGGTAGCCGCATCGGGAAGTCCGGGGCACGGTCATGCGGGTGGCTCCTGCCGATCTCTGACGGTGCCGGGACGAGGAGTCGAACCAGGGGTGGGAGCACCGGAAGGAGTGGCGAAGCGCCGGAGGGAGCAGCGGTTCCGGGCAGTGGCGGCAGTGGAGCGGACGGCGTCGGGGTGGTTCCGGGCCCGGCTCCGCAGGATCAGCAGACGCAGACGCAGGTGTCGGCGTCTCCTCAATCCACCAAGACTTCGCGCCGATTCCCCGCACGACGTCGTACCAGGGCGATGCTCATTCGACTCTTCACCGGTGGTCCCAGGTAGAGCTTATGCCGCCCTTGGAACCGATTCGCCCTGATGACGACATAGGTCGTCTCCCCCGGCATGACGTAGGCCGTTGTCACGAGCCTGAGACTTGACGTAGTTGTCGTCTCAGTTAGCTGGCGCCCTGCTCCAGAGAGAGGCGGACGTCCTGCGCCCGAGCGATATCGTTGAGAACGGCGTCACCGGGCCCGCGGTGACAGGCAGGCCTGCGCAGCGAGGGAAAGGCCCGCCGACAAAGGCGTGAGGAGGAGGACGAGGACCAGGATGATCGCGCGGGCGGGACACGGCCAGGCCGTCCGACAGCCGCCCAGGCGTGACGGCCCGCTCGCTCGCGTCGGGGCCGGATCCGCCTCGCAGGCGGCGGTATCCGACGAGGCCTGCGGCCCGGGCCGGCCTGACGTCGCGCGCGGTGCGGCGCACCGGGTCGGGCTCCCGCGCGGCAGGTGCAGGTCGGCGCGGCGTCATGGGACTGATCCTGCACCCGCGCACGACCCGAGCGCCGTCGTCGGCGGGTCGCTCGCACTCGGCGTACCTCACTCACGAACCGAAGAGCATTCGCGCCTGGAAACAGTCGCGTGCAGCGGGAGAACCACGCACCCGACGACAAGAAGGGCTCATGAGGCAGCTCAGCGCGTGCCCGCGGTGAGCCGCCGTGCTCCGGCCCGCATAGCCGAGAGCTCAGCCGCGCCCGGCCCTGCCGAGCTCAGCGCCGTGCCCGCAAGCCGAGCTCAGCTGCGCTGCTCAGCCGTCAGGCCTTGAAACGCGGGAAGGCGCTGGCGCCGGCGTAGACGGCGACCTCGCCCAGGGCGTCCTCTAATGCGCAGGAGCTGGTTGTACTTGTTGATGAGGCTCGCCGTGGCGCACCGGTCTTGGATCTGGCCGGAGTTGGTGGCCACGGCCAGGTCGGCAGATGCGATGACGTCCCGGTCTCACCGGAGCGGTGGAGGTCATGGACTTGTAGCCGGCGCGGTGGGCCATCTCCACGGCCTCGAGGGTCTCGGTCAGGGAGCCGATCTTGCTGACCCTTGACCAGCAGGGCGTTGGCGGCGCCGAGCTCGATGCCCTTGGCGAGGCGCTTCGTTGCGACGAAGAAGTCGTCGCCGACGATCTGGACCCTTGTCGCCGATCTCGTCGGTCAGGCCTCTCCAGTCGTCCCACCTCGTCCTCGGAGAGCGGGTCCTCGATGGAGACGATCGGGAAGTCCTCTCACCAGCTTCTCGTAGTAGTCCGCCACCATGAAGGCGTTGTCGCGGGCCCCCGCGAAGTTGTAGGTCTTGGTCTTCCTCGTCGAAGAACTCGGAGGAGGCGATATCCATGGCCAGGGCGACATCCTGCAGGCTTGTAGCCGGCCTTCTCTCGATGGCCTCGACGATGAGCCTCGAGGGCCTCGCGGTTGGAGTCGAGCTTGCGACGCTGCCCTCGTCGCCCAGGCCGGTGGACAGGCTGCGTCTCTTCACCACGGCCTTGAGGGCGTGGTAGACCTCGGCGCCCATGCGCAGGGCCTCACGTGAAGGTGGGGGCGCCGATGGGGCGATCATGAACCCTGACAATCGACGTTGGAGTCCGCGTGGGAGCCGCCATTGAGGACGCTCATCATCGGCACGGGCAGGACATGGCGCCCGGCCGCCGGACGTACTGGAAGAGGTCCAGGCGGCGGACCTCGGTGAGCCTGAGCGGCGGCCAGGGAGACGCCGAGGATGGCGTTGGCGCCGAGCTTCAGCCCTTTGCTGGGGGTGCCGTCGAGCTCGAGCATGAGGGCGAGTCATGTCGACGCCGCTGGTCGGCGGCGCCGGAAAGCCGATTGATCTTGCGACGACGTCGCTGACGCTGGCGACCGCCTTCTCGACCGCCCATGTCTGTAAGGCGCTGTCGCCACTCGCGCAGCTCGACGGGCCCTCGAAGGCACCGGTGGAGGCGCCGGGAGGGGACGGCGGCGCGGGCCGAGGCACCGTCCTCCAGGAGGATCTCGACCTCGAGGGTCGGGCTGCCACGGAGTCGAGGATCTCGCGGGCTTTAACTGTCTCGATGAGGGCCACTCAGTGCTCCTTGTTCTGTGATCGATCGATCGAGGTGTGATCCGGATGCGGGGTCAGCCTACCGGCCGCTGTCCGCCACCACGAGGGCGCGTGTGTAGGTCCCCCACTTTGTCGGACTCTGATCGGAATTGATCGGATTTTACCGGGCTGTTCACGCCCGGCGAGCACAGCCCGCGACGACGGCGCGCAGCCAGGCGGTGCGACCGACGGCGGGCGAAAAGGCAGGAGGAGCATCAGACTGGCGCGAGCCGCCCGGAGCGAGCTCGTCGGAGCTGGGCACGCGCCAACCCTCTCTGGGTGAAGGTGTAGCGCGGGAGCCTCACCAGCGAGAGATGCTCGTATGGCGCCGACCTCCGAGGCGAACGCGGCCCGGCGATCGTCGTCCAGCGAGCCCAGGGCCCGGGAGATGAGTACGGAGCGCGCCATCGATCGCTCGCCTGGGAGTAATCGCTGGAGCCGCTGGAGTCCGCGAGGGTCGCCCGGGCGTCGTCATCGCGACGACGACGCCGCACTTCTTGGCGGTTTCCTTCGAAGAGTTGAAGCGAAAGCAGGTTCCTCCTGGACCGTGCTCGCGTCCATTCCCGGCGGCAGGTCGGAGAGCTCGGCGGGAGGCGGGTCTGGACGTCCTTCTCCGGAGACGGAGACCGAGTGCTTCCCGTCGCTCGCCCGTATAGGTCCCGACATAGGCCTGCCCGGATGGGCGGGAGCACCCCGCGAGCACTCTCGGTCAGAGCCGCGGCGGCGAGTGCGGCGAGAAGGCGTGCGGCACGCGAAACGGTACGGGTCACGGCGGGCCCCTGTCATGGGCTGTCTGCGGACTGTCGCGTGCGGATCGGCCCGGCTCCAGGTGCGCGCGCCGATCCGCGCACCTCATGGTAGCCCGACGGCGCACGTTTATGACGACGCGTCTCGCGCTCACGCCGCCCCATCCAGCGTGGTTTTCGGGCGCCCGTCGCGGGCCTGGCTCGATCCTGCAAACTTGGCCGATCTCGACGCGATCACCGGCCTTAAATCAGCCCGATCATTCAACAGGCGGACCCCTGGCCGTTCCTTACGGGAAGGTTATTCGGGGCGTGTATGGGGTTTAGGGTTCGGTGTGTTAACGGGTGACGGCTCGTTTGCGCACCAACACCTCCCAGGAGGCGATCGCCGAGATCATGGGGGTGTCACAGCCGACGATCCGCGGGCGATCCGGTGGTCACCCGGATCATCGCCAGGGTCTTGGGGTCAGCTGGCGACTGTCGAGGAGGTCCCCACAAGCGCACATCATCGACGGTACGGGCCCCCGCCGTGCTGGAGCCAGGATCGGATCAACCTGTGGAATGGGCAAGCACAAGCGCACCGGCCTGAGCCTGCAAGTGCTGGTCAGCCCGCTGGCGCCTGCGGTGGGCCCTGACCCGCTACCGGGGCCACCCACGATACCAAGGTTATCACCACCTCCGGTCTCTTGGAGGAGATCGACCTCCTGCCGCATCGCCGATAAAGGCTACATCGGAACCGGGTTCCACCCCCACAAGAAACCCCTCCCAAACAGTGAGCTCCACCAAGGCCCAGAAGCAGGCCAACAACCCTAAATGAAATCCGCATGTCGAGAGAGAACCATCGCGCACATCAAATCCTGGAAGATCCTGGCCCACACCACAGGCTCCCCTGCACACCTTCAAAGAAACTATCACAGCCACCCTAGCCTCTACGCTCACACCAACCCTGAATAACCTTCGGGGTACTTGTAGCTTCTCATGATCGCATTCATGTGTGGGCTGTGATAATAGGCTGGTGCCTACCTACGGATGAGCGGGACCAACACCACGATCACTATGATGAATGGCACCCGATCCGCCACCGCGGAGCAAAAGGCGCAAGCAGCACGCGACTTGCGCGCATTCTCCGAGAATGACATTAAATAACGCTGGCCCTGAATGGCGATAGTTTCTCCTGATTCGTGGTTTTCGACCCCAACCATAGGATCGGATGAATGAAGCCCTCAATGCCAGTATGCTGATCCAGAGCCTGGCGGTACACCAATAAAGGTTCTTATTCGGACAAGATGGATATTTTCCGGACAGGCCCATTAGCCACAGGGGCTCGACGTGCTCGGCAGTATCGAAGTTCCTGGGTTAACGTTGTCGAACAGCAACTTCCAGTTTGTCGAGGTGCTTGGCGCAGCCCCTTCGAGGATACGTGAGAATTGGCCTGGGACAATAGATCTCGACATTAGCGACGCACGTTTGAGCTGATGGCGGCGCAGGGCTTACGCCTGCAAAGCACCAAGCAGCAGAACTGCCGCTGATCTCGTTGATTTATTACGACGCCCTGTAGTCGCGACCTCAACACTGTTCATACTACTGAGCATCGCAAGGTCTGTGTCATGGGAACCTGTTTGAGGCTGCCAGAGCAGAGCGAGGAGATCCGACTGCGCGTCTTGGTCGGCGCGACCAAGTTAAAAATTATTCGCATCGAGCTCGCCGAGAACCAGTCCCCGTCCTCGCCGGAAACCGCAATCGGTTCAGGAGTCGCACTGATGACCACATCGCTCATCGCCACGAGTGCCCCCGGCCGGGAATTCACTGTTTTAACACTCGGAGCAACGGTTAGGCGGAATAGTCATGGGTAATCCGACAAGCGACCTTCGCGCCATTCTATCATCCCATCTCAAACGGGCTTCTCATGGATCCGCACAGAAGTTTCGGGAGGATCCGACCGCGTGGCGCCACCGTTGAGCGCTGCAGGTGTTGCTTTTATGATCACCGCAGCGTGCATGACGCTCACCGTGGTGCTGTCGTTACCATCATAACGGGAGACATCGGCCGATCGGCGCATATCACCTTCGCCAGCGTGACGCCGTCACATTCTCAGCCTATTACCGCACGCGCGCCCCCAAAAATAGATCCAAGTACCGAGATCATGGAGAATATCGGGAAAAGAATCAACGCCGGCACTGCATACACTACAGTCATCAATAATGTCGAGCCTCGAAACCACCTTCGCCGGAGGCAACCACACAGTTATCCTCATCGGACTCTGCGCAGGAGGCCGTCTCTGAGTCGAACCAGTCGCCGGCACCGTGCGCCATGGCCGGTGAGAATAAGAACGAGTTCGACGGTTCGCTCCATCGGCGACCAGACAGTTCCCGTTGTAGCACGCATACCGACGACAAAGCTCTTCGACCCAACATGAACGAATCAATCTGGGAACCACGGTTTTCATCAACCTCCCTCCAGATAGCCTCGATCATCTAGACGATGTAGAGCAGGAAGAAGCATTAACTAGAACGGTTCTATTCGCCCCCACGGATGAAGAAGTCGCGCAGTTCGCGCGCGATGCGAACAAT